>Ga0209638_1002701_pt1 | contig 10802 bp, 11 predicted proteins | sample BarGraNGADG00211_FD_184490 | JGI IMG/M metagenome (GOLD analysis project Ga0209638, IMG submission 184490) | Arctic peat soil microbial communities from Barrow, Alaska - Barrow Graham LP Ref core NGADG0002-211 (SPAdes) (version 2) | ecosystem: Environmental > Terrestrial > Soil > Wetlands > Peat... | reverse complement strand
CTGGGTTTTCAGACGGCTTGCGGTGGCGTTGTCAATCAGACCTGCCTCATCGGTCTGACGGTACAGCTCACGAATTTCTTCATACGGTGGCCGCTGCATGCCGACCAACACACGGCATACCTGGCCGAGCGCGGGATCCCAAGGAACGATCAAGTCATCAATTGCTTGCCAACCCCGCAGGTTCAAATAGCCAACACAGAAATCAGACCGATTGGAGACCTGCATGGTGGCGCGCAGCGTGCCCAACAAGTCTTGGTCAATATTGTCAAATATGCGAGCCATGGTGTGAACGGAGTTGGTTTTCCTGTTACTCGCATTGTGCCTTCATCGACACGGTGTTTTTGGATCGCACCGGCGACGAAATCCACACGCCAGGTAGGCCGGTGCCAACACCGCCTGGGTGCCCAGCTCAAGGCTTGGCGTCAAAGCGGCCGCTGAGCAGTTCCGGCAGGCGTTGCGGCCCCATCTTGAAGCCGCAGGCCTGGGCGTGACCGCCACCCTGCATGCTCTCTGCCAGAGGAATGCAATTAAAGTCCGGTTGTGAGCGCAAGCCAACTTTGACGATACCGGTTTTATCGATGCTCCACATCAGTGCAAAAGTGCCGCTCTGTTTGGAGAGCATGTGGCCAATGAGGCTGTGAAAAATGCCGGGCGCGTTGACCATCAAGCCGCTCTGACCATTGAAGGTGATGGCTTGCGCGTTCTCGGCGACCAGGCTGGCAAGTTTTTTGTATTTCTCGTCCATCGCGCAACCGCGCTCGACATAAGCCGCCAAGCGGGCAACGTCAAACGCAGCGATTTCCCGCCAGCGCTCAAACTCGAACGCCTCCATGTCGAGCGCCGACAAGAAACCGGCGCTCTGCGGATACTGCCAAACCCAGATGTCTCGGTCTTCCACAAAACGCACCAGATCGGGGATTGCCTGCTCGGGTAAAAAATACTCCCAGGCCAGCCGGGCACCCGACTTGCACATATCAAAATGCACGATACCGTTACGGCAAACAAAGCTGCCCAGTTTGTCGGCCGCGCTCTTGTGATGGTCGAGCAGCACCAGCTTGGCCGCACGCTCGTCAATGCGTTGCATGATCTCGGTCGCAAAGGAAAAATCGAGAATATAGACCGCCCGACCTTGCAGTGCTGGCAAGTCATCGACCGAATTGATGTCACCGTGATCCAGCCCCAAAAACTCAGCCTTGCCGTCAAAATAAAGCCAGGCCGCCAGTGCGGCAGCAAAGCCATCGGGGCAGTTGTGGCCGTGGTAAAGAACGAGAGGGTTGGGGTCGTTTTTGGCAGGTTTAATCAAGAGGCTCAGGGGCAAACTTTTCATCATGGCGGAATCATACCGTTATGCCGGACGTTTGATTTTCTTGAAACGGATGGCCCGGTCGAGCTCGATGGCATCCTTCTTGACCTGACGCTGCGCGTCGAGCTGTTGCCCGCTCGCCAGCCACTGGGAAAATTCATCCGGCGTCTCCAGCGTGATGCGCCCCAGCGCGGCGGCGCGAAAGTCATAAATCACGATCTCGGCCGCTTTTTGCAGATTGACACCCCTGCCCGATTGCAGAGCGCCGCGTTGGCGGCCAATCGCTTCCAGCAGTTCCTCGTCTTGCAGGCCGGCCAGCGGCGTTGTGTCTGCAAGCTTGTAGCGCGCCGCCAGCATTGCGGCGTAATGGGTTTTCAAATAGCCCAGTAATTCCAGCGCCACTTCTTCTTCATTGAATGCATTGCGGCCAATGGCCCCGCTGGCGGCCAGGTTGTAGCCGCTCTTGGCAACGATGATGCGCGGCCACAGCATCCCCGGCGTGTCGTACAAATAAAAGTCGTCGGCCAATGAGATGCGTTGCTCCAGTTTGGTAATGCCCGCCTCATCGCCGGTCTTGGTGGCGCGTTTGCCGGTGAGGGTGTTGATGAGGGTGGACTTGCCAACGTTGGGGATGCCGCAAATCAACACCCGCATCGGCTTGACCATGCCGCCACGGTTCGGCGCGAGCTCAAAGCAGGCCTTGACGAGCGCCTTGGCGGGCGTGCTGACGCTGGCGTCGAGCGCGATGGCGCAGGTGCCGCTTTGCGCGTTGTAATGGGCCAGCCACTGCACGGTGCGCTGCGGGTCGGCCAGGTCTTGTTTGTTGAGAACTTTGAGCGTCGGCTTGCCCACTGTGAGCGTGGCCAGCATCGGGTTGGCGCTGGAGCCGGGCAGGCGCGCGTCTAGCAATTCAATCACCACATCGATATTTTTGATGCGCTCCTGAATTGCTTTTTTGGTCAGGTGCATATGACCTGGGAACCACTGAATCGCCATTTCTCTATTCCCGCTTACTCGGCAACGCGAGCGCGCTGCGCCTTGATCTCGGAGCGCTGGCTTTTGGCCTCACGCAGTCGTTGCCGCGAAGCCCGGCTCGGCCGCGTGGCGCGCCGCACTTTAGGTGGCAACGCCACGCTGTTGACCAGATCGTGCAGACGCATGAAAGCGTCGAGCCGGTTCATCTCCTGCGTGCGCTGCTGCTGCGCCTTGATCACCAGCACCCCAGCCTTGTTGATGCGGCCGTCGCGCAGCGCCAGCAGCCGCTCTTTCACGTCACCCGGCAGCGATGAAGCGCCAATGTCGAAGCGCAAGTGAATCGCGCTGGAGACCTTGTTGACGTTTTGCCCACCCGCTCCTTGCGAGCGAATCGCCGTCACCGTGACCTCGGACTCGTTGATTTGCAGCAACTGTGGAGGATTCATTTCAGCCATGGACAAGCTTCTCCGGCAGCGCGACATAGCGTGCCACAAAGGCGCCGACCGCCGTCTCGGGCAAAGGCAGCCAGACCACGTGGCCACTGCCTGGCGCCACCGTCACGGCCTGGCCATCGGCGCCCTCCATGCGGTCAAGCTGGACATCAAAGTTGCCACCCGGATGAATGATCTCCAACCGGTCACCGACGGCAAAACGGTTCTTCACCGTGACCCGGGCGAGGCCGCGCTCAGCATCAAACGTCAGCACATCGCCCACATACAGGCTGCGCCCCGACTCGGAATAGCCACGCAGATAATTTTGCGTTTCCTCGGGCGTGTGGCGCTGGAAAAAGCCCGAGGTGTACCCCCGGTTCGCGAGCCCTTCGAGCTGACCGAGCAAGGCCGGGTCGAGCTCGCGCCCGGCCAGCGCATCGTCAATCGCGCGGCGGTAACTTTGCACTGTGCGCGCCACGTAATACGGGCTTTTGGTGCGGCCCTCAATCTTGAGCGAATCTACGCCAATTTCCACCAAGCGTTTGATGTGTTCGATGGCGCGCAAGTCTTTTGAGTTCATCACATAGGTGCCGTGCTCGTCTTCCTCGATCGGCATGTAGCTGCCCGCACGCTGGCCCTCTTCCAGCAGATAAACCTGATCGGCACCAGCGCCACGCTGCACCTGTTCGAGCTCACGCCCGGCAACGGTTTGCGGGGCCAGCACATCGCCCGAAGCATCCACCACACCGGGCAGCGTTTTGTAATCCCAGCGACACGAATTGGTGCAACTGCCCTGGTTGGCGTCGCGGTGGTTGAAGTAGCCCGACAACAGGCAGCGCCCCGAGTAAGCGATGCACAGCGCGCCGTGCACAAACACTTCGAGCTCGGTATCCGGGCACTGCTGGCGGATCTGCGCGACTTGATCGAGCGAGAGTTCGCGCGACAAAATCACGCGGCGAACCCCGACACTTTTCCAAAAATGAACCGCTGCAGAGTTAACGGTATTGGCCTGCACCGAGAGGTGGATTTCCATCTCGGGCCATTTCTCGCGCACCAGCATGATCAGGCCGGGGTCGGACATGATCATGGCATCAGGCTTCAAGGCAATCACGGGCGCCATGTTCTGCAGGTAATGCTTGATTTTGTTGTCGTGCGGGAAGATATTGGAGACTAGGTAAAACTTGTGGCCCAGGGCGTGCGCGCGGTCAATGCCTTGCTGCAACACGTCAATATCGCCAAAGTCGTTGTTGCGCACGCGCAAGCTGTAGCGCGGCTGACCGGCATAAACCGCGGTGGCACCAAAGGCGAATGCGGTCTCCAGCATCGCCATTGAACCAGCCGGGGCCAGCAGTTCAGGGGTTCTTGAAGTCATGCGCCGATTATCGGCGCTGCCCGCTGAATTCCAATTCAGCTTATGGGTTTCAAGCTGACACGCACATCAGCACACTGGGCGCGCTGGCGCAGTGCGTGTTCCATCACCACCAACGCCAGCAAGGCCTCGGCAATCGGTGTGGCGCGAATGCCGACACAGGGGTCGTGTCGGCCAGGGGTGCTGACTTGTGTTGATTGACCACGAATGTCAATCGACTCGCGCGGCGTGAGGATGGAACTGGTCGGTTTGACGGCAATCGACAGCTCCAGGTCTTGCCCACTGCTGATGCCACCCAGCACGCCGCCGGCGTTGTTGGAGCGAAAGCCCTGCGGCGAGAGTGCGTCGCCATGATTGCTGCCACGCGCATTCACGCTGGCAAAACCGGCACCAATCTCCACCCCTTTGACGGCGTTGATGCCCATCATGGCATAGGCAATATCTGCGTCGAGCTTGTCAAACAGCGGCTCTCCCAGACCGACCGGCATGTGGGTAGCACAAACGCGAATGCGGGCACCGCAGGAGTCACCGGCTTTGCGCAGCGCCTCCAGATAAGCGGCCAGCGCCGTCACATCCGCGACCGGTGCGAAGAATGGATTGCTCGGCACAAAGTCCCAGGACTCAAAGGCAATTGGCAACTCACCCATCTGCGTCATGCAGGCGCGAAACTGCGTGCCGTATTTTTCATACAACCATTTCTTGGCGACCGCGCCCGCCGCCACCGTCGGCGCCGTCAAGCGCGCGCTGGAACGGCCACCACCGCGCGGGTCGCGAATGCCGTATTTTTGAAAATAGGTGTAATCAGCGTGGCCTGGCCGAAAAGTTTGCACGATGTTGGCATAGTCTTTGCTGCGCTGATCAACGTTTTTGATCAGCAGGCAAATCGGCGTGCCGGTGGTTTGACCTTCATAGACGCCACTCAGAATTTCCACCGCATCGGGCTCATTGCGTTGCGTCACAAATTTGGAAGTGCCGGGGCGACGCCGATCCAGGTCCGGCTGGATGTCGGCCGCGCTCAAGCGCATGCCCGGCGGGCAGCCGTCAATCACGCAGCCAATAGCCGGACCATGGGATTCACCAAAGTTGGTGACAGCGAATAAATTGCCAAAGGTGTTGCCGCTCATGAGGCGGATTATCCCAGACAGTGAATCCGGGCAATATCAGTCAACCATAAAAAAGCCACCCGAGGGTGGCTTTTTTATTAGCAAAGTTAAAACCTGAGGGTTTACTTCTTGGCCGCAGCGTTGGCAGCATCAGCAGCCTTTTTGGCAGCATCGTCGCCACCGGCCTTGGCTGCATCAACTACAGCAGCGCCAGCGGAAGTCGCTGCACCAGCAGCAGCAGTGCCAGCGGCGGAGGCGGCATCAGCAGCAGCAGCGGCAACCGGAGCGGAAGCATCGGCAGCCGGTGCGGGTGCAGGTACAACGACAGGTGCGGGGGCAGGAGCAGGTGCTTCTTCTTTTTTACCACAAGCAACCAGAGCGGTGGCGGCAATAATTGCGGCCAAAACGAGCGTTTTATTCATTTGAAAATTCACCTAGTAAGTTAAAACAAAAAACAATTTCCGGAAATTGTCGATGCAGAAAAACTGCAAAAACCAAGCAAAAATGACTCGAGTTCTTTTTGCTCTGCTGATGATTGTAGTACAAAAAAAGAACTGTCCAGGCGAATTTCTATCACAAACCGGCACATTGGTCTAGAGGGAAAACCTTCCTGTTTGGCAGTTAAGCCAGCAGTTCAAAGCCTTCGGTTTCAACACTCACAAAGGCAGCGGTAAGCTCAGCCAGAAAGCGGTAAAAATGCGCTTTGGGGTGGCATTGCAGGTCTTTGCACATTGTCGCCACCCACGGCTGCAGCTGGCCGGTAAAGAAGGCTCTCTGGCTTGCGAGATTGGCCACCGTCACGTCCTCAGCCGCAATCAAGTAGCGCATCACCTCGCAAAGATAAGCAAAATGATCCTCCGATTCTGACATGGCCAGATCGCGCACCAGGCCCAGCTTGCGCAGCTCGTCGCGCAATCGGGCCAGTGGTTTTTCATTTAAAAACCCGCTCAGGTAATACGATGCATAAAGGTAAACCTCGGGCTTGCCAACGCCACCAAACAAGGCTTGGTATTCACCGTCAATTTCCTGGTCAGTCATCGTTCTGGCCACCCCCACCAAAGCCCGCCAGGGCGCTTCCAGAAAAGCGCCAGCAGCCGGGGCAGCAGTGACGGCAACGCGCAACTGCTCCAACAATGGAGCCGTTGGCGGTGCGTAGTACAAAGTGGCGAGCAAACCATACAGTTCGGCGCGGGCGGTTTCTTCGTCGAGCGCGCTGCCAGACACTAATAGGGGCGTTGACATCATGTTCAGAGATCCGTTATTTGGGTTTCATCGCGGGCTGAATAAATATCGATAACGCGGCAGTCGGCGCACATTTTCAGGCGTTCCAGCCCCGCCCCCTGGAACATGCTGTGCCCACCCAATTTGCCCAGCATCGCTTCGATGGCTTTGAGCGTGCCAAAGGGTTTGCCGCAGCGCACGCAAGCGTAGGGCTGCATTTCATGCAGCACCACGCTTTGTTGGCGCAACGGGCTCAGGTTCAAACGCGGCAGCAGCGCGAGCGCGTGTTCCGGGCAGGTCTTCACGCACAAGCCGCACTGCACACAGTTCTTCTCAATGAACCTGAGTTGCAGCGCCTGCGGGTTGTCTTGCAGAGCGCTCATCGGGCAGGCGCTGACGCAACTCAGGCACAGGGTGCAGGCTTCCTTGTTGATGGTTAGCGCACCCAGCGCAGAGCCCGCCGGTAGCGCAATCACCTCGACCTTGACCGGCGCGTGTTCCATCAAGTGACCCAGCGCCAACTCCAGGGTGCTGCGCTTGTCGGCCTGCACCGCAAAAACGGCGCTGTGAGCCACGCACTGGGCTGGTGCTGCCTGCAGATCGCGGTCCAGGTCGGCCAGATCGCGGGCGTCTTTGGCATACAGTAAGCGCAAGTGCTCGCCCGCGTAGCCCAGCCCGCTCATAATCGCCTGCGCCAGCGCCATCTGCTGGCCCAGCGCCTCCTGGTCTTGCGCTGCTTGCTCATCAGTTATCAAAACCCAGACCTGCGCAGCACCATAGCAAATGGCCGACAGCCAAAGCTCCAGCCCGACCGAGGACGTGTGCACTAGCGCCAGCGGCAACACCCGCGCCGGGACACCGTGCGTGTCCACATCAAGTTGCGCCGCACGGCCCAAATCGCCGAGCAAACGCGCGCCGACTTCCTGGCTGTGAAACAACAAGGCCGCAGCGCGGCCTCCACTGCGCGCATAGGTGCTGAGCATTGTCTTGAGCGTCAGACCCAGGTCGCTCGCCCGCGGGTAGGCAAAACTCATCGCACCGCTGGGGCAGACCGTGCTGCAGGTGCCGCAACCAACGCACAAATACGGGTTGACCAAGACCTGCTGGCGTTGGTGATCGCTGCTGATGGCCGAGGCGCAGCAGACCTCGATGCAGGCCTGGCAGCCGGTTATTTCATTGCGGCTGTGTGCACAAAGTTTTTGCTTATAGACAGAAAAGCGCGGCTTTTCAAACTCTCCCACCAGCGCGCGCAATTGCAGCAAAGGTTTGATCGCGCGGCCATCCCAACGCAGATAGCCCTGCGGCAGCGCGTGCTGGCTGAACGCGGGGGTGGCGCGCAGATCCAGCACCAGATCAAAGGTCTCGCTGAGAGTCTGTGCGCTGCGGTCGAAATCAATGGCACCCGCCACCTGACAGGCCTTGACGCAAGCCCGGTGTGACTTGCATAGCTTCAAGTCAATTTGATAATCCAGGCCGATGGCATCTTCGGGGCAGCCGCGCAAACAGGCGTTGCAGCGCGAACACAGGTCCAGATCAATCGGGTTGTTTTGCAGCCACTTCAACTCAAAAGCGCCCAGCCAGCCGGTGAGTGCCTGAATCTGGCCGCCCAGCACGGGGTAGCGCCGCTCCTGCAGGGCAGCGCCATAACCCAGCGTATCGCCCGCACCGAGTGTGAACAAAGTGATGTCCAACTCGTCCCCCAAGAGTTCGGCGGCGTGCTCGGCAGCCCCCAGCTCGCCGACGATGAGCAGCCGTCCGGCACTCCTGTAGGTCACCGTCGCCACCGGGTCCGGCTCCGGCAAATGAGCAGCCGCCAGCAGAGCCGCGACCTTGGGCCCGGCTTGCTCCGCCTCCTTGCTCCAGAGCGCCGTTTCGCGAATATTGACGAAGCGAATCGGGGCGTACTGGTTGGCCCCACGTTCGGTCCCAACCGACTGCTCAGCCAGTTCGGTAAACATCCGTTTTTCCTGGGTACAAGCCAGCACCAGTTCCCCGCCGCTGGCGCGGGCTTGGATAAAAGCGCCTACTTCGCGCCGGCACAGCGCGCTGTGCAGCGTCAGCTTTTCACCCAGCGCTGCCCCCAGGCTCCGGGCGTCCAGCGGCATGGTTTGGTTGCAATCGCAAATCAGGGTGGTCATGTTCTAGGCTTTGCGCTGGGGGCTGGTTCTGGGTGTAAGGTTCCATGTCGGGCTTGGAAGGTTGACCCAACTGTGCCACGGAATCGACGCTCGGGGTATGGGGATCATCCCGTAGTTGCGCTTCAGGCGTTTTTTCTTCTTCAAACAGATTGAGAAACTTGGCGCTGACCATTTTGCGAAGCATGGTTTCAGGCAAAGGGTCGGGTTTGGAGTAATCGTCAATGTAAATGTCGAGCCGGTCCATCACGTTGTAATGCGGGTCGGCAAAGAGCTTTTTCATGGCGGCATTGCGCACTTCTGGGGCCACATCGCGCGCGACAAAGGGGGCGAAATTGGAATCAAGGGTAAGCGCCTTGACATCTTCCAGTGTGGGTGCCGGTATCGGGGTCGGCTCGGGTGCCAGCCCCTCTCCCCCGCTCTCTGCCTCAGGGGGCAAGGGCTCCACCACCCCCTTGCCCTCACGCACGGCTTGCTTGCGCTGCGACCAGCGGTCCAGAAAACCCTCAGCCATGCTCGCCCCCTGATTTTTTTTCGGTACTGATAAACGCTGGCTGGCCAAAGCGATCCGTCAAAGGCCTGAAACTCTGCGGCCGCTGACGGCGTTTGGGCTCCAGCACATGATGTTCATCAACAAACGCCTGTAGCCACTGAACCACAGCCACAGGTGCCGCCACCTGCTCGACCGTTTCCTGTGCGTCAAGCCAACGCCCGGCATCGTGGTAACTCAAACTCACCATCACCGGCCGGGCGATTGGCTCCTCAGCCAAAGCAGCCTCTTCCGCCATGCGCCACAAAACAAACCAGCAAGGCGCGGCTGTCGTGAGGTTGAGGACATAACCCTCGGCATCATCGGCAAACAACTGCACCGGCAAGCCCGGATGCAGCCAACGCTCCTCATCATCGTTTTTGTACAGCAGACGCGGCTCGGTGCCAAAGCCTTCCTCATGCAAGACGACCTCGGCCAGCACCCAGCGCCAGGTCTGCCAGCGGCTCATAGGCCCCGTAATGCGCTCGCGGCGCATGACGACGGCGACTTCAACGGTGGGGTGGGCGGTGCTCATGGCAAGCTGCACTGTAACGGATTGGCTACTTCCTCATGCCCAGTCCATCTGCATCGCAATCGCACTACAATCAGAAAATGAAAACTGCAACACTCCCCTCCATTCGCGTCAAACCCGAGTTCCGGTCGGAAGTTCAGGCGATGTTGAACAACAACGAATCCCTCTCAGAGTTTGTCGAAACTTCTGTGCGTGAAAACGTGCAGCGCAGGCGCAATCAAGTTGAGTTCATTGCCAGAGGCATGTCTTCTCTAGAAAGTGCCAGGCGCACGGACGACTATGTTGATGTCGATGTGTTGATCGGTAGTCTGGAGCGCAAGCTTGGCGCTGCCAAGGCCAACAGAGTTGCAGGCAAGCAGTGAACTTTCGGGTTCGACTGACGCGGGAGGCAGCCGAGGACTTGGAGCAATTGTTTGACTTTGTGCTGGAACGCGAACTACAGCGTAACGACGGTGATCTGGAACTGGCCGAGAGGGCGCTCCAGGCCATCAAGGATGGCATCGCAACCCTGCGCACGACCCCATTCACTTGCCGCAAAGCGAGTCAAAACCCCTTTGTGCGTGAGCTGGTGATTCCATTTGGCCGATCAGGCTACGTTGCCCTGTTCGAAATTGTTGACCGTGAAAACGTAGTCGTCACTGCGGTTCGGCACCAGTTGGAAGATGATTACCACTAGCAAACCCAATCTTCAACCAGCGCTGCTGATTCGCATGGTGGCGCAGTTTGAGTCCACTCCGGTCATTGCCGTCTTGCATTCGCCGCCGCAGCCACGCCAGCAATCGAAGTTGCACCTAACATCATGGTTCATTGACAGACTGGTTTGGGTTGTCCAGCGGTCGGTCAACATGGGGTCTTGCTACTACCGCAACGCAGCGTTAACTGCCGGTCACCACCGGCAGCTTTCTGGAAATTCAATTTCAAAGTTTTCCGACCGGTCAGCGGTCATTCATGGCGGCCCTCACCGTAAAACCATGTTGAAAAATAGAGTCTATGTGTGCAAACGCACAGATGAATTCTTGACGATTCCTTAAAGTTATGGCGTGAGTCATTAATTGGTTCACGCTTGTGGCAATTCGTTCAATTCTTTTCAAGGAGAAACAATCATGAACAAAGACCAAGTCAAGGGCACTTTCAAAGACATCGCCGGCAAAACGCAAGAGCAAGCCGGGAAGTTGGTTGGAAACAAGGAACAGCAAGCGAAGGG
>Ga0209638_1002700_pt1 | contig 10802 bp, 7 predicted proteins | sample BarGraNGADG00211_FD_184490 | JGI IMG/M metagenome (GOLD analysis project Ga0209638, IMG submission 184490) | Arctic peat soil microbial communities from Barrow, Alaska - Barrow Graham LP Ref core NGADG0002-211 (SPAdes) (version 2) | ecosystem: Environmental > Terrestrial > Soil > Wetlands > Peat... | reverse complement strand
GCGGATGTCATTGCCGAGCTCCCGGATCGCGGCGCGCACGACATCGTAGTCGTCGATCACCTCGTGCTCGGTCACCTCGAGCACGAGCGGACGCTCGGCGTGGGGGTTGGTGTGTTCCGTCGTCGACATTCGACCACGAGATGCTCCCAAAGGATCCACTCGTGGTGGCCGCCCAAACGGGTGGCAACGTCAGAACGGGCAGACAGCACTGTCCGTATAGCACCCCCGATCGATGGCGGTCAAGTCACATAGGACCCGCCGTGGCCTCGACGCGCAGCGACGGATAGGGTGGATGGAACCCACCCTTACAGCGCCTGGCGAGGCCGGCGCGCTCAAGCCGGCCTTCGGCAAAAGGGGTGTGGCCTACCGTGTGGCCTATGGCTCCAACAATGGGCCAATCCCAGCGGTCCTGAGCGTGGCAGAGGTGCGGTTAGGTAATACGAGCGTGTTTCAAGGCCGCTCCATTCGACCGCTCTGGCACCTCTCCGAGCCGCTGGCGAATGCCATCCTACCGCCGGCTGGAGGGCGCCAAGGGGAGCGCATCATCGGGCTGAAGCGAGCCGCGAGGACCGGCAACCGGCGCAGGACGACGGCAAGCCCCTGGGACGCGACGACGACCAGCCGCGAGAAGCGCTTGCCGTCCGACCAGAGCGGTCTGGTCAGCGGGGCGTCGGTCCCAAGCGCGGGGTCGCGACGCGCACCCAGGCGAGTCGAAGCGTCGCCGGATCGACGACGAGGGTTCCGTCCGGGACCAGCCCGACGAACACGAGCCGGATCCCGGCGGGAACGCCTGCCAGGTCGAGGATCCCGCCAGTGGCTCGGGTCCGGTCACCCGGCCAGGGCAGCAGCGCCGCCGTCGGATCCGCTGCGTCGGCCGGCGGAGTCGACAAGGTTCGCGCCAGGATCCGCGGTGAGGCCCCCAGGAACTCGCCGACGATCCTCGGCCCGGTCCACGCCGGCCCTGGGGCAACGCCGATCGCGACCTCGCCGACCGCGTCGGCCGGGACGATCGACACGGTTGCCGGTGTCGGCGCGGGCGGGCGGGGTGGCTTCGCGACCGGCGCGGTCTTGGCGCCTGGTCCGCCGGGGGCGGCGCCGGCTTGGGCGGCACCCACCGGCGCGGCACCGGCCGCGGCGAGATCGGCGTCGCGCAGGTCCGGGACCGCGAGCGGCGTGACCGTCGCGCGGCCAGCCACGGACGCGTCGAACAGGCTGACCGAGGGCACGCTCCGTCCGATGGCGCCCGGGTCGCCGGAGAGCCGGAGGACCACCACGGCCGTCCCGGATGGAGCCGGGAACCGGACCGTGAGTGCGCCCCCGGGCGCGAGGTTGGCCGCGAGCGGCAGGGCCATCAGCTGGGCCGCCGCGCCCGACGCCGCCAGGGGAAGGCTCCACGCCTCGACGAGGGTCGGGGTGCCGTCCGCGGCGGCCGCCGGGATGACCGTCTGCCCGACGTTGCGGATGGTCCCGACGAGCCCGCCTGCCGGCGGCCCGGGCGCTGCCGGCTGCGCGAACGCGACGGGCGTGGTGAAGGCGACGGTCGTGGCCCGGCCCACCGTGGCGACCGCGGGCAGCGGGTCCACGCCGACGGAGATCGCGCTCTCGGTCGCGGCGACCACCCGCACGGCCAGCGAACGAATCGGTCGCGCATCGGTCGGAGGCAGGAGCGACCCGTCCGAGTCGCGCGCCTCGAGGTCCAGGCGCCAGGACCCAGGAAGGCTCGGCGCGGACACGGCCAGGTTGACAATCTGCCCGGCTCGCGTCGCTTTGGCGACGAGCGACCACGCCGCTGCCACCGGCGCGGCCGGGGCGCTCGAATCACCTTCCGCGAGGGCGACCGGCGTCCACCGGACCGCGAACCGGATCGCGTCGGGCAGGCCGAGCGTTCGAGTCGTCCACGGGAGCGCGACGACCATTCGCGAACCCACCCGGACCGGGGCGCTCGCGGACGGCGCGACGACGCGTGGGACCCCGAACTGGAGGCCGCGCTCGCGGAGCGTCACGATCAGGTAGTCGATCGCGTTCGCGAGCACGACGATCTTGTCGGCCCAGAGCGGGTCCGAGGCATAGAAGCGGTTCACGCCGCGGAGCGTCGGGAAGCCGCGCCACCAGCGCCCGTCCGGCGACAGGTAGGACGTCCTGATCTCGTCCGAGACTGCCGCGATCCCCGCCGCATACGTCGGGAAGCGGATCGCGAACCGGGCCGGGTCGCGGTCGAACGCGCCGTACCCGAAGAGGTTGTGCTTCGCCTGGGCGATCCACGACGTTCCCCACCCTGTCTCGAGGATCGCGTGGGCGACGAGGTAGCGCGCATTGATCCCCGTGTCGCGTTCCGCCCGGATGAACGCCGCGCCCAGGTTCGGCAGGGGCGTCGTCGACGAGAGGAGCTCGTCGATCATCCACGCGGCGTAGCCGGACTGCGAAAGAAGGTCGGTGTCGTACGTGATCGGCTGGTTCGGGTGGTAGTCGGCGACCCGGCGCGGCTCGGCCTTCGCGACCGGCACCGGGTGCGGAGTGCTGGCCTTCGGCGCTCGCACAGGATGCGGGGTGTCCGCGGCGGCGGGCACGGCGAGGAACGCGGCCAGGAGAAGTCCGGCAAGCCCGGCTGCCGCGATGCGACGGGATCGGTCGTGCAATGGATACTCAGTGTGACGAGGTGCGGCGCGCCGTCCCCTCATGGGACCGGCGGCCGGAGGGTCCCGAGCATGGGCCACGGCGCCCGGTCCGCTCAACGGGCCGCTGGTCCGGGGGCCACGGGACGAAGGTCCGGGTGGAGGAGGGGGCGGACAGGGGCCGGCCCGGCAGGGCCGTCAGGCAGGAGGGCGCAGGACGTCCGTCCCGAGCGAAGCCTGGAGCGGGACCGGGACACGGACGCTGCCGTCGGGCTGCTGGTACGTCTCCAGGATCGCGGCGACGACGCGGGCAAGCGCAAGGCCCGACCCGTTGAGCGTGTGCACGAGCTCGGGGCGCGCGCCCGGCGCCGGCCGGTGACGGATCGCCATCCGGCGTGCCTGGTAGTCGCGGAAGTTCGAGCAGGACGAGACCTCGAGCCAGCGCTCGACCCCCGGCGCCCAGACCTCGAGGTCGTACTTCTTCGCCTGGACGAAGCCCATGTCGCGGGTGGCCATCAGCAGGACCCGATACGCGAGCCCGAGCCGCCGGAGGAGGTCCTCCGCCCGGCCCACCATCCACTCGAGCGCGTCGGCGGAGGCCTCCGGCTTCTCGAAGAGGACCATCTCCACCTTGTCGAACTGGTGGACGCGCAGGATCCCCCGGGTGTCCTTGCCGGCCGCGCCCGCCTCGCGGCGGAAGCAGGGCGAGTAGGCGGCGTAGCGGACCGGCAGCTCGTCCGCCTCGAAGATCTCGTCGCGATGGAGGTTCGTGACCGGGACCTCGGCCGTGGGAACCAGGTAGAGCTCGTCGCGCGTGACGACGTACATCTGGTCTTCCTTGTCCGGGATCTGTCCCGTGCCACGGGCGGACGCCGCGTTGACGACCGCCGGGGGCCAGATCTCGGTGAAGCCGTTCTCGCGCGTGTGGACGGTGAGGAAGAAGTCGATGAGGGCGCGCTGCAGCCCCGCCCCGGCACCGCGATAGACCGGGAATCCCGACCCCGTGATCTTGGCGCCGCGTTCCAGCTCGAAGATGCGGAGGCGCTCGGCGACCTCCCAGTGCGGCCTGCGCTCCCATGTATCCGCGGACGCTTCCGCGCCGACCTCGCCGCTCACGGGCTGGACACGGGGCAGCAGGTCGCCCCAGGTCCGGACCGTCACGCTCGCGTCGGCGTCGCCGACCGGCACGTCCGGGTCCGCGGGATTCGGGATCCGGAGGAGCGTGTCCTCCAGCTCCGCCTCCACGTGCCCGATCTCCAGGTCGAGCGCCGAGATCCGCTCGCCGGCCGCGACCGACGCGGCGCGGAGTGCCGCGACCTCGGGACCGTCGGCTGCGGCGCCGCCCTTGATCGCCTCGCCGATCTGGCGCGACGCCGTGTTGCGCTCCGCCTTGCGGGCGTCGGCCTCACCGAGGAGCGCGCGCCGCTGTGCATCGAGCGCGAGGGCGGTGTCGACCAGCGTCGCGTCCTCTCCCTTGTCGAGCGCGCCCTTGCGGATGACCTCCGGCTCGTCCCGAAGCCGCTGCAGCCCGACGCTCATCCCGCCGCCTCCGCCGTGTGGTGCGTGCCCGTGCGCCCGGGCTCCCCCGTCCCGTCGGCCCCGTCCGGCCCGCTCCCCGCATGATGGCGCCATCCCGCCGCGGCGCGCAGGCGCTCCACGACGAATGCGGGCTCCAGGCTCGCGAGGAGCCAGCCGGCCCGCGGCCCGTTCGTCCGGCCCAGAAAGGCGACGTACAACGCGCCGAACGCGCGCCCCGCCGGGAAGGCCGCCGCGGACGCCACCGCGAAGATCAATCCCTGCCAGCCGTCGCCCGTGGAGGGCGGGGCCGCTTCCGCGGCGAGGGCCAGCGCGCCCAGCCAGGCCCGCTGGTCCTCGCCGAGCGCCGCCGCCTCGTCCGGCAGCGCGTCGCGCTGGATCTCGATGCGGGCGCGTTCCGGCGCGTAGGCGTCGAGCCAGCCGCGGACCGCCGCAAGGCGCTCATCGAGGATCCGGCGCTCCTCGACGCCGAGTGCGCTCCCCTTCTCCGCCGCGACCCGTGCGGCCACGTCGGTGCCGGGGATCTGCGCCAGGAGGGCGAGGTGCGCGAACGCCGGCCGATAGCGCGCGGCCTCGGCCGCCACGTCCGCCGCGGGGTCCAGGAGCGCGTAGCGGAAGATCCGGTCGGCGTCGGCCGGCAGCTCGCCCTTGACCTCGACGCCCGCTGCGGCGCCCGCGAGGCGGTCGAACTCGTCGAAGATCCGCGGGATGGCGTCCGTTCCCTCGGGATCGAATTCGATTGCCTGGTTCGGGCGCGGGCGCAGGAAGAGCAGGCGGAGCTGCTCCGGCGGCAGGACGTCGACGATCTGGTGGGCCGCCGCGCCGCGACCCTTGCTCGTCGACATCTTGCGGCCGCCGATGTTCAGGAACTCGTAGGCCAGGTTGCGGGGCGGCTCGCGGTCGAAGACCTCGCGGGCGATCGCGTCGGACCGGTCCCGCGAGCCGCCCGCGGTCGCCAGGTCCTTGCCGCACGGCTCGATCGTCACGCCGAAGAGCGACCACTGCGCCGCCCACTCCAGGTTCCAGGGCAGCTTGGCGGCGCCCCCGAACGGCGCGATCCGTCCCGCCGTGCCGCAGCCGGCCGCCCATGCCACGTAGTCGGGCAGGCACTCGAAGGCGACCGTGGCACCGTCCCAGTCGCGTGCGAGCGTCGTGCCCACCCTGCCGCAGGCGGGGCAGGCGATGCTGATCGGGAGCCAGCCTGCCGGCCGCTCCACCTTCGACACGCGCCGATACAGGTCGCGTACCACCTCCGCGCGCTCGAGCGCGGTCCGGATGAACGGGTCCATCTGGCCCGTGGGATAGATCTCGCTCATCCAGTAGTAGTGATCGGGGCGGATCCCGAGGCCGGCGAAGATGTCGATGAAGATCTGGGCGTGGTGACGGGCATAGGACGCGTGGCAGTCGCCGGCCTGGTCCGGGACCCGGGAGAGCGGCCGGCCCATCTCGCGCGCCACGGCATCCGGGGTCAGGAGCGCCTGGGCGTCCATGGGGTCCATGTCGTCGACGCCGTAGAGGAGCGTCGTGGGGACCTCCCGGTCGCGAAGCGCGCGGCTGATGACGTCGAGGATCACCGGCCCGCGGAGGCTGCCGACGTGCACCGTCCCCGACGGCGTCTTGGAGTCATTGACGACCTGCGGTCCGTCAACCAAGGCGGCCAGCTCGTCGGCCCAGTACATCGCGTGCGTCCCTGCCCTTCCGGTCGCCGGGGCGGGGGCCGCACCGGCCGCGCGTCCCGACGTCGCGGGGCGGGCGCTCAGCTGATCTTCGTGATCGTGTAGACGACGTCGGTGCCGTTCGGCAGGCGCACCGTGATCTTCTCGCCGGCCTTGCGGCCGAGGAGGGCGCGCCCGACGGGCGACTCGTTCGAGATCTTGCCGTCGGCGGGACGCGCCTCGGCGGAGCCGACGATCGAGAAGGTCTCCGAGCCGTCGAGGCTCTCGACGACCACGGTGGAGCCCAGGGCCACGTGGTCGGAGCCGGAGTTCTCGATGATCACGGCCGTCTTCAGCATGCCCTCGAGGGTCTGGATCCGGCCCTCGACGAACGCCTGCTCGTTCTTCGCCTCCTCGTACTCCGCGTTCTCGGAGAGGTCGCCATGCTGCTTCGCGTCGTGGATGCGGGCGGCGACCTCCGCGCGGCGGACGTTCACGAGGAGGTCCAGCTCCTGGCGCAGGCCCGTCTCGCCCTCGCGCGAGAGGTAGGTTGGCTTCGTGTTCACGAGGAATCGAACCTCTGGCGACCGGTACGAGCGCCGTGACCGGCAGGTGATGTGGCGGATACGGAAGGACCCCGGGCGGCTGCCTCGCGGGTGGGCGCGCCCGAAGTCCGATCGGGTGCGGATGATAGCCCCGGGCCAAGCGGGTGTCAAAGCGGAATCGCCCGGTCGTTGCCGGGGTTCGCTCGCCCCGGATTCGCTCGGCGGCGGCCGCCGCGGCGTCCGGCTTCACAGCCGTCCGACGGCCCGGCTACCCGGTGGCCAGGCGCTCCAGCCGGGCGCGGAGCCGCGAGAGGGTGCGCCGGTCCGCGCACGCGATGAAGAGCGTGTCGTCTCCAGCGATCGTGCCCACCGCCTCCGGCCAGCGGGCGCGGTCGAGGGCGGCCGCGATGGCATGGGCTGACCCGGGGAGCGTCACGAGCACGAGCAGGTGACCGGCCTCGCGGAACTCCACGGGGACGTCGTGGAAGAGGCGCCGCAGCCGCTCCTCGCCGCCGGGATCCGCCTCTGCGACGCGGTCGGGCAGTGCGTAGACCGCGACCCCCTCCCGACCTACCTTGACCAGCCGCAGCTCCGCGACGTCACGGCTGATCGTGGCCTGGGTGGCCCGGAACCCGCGCTCGCGGAGGGCTGTCGCCAGCTCCTGCTGGGTCCGGATCGGCCGTCGCTCCACGAGGTCGCGGATCGCGCGCTGGCGGAGCTGCTTCATGACCTCCATGCGGGGCGGGTCGGGGCTCGCGTCAGGCCGCGAGGACGACGATCACCACGATCGCCGCGAGCGCCAGCCGGTACGCGACGAAGACGGTCATCGAGTGGTTCCGCACGAACCCGAGCAGGACGTGGATGGCGGCCAGACCGGAGATGACGGCCGCCACGAAGCCGACGACGATGGCCGCGGTGCTCACGTCGCTCGTGACCTCCCCCGCCAGGAGCTTGCGGAGCTCGAAGAGCCCCGCGCCCGCGATGACCGGCGTCGCCATCAGGAAACTGAAGCGCGTGGCGGCTTCCCGGGTCAGCCCCAGCGCAAGCCCGGCGCTGATGCTGATGCCGGACCTGCTGATCCCAGGAACCAGGGCGAGCGCCTGCGCACAGCCGATCCCGAACGAGCCCGTGAAGCCGAGCCGCTCGATCCCGTCCGTTCTCCGACCCAGGCGGTCCGCCAGCCAGAGGATCGCGGCGCCGACGACGAGCATCGCCGCCACGAGGATCGGCTGGCGCACCTTCTCCTCGAAGAAGTCGCTCAGGAGCACGCCCAGCACGATCGCCGGCGGAAGGGTCGCAGCCAGCAGCCAAGCGAGCCGGCGGTCCGCGTCCCCGCGGAACGAGCGGTCGCGAACGGCCGCGAGCCCGGCCGGAACGAGGCGCGCCCAGTCGCGCCAGAAGTAGGCGAAGAGCGCCGCGAGCGTTCCCATGTGGAGCATCACGGAGAACGCGAGCGAGTTGATGAACGGGTCCGTCCAGCCGAGCAGGTACGGGACCAGGATCAGGTGCCCGGACGAGGAGATCGGCAGGAACTCAGTGAGCCCCTGGACGGCCCCGATGACGAGCGCCTGGAGGGCGATGTCCATGGAACGTCGAGGCGGGCCGGCCCGAGAGGGCGCGGCCCGCCGGATGCCTCCGACCTAGCGGATGAAGAGCGGGGCCATGACGAGCGTGATCGTCGCGAGGAGCTTCACGAGGACGTGGAGCGAGGGCCCGGCGGTGTCCTTGAACGGGTCACCCACCGTGTCGCCGACGACGGCCGCCGCGTGCGCATCGGACCCCTTGCCCAGGACGTTCCCGTGTTCGTCCTTGAGATGGCCCGACTCGATGTACTTCTTGGCGTTGTCCCACGCGCCGCCCCCGTTGTTGAGGACGGTGGCGAGGAGGACGCCGGCGATCGTGCCCACCATCAGCAGGCCGGCCACCGCCTGGTAGCCGAGGAGGAGGCCAACGATGATCGGCGTGGCGACCGCGACGGCGCCCGGCAGCATCATCTCGTGCAGGGCGGCGCGGGTCGTGATGTCCACGACACGCGCGTAGTCGGGCTTCTGCTCGTAGGTCATGATCCCGGGCATCTCGCGGAACTGGCGGCGCACCTCGAAGATGATCGCGCCGGCCGTCGTGCCGACCGCCCGGATGGCGAGCGAGCTGAAGAAGTAGACCAGCATCGCGGCGATGAGGGCCGCGACGAAGACGTTCACGTCCTCCAGGTTGACCGAGGTCATCAGGCCCTGCTGGACCGTGCGCGTGCCGGCGTCGATCTGGCGCTGCAGGATCAGGTTGACCTTGTCGATGTAGGCGCTGAACAGCAGGAACGCGGCGAGCGAGGCCGACGCGATGGCGTAGCCCTTGGTCAGCGCCTTGGTCGTGTTGCCCACCGCATCGAGGCGGTCGGTGATCTCGCGCGCGCCGGCCTCGGCGCGGCTGAACTCGGCGATGCCGCCCGCGTTGTCCGTGATCGGGCCGAACGTGTCCATCGCGAGCACGTAGGCGGTGGTCATGAGCATTCCCATCGTCGCGACCGCGGTGCCGAAGATGCCGCCGACCGAGCCGAGCCCAGAATGGGCTCCCAGCCAGTTGCTGGCGAGCAGGGCGATCCCGATGGTGATCGCGGTGACGAGCGTCGTCTCGAAACCGACCGACATGCCGGAGATGATGTTCGTGGCGGGGCCGGTCTTCGACGCCTCGGCGATCTCGCGCACCGGGCGGAACGACCCGGCCGTGTAGTACTGGGTGATATAGACAAAGGCGATGCTGGTCGCGAGGCCGACGACGCCCGAGCCGAAGAAGTAGATCCAGGTCGGGATGCCGTTGTCACCGGTCACGCCGCCCGCGGTCTGCATCATCACGTTGGTGACGAAGGCCAAGGAGATCGCGGAGAGGATCGTGGTGACCCAGTAGCCGCGGTTGAGGATGTTCATCGGGTTCTCGGTCTCGCTGCCGCGGATGAAGAACATCGCGACGATCGTCGAGAGGAGGCCGAAGGCGCGGACCACGAGCGGGAAGAAGATCCAGGCTTCCGGGCTGGGCCAGCCCGCCTTCTGCGCGAGCAGGTAGACGCCTCCGCCGAGGATCATCGCCCCGATGTTCTCGGCTGCGGTGGACTCGAACAGGTCGGCGCCGCGGCCGGCGCAGTCGCCCACGTTGTCACCGACGAGGTCGGCGATCACGCCCGCGTTCCGCGGGTCGTCCTCGGGGATGCCCTTCTCGACCTTCCCGACAAGGTCGGAGCCGACGTCGGCGGCCTTCGTGTAGATCCCGCCGCCGAGCTGGGCGAAGAGCGCGACGAAGCTGGCCCCGAAGCCGTAGCCGACGATGAGGAACGGCGCGTCGTGGGTGTTCTGGCCGCCGGCGAGGCCGCCGTTGATGGCGAAGATCGACCACACGCCCAGCAGCGACAGTGAGACGACCAGGAAGCCGGAGACGGCCCCGCCGCGCATCGCCACCTGGACCGCTTCGACCAGGCTGCGACGGGCGGCGGAGGCCACGCGCACGTTGGCCCGCACGCTCACGAGCATGCCGATGATCCCGCAGGCCATCGAGCAGGCCGCCCCGACGAGGAACGCGAAGCCGGTGCGAAGGCCCAGGTCGACGCCGCTGTGGGAGGTGTCCGCGACCGCCGTCGTCTCGACGAGCGAAATCAGGACGAAGATCACGACCGCGCCGACGAGGGCCAGGGCGCCGATCGTCGTGTACTGGCGCTTGATGAACGCGACGGCGCCCTCGTAGATGGTGGCGGCCACGTCCTGCATCGCCTGCGTCCCGGTGTCGCGCCGAAGCACGTCACGGGCGAGGAAGAGGGCGAAGGCCACGGCGATGAGCCCGGCCGGCAGGATGATGAGCTGGAGCGTGCTTGGGTCCACGGCTGGTGCGAAACCTCCCTGGTCGGGACACGACCGTCCGCTCGAACGCGTCCATCGCGCCGGGGACGAGGATTGCCTTCGCTCGCCTGGGCTGGCACCCGGCCGCGACGGCAGGGCATGATTCTGCGAGCAGGCATCGCAGAATAGCGTCCGGTCCGGGCACGGGTCAATCTGCATAGGGTCCCGGTTTATGCAGTCCGGTTGGCCCCGTCCGACCGGGGCCGGATGCTGCACGACCCGCGGTCCGCCGGCCCTGACCTGCTGCTCAGGCGAGGAGGAGAACCGGTCGCCGGGGCAGGCCGTCCAAGCCGGGGGCCGTGTGCCACACGCCGGCCGGGAGCGCGCGGGCGATGCTGGCCAGGGCGACGCCGGCGTATGCTGGCGGACCCCTCTGCAGGAGCCTCCGCCGATGGATCTCGGACCCCGCGCCGAAGCCCTCCATCGCTCCTCCATCCCGCCGGCCGAGCGCAGCGGGGCGTTGGCCGACCCCACCCCCTATACTGCCGGACTTGTGACCAGACGCCCCCTCGGGTGCCTCTTCGAGATCGTCGAGACGCTCGTCCTGACGCTCATCATCTTCTTCGTGATCCA
>Ga0209638_1002699_pt1 | contig 10803 bp, 9 predicted proteins | sample BarGraNGADG00211_FD_184490 | JGI IMG/M metagenome (GOLD analysis project Ga0209638, IMG submission 184490) | Arctic peat soil microbial communities from Barrow, Alaska - Barrow Graham LP Ref core NGADG0002-211 (SPAdes) (version 2) | ecosystem: Environmental > Terrestrial > Soil > Wetlands > Peat... | reverse complement strand
GGCGATGTCCGGGATCTTGCTATCCTTGAAGATCCCCAGCGCCCAGCAGTCCACCTCGCCGAAACTGCCAGCCGGGCCGGCCGGGATGTTGGCCAGGATCGTGTTCTTGGCCAGGTCGGGCTTGTTCGCCTGGCACCACGCGAGGACCGAAGCAGCATTCTGCACGAAGACTATCTGCTCCGACTGGTAGGCGTTGTTGTTGCCGGCATTGTCCCAGTTGATCGATCCGGGCGGGATGATCTTATGCTTGGTGTACATGTCCGCGATCATCTGGAACGCCTTGCGGGTCTCCGGCGAGTTGAAAGCAGGCTTGTTGTCCTTGGTCTGCATCTGGGCGCCGTAGGTCCACATAATGTGGATCATATTCACGTTGTTGTCGTCGTTCTTGCCCAGGCAGGGGCCGTAGCCGTAAAGGCCCGGAGGGTTCTGAACCTTCTTGCAGGTCTCGATGAAGTCGTCCCAGGTCGCCGGGTACTGCAAGCCTGCTTTATCCAGCAGGTCTTTGCGGGCGTGAACGGGCCAGGGGTTGATCACCATGGGGATCGACCAGGCTTTGCCGTCCGCAGTGGTGACAGTGTCCACGGGCGCCTGATAGACGTCGCCGCCCTTCTTCTTCAAGCCTTCCCAGACGTCGCTCACTTCGATCAGCTGGTTCTGCCCCTTGTAGTACTGGGTGTCGGCATCGTACAGGTAGGCGATATCGGGCGGGTTCTTCCCCTGGATCGCCGCGGCAAGCTTTTGGGGAATCTGGGCAGACGGGACGATCTGGAAATCAACCTCAACTCCCTTGCTTTTGCCGTAGTCCGTGAACATCGAGCCAAGCTGCTTGTCCAACGATTCCAGGAAGCTCTGCCCCATCCAGATGGTGAGCTTCTGCCCCTTTGCCACCGCGGGAGCAGCCGGAGCAGAGGTGGCGGCAGCGGCGGCCGGAGCCGAGGTCGCGGCCCCTGCCGCGGGCGCGGTCGTGGCGGCCGCTGGGGCCGCCGGAGCCGATCCCGATGGGGCTGGAGAAGAGCAGGCGGCGATCAAGCTTCCACCGGCAGCCATGCCGATGAAAGCCGCACCGAGCTTCAGCAAAGAGCGCCGCGTCAACCTACGATCCCGCGGATCTCTGTCAGACATGGTTGAGACCTCCATATTCCCCTGATTTTCAAGATCGTTCATGTGGCCGTACCAAATCCATGAGGACATCGGGAATCCGTCCGATTCTTCTTCTCCCCGCCTCCTTTCTCAATGCTTCTTGGGGCAATTACGCCTTCACGGCTCCCGCCGTGAGTCCGCTGACCACCCATCGCTGTCCCAGCAGGTACAGCACGACGGGAGGAATGGCAATCAGGACGGAGGCAGCCATCATCACACCCCAGAAGAACACATCTTCCGCCACGGTGGAGGCAAGACCTACGGTGACAGTCTTGGATGCAGCGTCCGAGGTGAACGTGAGGGCGTACAGAAACTCGTTCCAGGACAGGGTGAAGGAGAACAGCGCGGTCACAACTATGGCCGGTGCCGATAGGGGAAGCGTGATGTGCAACAGTGCCGATACCCGGTTGCAGCCATCCACCATGGCCGCCTCCTCCAGGTCCACCGGCACCGTCCGGAAGTAGCCCATCAGGAGCCAGGTGGTGAAGGGCACCGTGAAGGTAAGGTAGGCAAAGGTCAGCCCCTGCAGGCTGTTGAGCATGTCGAACTTGTAGATTAGCTCGAAGAGGGGAATGAACAGCAGAACGGGCGGGACCAGATAGGAGAAGATGAGCACCCGGGCCAGCAGGTTCTTTCCCTTGAAATCCAGCCTCACTATGGCGTACGCCGCCAGGATCCCCACGAACAACGAGAGAACCGTGGTGGAGATGGCTATCACGGTTGAGTTCCTGAAGTACTCCGGGAAGTGGGAGTCGAAGAGCACCTTCTGGAAGTGATCCAACGTCAGCCGCTGGGGCACGAGAAGGGGCTCGGGACGGTACATGTCGTCGTTGGGCTTGAGCGCGGTGCTGGCAAGCCAGTAGAACGGGAACAGGGTCCACAGCAGCCCGATCGCCAGAACGGGCCGGGAGAAGAAGTGCCACCTGCTTCGCTGGATAGATTTGGAGCCGTTCATGCCTCAGCACCTCGCAGCATAAATCGTCCCGCCAGGACGATGAGGCTCGCCATCAGGGGGAAGAAGGAGAGCGCGACGGCCGCCCCCATCCCCAGCTCCCGACCGGGGATGCTGGTGAAGAAAGCAAGGGTGGGGAAGATCTCACTCAAGTGGGCCGGTCCACCGGAGGACAGTATGTATACGAACTGCAGCTCATTGGAGGTCCAGATGGTGGAGAGCAGCGTCACCACTATCAGGACGCTGGTCAGCCCCGGGAGGGTCACGTGCCGGAAGCTCTGTAATGCGCTGGCACCGTCGATTTTCGAGGCCTCGTACTGCTCCTCGGGAATGGACTGAAGCCCAGCCAGGAAGTTCATCATGTAGAAGGGCGTGCCCTGCCATACCACCACGGCGATGATCGCCCAGAGCACGATCTTCGGGTCGGAGGTCCATAGGACGTACTGGTCGATGATGTGGAGCCTGTAGAGCACGAAGTTCAGTATGCCGTTCAGGTCGCTGTAGATCCAACGCCAGACGAAGGCATCCACGACGATGGGAACCGACCATGGAATAAACAGCAGGGCCCGCAGCGCCGTTCGGCCCTTCAGTTTCTGGTGCAGGATCAGGGCGAAGACCATCCCCACCACAGTCTTCAGCCCAACACCCATCACCGTGTAGAAGAGTGTGTTCTTAAAGGTCAGCCACCACAACTTATCCTGTAAGAGGCTCGCAAAGTTGTCGAAGCCAACGAAGTGCCCCTCACCCCCGATTGGCTGACTCTCGAGGGAGAGGGAGATCGCCCGAACAAATGGAAAGCCAATGAGGCCCAGCAGGACGAGCAGCGACGGCGCTATCATGAGATAGGCCAGCTGGTAGTCCCGACCAAGTAAACGCTTCAAGCCACGGCGCCTCGGGCCTCCAATAGTCGCCTCCGGTGATGCCGCAACCATACTCTCTCTTCCCCCTGTGGTCATAAGTTCCTCCTATGGATGAAAACCGTGCGGGGGATTTCTTCGATTCCTTGTTGCCTTTGTGTCTTCGTGTTTGTGGCACTCGCCATTTTCACAAGAGAGCTCCCAGCAGTTCACGCGCCTCCGCGGGGCTATCGCAGCGGCGGAACATTGCAAAACCGCGAGAAGGTAGGGTCCGAGCCATCTCCCTCATAGAATCCACGGACATGATCCCATGGAGGATGAGTGGCTTTCGCTCCAGGACCCGGGAGAGGAGATCCAGGTGGGGAAGCATGTCCTCGCCGAAGTCCGGGGTGATCTCGATCGCCCCTATCTCCGGGATTTCCAGTAGGTTGGGAACCGTGTGGAGCTGCGCGGAGTGCAGGTGAAGGACGGTGCAAGGGAAGTGCCGCCCGATCACCGCATGGAGCGGAGCCACGAAGCGCCGATGGGCCGCGAGGGACATCATGAAGCTGATATCCTCGGTTGTCTCCACCATTTTGCCGGGGGCCCAGAGATAGCGACTTGTGCCGCAGAAGCCCCCTGCGTAGCCACCGGCCACGTCGAAGAGGGCCTCGGCCGCGTCGATGCACAGCCTCGCGCACGCTTGGCCCAGGGCCATCACCCTATCGGGCGCGTCGTAGAGATCCAGGGCCAGCGCCTCACGTCCCCGCCACTCCATCATGATGTCGGCCGGACCCATCATCAGGGGTCCCACGCCCACTGGAAAGCGGCCGGAGGAACGCTCCTTGAGCGCCTCGGTCATCTCAAGCAGCCGCCGGTGCCAGCGATTTGCCGGGTCGAAACGCACAGACTCCAACTGATCCCAACTTGCGGCGGCGGGGTCCACCCAGAAGTTGTCGACCGCTCGCTCGACGGGACATCCGGCCATGGCCGAGTGCCACGGGAAGGCCCAGAGGGGAAAGGCCGACCAGAAGGCATCGCCGCTGGCATCCTGCCACTGCTCCCACTCCACCTCCAACTCCCTTGCGCACTCCACCTGGTCCAGGTCGCCCGGGGTCAGAAGCCCTTTACCTCGTACGGAGCGAAGGGATGGGAAGGTGGCGATCGTGGCGCCGATCATCGGGCGATCGGTCTCGGTGCGCTCCCAGAAGGCTCGATGGCGTGAGATCTTCTCCTGATTCGCGATCATCTTCGGCAACCGCGTCCTCCAATCGAGCGGCCGGAAGTCGCGCCCGGCCCTGTATTCGTCGCTCCGTGGATATCGCTACTACCAGTCTCGCGGTGGTCTGAGCCAGAATTAGGTCAAAGAGTGAAGACGAGATGACTGAGCAGGCCAGCTAGCTGTCTGAGACCTCGATGTTGTCGAAGGCCCGCCGAGTCGCGTTCAGATGGTCTCTCATGACCGATTCTGCCCCGGAAGAGTCCCCCATCTTGATGCACTCCACCAACATTTCATGTTTCTTGTGCCGTTGAGCAAGCTGCCCGTGCCGAAACTCTTCGTGCCCCACGGTCTGTATCAGATCGACGAGGGGGCGGATCATGACCAGGAAGAGGGGATTGTGGGTTGCGCTTGCCATTGCCGCGTGGAAGTCCGCGTCCGCCAGCATGTAGCTATGAGGTTCGTCGAGACTGGCATCCATAACCGCGATGGCAGCCTCCATTCTCGCGATATCTTCGGGGGTCGCCCGCTGAGCGGCCAGGGCAGCAACGAAGGATTCGAGGCACCATCGAGCCTCGTGCAGGTTGTCCACGGACCACCCCTGCATCCTGTAGACGACGTTCAGGGAAGAGGAGAGATCGCTGGCCTCGGGGAGCGTGACGAAGGCGCCGCGGCCATTACGGGGTTCCAGCAGCCCCCGCTCCTCCAGCAGCTTGATGGCCTCTCGAACCGCGGAGCGGCTGACGCCGAACTGGACGGCAAGCTCACGCTCGGCGGGCAGCTTATCGTCGGGGCGCAACTTGCTATCGAGGATGAGCGACTCGATACGCTCGGCAATCCGCTCCGAAAGCCGAGACGGGGTGAGTTTGCCGAAGGCAGGAACAACCACGGCAAGTCTCCTGAGAGGCGTATATTGGGGCTGTCTGGCTGTCAGACCAATATTACTACCACTGTCAAGATGGCGGGGACGGGGCTTCGCCACTCGTTGGCCATGCGGGCCACGGCCCCACGATGTCTGCATGCCACACGACCGCTTCGCTCGTCCCTCTCACCGCCACGGGCTCCCCCAGCTAGCCTCAGGGGATAAGCCTCTTCGGGTCGGTGATTCCAGTCGCATCCCAGATTCCGCGCGCCTCCGCTGCCGTCAGATACTCCTCAGTGACAGCGCACAAGAGGATCTCTTCAGTCGCGATCCAGGGAACTGGTGTGGACAGTCGACTCGGGCTTAGGCCCGTTGGGCGTCCAGATCTCTTCACCTGGACAACCTAGCCCAACGACTCAGCCGCGTCGTAGCCCTGGCCATAATCGGCCAGCTTGGCGCGCAGGACGAAGTAGTTCTCTTCTAACAGCTCAGCGAGTTTGGCTAGCGATATGCGCTCCTCGTCGTAGGCTTTCGCGGCCAGGTAGCGGAAACGCGCCGGGAGGACAACATTCCGGCTCCATTCCACGGGGTATCCCAAAGCCTCCGCCAGGGACTTGAAGCTGCCCCGCTTTCTCCAGAACTCCTCGTGAACCTGACGGGGGAGCTTCCGGAGGGCAACCAGCCGATAGGACATGGCCTGTCCGCTTACTCCAAAGTGCATGGCCAGGTGCACTAGGTCGAAGCTGGTAAACTGGCCGTTGTTGGCCCCGAGCACCTGCTCGAACTGAACAAGGACCGCCCGGCGGGGCATGAGGAAGGCGGAGGCAAAGGCATCGGCGAAGCGCTCGTCGGCCGACGTGCCCCCAAACTCAGGCCCTTTGTCGATCCTCGCCGCCGGCGCACCTCGCTTAGCCAGGTGCACCAGAACATGGCCATACTCATGGGCCAAGGTGAAGTTACGCCGGTAAGATTCCTCCAGGGCATTCACAGCCACGCAGGGGCGGCCCTCCCTGTCTCGCACCACCAAACCCGACCAGAGGGAAGCCTTTACGGGAATCAGGAAGGTTCGGATACCCGCCGAGCTGTCCAGAAGATCCATCATGTCCTTAACGGGGGCATCTCCCAACCCAAGGCGCCCACGCTCCATATCGGCCAGCGTCTCGGCGTCCCGATCGGTGCGGAACCCGAAGTGAGAGTAATCCGGCGGCAACGCCAGCGGAGCCACCTCCACCAACTCCTCGAGGAGAACGTACCTGCGGATAAGCTCCTGGAAGCGAAGGATGGCCTCCCGATCCAGATGCTCACCATCGGCTGCCCGAAAGAGGTACTGGAAATCAGGGGACTCCTGGGGCTCCTCCTCGAAGAAGTAGGCCATGGGACGGTGATAGAACCCCGCGAAGGCATGGAGCTCCGCCCCAGTCACGCTCCGCTTGCCTGCCTCGATGGCCGAGATAGTGGAGGTAGCCATCTTCATCTGCGCCCCCACCTCACCCTGGGTGAACCCCAAAGCTCGGCGGGCCGCCTGAAGGCGGGCGCCTATCACGCTATCGTTAATTGCTATCATGCTACTTCCTGCAACGCCGGATCGACCAACGGCAGTTCCAACTGCACCGGCCTGTGGACACGCCGCCCACCATATTCAGCAATTCCGAAATTTGTGCCATATGATCGAACAACTTTACTCGGAAGTTCAAGTATTTGTCAAGTGGGAGGAACAGGCTGGTATCAGACAGCGGAGTGAACGAATGCGGTTGGAAGCCACAGCTCCTCAAATAGGCCATTTGAGGAGCTGGCCGCTACGGATCTCGGATCAGAGACTCCCACCAGGCAAGCAGAGGATCCTGCTTGCCTGGCACAAAGCGAGCTCTCATCTGGATATCCAGCAGCATCGCCCGCGAGCTGTCATTGTCGGCATGGGTCGATTCAGTCCAGTACTCCAATAGCTGGCTGGTGGTGAAAATGGGAATCCGAGAAGCGGCACGGGCCATCACACGGAGCGTCTTGCGATCATCGGTGACAACAGCCCCAGCTCGATGGAACGACAAGGCGCAAGTGACAGCCTCGCCATCATCTATCTCCGCAGCAAGTTCGACAAAGCTGGTGAATTCGGCGTCCGTCTCGAGGTGCCAGACCTCCACACGCCCGAACGCGATGAACGGCCGAAGATCCACCGCTTCGCGTTCGGCGGCATCATCCCCATCGCCGCCTCGCAGCACGTAGGTCGCCTCGCCAATCACGACATCGGCCACTGCGCAACGGACCGGGAGAACCTGGAGGATGTCCGCAAGCCGTCGACTCGCATAGAGATTCAACAATGAGCAGCAATCGAGCAGTACTGCCTGGCAGGCGCCAAAGTCGATCGTCATCCTCACCAACTCATCCACATAGCCGTGCCGGCTCAAGCCGAAAGTGACTTGCCCAGGTCGATTGGAATGGTCGAAACGGTGCCCTCATCGGAAACCACCGTTCGACTCGCAAGCTCGGCGATGATGCGCCGAGCGTCCAAGCGGTCAACTCTCAAGAAGCGCGCAAGCTGACCTTCCGTGATCTCAGCCCGCTCAAAGGCCTCGGCAGCCAGGTACATGTACCTCAGTGGCAACAGATCGTTGTTCGCGAGGAACTGCCGCAAATGCAGTAGATCCTTCGCTTCCTGGACTTTGAATCCGGCATGATGCAGTCGATCCCAGCTGCCTCCAGGAAGAAGGCGCAGTTCTTCCAGGCGCAGCGTCAGGGCCTCGACCGACACGAAATAAAAGTGAGCGAGCGAGCACAGGTCGCTCGGAGTAAATCGGCCCTGGCGGCCCCGCTTGAGCTCGTTGAAGCGGCGGCGCAATCCAGGCTCCGGCATCAGGAACGAACGGGCAAAGGCGTCGGCGAAACGTTCTTGCTCAGGGATGCGCTGGTAGCGGCCGAGGAAGGCGACTTCCGGACGATAGCGGTTAGTGAGAAAGTGGGCGTAGCCATGCGCCAAAGACATGCGCCGACGATCCTCGGGGTGCTTGCGGTTGATGGCAAGGCATCCCCCGAGTTCGTCCGTGTGCGCGAACATCTCGGCAATGCGCGATGGAAGATCGATATTGAAGACCCTGAGGCCGACGTCGCTCTCAATCACCTCTCGCAGATTGAGCAGCGGGCCATCACCCAGACCTAGACGGTTGCGCTCGGCGCTCGCCACATCCTCGCCGGCCGACTCAGGGGCGACCCCTTTCGTACGATACTGCTCCGGATACTTCCCCACGAGAGGCGCCGCGCAGATCCGCTCAAGCTCAAGATAGTCCAGGCATAGGCGCTCGAACTCGGCCATGCCGGAGGCGATTTCCTTTTCCACCTCCATGCCTGGTGCGAGCACCGCACGGAGCTGCACGATGAACGGGGCCGTTGGGGGGCTCTGGCGAAGGAACTCCCCTACACTGCGTCCGCAGAAAGCCGCAAGTCGAACGAGCTCCGAGGGCTGGATTCTGCGTTCGCCCTTCTCGATGGCGGTAATCGTCGTCCGTGCCACACCCAAATGCTCGGCCGCGTCCTGCTGGGTTTGTCCCCGGGCCTTGCGCGCCTCTTGCAGTCGGCGTCCCAACTCGCGCGGATCGAGGGCCGCTAGTATGTCGGCATCCATGGCCATCACCTCCCAGTTCCGGCCCCACCTGCAAGTGCCCCAAGGAGCCTTGCCCGGAAGATCATCCATTCCTCGCAGTATCTGCGGTAAAGATCAACAATCTGACTCTCCTCAGATGGCAGATGCCATCCGCCACCGTCTCGCCGTCCGCGCGCGAGCAAAGCAGATCATGTGGCCTCTTCCAGAGCCGCACCGGCGACCTGGGGATCACGTCTCCATCAGGCATCCCAGCACCTGCCCTCGTTCTGAACTAAAGCCTACTCTAGCAGACTGACAATGTCAATCCATAACTCCCGCCGCTTGCCGTAAATGTCAATCACCTGTGGCGGACGACTCCCCCGCAAGCGCACAGGATATACCGCGGGGTGGATCAGACTGCACGGACTTGAGGGCAGGCAGCGTCGCGACAGTTGCCATGTAAACTTCGGATTCTCCATCCCAGGCCGAGATGGCATTAATCTTCAGAAGCGGGTCCCAGGGATTGATGTGGTCCTTTGGGGGGATACCGAAACTTGAGTAGAGAAAACCCTCGCTTCGCGGACTCCGATGTTGTGTATGCCGCACCACTTTCTCGGGAGAGCTGTTGTGGCGAGACAGATGATGTACTATCCTTCGTGAGTTGACCCTCGCCCTGCGGATGGATCCCAACAGGCACCACACTTCCTTCCCACAACTGACGGCGAGCGCCCCGGTCTTCGCGGGCGAGTATGCGTGCGACTGTTCTTTAGGAGGCAGGATGCCCAGGCTGGAATGGATCGGCAAACAGGCGGTGGTTGGCCACGACCAGGAGGTCCCCTTCCGCCTCCTCAACTGCGATGCTGCCCTCTCTGCCGGGGACTCCGGCAGCGGCAACCTGCTGGTACAGGGCGATAACCTGAGGGCGCTGAAACCGACAGTTATTATCCCGAGATCGTCTGCATGCTGAAAGATGGTAGATACCTGGTGGTGGAGTTCAAGGGGGGAGCATCTCTGGAGCAACGACGACTCCAAGGAAAAGCGGGATATCGGCGCCCTCTGGGAGGCGTGCAGCGAGGGTCGTTGTCTCTTCGTGATGCCGCGAGGCCGAAACTTCGGCGAGATCGACGCCAAGATCGGGTAGAGGCGCCGCACTTATCGCGTTGTTGTCTTAACCTCATTCGTGTATAATTCTTGCTAGCGTCGGAGAGTGGTGGAGATTTACTTCGCCTCCAACAAGCTCAAGAAGGCCTGCAGCGCGTTCACCGCGGGCAACCGGGAATGGGGGATCCAAAACGCACAGAGGATCCGCCAACGGCTTCAGGAACTGCGCGCCGCGGAGAATCTGGCCGACATGGGCAGCCTGCCCCCGGCCAGATGCCACGAGCTAGGGAGGAAGCGTGCCGGGCAGTTCGCCGTCGACTGCAAGCAGCCGTATCGACTGATCTTTCGTCCTGCTGACCCAATATCTCGTCGAGTGGACGGCGGGATTGACCTGAAGACAGTGACCACAATCGTGATTCTGGGGGTCGTTGACTACCATGGAGAATAGAAGACGACTGTACAGGTACGAGCCAGATTATGCGGTACCCCCCGGGCCTACCCTCCAGGAGACGATCGAGTCAATCGGAATGAGCCAGACGGAGTTGGCTCTTCGCACCGGGCGCACGCTCAAGACCATTAACGAGATCATTCAGGGAAAGGCGCCCATCACGGCCGAGACTGCCATACAGCTGGAGAGAGTGCTCGGAGTGCCGGCGAGTTTCTGGAACAACCTGGAGCGAAATTATAGGGCAGATCTGGCGAGCATCGAGGAGCGCAATCGATTCGAATCGAGCATGGCCTGGGCTCGCCAGTTCCCTCGCCAGGCGCTTGCCAAGCTCGGGGCCATCAGCAGCGTTGAGGGCAAGGCAGCCCTGGTCATCGAGATGCTCAACTTCTTTGGCATCGCCAGCCCCAGCGCCTGGGAACGCACTTGGACCGAGGCAGGCGTGGCATTTCGCCGCTCTCCCGCTTTCCAAAGCTCGCCAGGTTCCGTTTCTGCATGGCTGAGGCTGGGCGAAATCGCTGCTCGGAAGATCCCCTGCCAGCCCTACGACCGACCCCGGTTCCGATTGGCCATATCTTCGGCGAGATCCCTGACCGTGAAACCTATTGACTTTGCGCAGTCGGAGCTAGCGCGGCTCTGCGCTGAGGCCGGAGTGGCGGTCGTCTTCGTTCCGGAAC
>Ga0209638_1002698_pt1 | contig 10808 bp, 8 predicted proteins | sample BarGraNGADG00211_FD_184490 | JGI IMG/M metagenome (GOLD analysis project Ga0209638, IMG submission 184490) | Arctic peat soil microbial communities from Barrow, Alaska - Barrow Graham LP Ref core NGADG0002-211 (SPAdes) (version 2) | ecosystem: Environmental > Terrestrial > Soil > Wetlands > Peat... | reverse complement strand
GCCGGCGCCATTCTGTTTCACCCAGGCGATGTGGAAGAGATGCTCGCCAAGGTCGAATTGGCCATGGCGGCGAAGAGAGGCAAGCAACCGCGGGCGGCAGGCTGTATGGATCGTTTGATGGCGATCTACCGGCAGGTGGGTGGCTCCGAAGGCAGCTTATGTCCGAGCTGATCGCGGGCGAGGTCGTTCGGAAGCTCAAACGGCTGGGCGCCATGAGGCCGCGCGAATTGGCGCACAGGGTCCGGGCGAAGGTGTATTCGGAACTGGATCGGATCGGCGCCGGTATCGGCATCGGCAACCTGCCGGCGACGGTTGCGGCGCCTTTCAAGAACTACTTGACCGGGGCGCCAAGCGCGCGCTTCTATTGCAGCCATCGCGAAAACCTGCGGCCATTCGTCCAGGAGAATTTTCCCCAGTGGATCGACCGGGCTGTCGATGAGGCGGAAAGGCTCTGCAGGCACGAGATCACGCTTCTGGGCCACGGGCCGGTCGAGCTCAGCGCCGAGATTGACTGGAGCCGCGACCCGATCACCGGCCAAATATGGGAGCGGCGTTTTTGGGCCGATTACCGGCCGGAGCACGATAGCGGGGGGCGCGATCCCAAGATCATCCACGAGTTGAACCGTCAACAGCACCTGCCGCGGCTGGCCAAGGCATATCTCCTGACTGGAGAGGAGCGCTACGCCAGCGAGGCAGTGGCCCAGCTCAATAGCTGGATAGATCAGAATCCGCCCGGCCGCGGCATCAATTGGCAGTCCAGTCTGGAAATTGGAATCCGTACGATTTCCTGGTTGTGGACGATTTTCCCGCTTCTCCCTTCCCGGTCGTTCGACGAGGCTTCCGCCCAGCGCATCGGCGACTCGCTCTTTGCCCAACTGGAGCATGTTCACCGGTACACGTCCCTCTACAGTAGCCCCAACACGCATCTCATCGGCGAGGCTGCGGCGCTTTTCATTGCCGGACTGGTGTTTCGGGACCGGAAACGGCCCGCCGTCTGGCTTCGCCATGCAACCGCCCTGTTGGCCGAAGCGGCGGAAAAGCAGATCTTGGACGATGGCGTGTACGGGGAACTTTCTTCCTGTTATCACTGCTATGCCCTCGATTTTTACTTGCAGGCGATGGCGCTGGCGGAGCGGAATGGGTTTCACCTTCCGGAGCCGGTTCCGCATAAAGTGCGCGGCATGCTTCAGTTTCTGATGCACCTGACGCGGCCCGACGGCACGCTTCCGTTGCTGGGAGACGACGATGGCGGCCGGGCGCTCGCGCTCGACAAGAGGGACTACCGCTCGTTCCAGGATGGGTTGTGCCTGGGGGCGATCCTCTACCACAGGGGAGACTTCAAGCGCCAGGCAGGCGCCTTTTGCGAGGAGGCGCTGTGGATGCTCGGCAAGGATGCTTGGGAGGTTTACCGCCAATTAGAAAGCGAGGAGCCGGCGGAGACGCAGGGCTGTTACCGGTGGGCCGGATATGTGGTCCAACGCTCCGGCTGGGGGCCCCTCGACAGTCACGTGGTCTTCGACCGCGGCGGGCTCGGCATGCTCGCCGGCGCGCACGCTCACGCGGATGCCCTGTCGGTCACTCTGTTTAGCCGGGGCCGGGAGCTGCTCGTGGACCCGGGAACGTTCGTCTACAACTGCGCTCCGGAATGGCGCAGTTATTTTCGCTCCACGCGGGCGCATAACACCGTCACCATCGACGGCCGGGATCAGGCCGAACAGGGAGGGACCTTTCACTGGAAGACCGAACTCCGCTCCCGGGCGGCGAGCGATCTCAACTTACCTGGGGTCGAATACGTAGAGGGGGAACACGATGGGTATCGGCGGGGGCCACACGGAGTGATCCATCGCCGCCGCGTTCTGCACGTCCCTCCGGAATCGTGGATCGTCGTGGACGATTTCCGCGGATCCGGCGAGCACACGTTCGATTTCTACTACCACTTCGCGCCGGACGTCGAGGTATCGGACCCGGAACGGGACGAGGCCGGCGTTCTGATACGGGCAGAAGAGGCGGGGCTGCTGCTGCGCCTGGTCGCTGACCGGCCTGTGACATCGGCGGAGATCGTTCGCGGCGAGACGGCGCGCATCGGAGGGTGGGCGTCGCGCGGATATGGCGAGAAGAAACCCTGCTCCACCCTGCGCGCCACTCTTACCGGACCGACGCCAACCGCGGCGATGACTTTTCTCGTGCCGGCGCCAGGCGCGTCGTGCGACCCAGTAGTCCGGCGGCTGGCAGTCGAAAACGGCAGCGGAATCGCCTGCGCTTACGAGCACAATGGATCCGAGGACATCGCCGTTCTTTCTACCGGCGATTCCGAAATGACAGTGGCGGATTTTCGCATGCGCGGGGAATTCTTCTGGATGCGGCTGGAGGGCGGCGTGCTGAAGCAGGTCCTGGCAGTTCGGGCCTGCGGCTTGGACCGAGGCGGCGGGAATATCTTCCGAAGATCCGAGCCGGGCCCCTATTTGGGCATATGCCAAACCGACCGGCGCCACAGCACTGGCTACCTTCACCGGGACGGAGCGCACGATCCTTCTCCCGCGATCGAAGCCTTACCTCAAACTCCGCCGGGCGTGAGCAATCCGGTACAGCGGGCCACTTGAAGTCGTGCCAGCATAGCTTAGTGCCAAAGGACCGTGCCACGGCAGCATTCCCAACCGATCCGCCGCCGCAGGTCACACTGGAAACCGTATCGCGACGCCGCGCCCTTCGAGGCCCGATGGCTTGGCGCCGCGGAGACACATGCGCAAAAGCCGCCTTCCGTTCCGGTGCGTGGGCGGCTAAACGTAAAGGCATGAAGACGATAGACGCCGGATCGGAAGAATAGAACCTATGTGCGGAATCTGCGGGATCGTAAACTTCATCGAGTCCGACCCTGTGGACCGGGTGACGATCGAGCGGATGACCGAGGCGCTCGCCCATCGCGGGCCCGACGACGCGGGGTATTTCGTTCAGGGCCGGGTGGGGCTCGGGCATCGGCGGCTCAGCATCATCGACTTGAGCGGCGGCAGGCAGCCGATATTCAACGAGGACCGGTCGGCGGCCATCGTCTTCAACGGCGAGATCTACAACCATCGAGACCTGGCCGCCGTATTGACGACTGCCGGTCACACCTTCAAGACCCGATCCGACACGGAGACGATTCTCCACGCCTATGAAGAATACGGGGACGACTGCGTTGACCAGCTCCGGGGAATGTTCGGCTTCGCAATCTGGGACGGCCGGAAACGGCGCCTTCTGCTGGCGCGAGACCGGCTGGGAGTGAAGCCGGTCTATTACTACCGAAACGGCCGCTTTCTTGCCTTCGCATCGGAGATCAAGTCTCTGCTCGAGATTCCGTCGATTCCGCGGGAGGTAAATCTCGAAGCCCTCGACATGTACCTGTCGTTGCGCTACGTGCCGGGCCCGCAGACCATGTTCAAGAACATATTCCGGCTGCAACCCGGGCACATCCTCGTGGCCGGCGATCACGGAGTCCGAACCACGAAGTACTGGGACATCGATTATCCGGACCCGGAACCGCGTACGCCGGAGTATCTCCTCGAACGGTTCCGCGATCTGCTCGAAGAAAGCGTGCGGCTGCGTTTGCTCTCCGAGGTTCCACTCGGGGTGTTTCTGAGCGGCGGACTCGATTCCAGCGCGATCCTGGCCACGATGAGCAAGATCGCCGGCGGCGACAGGGTGAAGACCTTCAGCGTCGGCTATGAGGCCTCGGGCGCCGAAGAGGAAGCGGCCAATGAGTTCGAGTACGCACGTCTCGCGACCGATGCGTTTGCCTGCGAGCACCACGAATACCGTTTGGACGCCAAGAACTTCGCGGAGTTCGTACCCGATCTGGTGAGGTACCTCGACGAACCCCTGGCCGATCCGAGTTGTATCCCGCTGTATTTCATTTCCAAATTAGCGCGCGAACATATTACGGTAGTCCTCTCGGGTGAAGGCGCGGACGAGATTCTCGCCGGTTACGGGATCTATGGCCGCATGCTGGCTCTCGACCGGATCTACCGGGGGTCCGGGGCATTAGGCCGGCTTGCGCCGTGGATCGCGCGTCTCACGCCCTCGGAAAGGCTTCGGCACTATGTGCGGATGTGCGGTCAGCCTCTGGAAACCCGTTACCGGGGAGTGTCCCGAGGCTTTAGCGCCGAAGGCAAGCTGCGGCTGGTCGGTGAGGATCGGATGGAGCAGTCCGAACGGCGATTGCAGGAGATCTTCGGCGGATATTTCAAGACCGTGGAGAAGGCCTCGCCGCTCGACCAAATGCTTTATGTGGACGCCAAGGTGTGGCTGCCCGACGACATCCTGATCAAGGCCGACAAGATGACCATGGCCAATGGGCTCGAACTGCGCGTTCCGTTTCTGGATCACAAGCTGGTGGAATTCGCCGCCACCCTGCCGAACGCTTCCAAGATCCACGGAAAGGGCGGAAAGACGCTGTTGCGCAGCGCCATGCGTGGGGTCTTGCCGGACGCCATCATCGACCGCCCCAAGAAGGGTTTTCCCATCCCGATCCGGTCCTGGCTCCGCACGTCTTTGCGGCAGTTCACACGCGACCAGCTACTGGCCCGGGATTCGGCTTGCAGCCGTTATGTCGATCGCGCCGAAACGGCGCGGCTCGTGCAAGAGCATGAGCAGGGGCGCGTGGACCGGTCGCAGGAAATCTGGACGCTGCTGGTGTTCGAGTTCTGGCGCCGGCATTTCATTGAAAACCATCCTCGTCCGGCGGACGCGCAAACGCGCCGGCCGCTTCTCGAGGCACGGCAGGCGAGCTGCGGAGAGCCGTCATGATAGAAGGAAACGACATCATCTGCTTCGCCAACGACTGGGACGCCGAGCCCCTGAGCAAGAAGCACATCGTCTTGAGGCTCGCCCGGAAGAACCGGGTGCTGTGGGTCAACTCGACCGGGAACCGCAACCCCACGGCTTCGGTCCGGGATCTTCGGCGAGCATGGAAGAAAGTACGGCAATACTTCCGGGGATGCTTCCCTGTGTCCCAGAACGTCTTCGTGTTCTCACCGCTGGTGATTCCCTTTCACGGCAACCGGGCGGCCAGATGGGTGAACCGCCGGCTCCTGCCATGGAGTTTGCGCCGCGCCTGCCGGCAGCTCGGCTTTGAAAGACCGATTACCTGGACCTTCGTGCCCAGCTCAGCCGATGTTGCGGGCTCCCTGGGTGAGCGGCTGGTCATCTATCACTGCGTGGACGAGTTCTCGAAGTTCACCGGCGCCGACGAGACCGCGATTCTCGAGATGGAGCGCGGGCTCATGGAGAAGGCGGATATGGTCGTCGTTTCTTCCAGCCGGCTCTACGAGACCAAGCGTCGCTACAACCCGAACACTTTTCTGGTCACGCACGGCGTCGATGTCGCCCACTTTAGAAACGCTTGTCTGCCGGCGGTTGCGGCGCCGGCGGATTGCGCGGACCTGAAACGGCCCGTGATCGGTTTCTTTGGCACGGTCGCCGATTGGGTCGATCTGGAGGTGGTTCGCTACCTTGCTGCCTCCAGACCGCAGTGGTCGCTCCTGCTGGTCGGAGATATCCAGACGGACACATCGGCCTTGCGCGAGTTGTCCAATGTCCATCTTCTGGGAAGACGCAGTTATCAATCCCTCCCCGCGTATTGCAAGGCTTTCGATGTCGCCATTCTACCGTTCGTCGTCAACGAGCTCACGGTGGCGGCCAACCCCCTGAAGTTGCGCGAGTACCTGGCGGCGGGCCTGCCGGTCGTGGCGACGCCGCTGCCGGAGGTCCTCAAGCTGAATTCCCTGGTGCGCATGGCGCGGACCCCCGGGGAGTTTCTCGACCAGATCGAAGCCCTGCTGAACGAAGGCAGGCGTGGGCCGGACCCTGCCGTTTCCGTTCTCATGGAGCGGGAATCGTGGGACCAGAAAGTGGAAGAACTGAGCGCCATCATCACAGGTCTGAATGGCGACGGACAAAGGCGGGGTTGGCCCCTGCCTGCGAGACGGGTGGCCTAGCCAGGAGACTCTATGCTGCCCTTCCGGCTGGTTCCGATTCTGTTTACGATGGCGGTCGCAGCCTTGGGCGCCGCAGTGGAGCCGCCGCAACCATTCATCTGGTGGACCACACACCCTTTGGCGAAGGTCAAGCCTCTCGATCCCGCGCCCAGCGTGCCGGTGAAAAGCGTAGACCTCTATGCGGGGCGCAACGAGTTCGAGCCCTTCCAGATCGTATTGCGGGCGAAATCCAGAGATCTCCCGGGCGTCGATATCGAGTTTTCGAATTTCCGCGCCGCGGATGGCGCCGAGATCTCCGCCAAGAACGTGACCGTCTATCTGGAGGGATTCGTGAACCTGAATCGCCCCTCTTCGATCGAAGGCGGCGAGGGATTATGGCCCGATCCTCTGATTCCGCGCGTGGATCGATATGCCAACGAGGCGCGCAACGCGTTTCCCTTCACTGTGCGGCGCGACCGCAATCAGCCCCTGTGGGTCGAGATCTTCGTCCCGGTCACCGCCCATCCGGGAAAATACACGGGATCGGCCCGCATTTCTCTCGGTGGGACAGTGCGGTTTTCCGTGCCAATCAACCTGACCGTGTGGCGGTTCGTCCTCCCTTCCACTTCCACTCTCAAGTCGTCATTCGGTCTGAACGGAATCAACTTGCTGAAGCAGCATCGCGGCCGCTACACCAACGACGAAGATCTTCATTCCATCACCGCCGTGTATACCAAGGCGGCGCTCCTCCACCGCATCAGCACTAATGCAGGGAGCATGCAGCCCCCAAAGTTCTCTTATGACGCTGGCAAGATGCAGTTGGATTGGCGCGCGTACGATGCCGAAGTTGGGCCGTTTCTGAATGGCGCCGCGATTCCCGAAGGCGAACCGCTGTACGGCGCGCGGGCAACTTCGGCGGAGATTCGCATGCCCAAAGTCTTCGAAACCGAGGAGCAGGAGAAGTTGTATTGGACGGAATGGACCAAGCACTTCCAGCGAAAAGGTTGGGGCGACCGGCTATTTCTCTACCTGTGGGATGAACCGGCCAGCCGCGATTTCCCGGAGGTGCTCAAGCGCGGCAGGGCGTCGATGCAGGTCGAGCCAAGACTTCGGAATCTGGTGACAGTACCGTTCACCCGGAAACTGGAGGAGGTGGTTCAAATCTGGGTTCCCCTCGTCAATTGCCTGGAACTGAAACCCGGCTACGAGGATTTCTGTGACGGGACCCCGCCGCTCGACGCCTATGCCCGCCAGACCCCACTAAACAAGAGCCTGTGGTTTTATCAGTCCTGCGCCAGCCACGGGTGTAACATTGTGGGAGGACAATATTTTACAGGGTGGCCGAGCTACATGATCGATGCGCCCGGAGCCGCCAACCGGGTCATGCAATGGCTGGCCTGGAAGTTCCAGATGGAAGGCGAACTCTATTACAGCATGAATGAGGCGTATGGCCAGGGTAACGATCCATGGGTGAACATCCGCCTCTTTGGGGGAAACGGCGACGGGACCTTGTTTTACCCGGGACGTCCGAATCGCATCGGCGGGCGGAGTGACATTCCGATCGAAAGCATTCGGCTCAAGCTGATCCGGGAAGGCATGGAGGATTACGAGTGCCTGGCCCTACTCGCCAAGCTGGACGGCCGGCAGTCCGCCGACCAATACGCGGATCGAATCGTGCAGAAGCCCTATCTTTGGGAATCGCGGCCGGAGGTCTTTCTCAAGGTACGGCGGGATCTGGGTGAGTCGCTCGATCGGGCGGCAGCCAGGTCCGGCGGGACAATGTGATTCAAAACAACGCCACCAGCCGAATGGTCTTGGAAGTCAAGGAGCCACTGCTCGCAGCCTTGACCTCCTTGTCCCCCCATTCCTCAAAACTCCTCTCGTCATGGCGCACGCTGCTGAAGCGTCACAGACTGTGCGGCAAACACGAGGCTCTGCTTTCGGGACTGTGCGTCGCGCCGCAACTTCGCGACCTGATCTTCGTGGACCCACAAGCTTACAGAGAAAAGTCCGAGCGCCAGGGCCAGGATCTGGCCCGTAGCGGAGTGCCCCCGGAGTGCGTCGCCGCCGCCGTGGCCCTCTACGTCGAAAGCTGCCTTCCCTACCTGTTGTCCGACGAATCCAGGAAAGTGGAATGGACAAGGGCTTTTGCCAGGTGGGCTTGCCTCTACCAGTTCTTTCTTCTGACGGGTTACGCCCAACATGGGGCAGTCGAGCGGCAGTCGTTGGAGGAAAGAATCAGCCAGGCGGACCGGCGGCTGCAAGACTTTTCCGTCCAGCTTGGCGAGGCTTACGAGAAGGAGAGGCGCCACCTGGCGCAGGACCTTCACGACGAAATCGGACACGACCTCATTGTTCTGAAGCTCTATACCGAAGTGATCGCACTCGACTTGAAGAAGGGCGATATCAGCCAGCTCCGGCGGAAACTGACAGAATCGGTCAACTTGATCAAGCACGCCCTGAAGAGTGTCCGGCACCTTACTTTCGATCTGGGGCCGGCGGTCTGGAACGAGCAGGGCTTCGTACCGGCAGTGCGGCTCTATGCGCGCCAGTTCGCCAATAGAACCGGAATCAAGGTTCGGCTTGACGCCGCCCGGATGCAGGCTCTCTTGCCCGCCCATTGCGAGACAGCCCTGTACAAAGTGCTTCAGGGAGCGCTTTCCAATGTCGTCGCCCACGCCGATGCCCATAGCGTCAAGATCACTCTGGCGAGTGGGCGGGAGTCCGTGGCGATGAAAATCGAGGATGACGGAAGGGGCTTCGATGTCGGACGCAAGCTGCGCGTGCCCCGCCAATCCTATGGCCTGCGAGCCATGCGGGAGCGCGTTGAGCTCTTGGGCGGAGCCATTCAGTTTGCTTCCCGGCCGGCGCGCCTGCGGGCGGAGTGCCGCGGCACCACGATTGAAGCCCATCTGCCGCTGCAAGATAGCGCGATCGCATGAAGGAAAGAATTAAAGTCCTGCTCTGCGACGATCACACCTTGTTCCGCGAGGGAATCAAGGCGATCCTCAAGGACGAGCCGGGGATCGAGATCGTGGGGGAAGCCGCGGACGGGCGGCAGGCGGTCGCCAAGGCCCTGCAACTGCATCCGGATGTGGTGCTGATGGATATCGCCATGCCGGATCTAAGCGGATTCGACGCAACGCGCCGCATCCTGCAAGCTAACGCGAAGGCCAAGGTGCTCATCCTCACCATGTACGAAGAAGAAGAGGTGATCAATCGCTGTCTCTCCGCCGGCGCCTCCGGCTACGTTCTCAAGGATGCTCCCAGGGCGCATCTGATTCATGCCATCGACGTCGTGAATAACGGCGGACAATACTTGAGCCCGCGAGCGCTCAAGAAAGTGGTCAGACAATATGTGAAGGGATCCAAGAGCGCGGCGACCGGCTACGAGCGGCTGAGCGACCGCGAGCGCGAAGTCCTGAAGTTGCTTGCCGACGGCCTGGCATTGAAGGAGATTGCGGTACGCCTGGTGCTCAGCGTCAAGACGGTAGACGCGCACAAGACCAACCTGATGCGGAAGTTGGACCTGCACGATCGCTCGGAGCTGATCAAGTACGCCATCCAACGAAAGCTGATCCGGCTGCCATCCGTGAGCATGCCGATCGAAACCCGTCCTGAGGCTGAGAAGATGTGAACAAGAACCACCAGCCGGAATCAGGCCCTTCGTTGCGCCCGCTCGGAAGCGGGGGTTTGAAAGTCCAGAGACACCCGTTCGAAGGATCGACGGGGATCCTTGAGGGTGTCGAATCGATCGATGGATTGCTCTCGTGTCTCGCCACGCAAGACATCCTTGATCTTACTCACCAGGACCGAAGCTACGAACGGTTTTTGTATATAGTGCCAACCGTAATTGAGAACCAGCAAAGCGCCGCCCGGGTAACCCGACATTAGCACCACACGCATTTGTGGGCGCCGCTCCTTGAGTCTTTTTGCGAGGGCGGGGCCGGACGTGCCCGTCATCCTCACATCGCTAAGGAGCAGGTCGATGGTCCCGGGAAATTCCGCTTCAAGCCGAATCGCCTGTTTCGCATTGGTCGCCGGAATCACCGTGAAGTTGGCATCTTCCAGAATCTGCTTGACGAGCTTGAGAAGGACCGAGCGGCCTTCAACAAGAAGAATGGTCTCGAGAGTTTCCCCGACAGTGTGTAGAGCCATAAAACCCATCCGTAACGGCTATTTTTAGTGTATCCGGAGATCCTGTCCATGCCTGTATCGAATTGCTCACTTGCCGCCAAACAAAAGCCCGCCGGAAGTCCGAGAACCGGAACGCCGTGGCGGAAGAAGACTTCCGCCACGGGATTTCTGGCCCGCCAGGGCCGGAGAGCGTTCTACACGCACTGATGCGGAGCTGCCACGCGGGCCAACAGGTTCCCAATGCGCCGCTTCAGAGCTTCCAGATCGGAGCTTGCCGGCATTCCCGCCCGTCCGCCCGTCCGGAACTCGTGTCTGAGGACGCTCATCGCGGCCAGCCCGTTTTCCACCCGCATCACGCGTCCCTTCATCGTCACCCGCAGAACGCAGTCGTCGTCGAGCGCAACCGGCCACTCCATCGACGCGTCGATGCTCAGGTCGGGCATGAGCGCGGTCTCCGTCCGGAAAGCCACGCCGTTGCTGCTGATATTCACCACTTCCCCCCGACCCTGAATCGGCGATCGGCCGCGCTTGCTCGCGGTGAAGCGGAGTTCCAGGTTCAAAGGAAAGCGCTGCCGGGTCCTTCGTTCGACGGTCACGTTGCCTCCGTTGCTCTCTTTCCTTCTTGTCGGCCGCGAAACCCAAGTGGCGAAAGAGGACTTCCGCCACGGGTTGACAGGCTAGACTAGTTCCGCGACCGCGTGATTTCTTCCCTCACCACGA
>Ga0209638_1002697_pt1 | contig 10812 bp, 11 predicted proteins | sample BarGraNGADG00211_FD_184490 | JGI IMG/M metagenome (GOLD analysis project Ga0209638, IMG submission 184490) | Arctic peat soil microbial communities from Barrow, Alaska - Barrow Graham LP Ref core NGADG0002-211 (SPAdes) (version 2) | ecosystem: Environmental > Terrestrial > Soil > Wetlands > Peat... | reverse complement strand
ATCTGATTGATCTCGGCGGAGATATCGACCGCCGACTCGTTCTGCACATAGCGCAGCTCGTCAATCTTGCCTTCGAGCTCAGCAATGGGACGCTCAAAATCCAGGAATGTTTTTTTGGTCATGGCACTATCTTAGTAAACAACCGGCAACGGATCCAGCGAGCGCCAAATATACCAAGTTGCCACGCTGCAATACGGTGCCCAGGCGGCGGCCACCTCGCGCGCATCGCTGCGGCTGACCACGTCGCCGGAAAAATAACTCTTGCTGATGCCATTGAGCAGGCCCACGTCGTCGAGCGGCAAGACGTTGGGGCGCATCAAATGAAAGATCAAAAACATCTCGGCGGTCCAGCGGCCAATGCCGCGAATCGCGATCAACTCGCTGATGATGGCCTCATCATCCATCGCCTCCCAGGCCTTGGTGTGCACGGCACCGGCATCAAAGTGCAAGGCCAGATCCACCAGGTACTCGACCTTGCGCACACTCAAGCCCGCCGCGCGCATATCGTCCACCCTGAGTTTGAGCACATTGGCGGAGGTCATTTTTTTGGGTAGTAACGCAAACCGGTTCCACACGGTTTGCGCTGCCTTGACCGAAATCTGCTGCCCGACCACGCTGCGCGCCAATGTCACAAAAGGATCACCCCGGGTTTGCAGGCAAGCATCGCCAAACTTCGGAATCAAGCGCTTCATCACCCGGTCTTTTTTCATCAGGTGTTTGCACGCCTCTTCCCAATAGGGCGGCGCCTCAATCACGATTGCACTCTTTTCAGTAACTGCCATGACTTTGCTTTCGATTGTCGCTAGCCAGGATGACGGCTGGGAATATCATGCGGTCGCCTCCCAGGAGGTGCCGCTGGCCGAGTCCTTCAGAGCAATGCCCTGGCTCAGCAACTGCTGGCGAATCCGATCCGCCGCCGCAAAATCTTTCGCCGCTTTGGCCGCCGCACGCTGTGCGATCATGCTGGCGATCATTGCCTCGTCAATCGTAGCACCGGCTTGCAAGAACACCTGGGGGTCATTTTGCAGCAGCCCCAGGCAGCCACCCAAGGCCTTGAGCAGACCCGCTAATTCAGGCGAGTGCGTTTTATTGACTTCCGAGGCCAGATCAAACAGCACCGCCACCGCCTCGGGCGTCCCAAAGTCTTCATCCATCGCGGTCTTGAAACGCGCGGCAAAGGGCTCGCTCCAATCGATTGTGATCGACACGGGCGCGACCAGATCAAGCGCGGTATAAAGGCGCTTGAGTGAATTATGCGCATCGAGCAAGTGCACATCGCTGTGATTCAAGGCGCTGCGGTAATGAGCACGAATAATAAAAAAACGCGTGGTCTCGGCATCGAAGCGTTGGAGTATGTCGCGAATGGTGAAAAAGTTGCCCAGGCTCTTGGACATTTTCTCGTTGTCGCGCGTCACGAAACCATTGTGCATCCACAGACTGGCCAATGGTTTGCCACTGGCACCCTCACTCTGCGCGATTTCGTTCTCATGATGCGGAAATTGCAAGTCAGCCCCACCGCCATGAATATCGACCGTCTGACCCAGGATTTGCCCACACATGGCTGAACACTCGATATGCCAACCTGGTCGTCCTTGACCGTAAACGCTGTCCCACTTGGCATCCTCTGGTTCAGTTGGCTTGGCGGTTTTCCAAAGCACAAAATCCAGTGGATCATCCTTGCCGTCGCTAACCGCCACCCGCTCGCCCGCGCGCAACTCGTCGAGCGACTTGCCGCTGAGTTTGCCATAACCGGGAAACTTGCGCACGGCAAAATTAACGTCGCCGTTGGCAGATTGATAGGCCAGACCCTTTTGCGTCAAACGTTCAATCAGGTTCACCATCTGTGGCACAAACTCGGTGGCACGTGGCTCATAGGTGGGGCGCTCAATGCCCAAGGCGTCGGCGTCCTGGTGCAACGCCGCCACCATGCGATCAGTGAGCGCGCGGATCGACTCATGGTTTTCCAGCGCGCGTTTGATTATTTTGTCGTCAATGTCGGTGACATTGCGCACATAGGTCACGCGCAAACCACTGGCTTTGAGCCAGCGCTGCACCACATCAAAGGCGACCATGGCGCGAGCGTGGCCAAGGTGACAAAGGTCATAGACAGTCATGCCGCAGACATACATCCGCACATGACCGGGCTCCAGCGGTGACAAGGGTTCCAGGGCACGCGACAGCGTGTTGTATATGCGCAAACTCATGGATCTATTTAACGACTCTATCAGGCCAGGAACCCGGCAACGGCGGCTCTTGGGGGTGGTAATTATGCCGGGTCTGGATGGCACCCCTAAGCTACAATTCACAGCAGTATAAAGCTCTGTCGGCCCCTCTTGTGCCAGACATTTACCCAACCTGAACTCAAAGTCGCCATGAAATACACGCGCTGCGCCATTTTCACTGCCCTTGGACTGCTCACACTCGCTACTGCCGGTTTCACTTCGTTGGCCTACGCCGACGACTACGGCAATGTGAACCAACTGGTGCAAGCGGGCAAGCTCAGCGAAGCGCTGATGAAGGCCGATAGCTACCTTGCCGCCAAGCCACGCGATCCACAAATGCGTTTTCTCAAAGGCGTCATTCAGCGCAATTCAGGCAAACCGTCTGATGCCATCAACACCTTTACCAAACTCACCGAAGACTACCCCGAACTACCCGAACCCTACAACAACCTGGCGGTGCTCTACGCCGGGCAGAATCAGTTTGACAAGGCACGCGGTGCGCTCGAGATGGCTATCCGCATCAACCCCAGCTACGCCACGGCTCACGAAAACCTGGGCGATGTTTATGCCCGGCTCGCCGGTCAGGCCTACAACAAAGCCCTCCAGCTCGACGGTGCCAACGTTGCGGTGCCGCCCAAGCTGGCGCTGATTCGTGAGTTATTCAATCCGGGCAACAAAGGCCAGCATCCTGCCGTCAATGCCACCGCGCCAACGATACCGACAAGCGCCGTGAAGAGGCCTTGAAACAATCTTTTTTGAAGGAGCTATTTGATGAAAGTTAGAAGTTTTTCTGCCACATTGGTCACGCTCGGCGTGGCCGTTTTCGCTGTGTTTTTTGTTGCACAACAGGCGCTGGCGCAAGACGCACCGAAGGTCAAGTTTGCAACCAGCGCGGGCGACTTTGTGGTGGAGGTTTATCCCGACAAGTCGCCCCAGACGGTGGCAAATTTTTTGCTATACGTGAAAGACAAACACTACGACGGCACCATTTTTCACCGTGTCATCAACAACTTCATGATCCAGGGCGGTGGTTACGACGCCAAATACGCTGAGAAAAAAACGCGCGCGCCGATCCCGCTGGAAGCCAATAACGGCCTGAAGAACAACCTCGGCACGATTGCCATGGCCCGCACCAGCGACCCCAACTCTGCCACGGCACAGTTCTTCATCAACGTCAAAGACAACGTGCGACTCAATGCGCCCGAGCCCGACGGCCATGGCTACGCGGTGTTTGGCAAAGTCACCTCGGGCATGGACGTGATCGAAAAAATCAAGATCGCAGCCACCGGTGCCGCTGGCCCCTTCCCGTCCGACGTTCCCAAGACCCCCGTCCTTATCAACTCTGCAACCCTGGTGAAATAAATCATGAACAAACCAAAAGTCGATTTCCACATTGCCAATTATGGCGTCATCACGCTTGAGCTTGACCCTGAAAAAGCCCCCAAAACGGTGGCCAACTTTTTGAGCTACGTGAACAAGGGTCACTACAACAACACCATCTTTCATCGCGTCATTCCGGGCTTCATGGTGCAAGGCGGCGGCATGGAGCCTGGCATGAAAGAAAAGAAAGGCGACCAGCCGATCGACAACGAAGCCAACAATGGTCTGAAGAATCTCAACTACACGGTGGCCATGGCGCGCACCGGTGACCCGCACTCAGCTACGGCCCAGTTTTTTATCAACGTGGCAGACAACAGCTTTTTGAATCACACTGCCATCTCGGCGCAAGGCTGGGGCTACGCGGTGTTTGGCAAAGTGGTGGGCGGCATCGACGTGGTTGACAAAATCAAGGCCGTTAAAACTTCCCGCAAGGGCTATCACGATGATGTGCCGGAGCAAGACGTGGTGATTGAAAAAGCCGTGGCGCTCTGACATGAGCGCCCCAGTACCGTCCAGCGATGCGCCCACGCTCGCACCACCCTGGCCGGTACTGCCAGCGCCATCCACCTGGCTCCACATCGATTTCATTTCCGACCTGCATTTAAGCGCCAGCGCCGCTGCCACTTTTACAACCTGGCAGCGCTATCTGCAAAGCACTCCTGCTGATGCCTTGTTTATCCTGGGCGATCTGTTTGACGTGTGGGTGGGTGACGATGCAATGAGCACCAGCGCCGTGCCCAACTTCGAAACCCACTGCGCCCGCATTCTTAAAGCCGCTTCCACACGTCTGCCAATTTTTTTAATGCACGGCAACCGGGATTTTCTGATTGGGTCGGAATTTTCCAAGACCGCTGGCCTGACCCCGCTGCACGACCCTACGGTGCTGAACTTCGCTGGTCAACGTTGGCTGCTCTCACACGGTGATGCCTTGTGCCTGGCTGACACCGACTACCTACAGTTTCGCACCCAAGTTCGCAGCAGCAACTGGCAACATGACTTTCTGGCGCAGCCCCTGGAGCAACGCCAGCAGAACGCCCTCGCCTTGCGCCAGCAAAGCGAAGCGCACAAATGCATCAGCGCACCCGGCCTTGACCTCGACGCCCAGGCAAGCTGCGACTGGCTGCGTGCCGCTCAAGCCCATGCCCTAATTCACGGTCACACACACAAGCCAGGCGAGCATATTCTGGAACCTGGTCTGCGTCGCATCGTCTTGAGTGATTGGGATGCTGCCGCGACCCCGCCACGGGCCGAGGTTTTGCGATTAAGCAGGGCAACGCCCGGGCAGGCTTGCACACTAGAGCGGTTGGGCTTGACGGTTTAGTGCAGCGCTGCGCCGGTCTTGGCCTGCAATTCTTCACGCGTCACGCCCGGCGCCATCTCAACCACCTTGAGGCCTTGCGGCGTGACATCGAGCACAGCCAGGTCGGTAATGATGCGATTAACCACGCCCACGCCAGTCAGCGGCAAGGTGCAGTTAGGCAGAATCTTCAAATCGATCGTGCCGTCTTTTTTCTTGGCCACGTGTTCCATCAGCACCACCACGCTCTTGACGCCGCCGACCAGATCCATGGCGCCGCCCATGCCCTTGACCATCTTGCCGGGAATCATCCAGTTGGCCAGATCGCCCTTTTCGCTGACCTGCATGGCACCCAGAATGCTCAGGTTGATCTTGCCGCCGCGGATCATGGCAAAGCTGTCGTGACTGCCAAAAATGCTCGATCCTGGAATGGTCGTGACGGTCTGCTTGCCCGCATTGATCAGGTCGGCATCGACCTGCCCTTCAGTCGGGAACGGGCCGATGCCGAGCATGCCATTTTCACTTTGCAGCCAGACCTCAATCTCGGGCGAGACAAAGTTGGCCACCAGTGTGGGCAAGCCGATGCCCAGGTTGACGTAGAAACCGTCTCGTAATTCCTCAGCCGCTTTGGCTGCCATTTGTTCGCGTGTCCAAGCCATGATCAAGCTCCTTCTTTCTTGGCAGATGTTGGGGTGATGGTTCTCTGCTCAATGCGTTTTTCAGGATGGGCATTGAGCACGATCCGATGCACGTAGATGCCAGGCAAATGCACCGCATCAGGGTCAATGCTGCCGGTCTCGACAATCTCTTCGACCTCCACCACCGTGATCTTGCCGGCCATCGCCACCGCCGGGTTGAAGTTACGCGCCGTACGCCGGAAAACAAGATTGCCGCTCTTGTCGGCCTTCCAGGCCTTGACCAGCGAGACCTCGGGCACCAGCGCACGCTCCAGCACATAAACGTGGCCATCGAAATCATGCGTTTCCTTGCCTTCGGCGATCAGGGTACCGACACCGGTGCGGACATAAAACGCCGGGATGCCAGCGCCACCGGCGCGTAATTTTTCCGCCAGCGTGCCCTGCGGCGTGAACTCCAACTGCAACTCGCCGGCCAGAAATTGGCGCTCGAATTCCTTGTTTTCGCCAACATAGCTGGAGATCATTTTTTTGATCTGGCGGGTGTCGAGCAGCTTGCCCAGGCCAAAGCCATCAACACCGGCGTTATTCGATATCACCGTCAGGTTTTTGACACCGCTGGCGCACAGGGCGTCAATCAGGGCCTCGGGAATGCCACACAGGCCAAAGCCGCCAACCGCCAACAACTGGCCGTCTTTGACAATGCCTTCCAGCGCCTCGGGGGCGCTAGAGTAAATTTTGTTCACAAACGATCTCCTTTAAAACAATGACCACAGTACTCAAGGGACCACGTAGTTTTCGAAAAAAGAGCAAACCCTGCTATTTTTAACCGTCCCGTCACAAATATTGATTATCGCCTTAGCTATAGACCGTCATCGCCTGCTTATGGTCAATCATGCCGGCAAAAACTTTTTCCAGCGCGTCCTGACGCAGGCTGCGGGTGCCGCTGGCAATCGCCAGAACGGGGGCGGACTCATGCTGGGCCGGCGCTAAATTGCCAGCCCCGTTGTTGCCGGTCGCTTGCCAGCACCAAGCCGGATGCGCAGCGACAAGTCGGTCTTGGAGTCGGCGTTGTCAATCGCCTGCGCCAGCGTGATTTCATGCTCGGTGAACAGGTCAAACAAAGATTGATCGAAAGTGTGCATGCCGATCTCAACGCTTTTGCCAATCGCCTCCTTGATCTGATCGATTTGTCCCTTCTGGATCAGTTCGGCAATATAGGGCGACTGCAGCATGATCTCGGTTGCTGGCACCAACCGCGCCGCGACCCCCTGAATCAGGCGCTGTGCCACCACCCCTTTGAGGTTCAAGGACAGATCCATCAAAGTCTGTTTTCTGGCGCCTTCCGGAAAAAAATTGATGATGCGTTCAATCGCCTGATTGGCATTGTTGGCGTGCAGGGTGGAGAGGCACAGGTGGCCGGTCTCGGCATAGTTCAAGGCGTGCTGCATCGTCAAGCGATCGCGAATTTCGCCGATCATGATCAGGTCGGGCGCTTCCCGCATGGCGTGCCTCAGTGCGTCTTCAAACGAATGGGTATCGAGCCCGACTTCGCGCTGATCGACCACGCATTGCTTGTGCTCATGCAGAAATTCAATCGGGTCTTCGATCGTCAGAATATGGCCGGTTGCCGCCTCGTTGCGGTAGTCCAGCATGGCGGCCAGCGTGCTTGATTTGCCGGAGCCGGCAGCACCGACCACCAGCACCAGGCCGCGCTTGAGCAACGCCAGTTGGCGCAAGACAGACGGCATTTTGAGAGCGGCAATCGAAGGGATTTTGGATTTGACATAGCGCGCCACCATGCCGACCTCGCCGCGCTGCATATACAGATTGAGTCGAAAGCGCCCCAGCGCATCGATCCCGACCGCCAGATCGCATTCCAGATCAGCCTCAAACTGGCGCATCTGCGCCTCGGTCATCATCGAATAGGCCAGTTCCTTGACGCGCTTTGGCGCCAGCGCCGGCAACTGCAAGGGCCGCATTGCGCCTTCGATTTTGACGGTCGGCACCGCGCCCGCCGTCAGGAACAAATCAGAAGCCTCCAGCGCCACCATGTATTGGAGATAAGCGCCCAGGTCGTCGGCCAAATCTGGCGGTCTGGCGATTTCAAATTTTGTCTTGTTTTCCATGACCCTTTTTCTCCAATTTGGCCTCTGGGAATTCTATGGCTTTTTTCCAAAATGATGACATGCCAAACTCCGCCCGGCATGCGGTGAGGATCAGGCCGCTGGGAGCACGGACGCATTGCGGGTCTGGACAGCACCGTACGCCTGCCGCTGGCGCAAACTGCGCAGTAATGGAATGTCCTTAAAATGGAACCGGACGAAAAACTACAATCGCAGTCTGATCAAAATCGACTTGACCCCCTTCCAAGCACCCAAACATTGCGTTTTGTTAGCCCACCAAGCATACTGGTAGCGAAAACCACAAACACAACAAGCCATGTCCGACCCTAACCTCACCGGTTTTCCCAACCTCGACCCGAACCCCGAGGATGAATCGACCCGACCGATGCTACTGCAAGAACTGCCGCGCCAAGTCCAGATCGACCACGACATGGCGGTGATCCGCGCGCACCATGCCCGCATCGCCAACGCCATTGAAATGTTCTGGGGTCACAAGGATTGTGTTGAATACATAGAACAGCTCATTCTCAATGGTGGCGACGGCGACGGTCGCGCCAGAACCGGTTTCAAACATGAGGTCGTTGCGGCCTTGATGAACCTCATCAACTTGCACCAGGTTAAATGAGCTTGCCTGACATGCCAAGGATTGGCAGCCATCGGTGCCCGCAAGCATGCATCATTTGTTGACCGCCTGCGCAGCAGAAACAGCAGCACGCAGTGCCAGCAGATAGCTGTCCAAGCCAAAGCCACAAACCTGCCCCGTCACCACCGCGCCAAACACTGAAACGCGACGGAATTCTTCGCGCGCGTGGATGTTGGACATATGCAGCTCAACAATCGGGCAGGTCAACAGCGCCAACGCGTCACGAATGCCGTAGCTGTAATGCGTCCAGGCACCGGCGTTGATCAGCACAGCATCGACCGCGTCGGTGTGGCCCTGATGGATACGCTCGCACATCTCACCCTCACTGTTGGTCTGGTAATTTTCCACTTGCACACCCAGTTCCTGGCCCAGTAGCGCCAGACGGGCGTTGATCTCAGCCAGCGTGATAGTCCCGTATTGCTCGGGCTCGCGCTGGCCAAACATGTTGAGGTTGATACCGTGCAGCACAAGAATTTTCATGAGAGTTCCTTGAAAGAGACACCTTCGGACTTTAGCAGGCCACTGAAAAGGTATTCAAGCAGCGAGCGCAGCACCCTATTCAACACGCTTGATTGTTGTCGGTTTAAAACCCAGATCAGCCGCCTTGCCTTTGCGCGCGCGCGCCGCTCTGGCATTGTTGAGGCTGCGAATCTCCAGCGTTTCTTCGCGTGCTTTGCCAGCGCGACCAATGCCTTCAATCTTGACGCTACGACTGTAGGCGCAAGCACCGGCGAGGCTGTCTTTGTCTTCCAGATCGATCAGCTTCAAACCCCGGCCACCGTTGCTCATCGTATTCAGCTCGGCAATCTCAAACGTCAAAATGCGTCCGCCGGCAGAGGCACAGGCGACGTGGGTGGCGCTCTTGCAAGACTGCGCCCCCGAGCCACCCGCCACCGGCGAGGGTTGACATAAAACCTCGCCCTCGTTGCAAGTGACAAACGCTTTGCCGGCCTTGAGGCGGGAGGTCATGTCACCAACGCTGGCAACAAAGCCGTAGCCGCCTGAACTACTCAGCAGCAGCGTGGTGTTGGCCGGGCCGACAAAGTAGTACAGCAGTTGCGTGCCGGCTTCAAGCTCGAGCATTGAAGTGATCGGCTGGCCGTCACCGCGAGCACCCGGCAACAAGGAGACCGCCACCGAATAAACCCGGCCGTTGCTGCCAAAGGCCAGCAACGTATCGACAGTGCGGCATTCAAATGCGCCATACAGCGCATCGCCCGCCTTGAAGTTGAACTCGGTAGCCTGGGCACCCGTACGCTCGCTGGCCCAGCCCTTTTGAGCGCGCACCCAACCCTTTTCGCTGACCACCACTGTCACTGGTTCATCCACCACCTTGACTTCCAGCATCACTTTTTTCTCGGCTTGAATCAGCGTGCGGCGCGGGTCGGCAAAGGTTTTGGCATCCAGCTCAATCTCCTTGATCATCAGGCGACGCAGCGCTGGCGGGCTTGCCAGAATTTCTTCGAGCTTGTTTTGCTCCAACCGCAACGCCGCCAGTTCCTGCTCAATTTTGATGGCCTCCAACCGGGCCAACTGGCGCAACCTGATCTCCAGAATATCCTCCGCCTGTCTGTCAGACAGCTTGAAACGCGCCATCAGCGCTGCCTTGGGCTCGTCGGCTTGGCGAATGATGGCGATCACTTCGTCAATGTTGAGCAGCACAATTTGCCGCCCCTCCAGAACATGGCAGCGCTCCAACACCTTGGCAAGACGGTGTTGCGAGCGGTGCTCAATTGTTTTCTGGCGGAATTCAACCCACTCCGTGAGCATCTGGCGCAAGGATTTTTGCGTCGGTCGGCCGTCGAGCCCGACCATGGTGAGATTAATCGGCGAGGAGGTCTCCAGGCTGGTGCACGCCAGCAGCGTGGTGATCAACTCCTGCTGCCCGATCTTGCTGGTCTTGGGCTCGCACACCAGACGCACTGCTGCGTCCTTGCTCGACTCGTCGCGAACCAGATCCAGTACCGACAACAGCGTGGCCTTGAGCTGGTTTTGCTCCAGCGAAAGCACTTTTTTGCCAAGCCTGATTTTGGGGTTGCTCAACTCTTCAATTTCTTCCAGCACCCGTTGCGTGCTGACACCGGGCGGCAGCTCCGTGATGATCAGTTGCCATTGGCCACGCGCGAGTTCTTCGACCTTCCAGCGCGCTCGGCATTTGATTGAGCCGCGGCCACTGCGGTAAGCATCGGCAACTTCACCTGTGCTGCTGATGATTTGTCCGCCACCCGGATAGTCCGGGCCGGGGATCATGGCGAACAAATCGTCATCGCTCAGTTGCGGCGATTTGATCAGCGCCACACAGGCGTTGGCCACCTCGCGCAAATTGTGGCTCGGAATTTCAGTGGCCAGCCCGACCGCGATGCCGCTGGCACCGTTAAGCAAGGCAAACGGCAGGCGCGCCGGCAGTTGACGCGGCTCCTCGGTGGAGCCGTCGTAGTTGGGCGTGAAATCGACTGTGCCTTCGTCAATTTCATCGAGCAACAAGCTGCTGATTTTGGCCAGGCGTGCT
>Ga0209638_1002696_pt1 | contig 10820 bp, 9 predicted proteins | sample BarGraNGADG00211_FD_184490 | JGI IMG/M metagenome (GOLD analysis project Ga0209638, IMG submission 184490) | Arctic peat soil microbial communities from Barrow, Alaska - Barrow Graham LP Ref core NGADG0002-211 (SPAdes) (version 2) | ecosystem: Environmental > Terrestrial > Soil > Wetlands > Peat... | reverse complement strand
GCTGCCATGAGGATAAGGGGACTCTTCCCCGCGCCGGGACACTACGAGCTTCACCTGTGCACCCAGTGTGGGGAATGTGCCCAGGTATGCCCCACCGGGGCGATCTACCAGCGGGAGGACGGCGCCTACATCATCGACGCCAACGAGTGCACCGGCTGCTACGCCTGCGTAGATGCCTGCCCCGAGGGGGTGATGTACACCCACGAGTCTATGCAGGTCCCCATCAAGTGCACGGCCTGCGGCGAGTGCGTCACCTACTGCCCGAAGAAGCTGCTGGCCATGGGCACCGAAGGAGGGAAGTAAGATGGACGGCTTCGCCGGCAGCATCCTGAGGATAAACCTGACCACTGGAAAAGCCAGCGTCGAGCCGCTGGACCCGAAGCTGGTCCGCGACTACCTGGGCGGGCGGGGCTTCGCGGCCCGCATCCTTTACGACGAGATCCCGGCGGGGGCCGACCCCCTGGGACCGGATAACAGGGTGGTGCTGGCGCCAGGCCCCCTCTCCGGAACCCTGGTGCCCGCCGCGGGCAAGATCACCTTCGCCTCCAAGAGCCCGGCCACCGGGGGATGGGGCGACAGCAGCATGGGCGGCCACCTGGCGGCGGAGATCAGGTATGCCGGCTACGACGTGATCATCCTGGAGGGAGCGGCCGCGAAGCCCTCCTACCTCTACATCAAGAACGACAGGGTTGAGATCCGTGACGCCTCCGCCCTCTGGGGCAAGGGCGCCATCCAGGCGGAGCGGGCGCTGAAGGATGAGCTGGGCGAGGAGTTCCAGATCGCCACCATCGGCCAGGCCGGCGAGAATCGGGTGGTCTACGCTTGCGTCAGCCACGACTTCGGACGCCAGGCCGGGCGAACCGGGATAGGGGCGGTGCTGGGCTCCAAGAACGTCAAGGCCATCGCCGTGCGGGGCACAAAGTCGATCCCCCTGGCCGACACGGCCGGGACGGTGGAGATCGGCAAGGGGATGTATCGGGCCGTCTTCGCCGCTCCCAACCTGAAAGAGTGGCAGAACTACGGCACCGGCTCCGTGCCCCCGTGGGCCAACTCCATCGGCGCCTTCCCCACCCGAAACTTCCAGTCCGGCTTCATCGAGGGGAACGAGAGGTTCGCGGGCGAGGTGATGCGCAGCGAGATCGTCATCAACGACAAAGCCTGCTTCTCCTGCCCCATGGCCTGCGGCAAGTACTCCAGGACCAAGACGGACAAATACGACGCCTACGTGGAGGGCCCCGAGTACGAGACAACGGCCCTCATCGGCGGAAACTGCGCCCTTCTGAGCATCAAGGACGTGGCCTACGGCAACTACCTCTGCGACGAGTACGGCCTGGACACCATCTCTACCGGCGTCGCCATCGGCTTCGCCATGGAGTGCTTCGAGAAGGGGATCATCACCGAGGAGGACACCGACGGGATAGCGGCGAAGTTCGGCAGCATGGATGCATTCGCGGCGCTGGCCAAGAAGATCGCCTTCCGGGAGGGGATCGGCGACCTGCTGGCCCAGGGGGTGCGAAAGGCGTCAAAGAAGATCGGGCAGGGCACCGAGCGCTTCGCCATCCAGGTCAAGGGGTTGGAGTGGAGCGGCTACGAGTCGCGCGGGGCCCCCGCCAACATGCTGGCCTACATCACCTCGGATGTCGGCTCCCACCACAACCGGGCCTGGGCGATCACCACCGACATCGCCATGGGTCGCGACCTGGTGGAGGGCAAGGCGCAGAAGGTGATCGACCTCCAGCACATCCGCCCCGCCTTCGACCTGCTGGGCGTGTGCCGGCTGCTCTGGGTGGAGATCGACTTCGACAAGGAGTGGTACCCTAAAGTGCTGAAGGCTGTCACGGGGCTGCAGTACGGCTGGGATGAGATCAACCTGGTGTCCGAGCGAGTCTGGAACCTGACCCGACTGTTCTGGATGAAGCACAATCCAGGCTTCGGGCGCAAGGACGATTGGCCACCCGCCCGCTTCTACGAGGAGCCGATACCGGACGGCCCGACGGCGGGCCGGCTGATCACGAAGCAGCGGCTGAACCAGCTGCTGGACGACTATTACGCGCTGCGTGGATGGGATACACAGGGGCACCCGACCCCGCGGAAACTGGCACAGCTGGGTCTATAAGGAAGGAGTTCGCAATGTGGCGATCGGCGTTCCTGTACCTATCAACGAATGCCCCGGTTCAACACCTGGCAACCAAGAGCCGGGTCGCCAGGAAGATCTCTTCACGCTTCATCGCGGGAGACACCCTGCCCGAGGCGGTCGCCGCCACCAAAGCGCTGAACAGCAAGGGGCTGACGGTGGAGCTGGACTTCCTGGGCGAAAGCGTCACGGACAGGGAGCAGGCCGAGGCGGCCCGCGACACCTATCTGGCGATGCTGGACGGCATCTCCGCCGGGCAGGCCGACTCCCAGGTGTCGCTGAAGCCCTCCCAGATGGGACAGGCCCTCAGCGACGAGCTATGTTACGACAACATCGAGCAGGTCGTCCTGAAGGCGGAGGGGCTGGGCAACTTCGTGTGGGTGGACATCGAGGAGTCCCCCACCATCGACCGGACGATCGCGCTGTTCAAGAAGCTGCGTGCCCGGCACTCTAACGTGGGTATCGCCCTCCAATCGTACCTGCACCGGACCCGCAAGGACGCCCAGGAGGTCATCTCCATGGGCGGCACCATCCGGCTGGTCAAGGGAGCCTACCAGGAGCCTCCGGAGGTGGCCTTCCCGGACAAGAAGGACGTGGACCGAAACTTCAAGCTGCTCACGGAGATGATGCTCTCCAGCGGGCCGTTCCAGGCCATCGGCACCCACGACGAGAAGATGATCCAGAACGCCATCGACTACGCCCAGGCCCACAACATCAGCAAGGAGAGGTTCGAGTTCCAGATGCTGTACGGGGTTAGGCGGGACCTCCAGGAGCGACTGGCGTCGGATGGCTACAATCTCAGGCTCTACGTACCCTACGGGGATCGGTGGTACCGCTACTTCATGCGCCGGCTTGCGGAGCGCCCGGCCAACGTCATTTTCATTCTGGGCAGCGTGGTGCGCGAGGCGATGCCAATCCGCTGATATCCCGCAGGCTAACTTGGCCTGGCCTGTAAACTGCGGGGGGACATTGTCGACCGCATCGCAGCCCAACAGGAGTGATGATGCCCAATCGACTCGCCGCCGAGACCAGCCTCTATCTGCGCCAGCACGCCGGCAACCCAGTGGACTGGTATCCGTGGGGACCCGAGGCGCTGCAGAGGGCGAAGGCCGAGAACAGGCCGATCTTCCTCAGCATCGGCTACTCATCCTGCCACTGGTGCCACGTCATGGCCCACGAGTCCTTCGAGGACCCGGCGGTGGCGGACATCCTCAATCGAGAGTTAATCGCCATCAAGGTGGACCGAGAGGAACGTCCCGATCTGGACCAGATCTACATGGACGCCCTGCAGGCACTGAACGGCCAGGGCGGCTGGCCCATGTCCCTGTTCCTGACCCCCGATGGGGCGCCCTTCTTCGGCGGGAGCTACTTCCCGGCGGTCTACAGCCACGGCACCCACTCCTTCACCGACGTCCTGCTGGCGGTCGTCGACTCCTGGAAGTTCCGCCGGCAGGAGGTCGACGAGAGCGCGAGGGAGCTGGCGGATGGGCTGCAGCAGCAGTCCGCGAAAATGCTGGGGGACTCCAACGGGACCCCTCTGCGCCCCGAGGTCCTTCCGATCGCCCTCCGAAAGATTGAGCAGGGCTTCGACAATGCCAACGGCGGGTGGGGCCCGGGACCCAAGTTCCCGCAGCCCATGGTGCTGGAGTTCCTGCTGCGTCTGCACCGCCGTTCAGGCGACGCCGTCGCCCTGAACATGGTGAGCCAGACGCTGGAGGCGATGGCACGGGGGGGCATATACGACCAGATCGGGGGAGGGTTCCACCGCTACTCCGTGGATGCCCGTTGGCTGGTGCCCCACTTCGAGAAGATGCTGTACGACAATGCCCAGCTGGCCAGGCTCTACCTACACGGATGGCAAGCCACGAGCGAGCCGCTCTTCCGAGCCGTGGCCGAGGAAACCCTGGACTACCTGACCCGGGAGATGGCCGATCCTGCCGGGGGGTTCTACTCCAGCCAGAACGCCGACAGCGAGGGGGTGGAGGGGAAGTACTACCTCTGGACCACGGAGCAGATCCGCGGGGTGCTGGGTGGGGATATGGACCCCTTCGCCGGAGCCCACGGGGTAACCACCGAGGGGAATTTCGAGGGGAAGAACATCCTCACATTCTCCAGCCCCTTCCATGAGAGGGAGGCCTTCAAAGATGCTCGGGCCAGGCTGCTGGCGGCCCGCGACAGCAGAGTACACCCCTCTCGTGACGAGAAGCTGCTGACCTCCTGGAACGGGCTCGCGGTGGCGGCGTTCGCCGAGGCCGGCGCGGCGCTGGGACGGGATGATTACCTGAGAACGGCGGAGCGCACCGCCAACTGCCTCCTGCACGAGATGCGCACGCCGGAGGGGCGGTTGTGGCACCGATGGAGCGGCGGCTCGGCCGGGATCGCCGGCTTTCTGGACGACTACAGCCACCTGATCGAGGGGCTGTTGGAGCTGTACGAGGCCGGCAAGGAGGAGATTTGGCTCCGCTCCGCCGAGGAACTGGCCGAGTTGATGGTCCGGCACTTCGACGCGGAGACCGGCTTCTACGACACGGCCGACGACCAGGAGGCGCTGATAGTGCGCCCGAGGGGGATGCAGGACAACGCCCTGCCCTCCGGCAACGCCATGGCGGCGTACGGGCTGCTACGGCTCTCCCAGTTGGGTGGTGGGAAGGGCGAAGTCGACCGTGCCCTCGGCTGCCTCGCCGCGCTGCAGTCGATGCTGGAGCGCTACCCCCTGGGCTTCGGCCAGTGGCTGATTGCCCTGGAGTATGCGGTGGAGAGGGGTCTGGACAAGAGATGACGCGGAAAGAAGCAGGTGGCAGGCTATCGCTGCGGGCAGTAGCTGTCCAGGATCTTCTGGATTATCCCCGTGGTGGAGCGCTCCTCGTGGTAGCGCACTAGCTCCACCGTGCCGCCGTAGCCCTCCACGATCCTCGCCTCCGGCAGCTCCTCGGGCCGATAGTCCCCACCCTTCACGTAGACGTCGGGCCGCAGCTCGGCCACCAGATTCTCAGCCGTGGCCTCGTCGAACAGCACCACATACTCCACCATCCCCAGGGCAGCCACGAGTTCGGCCCTATCTCCCTGGGGCACGATCGGGCGACCAGGCTCCTTGAACATACGAACGGACCCGTCGCTGTTCAGCCCCACCACCAGCAGGTCGCCAAACGATGCCGCCTCTCGCAGATAGCGCACGTGTCCGGCGTGAAGCAGGTCGAAGCAGCCGTTGGTGAAGACAACCTTCTCACCCCGAGCCCTCCGCTCGGCCAGCATCGCTGGAAGAGCCGATCGATCTACCACCCCGCCGTTCATTGCAGCCCTCCCGCATCCGAGTTGGCACAATGATAACGGATTGCGAAGCAGGATGGGAGCGACACGACGACCGGCGGGAGAAAGTGACCGCGCTTAACAGCTATGTAACGAACATGAAACAGCCTCTTAACCATCAACTGGCTGAAGTGGCTTATGGTGGATCTTGTCCGGGGTGCTTCACTTCCCGGCCCCTTGCCGATGGCGACCGGGGTGGCTGGGAGGTGAACATAGCAATCGAATGAGGCGAGATCGGCGTCTGTAGCTGCTCCTCAGCTCCCTCGTTTCGGCGGCCCGAGGCGTTCGTCTTTCTCTCCGGAACTGTTCTGGGAATGGTCTATAGCGCGAGAATCGTGAAGGGGGCGGCAGTTGGCACGGCAAGAAAGCTGCTGAAGAGGGCCGGGACCCTCTACTCGGCTTCAGCCGCTCTGGCCCTGGCCTTCTACTCTCTTTACATCTTTACCAGTCTGCGCCTCTGGGTCGAGCGTTCTGACGCGGGCGTGTTTGACCCTGTCGGAGAGGTGCTGGAGATATTGACGCTCCGTAGAGCCTTCCACGGCTCCGACGTACTCATCATGTACACGCTGATGCTTGCCGTCGCCCCCCGCCATCGTCTACCTGCTCCACAAGGGGCGCACCCCCGTGGTGCTGGCGGCATCAATCGCGCTGTGGGGGCTTCAGCAGTCGTCTCTTTTAGGCTTTTCCCACATCTGGTCGGTGGCCGACAGCTCCTTCCCGCTGTTCGCTTGGCAACTGCTGATGGTGCTGGGACTCATAACGGGGTTCCACTACAGGGCGATCTCCACCTGGCTGGTGGATCGGCGGAGGGCTGATCTTTGCGCCATCGGCGCCCTCGGCCTCCTCCTCGGTCTGATGTGGCTCTATCGATACCAGGGGAGCCATCTCCTGCCCGTTGGCGCTGGCGATATGGCCGTCTATGGGGGTCTTTTCGACAAGACCAACCTGGCCACCGGAAGGGTCTTGGCCTTCTTGTGCCTGGACACGCCTCTGCAGGCGGCTGGGCTGGTTCCTCATCCCTCTCGGCCAGAACTCCCTGTACGTCTACATCACCCACCTCTTCGTCTTGGTGCTTCTGTACAACGTTGCCCCATACCTGCTCTACATGGTGCCGGTGTCGTGGGGCCCCCTGGACACCTTCAGCCTCGCCTCGCAGTTGACGAGCCTGGCTATGGTGTGGCTGATGGTGAAGACGAGGTTCCTCTTCTGGCTGATCCCTCGCTGATTCGCCGCACTCAGGCGATGGCCACCCTGGGGCGCGCCTCGCTCGAAGGGACATGGGAAGCACCCGGCCGGGACGACGCCGCAAGTCCGCCTCCGGCGTCGGTTGCGGGGGTGCGGGACATCGTGTAAAATCGGTCTGTTGGCCCCCCTTGCTGCGACGCTACAGGCGGCAAGCCGTCGGCTGTTTGAGGATGAACCGGGGCGAGGAGTCATGTCCTGGATCCGTTCCTCTCTCAATACCGGCCTGGCCGGATCATTAAGGACATGCGGCATGGCCAGTATCTCGGCGGTTCTTCCCGCCTACAATGAAGAGAGGGTTATCGCCGATACCGTCGAGTCGGTGGTTGCCACCCTCTCCGGACTCTCCGAGGACTACGAGGTCATCGTAGTAAACGACGGAAGCCGTGATGCCACTCGCCAGGTGGTAGAAGGACTGTCAGCCCAGAACCCTCTGATCCGCTGTGTCAGCCACTCGGTAAACCGCGGCTACGGGGCAGCCCTCTGGGCCGGCTTCACCTCCGCGACCAAAGAGTTGGTCTTCATGACCGATGGGGACAAGCAGTTCGACTCCCGGGAGTTGGCGGCCTTCCTTCCCCACATCGCGGAGGCCGACCTGGTCATCGGCTACCGGGCCCCTCGGCGCGATCCCTTCATGAGGTTGGTTAACGCCTGGGGCTGGAACCTGCTGGTACGGCTCCTCTTCGGCTACGTGGCGAGGGATGTGGACTGTGCCTTCAAGCTGTTCAGGCGCTCCATCCTGGAGACTATCCATGTGGAGTCGAGCGGCGCCACATTCAGTTCGGAGTTCCTGATCAAGGCCCGCAGGAGCGGCTTCCGCATCGTCGAGATGCGGGCAACCCACTTTCCCCGTCCCGGCGGGAAGGCCACCGGGGCTCAGCTATCCGTCATACTTCGAGCGTTTCGTGAGTTGATCAGGCTGCGGTTGACTCTTTCCAGGTCGACGAAGCCGAGAGAGCCAGTTGAAGATATCAGATGAAATGAGACCCGATGGGGGCGGCGACCGGCCCGTCCCCGAAGCCGTCTGGGAGCGCCCCGACCGCTTCACCATTCTAAAAGTAGCCCCCACCTTCTTCTTCGCCGACTACGGGTGCCACGTCCGCATCCTGGAGGAGATCCGGGTGCTCAAGGCAATGGGGCACCGCCCGGTGCTGTGCACCTACCCATCCGGGCAGGACGTGGAGGGGATCGACGTTCGCCGCGCCGACTATGGCCCCTGGAGCCCGGGTGTGAAGGTGGGTCCGGCCAGGCGCAAGATCTACCTGGACCCCCTGCTGGCCATGAGGGCCGCGGGGGTTGCCGCGGAGATCCACCCGGACATCGTCCACGCCCACCTCCACGACGGCGCCCTGATCGGTTACCCCATCAGCCGGCTGAACCGCGCGCCGCTCGTCTTCGACTTCCAGGGTAGCCTCACCGGCGAGATGGTGGACCACGGCTTCCTGGGGCGAAACAGCCCCCTGTACGGCCCCTGGCGGCTGCTGGAGCGGACCATCAACGGCATGGCCGACGCCATTATCACCAGCACCGCCAACAGCGCCGGCCTGCTCATGAAGCGGTTCGGACTCTCCTCCCGGAAGGTGTTCACCGTGGCCGACTGCGTGAACACGGACGTCTTCGCCCCACGCCGGATGACGGAGAACAGCAACGGGAATCGCGATGAGTTGGCGGCGTTGCGCCGACGGCTGGGGCTGCCCGAGGGCTACAAGATCGTGGTGTACATAGGGTTGCTCCAGGAGTACCAGGGTATCAGCCACCTGCTGCGAGCAGCACAGGAGGTGACCGAGCGCCACCTGGACGTTCACTTCCTCATAATGGGCTACCCCGGTCTGGAGAAGTACCGCAACATGGCCGACGAACTGGGCATTGGGAACCGGGTCACCTTCACCGGCCGGGTACCCTACGATCAGGCTCCGCTCCACCTGGCTCTCGGGGATGTGGCCGTTTCGCCCAAGATGTCCGAGACCGAGGGGAACGGCAAGCTGCTCAACTACATGGCAATGGGGCTCCCCACAGTCACCTTCGACACGCCGGTGAGTAGGGAGATCCTGGGGGATCTGGGGATATTTGCGCCGGCCGGGGACTCCCACGCCCTGGCGGTCGAACTGGAGTGCGCGCTGTTCGACGAGCCGGCCGCTCGAGTCCTGGGGGAGCGGCTGCGCGCCCGGGCCGTCTCCGTCTACTCCTGGACCCGGGGCGGAAAGCTGATCCAGGAGATCTACGAGAGGCTGCTGGGCATCTAATCGCCGGATCTGGCTGGGGGCGCCGGCATCTCGCCCGCGAGATTGGGCGACGCCGCGGCGCTTCGCTTTGGGGTGCGGCGTGATCCCTGATATCGCAGTCTGCAACCGTCAAGTTGTATCCGACCCCAAGACTGCACAAACCCTTCCGATTGGGCAAGATGTCCCCGTTGTTACCCTACAGCCGCTCTGCTACCATGAGTGGGCCTCGTTCTTCTGACTGGAGTACCACCCTTCCGGAGACAGTTATGCTGCCAGCCCAGGTCTGGGACGCCGCTCTCGGCGAGCTCCAACTCCAAATGACCAAAGCCAACTTCGACACCTGGCTCAAGGAGACCTTCCTGGTCGCCCAGGAGGACGGTCACTTCGTCATCGGTGTCGGGAGTCCCTTCGCCGTGGACACCCTGGAGCAGCGTCTCTCTCCCATGATCCGGAAGGTTCTCTCCGGCATCGTAGGCCACGATGTGGAGCTCGAGTTCGTGGTACAGCAGAAGAAACCCCGGGGCAAGGGCAAGGCCACGGCGGAGGCCCCTTTGGAGAGCGCAAATCGCAACGGCAGGAACGGCCGTGCCAGGGGGGAGTCGGCGGCTCCGTACGCCATGGAGGCGTCCCTCAATCCTCGATACACCTTCGACAGCTTCGTGGTGGGCAAGAGCAACCAGCTGGCAAACGCCGCCTGCCAGGCGGTGGCCGACGAACCCGGCCGCGCCTACAACCCTCTCTTCATCTATGGGGGTGTTGGTCTGGGAAAGACCCACCTGATGCACGCCATCGGCCACGAGATCCTGCGCCGGAACATGAGGGTCCTGTACGTATCGTCCGAGACCTTCACCAACGAGATGATAGACTCCATCCAGCAGCATCGAACCGAGGAGTTCCGCAACAAGTTCCGCCGGGTACAGCTGCTGCTAGTGGACGACATCCAGTTCATCGCCGGCAAGGTGGGTACCCAGGAAGAGTTCTTCCACACTTTCAACGCCATCCACGAGGGGGGCGGGCAGATCGTCATCTCCTGCGACCGTCCGCCCAAGGCGATCTCCACCCTGGAAGACCGGCTTCGCTCGCGGTTCGAGTGGGGGCTGATCGCCGACATCCAGCCGCCCGACCTGGAAACCCGCATCGCCATTCTGCGCTCAAAGTGCCAGAGCCAGGGGATGCAGGTCCCGGAGGAGGTGCTGGAGGCCATAGCCCGCAAGGTGCAGAGCAACATCCGAGAGCTCGAGGGCTCCCTCAACAGGATCGTGGCCCAGGCATCGGTGAGCGGCGAGCCCATCACCGTCCAGACTGCCTTCACGGCGCTGAACGAGGTGATGTTCAACATATCCCGTCGCTTTATTAAGCCGGAGACCATCCTGGCCGCCGTGGCCCGCTACTACCACGTCTCCGAGGACGATCTAAGAGGAAAGGCACGGGACAAGCGGGTGGTGCTGCCCCGCCAGGTGACCATGTACATGCTCCGGGAGGAGACGGAGTTGCCGTTGGTAGAGGTGGGGAGGCTGCTGGGCGGCCGCGACCACACCACGGTGATGCACAGCGTCGAGAAGGTTGGCGACGAGGTGACCAACGGCGGTCCCGTTGCCAAGGATCTGACCGCCCTCCGGGAGTCCATCTACTCCGCCACTGCCGCGACCCAGACCTAGCCCATCCCCCTGCTCTCCATGCCCACGCCCCAATCAGCGCCACCTATCCATTAACCCTCTCGCTCCAAGCCATTACAGCTCAGTGATATCAGTTTTGAATCTATTTGTGCATTTTAGGTCAGGTAAACAATATGAACTTAACTAAGATTCCCATCTTCCACCCGTAGACATGTCTCGCCTTGTATGTATAATGCTGTTCGTGGGGCGCGTCGGTGCCGGCGCGTGGTTTCCCCACCGGCCCTCCCGTTTACCGGCTCC
>Ga0209638_1002695_pt1 | contig 10823 bp, 14 predicted proteins | sample BarGraNGADG00211_FD_184490 | JGI IMG/M metagenome (GOLD analysis project Ga0209638, IMG submission 184490) | Arctic peat soil microbial communities from Barrow, Alaska - Barrow Graham LP Ref core NGADG0002-211 (SPAdes) (version 2) | ecosystem: Environmental > Terrestrial > Soil > Wetlands > Peat... | reverse complement strand
GCCGCCAGGTCGTGGTCCGGATCGGTTCGGCCATCGCCCGCCGCGTCGCCGATCTGTTGCGCGCCCGCCCGCCCGGGTCGCCGCCCGCCCCGCCGCGCATCGTCTTTACCTCCGGCCACGCGCCCTCGCCGGCGCTCGCCGCCGCGCTGGCGGCTTACGGGTTTTAGCCGAGCAAATGCGGCCACACTTCGTAGGCGCCGCGCCAGATCATGTCGGCGGCCACATAGAGGATGATCGCGAGGCCGACATAGGCGATCCAGCGCTGGCGGTTGAGCAGGCGGGCGATGAAACTCGCGGCCACCCCCATCAGCACGATCGACAGGCCGAGGCCAAACACCAGCGCGGCCGGGTGCTCGCGCGCGGCGCCGGCCACCGCCAGCACGTTGTCGAGCGACATGGAGACGTCGGCCAATACGATCTGCCCGGCGGCTTGCGCGAAGGTCTTGCGTGGGACGTGAGCCTCCCCCGCCATCAGCGCCGCCTCGGTGTTCTCCTCGCCCGGTCCGCGCAATTCGCGCCACATCTTCCAGCACACCCACAAGAGCAGGATGCCGCCGGCGAGCAGCAGGCCAACGATCGCTAGCAATTCGATGGCGACCCCGGCGAAGACAATACGCAGCACAGTGGCGGCGATAATGCCGACGAGGATCGCGCGGGCGCGCTGCTCGCGCGGCAGGCCGGCCGCCGCCAGGCCGATGACGACCGCATTGTCGCCCGCCAGCACCAGGTCGATCATGATCACCTGGGCCAGGGCCGCGATCGAAGCCTGCGAGAAGAGCTCGCTCATGGGGCTTCGATAGCATTGGCCGGCCGGTTTGACACCCGCCCGGTTCACCCCTAAAACCCGCGCGTCCTGCGGGTTTTCATGGCCTAGCGGGGCGTTTCGCGACCCGTGGCAAGACCTTGCGCTTACGAGGTTCTGCCTGTCGGTTCCGGGGAGACCCGGGACAGAGGAGGGCGCGGTTCCTCACCCTTAATGACTGAAAGAGGACGCGATGACCAAGCGCCAAGAATCCAAGTACAAACTCGACCGCCGGATGGGCCAGAACATCTGGGGCCGTCCCAAAAGCCCGGTGAACCGGCGCGAATACGGCCCCGGCCAGCACGGCCAGCGCCGCAAGAGCAAGCTCTCCGACTATGGCGTGCAGCTCAAGGCCAAGCAGAAGCTGCGCGGCTATTACGGCAATATTTCCGAAAAGCAGTTCCGCGGCATCTATGGCGAAGCGATCCGCATGAAGGGCGATAGCGGCGCCCACATGATCGGCCTGCTGGAGCGCCGGCTCGACGCCGTCGTCTATCGCGCCAAATTTGTGCCCACCGTTTTCGCCGCGCGCCAGTTCGTCAACCACGGTCACATCAAGGTGAACGGCAAGCGGGTGAACATCCCGAGCTACCGGGTCAAGGTCGGCGACGTGGTGGAGATCAAGGAAAAGTCGAAGCAGATGAATCTGGTGCTGGAGGCGCAGGCTTTGGCCGAACGCGACGTGCCCGACTACATCGAGGTCGACGCCGCCAAGTTGACCGCCAAGCTTTCGCGCATCCCGGTCATTACCGACGTGCCCTATCCGGTCCAGATGGAGCCGCATCTGGTGATCGAGTACTACTCGCGCTGACCCTCAAATCCGGCCGCTTGCGCGGCTTTTTGGATTGAAACAAAGCCCCCGCCCGCCCGGCGGGGGTTTTGCATTCAACGATAAGCCTGTGCACTGCACAATATTTTGTAGTACGTCTGCCGCTTTTTACTACATCTGGTGGCGCATCTGCGATAATTTTGTGCCGTCCCGAATCGAAGGGGCATGGCTACGGAGAAATCGCAATGAAAGGGATCGATACCGTCAAAAGCTGGATCGGCGCGTTCACCGAAATTGGCTTGATGTTGTTGGCGTTGGCGATCGTGCTGGCCCTTCTGGTCGGTTTGAGCCTCCCATTCTTTGGCAGCGTGACCGCCAACATCATGGGCTTGGTCAAGGATATGGGCTCGAACGGTCTCGTCGGCCTGATCACGCTCGGATTTATTTTCTGGCTGTTCTCGAACCGGAAGCTCGCTTGACGCCGACAAGTTTGGCGCCACGCGGCCGGGTCATCCTGAACAGATGAGGCAATCCGGTGGGGGGCCTCAATGCTCCCCACTCCTCTCTAATTTCGCTTGTTTGCCCGCGTTTGAGCTCTTCGCCAGCCTGGGGGCCGTGTCATGTGGAAATTCGTGGCCATTGCGAAGCGTGTGCTGTGGGAATTCGTCGAGCTCGGCTTCCTGACTGTGCTTGCGTTGATACTGATCTTCCTGCTGCTCGGGCAGAATGCCGGGCCTTATGTGGCGTCCGTCGCCGACAATGTGACCAAGTTCGCCACGACTGCCAGTTCCGGGCTGCTCGGAGTCGTGATCGTGCTGGCGATCATCTACCTGGTTTTGCGGCGGACAAAAGCGGAGAGCGGCCCCGCACCGCGCGTGCCGCGCAAGCCTTGAAACGCGGCGCGGTTTAGTAAGGCGCTGGAATGGCGAGCGCCACTAGCGTGCCCGCCGGCGGTAATCATGCGACCAGCACGCCGGCGCCGGTTTTTCCGCGCTTATTGAACACAAATCCGGCAATGGGCGCCGCCAAGCAGGCGAGCACCCCGGCGGCATAGGCCGCGCTCAACAATACGCCGCCATGCATGCTTTCCGAACCTGCGCCGAACCGGAACCCGGAGACGGCGACCATGAGCGCGGCCAGCGCGACATCGACGATCGCAGCGATGATCAAGGCGGCATGAACCATCTTGCCCTGCCCGCCTGCAAGCGGGACGGAACCGGGCCGCTCAGGCCGAGGTGTCGGCCTTCACCGCCACGCCCTTGTCCTTGAGCGTTTGCTGCAATTCGCCGGCCTGGAACATCTCGCGCACGATGTCGCAGCCACCGACGAACTCGCCCTTCACATAGAGCTGCGGAATGGTCGGCCAGTTGGAATAGGCCTTGATGCCGTCCCGCAAGTCGGCGGAATCCAGCACGTTGAGGCCTTTGTAGGCGACGCCCAGGTGGTCGAGGATCTGCACCACCTGCCCGGAAAACCCGCACTGCGGAAACTGCGGCGTGCCCTTCATGAACAGCACCACGTCGTTTCCCTTCACTTCATTGTCGATGAATTGCTCGATGCCCATGGATTTCTTGTCCCGTTGGACGGCGCCAAGGCCGCCTTGCTTGCAGATAGCAGATATATGTAGCGCAGATTCCAGTGCCACCCCAAGCGGGCTGAAAATGGCCGGAAAATCAGAGCTTTTGCGGGGCGTAAGGCACCGGCCATCACGCTTCCGGCGTCGCGGTCTGCAGCGCGAGCGCGTGCAGCACGCCGCCCATCTGGGTTTTGAGCGCCTCATAGACCAGCTGGTGCTGCTGCACCCGCGACTTGCCCTTGAACGAGGCGGAAATCACCGTGGCCGCGTAATGGTCGCCGTCGCCGGCCAGATCGCGGATGGTCACCCGCGCATCCGGGATGCGCGCCTTGATCAGCCGTTCGATCTCGCCGGCATCCATCGCCATGGTGGGCCACTCCCCCCGCGCTAAGCTTGCGGCAGTTCGCCGGCCATGTAGGCCGGCAGCCAGCCTTCGAAACGCTCGCGCAAAATCGTGACCAGGATGGGGCGCTCGTCGCCAAGCGTCAATGCATCGCCGCCGGTTGTCCCAATTGCCCACACCGGCACGCTCGCCGCCTGGGCGCGCTCGAGCACCGCCTTAACCTGCGCCGCCGGCACGCTGACGAGGTAGCGCGCCTGATCCTCGCCGAACCAGTAGGCGTGCGCCGGGATATCGTCAGGTGCCGCGGTCAGCGCCGCGCCGATGCCGGACGCCATCGCCATCTCCGCCAGTGCGACGGCCAGGCCGCCGTCGGAGAGATCGTGTGCGGCGCTCGCCGTGCCGTCGAGGATGAGCGCGCGCACGAAATCGCCGTTTTCGCGCTCCTCGACCAGATCGACCGGCGGCGGGGCGCCCTCCTCGCGGCCGCATAGATCGCGCAAGTATACCGACTGGCCGAGCCAGCCCGTGGTCTCGCCGACGAGCAGGATGGCTTCGCCGGCGCGTTTGAAAGCGAGCGTCGCCGACTTGGTGAAATCGTCGAGCAGGCCGACGCCGCCGATCGAAGGCGTCGGCAGGATGGCGCGGCCCAAATCCTCGCCTGGAAATTTGGTCTCGTTGTAGAGCGACACATTGCCCGATACGACCGGGAAGGCGAGCGCCTTGCAGGCCTCCGCGATGCCGCGGATGCAGCCGACGAACTGGCCCATGATCTCCGGCCGTTCCGGATTGCCAAAGTTCAAATTGTCGGTCACGGCGAGCGGGCGCGCGCCGACGGCGGTCAAATTGCGCCAGCATTCCGCCACCGCCTGCTTGCCGCCCTCGAACGGATCGGCCTCGCAGTAGCGTGGCGTCACGTCGGTGGTGAGCGCGAGCCCCTTCGGCCCATTCTCCACCCGCACCACCGCGGCATCGCCGCCCGGCCGCTGCACGGTGTTGCCGAGAATGATGTGGTCGTATTGCTCCCAGACCCAGCGCTTGGAGCACAGATCGGGCGTGGCGATGAGTTTTTCCAACGCGTCGGCGACGCCCATCGGCGCCTCGACCTCGTCGGCGTCGAGGACGGCGGGCTTTGCCGCGTTGACCCATGGCCGCTTGTATTCGGGCGCCTGGTCGCCGAGTTCCTTGATCGGCAGATCGGCCATCACGTCGCCGCCGTGGCGCACGATGAAGCGCTTGCCCGGCGTGGTCTCGCCGACGATCGCGAAATCGAGCCCCCATTTGCGGAAGATCGCCTCGGCTTCCTTTTCCTTCTCCGGCTTGAGCACCATGAGCATGCGCTCCTGGCTTTCGGAGAGCATCATCTCGTAGGCGTTCATGCCCTGCTCGCGGCACGGCACCTTGTCGAGATCGAGGGTGACACCGAGATCGCCCTTGGCGCCCATCTCCACCGCCGAACAAGTGAGGCCCGCGGCGCCCATGTCCTGGATCGCGATCACACAGCCTTTGTGCATGATCTCGAGACAAGCCTCTAACAGCAGTTTTTCCGAGAACGGGTCGCCCACCTGCACGGTCGGGCGTTTGGCTTCCGAGTCCTCGCCGAACTCCGCCGAGGCCATGGAGGCGCCGTGGATGCCGTCGCGCCCGGTCTTGGAACCCAAATACACGATCGGCATGCCGACGCCGGAGGCGGCCGCGTAGAAAATCTTGTCCTTCTGCGCGATGCCCACCGCCATGGCGTTGACCAGGTTGTTGCCATCGTACCGCGCATGGAAGCGCACCGAGCCGCCCACGGTCGGCACGCCGAAGCTATTGCCGTAGCCGCCGATGCCGGCGACCACGCCGGACACCAGATGCCGGGTCTTGGGATGTTTGGGATCGCCGAACGAGAGCGCATTCAGGCATGCAATCGGCCGCGCGCCCATGGTGAACACGTCGCGCAAAATGCCGCCGACGCCGGTGGCGGCGCCCTGATAGGGCTCGATATAGCTCGGGTGGTTATGGCTCTCCATCTTGAACACGCAAGCCAAGCCGTCGCCGATATCGATGACTCCGGCATTCTCGCCCGGGCCCTGGATCACCCACGGGCCCTTGGTCGGCAGCGTGCGCAGATGCACTTTGGAGGACTTGTACGAGCAGTGCTCGTTCCACATCGCCGAAAAAATGCCGAGCTCGGTCAGGCTCGGTTCGCGGCCGATCAGGTCGAGCACGCGCTGATACTCGTCCGGCTTGAGGCCGTGCTCGGCGACCAGTTCGGGGGTGATTTTCGGTGAGTTGGAGATCACTCTAGGCCGCCCGGTCCAGCACCTCGACCAGGCCCGCGAACAGCCCGCGCCCGTCGGTGACGCCGAGCGCCGATTCCACGTGATTCTCCGGGTGCGGCATCATGCCGAGCACGTTGCCGCGCTCGTTGACGATGCCGGCGATGGCGTTGATGGCGCCGTTGTGGTTCCAGTTCGGATCGATCATGCCATCAGGCGACGAATAGCGGAACATCACCCGCCCCTCGCCTTCCAGCCGCGCGATAGTCTCGCCGTCGGCGATGTAGTTACCCTCGCCATGCGCCACCGGCACGCGGATTACCTGGCCCGCATTGTAGCCGCGGGTGAACGGCGTGTCGGAGCGCTCGACCCGCAGATAGACGTCGCGGCAGATGAAGCGCAGATTCTCGTTGCGCATCAGTACCCCCGGCAACAGGCCGGCTTCGCACAGGATCTGGAAGCCGTTGCAGACGCCGAGCACCAGCCCGCCTTGTGCCGCGAAGCCGCGCACCGCGTCCATGATCGGTGAGCGCGCCGCGATCGCCCCGCAACGCAGGTAGTCGCCATAGGAAAAGCCGCCGGGGATCACCACCAGGTCGGTGCCGGCCGGCAGCGCGGTGTCGGCATGCCACACCATCGCCGGCTCGCGCCCCGAGATGAGCGCAAGCGTGCGCGCCATGTCGCGCTCGCGATTGATGCCGGGAAAGACGACGACGGCGGATTTCATGAAAGGATTTCCATCAATTCAAAGCGATTTGGTCGTCGCGGCCGGCGGCCGCGGAACTCCGCCTGGCGGCAGCGGCGGACCTTCAACGATCTGCATGGCTTCGATGAACTCGTCCAGCGACTTTTTTGCAAGCTCGCGGTTCGGCGACCGCGAATCGATGCGAATCATCGCCGCTCCGGCGAAAATAATCGCGGTGTGAACAAAGATCGATGCCTTGCCTTGCGAGAATTGGGTTTCATTGAACACCGACGGATAGCCTTTCAGCATCGCGGTCCCGGAGCCCAGCGTATCGACCTTTTGCGCCCCCTCCGAGAGCACGCCAAGCGCCGCGGCCAGCGCGCGGGTGCGTTTCGGCAGTTCGATTTTGGCGTATTTTTCGAGCGCCTGCGGGTCGGGATGGCGGGTCGGGCTTTTTTGAAACGTGAATGAGACGGTCTGCGCATCGGAACAAGCCAGTGGCTTGCATTTGTAAACGCGCTGCGATCCGTTCGGGTTGGAGGCTACGTCCCATTTACCGACTTCGGGCACCCGCGTGGTCACCCGCACGCTGCCCGGCTTGAGCGGACCCTGTTCGCCGGAGGTCTGGCCGAAGCAAATGCCGGGAGCCATGGCGAGCGCAACGAGCGCCGCCGCAAAAATGTGAGCCTTTATGCTGGCAGCGCCAGTCATGGATCGATCCGCGCGGAGCGCGAGAGTTCCACACTCTCTCATCCCAACACGTCCACCCGGTAGTTCTCGATCACGGTATTGGCCAGCAGTCTGTCGGCGGCCTGCTTGAGCATGGCCTCGGCCTGGGCGCGGTCGGTGCCCTCGATTTCGATGTCGAACACCTTGCCCTGGCGCACGCTGGCGACCCCGGCGACGCCGAGTGAGCGCAGCGCCCCCTCGATCGCCTTGCCTTGCGGGTCGAGAATGCCGGTTTTCAGGGTGACGGTGACGCGGGCTTTCATCGCTGACGGCTTATCGCATGAGTCGGTGGCCCGCCCAGGTTCGTTCGGGCCATCCACACCTAAACTAGAGACGCCGAAGCCCGGCACAAGACCGGGCTTTGGGTAATTCACGGCCAAAAAGACCGAAATGGCGCGATTGGCTAGCTTTTCACCAGCACCGGGCCGGCGCCACGTGGCGGCTCGCCCTCGTTCATGATGCCCAGCCGCTTGGCGACCTCGGTATAGGCCTCCAGCAGCCCGCCGAGATCGCGGCGGAAGCGGTCCTTGTCGAGCTTGTTGTTGGTCTTGATGTCCCACAACCGGCAGCTATCGGGCGAAATCTCGTCGGCCACGACAATGCGCATCACGTCGTTTTCCCACAGCCGGCCGGTTTCCATCTTGAAGTCGACCAGGCGGATACCGACGCCGAGGAACACGCCCGAGAGGAAGTCGTTGACGCGGATGGCGAGCGCCATGATGTCGTCGATTTCCTGCGGTGAGGCCCAGCCGAAGGCGGTGATGTGCTCTTCCGACACCATCGGGTCGTTGAGCGCGTCATTCTTGTAATAAAACTCGATGATCGAGCGCGGCAGCTGGGTACCCTCGTCGATGCCGAGGCGGGTTGCCAGCGAGCCGGCGGCGACATTGCGCACCACCACCTCGAGCGGGATGATCTCCACCTCGCGGATCAACTGCTCGCGCATGTTGAGCCGGCGGATGAAATGGGTGGGAACCCCGATATCGTTGAGGTGCTGGAATACGTATTCGGAGATTCGGTTGTTGAGAACGCCTTTGCCTTCAATCACTTCGTGTTTCTTGGCGTTGAAGGCGGTCGCGTCATCCTTGAAGTGCTGAATCAGCGTTCCCGGCTCGGGGCCTTCGTAGAGGATCTTCGCCTTGCCCTCATAAATGCGGCGGCGGCGACTCATCGGGGTGTACCGTGGGTTTTGAAAGTCCATGGGATGCCGTGGCTCCTATTCGTGACGTCTCGAGATCCGCGGCGGCGGGACCGGCCGTTTTCAAATGCGCTAAAACGATCCGGGCACAAGGTCAACCTAGCCGATCGGTTGGGGCAGCACAATCGAGGGTGCAAGACGTTTTCCACTTGGCAATTTCGCGTCATCAACACTGCCGCATGTTGCCTTGACGCTAACACAGCGATATGCAAGGCGGCAGTGGCTATCTGTGTGCACCAACGAGGGCGGCATGACCACGACTTTCGACAAGCGCGAGGACGGCTTCGAGAAGAAATTCGCGCACGACGAGGAACTCAAATTCAAGGCCAGTGCCCGGCGCAACAAGCTGCTCGGGATGTGGGCGGCCGAGAAGATGGGCCTCTCCGGCGCGCAAGCCGAGGCCTACGCCAAGGAGGTCGTGATCGCCGATTTCGAGGAAGTCGGCGACCACGACGTTTTTAAGAAAATCCGCAAGGACTTCGACGGCAAGAAACTGGCCATCTCCGACCAGGACATCCGCCGCGCCATGGACGAGCTGATGGCGCAGGCGATCGCTCAGATCAAAGCGAGCGGCTGAGGTGACCGCCTTTTCACTCGCCCGGCGGCTGCGCACCGGCGAAACCGTTTATTGCGGCTGGTGCGCGCTTGGCTCGCCCATCGTCGCCGAGACGGTCGCGCGCGAAGGTTTTTCCGCCGTCAATATCGACCAGCAGCACGGTCTGTGGGACTTCGCCGCGGTCGTCACCGCGATCGGAGCGATCTATCACGCCGGCGCGACGCCGGTCGTGCGGGTGCCGCTAGCCGATTTCGCGGCCGCCAGCCGGGCGCTCGATTGCGGCGCCGAAGCGATCATTGCACCGATGATCAATAGCGAGAGCGACGCACGGACATTCGTTGCGGCGGCGAAATATCCGCCGCTCGGCGAGCGAAGCTGGGGCCCCAACCGCGCCATGGCATTGCAAGGCCGCAGCAACGCGGTGGACTATCTGCGCGAAGCCAACGAAGGCACCCTGACGCTGGCGATGATCGAGACAACGGCCGCGCTCGCCAATGTCGATGCCATCGCGGCAACGCCGGGGATCGATGCGCTGTTCATCGGCCCTTACGATCTATCGACCGTCTTGAGCGGCGGCAAGGCGCAGGACGTGCAGGCACCGGAAGTCGAGCGCGCCATCGACCAGATTGGCGCGGCGGCGAAAAAGGCCGGCAAGATCCCCGGCATCTATTGCCGCGACGCCGAGCGCGCACTCGCCATGGCCAAGCGCGGATTCCGCTTTATTGCCGTCGGCAGCGACCTCGGCTTTATACGCGAGGGTCTTGCCCCGCACATGAAGGCGTTAAAGGGCTGACACCGCCAATTCATTGAGGACGCGCGCCACGTCCGCTTCCACATCCGCCGCCTTTACCTCGACCACCCGATATTCATGCGCCTCCAACCACGCCCGTTTTTCGGCGCGCGCGGGCGCCTCGTTCTCCGTCGCCGGCACCAGATCGATCACGCATTTGAGCGGGAACGACACGAAATCGGCGATGTGCGGGCCGATCGGCACCTGCCGCTTGTAGCCGCGCCCGGCGAACCGGCGGTCGTTGACCAGCGCCTGCCAGAGTGCGCGCTCGGCGTCGGTCGGGTTGCGGCGCAAGAGCCGCGGCAGGCCGCGTAACGGAGTGCGCTCCGACGGCGCGCGGCCGGCGCCATGTTCGGCCAGCAAATCGCGCAGTTTTTGCGCCCCTGCGCCGTCGAGCACGCCGCCGCGCGCCGGCCCTTTGCGCCCCTGCGCGATCGCCGTGATCACACCGTGCAAGGTGCGCATGTCCTGCTGGGATGGCGCCATGCGTTGGAAAATATTGCGAAGGTTCACGCCCATGGTTCCGCGCTTTTCCTCGGGGCGGAAAAATTCGACCTTGTCGAGTTCGCGCTCCAAGTCAGAAAAGAACGCGTCGAGCTGCTGTTTGGCCGCCGGCGGCGATTTTTGCGGGCTGGCGAACGGCAATTCGCCGCCCGCCTGCTTGAACCATTCGTAAGCGACGATCACCACCGCCTGCGCCAGGTTGAGCGAGGCGAACGCCGGATTGACCGGCAGCGTGATAATGCGGTCGGCGCGCGCGACCTCGTGGTTCTCCAAGCCGTTGCGCTCGCGCCCGAACACGACGGCGACGTTCTCGCGCGCCGCCACCCGCGGCGCCATTTCCGCTGCCGCCGCCGCCGCCCCGATCACGGGCTTGGCCTGATCGTGATTGCGCGCGGTTGCCGCCAGCACGAAATTGCAGTCACCAATGGCATCGGCAAGGGTGTCGTAGAGCGCCGCGCCGTCGAGCACGCGGTCGGCGCCGGCCGCCATGGCGCGCGCCTTCTCGTTCGGCCAGCCCTGCCGCGGCTTGACCAGCCGCAAGCGCGACAAGCCAAAATTGGCCATGGCGCGCACGGCGGCGCCGATGTTCTCGCCGAGCTGCGGCTCGACCAGC
>Ga0209638_1002693_pt1 | contig 10833 bp, 11 predicted proteins | sample BarGraNGADG00211_FD_184490 | JGI IMG/M metagenome (GOLD analysis project Ga0209638, IMG submission 184490) | Arctic peat soil microbial communities from Barrow, Alaska - Barrow Graham LP Ref core NGADG0002-211 (SPAdes) (version 2) | ecosystem: Environmental > Terrestrial > Soil > Wetlands > Peat... | reverse complement strand
CTCGACGAGCAGCTTGGCCCGCTCGAGCAGGAACAACAGGGCGCGCGACAGGGACTCCTCGCTGACCGTCTCGATCGAGTCGACCAGCTCACGGACGATGGCGTACGGCACCTCACCCGGGCAGCCAACCGCGATGCCGTCGGCCATGGTGGCCATCGAGGTCAGGGGTACAGGCCTGCCGGCGGCCAGGGACGGCGGGTATGCCGCGGCCATCTCTGCCTGTACCCCGATGACGCGCACGTCGGGCCGCTTGGCCTTGACTGCCGTTGCGATCCCGGCCAGCAGACCGCCGCCGCCCACACTGACCAGAATGGTGTTGACGTCTGGGCACTGCTCCAGAATCTCCAGGCCACAGGTTCCCTGCCCGGCGACGATGTCCGCGTGGTCGAACGGGTGGATGAGGACAGCGCCAGTCTCGGCCTCGAACTGCTTTGCCCTCACAAGACATTCGTCAATGCTGGTGCCGAGCTGCTCGACGTCGGCACCATAGGCACGGGTGGCGTTGAGCTTGGGAATCGGCGCGCCCAGAGGCATGAATACCGTCGACTTGATGCCGAGCAGCTGAGCCGCGAGCGCCACACCTTGGGCATGGTTCCCGGCGCTGGCCGCGACGACGCCGCGAGCCTTCTCCTCATCGCTGAGGCGGGACATGCGCGTATAGGCGCCGCGGATCTTGAAGGACCCTGCGCGCTGGAGGTTCTCGCACTTGAGGTGGACGTCACCCCCAGCTCGGTCGGAGAGCGCGCGACTGAACTCGAGCGGGGTGGGACCGATGATGCTGCTGAGCAGCTTTTGCGCGGCGACCACGTCGTCCAGGGTCACGGGCAGCGAGGTTGATGCCATGGGCGCAGGATATCGCCGGCGACTTCAGCCCGACGCAAGGACCTGTCGGGCCACCCTGGCCGCCACCTCGGGGCCGTGGCTCTCAGCATCCGCCAGCAGGCCCGCCGCAAACAGCAGGTATGCCGAGTCAACCGCCGTGCGCGCCTCGGCAGGAACCTTCCACCCGCCTGCGAAGTCTGACGTAATGGCTCGCAATACGCTGTCCTGACTGGCTTTTGGGCTGTACCGCAGCACGCCACCCGAGCCGATGACGTGGGCAAGCCTGGTCAATGGACGGGCTGGATCCCCGGGGTGGGCGGGGCGTGCGTGCCGGCGTACTGCGGTGACCGCGGCCACGCGCGCGAGGGTCAGGTCGGCCTCGAGCTCTCGCTCGCCTTTCGGCAGGTATGCCGGGTTGGCCTCCATCCTGGTCGCCCACGCCCGGAGCCGAGCCAGGTCGGAGCCGGACAGCAGGTGCTCCACCTTCGCCGCGTCCGCGACGCCTCGGGCGTTCCAGCGCATCCCGAGGTCGCCTTCCACGGTTCGTGCGTGCCAGAGCTGGGGGACGACGTCCTTGCGCAGCACGGCATCCTCACCTTCAGGGCTGATCACCGAGTAGACGTCGGTGGTGGCTCCACCGACGTCGAACACCAGGACATCGCCGTCGGTTGCCGCGGCGAGCGTCTCGACCCCGCGCAGCATGGCGTCGGGGGTCGCCGCACGCACCATCGCAGCGAACTCGGGGCCCTTGGACAGCCCCTTGCCGCCTATCACGTGTCGCAGGAACACCTCGCGGATCGCCGCGCGGGCCCCCATGGGGTTGATCACGCCGATCTGTGGCAGCACGTTGTCGGTGAGGACAAAACGCCGATCGGTTGACTCCAGAGTGGACGCCAGCTCGGCGCGAACGTCGAGGTTGCCGGCAACCACGATCGCCGCGGCCAGACGGGCTTTTGCGAGCCGAGAACCGTTGTGCAGCAACACATTTGTGTTGCCACCATCCGTCCCGCCCACCAGCAGGATGACGTCGGGCCGGGCCGCTCGCAGCGTCGCCACCTGCGCTGTGGTCATCGGCCCGGCCACAACCTCGACGACCTTCGCCCCTGCGCTCAACCCGACCCGATGGCCAGCTTCGGCTGTGACGGACCGCTCGTAACCCACGACCGCGAGCCGCAGACCACCGCCCGCACTCGAACACGCCAACACCTCATCCGCGACGGGAAACCCGGCCATGGCAAGGGTTTCGCGGATCGAGCGGTATCCGTCGAGGATGTCGGTGCTGATGGTGCTCGGCGCCGACGCGTGGGCGAGCAGCCGCCCGTCCCTGGGGTCGAGCAGAACGGCCTTGGTGAACGTCGACCCGAAATCGACGCAGAGCACTCGCCTCAACGGCAGAGGTAGGGCATCAAACGGCGCTCTTGGCCAGCGCGCGGTCGAGGTCGTCGATGAGATCCTTGGCATCCTCGATGCCGGTGGAGAGACGCACGAGGTCACCGGACACCTCCAGCTCGGTCCCGCGGACCGAGGCGTGCGTCATACGCGCGGGGTGCTCGATCAGTGACTCGACGCCACCAAGGCTCTCACCCAGGGTCCAGATCTCGGTGGCGCCGCAGACGTCCACCGCCTGCTGCTCGCCGCCCCTGACCTCGAAGGAGACCATGCCCCCGAATCGCTTCATCTGCTTGGCCGCGACCCTGTAGCCGGGGTGACCGGGAAGACCCGGGTAGTGAACGGCGGTGACGGCGCTGTGACCAAGGAGGAACTCGACAACTTTCTCGGCGTTGTCGCAGCTGCGGTCCATGCGCACGCCGAGGGTCTTCAGGCCGCGCAGCACGAGCCATGCGTCGAATGGACCGGCAATCGCGCCCATGGAGTTCTGGTGGAATGCGATGCGGTCTTCGGCGTCCTCGAACCCAGGAACCGCAATGGTTTTCGCCGTCACGACCGCGCCGCCGACGACGTCGCTGTGGCCGCCGCAGTACTTGGTGGTGGAATGCATCACGATGTCGGCGCCGAGGGCCAGCGGCTGCTGGAGGTAGGGCGTGGCGAACGTGTTGTCGACTGCCAGGATGGCCCCGGCCTCGTGCGCGACCGTCGCGAGCGCCGCGATGTCGGCTATACCGAGCAGCGGGTTGGTGGGCGTCTCGACCCAGACGATCTTGGTCTGACCGGGCCGGATCGCAGCACGAACCGCCGCGACGTCCGAGATCTTGGCGACGGTGTGCTCCACTCCCCATGGCAGGGCGACCTTGTTCAGCAGGCGATAGGTGCCGCCGTAGGCATCGGTCGGAACAACCACGTGGTCGCCGGGTTTGAGCAACGCCCGGATCGTGGTGTCCTGCCCCGCCAGGCCGGAGGCGAACGCAAAAGCCCGACTCCCGCCTTCGAGCGCGGCCAGACACTCCTCGAGAGCGGTGCGGGTCGGGTTGGCCGAACGGCTGTACTCATACCCTCCGCGTAGGCCGCCCACGCCGTCCTGCTTGTAGGTCGAGACCTGGTAGATCGCCGGCACGACAGCCCCCGTCAGGGAGTCCGGCTCCTGCCCTGCATGGATCGCACGAGTGTTGAATCCAGCCTCATGGCCGGCGTCATGTGGGGTCGCGGGGGTCATGTCGCCAAGGCTATCGCGAGACCGATCCACCAAGCCGAGCCGTTTCCGCCGCCACACGTGCACGACATCCAAACTCGAGGCGCGTGCGCACCGAAGCCGTCGGCGACGAGGTTGTTGTACAAGCTGTCCGCCTCCACGGCGATCTTCAGCCGTTCGTCGACCAGATCAGGCCTCACCAACCGGCGCCCCGGGGGCCTCTGAACGAGTCAGGGACGTTGACCAGCCTCGGAACGGCTTTGGAGACTGCAGAGCGCGAAGTCAGCCGGATCACGGCAGTCGCCATCAGCGTTCTCCGCTGCCGCTGGCGTCAAACCCCGAGAACTGCGTGGACGGTATACACGGGAAGCCCGGTCAGGGGGTGGTGGCGGGTTCGCCGATGATCAGCTTGGGCAGGAAGACGTGCACAATTGGCCCGATCGTGAGAACGAAGACCACCGTCCCGGCGTTGAGGTTGCCACCCAACAGGTAGCCCACGACCACAACCGACAGCTCGATCACGGTGCGAATCCAGCCAACCGGCCAGCCGGTGAGCCGCACCAGCCCCGTCATCAACCCGTCGCGTGGACCCGATCCGAGCCGAGCGCCGATGTACGCCGCCGTCGCCAGCCCGGTGATGAAGATCCCGATCAACAGCATGGCGACTCGCCAGCCCATGGACGTCGTCGCCGGAACCCAGTGCAAGAACAGGTCCAGCGTCGGACCGATCACGATGACGTTGCCAATGGTGCCCAGCCCGGGCTTCTCGCGCATCGGGATCCACAGGAGCAGGACGAGCGCGCCGACGATGATCGACCACCGTCCGATGGTGAGCCCGAGGTGATTGGTCAGGCCTTGATGCAGGACGTCCCATGACATGACACCAAGCCGGGCCTGAATGATCAGGCTTTCTCCGAAGGCAAAGGTGACCAACCCGGCAAACAGCTGAACGAGCCGCCGAGACATCCGGCGGCCACGGAGGTCACGCACGCGTAGGGGCCGACAGCGCCGGACAGCCGCATGAAGAGCGAAGGATGACCCTTGTCGGAAGCACCTCGGACCTGATGACCGGCTGCGCGTTGACGATCCGGGCATGAAGTCGTTCCGCAGCGAGCCGCCCAAAGTCATGCATCGGCTGGCGAACCGTCGTCAGACCAGGAGAGATGTAGCGGGCGGCCAAGACGTCATCCCAACCTGTGACAGCCAGATCTTCAGGAATATGAACTCCGTTGTCCTGCAATCGCTTGATGATGGCGAGCGCGAGTATGTCGTTGCCGCATACGAGCCCGTCGATCTTCACGCGCCGGCGCAGGATCTCCTCCGCAACCCGCACGCCCGCTCCCTCGATCAGCGGCACGCGCAACGGTGGGCGGCGCAACGGCACACCGGCTGCGATGTGGGCCCTGCGGAATCCGGCATAGCGCTCGGACACGTCGAGGGAAGCGTCCGGTTCGCCGACGAACACCAGCCGCGAGCGGCCGTGTTCGAAGAGGTGAGCGGTGATCAGAGCGGCACTCTCGACATTGTCGGCCCGCACGGAGTCGCAACCGGCGACATCGGGTCGGGCGAGCAGAACCACCGGCAGCGCCCGGCCCAAGGAATGCGCAACAGCGTCTGGAACGGTGTTGGCTCCGATGACCAGGCCGTCGACCCCTTGGGCCAGGTCGCGAACCGTTTCGGAAGCATCGTCCAGACGCTTGGTCACGACGAGGACAACGCTCTGACCCAGATCCGCGGCCGCGGACTCAAGGCCCATGACCAGCTCGGAGTAGTCGGAGCCCCCCAGGTCAGCCAGCACCAGCCCATACGCCTCGTGTCGCATGGACGTCGGCCGTCGGGATCGATCGGGCGGTGCGTAGCCCAGCTCCTGCACTGCGGCGATGACCTTCGCGCGAGTCGAGTCGGAGGTCGAAGCGCTGCCTTGCAGCACCCTGGAGACGGTGGCCGATGACACTCCAGCCTTGCGAGCGACGACGTGGATCGTCACTGCGACCGCGGGCACGTCCTCCTGCGCCATGTCTAGCCTTCCCGGACTCCCGACTCCCGGACTCCCGGCACCGGAAGCGGACCGACGTCCCCGAAGTCGAACCTTACAAGACCGCGATCACATGGACCGGGTCGCGAACGGACCGGCCAACGACCCACAACGGCAGGTCCCTCGGTCACAGCGGCAGATCCCTCGGGCACACCGGCGGGTTTCAACCGGTCGAATCATGTGAGACTAGACGGGTGTTTGGATCCGCAAAACGCACACTGACCACCCCCGACGACGCCCTGCCAGGACGCAGTACACCCTTGCCGGGCATCCCCGACCGTCACGAGGTCCTCGGCACCTCGATGCACGGGCCCTGGCCGGCGGGGGTCGAGGTCCTGTACATCGCGATGGGTTGTTTCTGGGGTGCCGAGCGCATCTTCTGGAAGCTCCCCGGTGTGGTGACCACGGCGGTCGGATACATGGGGGGCTTCACCCCGAACGCGACCTACGAGGAGGTGTGCAGCGGTCGCACCGGGCACGCCGAGGCAGTGCTGATCGCCTATGACGCGACGCTCACCTCCCCCGAGCTCCTGCTCAAGGAGTTCTGGGAGAACCACGACCCGACGCAGGGCTTCCGCCAGGGAAATGACCTCGGCACGCAGTACCGCAGCGCGATCTACTGGACCACCCCACACCAGGAAGCAGCGGCACGAGCGACGCGTGACGCGTTCCAGGTCGTGTTGAAGGACAACGGTTTTGGTGACATCACCACCGAGATGCAGACTGCCGACGCGGCTGGCACCTTCTACTACGCCGAGGACTACCACCAGCAGTACCTGCACAAGAACCCCGGCGGCTACTGCAACCACGGCCCGAACGGCATGACCTGTCCGGTGGGTCTGTTGCGCCAGGACACGGTGCCCGCCCAGACGGACGTCCTCCCGCCGAGCTGACCTGCTGCCTCAGTGAGCAACGCCTTTGACTTCCAGGTTCTGCGCCGGTTTCCCGACCTCGAGGCCGACAATCTCGTCGCTGTCGACGCCACCGATCGGCTCGTCCTGGCCGAGGCTGGCCTTGCCATCGAGGCTGCGGCGGCCGGCCGCGTCGTCGTTGTCGGAGACCGGTACGGCGCCGTGACACTGGGCGCGATTGCGCTGCACGGCGCCCAGGAGGTTCGAGTACATCAGGACCCCATCACCGGCGAGCAGGCATTGGCGCACAACGCGATCCGGGTCGAGCTGACCGGCCGGTTCCGGCACCTCCCCATGACTCCAGAGCTCTTCGCCGGGTCCACGGTCATCATCGGTCAGCTCCCCAAAGGTCTCGACGCGCTCCGTGAGATTGCACAGCTTGCCGCCGCCCACGCGAATGCCGACGTCAAGCTGTTCCTCGGCGGCCGTGTCAAGCACATGACCCGCAGCATGAACGACACGCTCAGCGACCGCTTTGCCTCCGTGTCTGCGTCACTTGCGCAGCAGAAGTCGCGCGTCCTGAAGGTCAGCGACCCGCTGCCAGAGTTTCGTGCCGGCACGACGGACTACCCACTGCGACAGCACCACGCCGACCTCAACCTGTGGGTCTGTGCCCATGGCGCGGCCTTCGCCGGGACAAAGGTCGATGTGGGGACTCGGTTCCTCCTGGAGTTTCTCGACCGCATGAACCCGACTGCGGCCAGTGCCGTTGACCTCGGCTGTGGCACGGGCGTCATCGCCGCCTCTCTCGCCCGGTCCCGCCCGATGATGAACGTGCTCGCCACTGACCAGTCGGCGGCCGCCGTGGCATCTGCCGCCGCCACCGCGGCTGCCAACGAGCTGACGGCGCAGGTGCGGGTCCTTCGCGATGACGCGATGTCGACCCTCCCCGATGCCAGCGTGGACCTGATCCTGTGCAACCCGCCGTTCCACCTTGGCACCTCCGTGCACGCCGGAGCTGCCCTGAAGCTGTTCGACGCAGCCGGTCGAGTGCTCGGGCCGGGTGGCGAGATGTGGACCGTGTTCAACTCCTATCTCGCCTATGACGGACAGCTGAACCGCGCAGTCGGGCCGACCAGGGTCGTGGGTCGCAACGCAAAGTTCACCGTCACCGTGTCGACGCGACGCGGCAACGGGCCTGCGCAGCCGTTGGTCGTGTGATCGTCCAGACCCGTCCCCGACCCACAAGGAGACCCAGAGATGACAGAGAACCCCGGCAGCCAACTCGACGCCGACACCGTGCGCTCCACGGTCGCGGGGCTGATGCCAGACCTCCTGGCCGAGCTGGAGGCCCTGGTAGCCATCCCGTCGATCGCCTTCCCCGGCTTCCCGCCCGAGCCGGTGCAGCGCATGTCCGAGGCGGTCCTGGAGCTCTTCCGGGCGTCCGGTATCGAGGACGTTCGGCTCCTCGAGATCCCCGGTGGCTACCCCGCCGTGTATGCCGACGTGCCTGGTCCCGCTGGCAGCCCGACGGTCCTGCTCTACGCGCATTACGACGTCCAACCCGCTCCCCTCGAGCAGGGGTGGGACACCGACCCCTGGACGGCGACGCGCAAGGATGACGGCCGGATCTACGGTCGCGGTGCTGCCGACGACAAGAGTGGGCTGGTCATCCACGCGGGCACGATCCGCGCGCTCGCCGGGCGGCTCCCGGTGGGGGTGCGGATCCTCGTGGAGGGTGAGGAGGAGACGATCAGCCACCTCGAGGACTACGTCGACGCCAATCCACAGCTGTTCGCCTGCGACGCGTTCGTGATCGCGGACATGGGAAACCAGGAGGTTGGCCGGCCAGCGCTGACAACGGCCCTGCGCGGTGACGTGTCCTGCACGCTGCGGGTCCGTACCCTGGACCACCCCGTGCACTCGGGACTGTTCGGCGGCGCAGCACCGGACGCACTTGTCGCGCTGATCCGCATCCTGGCCACGCTGCACGACGATCAGGGGAACACCATCGTCGCCGGGGTGACCACGGGCGAATGGGCGGGAGCCGACTTCGACGAACCGGCATACCGCGAGAGCTCCGGAGTTCTCGACGGGGTGGACCTCGTCGGTAGCGGCACACTGGCGTCGCGCCTGTGGTCGAAACCCTCCGCAACGGTTATCGGCATCGACGCCCCGTCCGTGCACGATGCGTCCAACGTGCTGATCCCGGAGGCCACGGCGAAGGTCTCGATGCGGATCGTCCCCGGGGCCGATGCGGACCACGAGCTCGAGGCGCTCATGGCGCACCTGCGCTCGGCGGCGCCGTGGAACGTGATCGTGGACGTCGAGAAGGTCAAGGTGGGGTGGCCGTTCGCCGTCGACATGTCCGGACCGGTGCTGCGCACGGCGAGCAGGGCCCTCGAGACCGCCTTCGGGCGCCCCGTCAAGCAGATCGGGTCAGGCGGGTCCATCCCGCTCGTCGCCACCCTGAAGAAGGCGGCCCCGTCCGCCGACGTCCTGCTCTGGGGCGCCGAAGACCTCGCCCTCGCGCGAATCCACGCTTCCAACGAAAGCGTCGACCCCCACGAGATCGAGAACATGGTGGTGGCCCAGGTCCTGACCCTGCTGGGGATGGGAGAAACCCACTAGGTCGGGGCCGCCGCGTCGCCAGAATGAGGACATGCCAGTCCGTCCGCCACCCGTCACCTTCGCCGAGAGGGTCTCCGCGGCCACCGCACCAGACCGGGATCGGTTCATCGACGCCGTTCGCGCCGGGAGCCTGCTCATCGTCGTCCTCGGCCACTGGCTGATGGCGACGGTGATCGTCCGGGAAGGCCATATCACCGGCGCGAACGCCTTGACCACGATCCCTGCGCTGCAGCTGGCCACGTGGCTTCTGCAGGTCATGCCCCTGTTCTTCATCGCCGGCAGCTTCTCCAACATCACGGTCTGGCGCAGCCTGCGTCGTCGCGGCGTTGGCTACTCCGAGTACCTTCAGGGCCGGTTCGTCCGCCTGCTCCGGCGATGACGGCCTGGCATACGTTCAGCCCACGAATTGTGTTGGCAGCGCTGATAGTCGTGGCGATCGTCGTTGACTGGTTCCGCCTGGGCAGAGGGATGGAGAGCGTCGGCTACATCAACCTCGCGATCGTCTGGCTCTTCGCCCAACAGCTCGGATTCCTGTATGCCGACGGCTACCTCGCGCGGCTCACCCGGCGCACGCTGTGGGCCACGGTGGCAGGGTCGTTCGGGACGCTGGTGGTGTTGACGTCGTGGGGGCCCTACCCGGTGAGCATGGTGGGCCTGCCGGACGGAGACCTCCAACATGACTCCCCCAACGATCTGTCTGCTGGTGCTCGCCGTCGCACAGACAGCGATCGCGATGCTGGTTCGTGACCGGTATCTCGATGGCTCCAGCGCCCCGCGCCGTGGGCGGCGGTCGTCCGCTTCGCCTCGATGGCGATGACCGTCTACCTGTGGCACCTGTCCCTGCTGGTCATCGCGTTCCTGGCTCTGTTCGGCCTGGGCATCGACCCGCCCGTTGCCGGATCGGGGCTCTGGTGGCTGACCAGACCGTTCTGGCTGCTCGGTCTCGCCCTGGTGCTGTCCGTGGTCGCGACCCTGCTCGCTCCGCTCGAGCGCGGCAGACCGGCCGCGGCATCGAGGGCATCGAGCCAGCCATCCGGCCGGGACAAGGAACCCCGGCCACACGGGACAGCCAACGTCGTCCTTGCGACGATCGGCTCCGGGCTAGGAGCGGCTCTGGCCTCGTGCGGACTCCTGGGATATGTCGCGAGCGGCCTCCTGCCAGCGCCCCACGGCAGCAGCGTGCTGCTGTTCGTGCCGGTGGATCCCATCCAGAACACTGTCTGCATACTCGTGGGCTTCGCCCTGTCTACGTTCGCAGCCCGGTGGTCCCGGCGGCCAGCCTGAATGCCAGGTCACCCAGAACCCCTATTGAGAATCCGGCCTCAGTCGACGAGGAAGCCCAACAGGTCGGCCCGGGTAAGGACCCCAACCGGTTTGCCGTCGTTGATGACCAGGAACGCATCCTCGGTCTCCAGGATGTGACGAGCGGCTGACACCGGCTCACCCGAACCGACCAGTGGCAGGGTGGGGCACATGTGCTTGGAAACGGGATCGGCGAGAAGCGCCCTGCCGGCAAACAGCGCTGTCAGCAAGTCGCGTTCACTGACTGAGCCGACAACCTCCCCGAGCACCACCGGCGGCTCCGCGTTGACCACGGGCATCTGCGAGACGCCGTACTCACGCAGGATCTCGATGGCGTCGCGAACGGTCTCGGTGGGATGCGTGTGCACCAGCGTCGGCAGGTCCCCAGCCTTGGCCTTGAGGACCTCGCCAACCGTGCGCCCACCGTCCTGGTGGATAAAGCCGTAGGACGCCATCCAGTTGTCGTCGAAGATCTTGGACAGGTAGCCACGACCGCCATCGGGCAGGAGCACGACAACGACGGCATCCGCCGGCAGGTCGCGCGCCGCGCGCAGGGCCGCGACGACCGCCATACCGCAAGAACCTCCGACGAGCAGTCCCTCTTC
>Ga0209638_1002690_pt1 | contig 10840 bp, 11 predicted proteins | sample BarGraNGADG00211_FD_184490 | JGI IMG/M metagenome (GOLD analysis project Ga0209638, IMG submission 184490) | Arctic peat soil microbial communities from Barrow, Alaska - Barrow Graham LP Ref core NGADG0002-211 (SPAdes) (version 2) | ecosystem: Environmental > Terrestrial > Soil > Wetlands > Peat... | reverse complement strand
GCCGGTAACCAATAGGCTCACGGATATCTGGGTCCACTCCAGAAAGAGGGACCTTCCTGACAGCAGAGAGCGTTACAACGCTCGTAAGCGCGCAGGTATCCCCAATGGCAGCGATGCCGGGGATCGTCTGTGCGCCTGAGAAGCCGGATGCTGGAAGGAAACCACGGTCCTGACGTCGATACCCCCTCAATCGTCGCGACGGCAACTGAATAGGATTCTCTCTTCGTTCACCCGGGAAAGGAGGCTCTGCCTTGCCTGAGATCATGGTGGACCCAAGCCGCTGCATGGCGTGCCGCACCTGCGAGGTGGCATGCGGCATAAACCGAGATTCCGTATCCAAGACCGTGGCCGGCGCCTTCAAAGAGGAGATTCGCCCAACCTCGCGAGTTACGGTGCAGGGGAACGCCGCGGTGGCTCTGCCGCTCCAGTGCCGCCACTGCGCGGAGGCCCTCTGCCTGGACACCTGCCCCACCGGTGCCCTCTACCGATCCGCCGAGGACAACCGGGTCCTATTCGACGACAACAAGTGCATCGGCTGCTGGATGTGCGTCGGAGTGTGCCCTTTCGGGGCCGTCAAGCCCAGCAGCGCCGGCAAGGTGGCCATCAAGTGCGACGCCTGCCACGGCATGGAGCGCCCCTTCTGCGTGGACTCTTGCCCCACCAAGGCCCTCGCCTACCTGGACCTCGCCCAGATGCGCAAGAAGGCCGAGAAACGCTCCAGAGACATCGTGGAGACCCTCTTTGGCGAAACGGGTAGCTCCGATTCCCCCACCTTCGTGAAACTTGGCTACAGCTCGCGACGAGGAGGTCAGTAGGATGATGCAGATCCGCAAGAAGACGCTGGACAAGGCGACTGAGAACGCCATAAGCGAGGCCGCTGCGGCCGGCATCCCCCTCACCTTCGATCGATACGAGGAGATGGTCCCCGTGTGCCGCTTCGGCCAGATGGGTCTGGACTGCAAGGCCTGCACCCAGGGCCCCTGCCGGATCAACCCTTTCGATCCCTCCAACGGCACGGCGTGCGGTCGTGATCGGGAGGGGATCGTGGCGGCCAGCTTCCTCGGCCTTGTGGCAGATGGCGCCGTGGTAAACGCCACCTATGCCGGAGCCCAGAGCAAGGCGGCGCCGGCCATCTTCGAGGCTATCTCCGCCGCCAACGAGGGGATGTTGGGATCGGCCCAACTGCTGGAGAAGGCGATCAAGGTGGCGGACGCCGGATTCGCGACCCTCGCATCAGCCAAGCCGGCCGGCACCGGGGTGCACACCATCGAGGTCGGCCTCGGCGCCCTCAAGCCCGACATGATAAACATCCTGCTGGTCGGCAACATCCCGGTGGCTCAGTCCGGGGAGATCGTCGGCGCCCTCAAGTCCGACGGCAGGGTCAACTTGGTGGGCGCCACCGGCGGCGAGGCGGCCGGCCTCAACCTGGCCGGCAACTACAACTCCGAGGAGCCGCTGCTCGTGACAACCGGCGTGGACGGCGTGGTGGCCGGCAAGGCGTGCGTCTCTCCCGGATTCCTCTCCCTGGCCGCCAGGCTGGGCGTCCCGGTGGTGGACGCCGATAATTTCGACGCCGCTTCCCTGCTGGACAAAGCAGAAGCTCACTATCGAATGCACGGCGGACGAAGTCTGGCGGCCAAGTTCCCGCCGGCCCGGGCCACTGTCGGCTTCAGCGCGGCCACCTTCGCCTCCCTCTCGGCGGCTCAATGGAACAGTTTGCTAGCCTCCGGGATCAAGGGCGTGGCCCTCATCGGCGGCTGTAACAACGCCGCCACCACCCAGGACGCGGTGGTCGTCCGCCAGGCCGCCGAATTCCTGGCCAACGACGTCCTGGTAATCGGCAGCGGCTGCGCGGCCACCGCGATGGCCAAGGCGGGCTACATGGATCCCGCCAGGGTAGCCTCCTTCACGGGCAAGGGGCTCCAGTCGTTCCTCCTGTTCCTCTCAGAGGCAGCCGGGGTTGAGCTGCCTGCCGTGATGGAGGCAGGCAGCTGCTGGGAGATGCCCGCGGCGCTGAGAATAGCGCGGCTGTTCCAGCAGAAGCTGAACGTGCCCATGGCGGCCGCCATGCCCGAGATCTCCAGGCCGGCCAGCTGGTGCTCCGCCCTGGCCGTCGCCGCGCGGGGCGTGCCCACCTACGTTGGGCCGATCCTGCCGCTGGACGGCGGGTTGGAGACCGTGGCCGTCCTCAACGAGATGCTGAAGGGCCAGGGCGGCGCCCTGGTGGGCCCCGGACAGATCAGCGACCCGGAGGCTGTCGTGGCGAAGCTGCTCTTCGCCTAACCGCTCGCACATCCATGGGAGGTAGCCTAAATGGTTATTGACGAGACAAAGTGCATAGGGTGCGGAAAGTGTCTCCCCTTCTGTCCCGTACAGGCCCGTGGCTTCGGCCGGTCCGCCAGCGGGGGGAGGACGTTCATAGTCATAGACAAGGACAAGTGCATCGAGTGCGGCGTCTGCGAGCGTGCAGGCGTCTGCCCGGTCGATGCCATGCACATGGAAGAGCTCCCCTGGCCGCGGACGGTGCGGGGCATCCTGTCCAACCCGCTCCTGGAGTTCAAGGCCACCGGCGTCCCGGGTCGAGGCACCGAGGAGATCAAGACCAACGAGATCACCGGCCGGGTCAAGTACGGCCGGGTTGGCGTAGGCATCGAGATGGGACGCCCCGGCATCAGCGCCAGGTGGGCCGAGGTGGAGAAGGTCTGCATGGCCGTGGCAAAGATGGGGATCGGCTTTTGCGAGGGCAATCCGATCACCCACTTCATGGCCGATAAGAAGACCGGCAAGCTGGACCCCACCGTGCTGAACGAGGCGTCGCTCTCCGCCATAGTCGAGTTCGAGATGGACGAGACCCAGATCCCGGAGCTGTTCCGCATCCTCCGAGAGGAGGTGAACGACCAGATCGACACGGTCTACACCTTCGAGATCGCCGCTCGCCTCGAGGCTAACGGCACCACCACGGTGATCAAGGCGATCGAGGACGGCGGCTACCAGATGCTCCCGGTCAGCAAGAACAACCTGGGCCTCGGCAGGCCCCGCTTCCAGGAGGAGGTGTCAGCATGACTCACAGTCTGCATCGCCGAGGCGACGTCGAGAGCCTGAAGAAGGACTTCTTGATCCTCTCATGCTCGGCCAAGGGGTTCAACGACGGCTGGTACGGTCCCCTGGGGTCGGAGTTCGTCCGCGTCTGCACCAAGCACAAGCCGGTCAACGGCGGCGACATGAAGACAGGCAATCTCCTCTACGTGGACCCTGAGGAGATCGCCAACAAGGTAACCAACACCACCATCCTGGAGTTCAACTTCGACAACAAGCAGAACGTTATCGACTGCATCAAGGAGTTGAAGGAGAGGGACCTGGGGATCTCCATCGTGATCTCCGGCATGATCGACGAGGTCAACGACATCGTCCAGAAGGCCGGGCTCCCCAAGGTCCACACCCGGGAGTTCTCCCTGGGCACCCACGGCAAGACCAGGCTGCTGCCCGAGTGGGAGGTGTTGGAGTTCACCACGATGTGCGGCCACGCCATGGTGGCCTCGGAGTACGTTAAGAAGGCGATCGTCGAGGCCAGGAAGGGCCACGTCTCTCCCAGGGAGGCTGCAGTTCAGATGGGCAAGTGCTGCTCCTGCGGCAACTTCAACGTCAACCGGGCCGTGGAGCTGATGGAGAAGAACGCCCCTCTATGGACATCCGACTACCCAGCCTACTAAACGGCTATCAGCCATTCGAGGGAAACGAGCATGAAGCATCTGATAGTGGGCAACGGACCGGCCGGCGTCAGCGCCGCCAGGACAGTGCGAAAGGTCGCACCGGCCGACCAGGTGGTGCTGGTGTCCGAAGAGGCCCAGCCCTTCTACTCCAAGGTGCTCACCTCCTACTTCGTCGGCGGCAAGGTGCCCTACGAGAACATGCTGCTCTCCAACGCCGAGGGCTTCCAGGGACAGGGCATCGAGCTGCTGACGGGAAGGCAGGCGGTGAGGATTGACCCAGCCGCCGGAGAGCTTCTGGTCTCCGGTGGTGAGCGGGTGAGCTACGACCGGCTGCTGCTGGCAACCGGAGCCTCGCCCTTCATTCCCCCTCTGGAGGGTATTAAGCTGCCGGGGGTGTTCACCCTCTGGACCCACGACGACTCAGTCGAGATGAAGGAGTGGGTCCAGGGGGGCCAGAGCGCCGTGGTCATCGGGGCCGGCCTGGTTGGGCTGAAGGCGGCCGAGGCGTTCCTAATGCGGGGGCTTTCGGTTACCGTGGTGGAGCTGCTGGACAGAGTGCTGCCCCAACTGCTGGGGCTGGACGATGCCGGCATGGTTAAGAGTGCCCTGCAGAAGAAGGGGCTCACCGTCCGAACCTCCACCGGGGTCAGCCAGATTTCCGGGGAGGAGAGGGTGCGCGAGGTGACCTTGAGCGACGGCTCCACCCTCCCATGCGACGTGGTAGTCGTGGCTACCGGCGTGCGTCCCAACCTCTCCCTGGCCAAGTCGGCCGGGGTCTCCTTCGGACGGGGGATCCTGGTGGACGAGTTCATGCAGACCAGCGTGCCGCGCGTTTACGCCGCCGGCGACGTCACCGAGGCGTACGACATCGCCAGAGGCAAAAAGCTGCCCAACCCCACCTGGGGCAACGCCTCGGAGCAGGGAAGAGTGGCAGCCTACAACATGGCCGGGATGCAGAAGCCGTTCAACGGTGCCGTCACCCTGAACACATTCACCTTCCTCGGCTTCTCCATGGCGGCAGTAGGGATCACCCAGCCCGAGGGGGATTTCGCTCGGGTCGTGTGCCACGGAAATCCGGCCACGGGGAACTACCGGAAGTTGGTGCTGCTGGGCGACAGGCTGGTGGGTGGGATGGCCATCGGCGACGTGCGGATGGCCGGTGTCTGGCGAGGGCTGATCGCTCGCAAGCGGGCAGATGGGCCTACGGTCGAGGCGCTGCTGGCCGGCAAGACCAACTTCGCCTGGTCCCACCACCTGGCCATCGCGGGATAGCGTTTAGCGGGCGGGTCGGCGCGACCCGCCCTACCCCCTCTCCCTATGGGAGAGGGTCGGGGTGAGGGTGGGAAACACCACCCAAGTCCACCAACTGGTAGCGCCGCACCGGCCTTCCCACCGCGCCGTACACCAGCTTAACCTCAGCCTGGCCCACCTCTGCCAGGTACTCCAGGTAGCGTCGGGCCGTAACCCGGGAGGCCCCCACCTCCTCCGCCACCTCCTCCGCCGTGAGGAATTCCCGCCGCCGATCCAGCAGGTCGGTTATGGTCCTCAGAGTCAGGTAATCCAGCCCCTTCGGCAGCTCATTCTCCAGGGGTGTCACCAGCACGCGACGCAGCCGGTCCACCTCGGCCTGAGTCAGGCTAGACTCACCATCCAGGGAGGCCCTCCAGCGACGGTATGCCTGAAGCGCGGCGGCAAAGCGCTCGAACTTGAACGGCTTGATGATGTAGCCCACCGCGCCATTCCTGACCAAGTCCTTCACCACAGAAGCGCTCCTGGCGGCTGTCACCGGGATCACATCCACGTCGCCATCCATGCGACGTATCTCCTTCAGCAGCTGCACGCCATCGCCGTCAGGCATGTAGACATCCAGCAGCACCAGGTCGGGCCGTAATCGCTGCACGGCCTCCATCGCCGCGGCCGCCGTGCGAGCAACACCAACTACCTGGAATCCCTCCAATCGCTCGGCGAACTCCTTGTTGATGTCACCAACCACCGGATCGTCCTCCACCACCAGAACACGCAGAGCCCTGACCACACAATCCTCCTGCCGCAACGGCGGCCCCGTGCTAGAAGCGGGTAGGCAACTTGCCCAGTTTGGTCGATGCCCGCTTCTCCGAGACACCATCCGTGTTCTTGGACCGTTCCTGCTCGCCATCCACGGTCAGAGGGAGATGGACCGTGAAGCGGGTTCCAGCGCCCACCTTGCTATCCAGTTCCACGCTACCGCTCACCCTGGAGACCTGGTGCATCAACAGCGACAGCCCGATCCCCTTACTGCCGGACTTAGTGGTGAAGCCTCGCTCGAAGAGTCGCTCCCTGTCGCTTTCCGCCACTCCTACGCCGGTGTCCTCAACCTCGATCAGCATCTCCCTCTCGTCCGCATAGAGGGAAATCCACACGTTCTTCCGCTCCTCAGGCAGCGATGATACAGCCTCGAAGGCGTTCTCCACCAGGTTACCCACCACGGTCACCATGTCCACGCGATCCAACCTGTCGTCGTTGGCCGGCACGTCGCTATCCGGATCCAGGCTGAGGTTCACGCCACGTTCGTTGGCGGCGCTGATCTTCCCCAGCACCAGGCCGGCAAGGACAGGTTCCCTTATCCGGCGAGTCACGAAGCCAACCATCTCCTCTTGAGTGTGGGTCACGTTAGATATGTACTGGAGGGCATCCTCGTATCGCCCCAACTGGAGAAGCCCCGAGACGGTGTGGAGCCGGTTCACAAACTCGTGAGCCTGGGCTCGCAGCGCCTCCGCGAGCTGCTTCACACCGGTCAACTCCGCGGCCAACTCCCGTATCTCGCTCAAATCGCGAAAGGTCGCCACGGCACCCACGACCTTGCCGCGCAAGGCGACCGGCACCCGGTTTGTCAGGATCACATTTCCTTGCAGCAGCTGCTCCTGGTCGAACTCCCTCCGCCCCGTCGATACGATCTCGGGGAGTCTCGAGCTGGGCAACACGTCGGTCACCTTTCGCCCGATTGCGTCCTGGGTGACCCCGGTGAGCCGCTCCGCCTCGCCGTTCAGCATGGTGATGCGGCTCTGCTTATCGACGGCTACGACACCCTCGCGGATGCTCTGGAGTATCGCCACTCGCTCCTCCAGGATGGTGCCGATCTGCGACGGCTCCAGCCCAAAGATGCTAGCCTTAATGTTGTACGCCACGGCCGCTGCCCCGATGGCGCCGACGCCCAGTCCGAAGAGGGAGACCGCCGCCAGCTCCATCAGGGAATCCTGAATCTGATGATCCAGGCTGGTCATCCACATGCCCGCGACTACCACACCCAACTGTCTGCCACTGGAATCGTACACCGGTACGAAGGCCCTCAAGGATGGACCCGATATCCCCGTCGCGTGGGAGACGTACTCCTCCCCACGTAGCGATGGACCCTCATCGCCGCCCGTAAAGTGCTGGCCAACCAGCCCGGGCGTTGGATGGGCTTGTCTTATGGCGTTCATGTCGAAGACTACGATCAGATCCAGGTCCGTCTGGGTGATCCACTGGAGCACCAACGGCTCCAGCACCCCCTCCGGGTGATCCAGTTTGAACGCATCCCTCACCTCGGGCCTGGTGGCCAGGAGCCTCGCTACTCCGAGAACCCGGTCGCCTGCCAGGTCATCGATCTGCCGAGTCAGGGCCTGGGATGCAAAGTAGCCAGCCACAACCATGGAGAAAAGCAGGACGATGAACACCAGCGCCGTCAGCTTCCACTGTAGGGGAAGGGCAGGAAGGGAGCGTATGTTTCCCTGGTTGCGGGGTGCCTTGCGCTCTGATCTGGACGTGGAAGGACCTCCGTGACTACCTCATCGGGCCAGATTTTACTTGCACCTTAATAAGCTGTCAAACCGACCATTTCCCCAACTGTTGTGGAAAACCCCCGGTTTCCTGTGGATAAGTGGCTCTTTCTGTGGATAAGTTTGCTTTATTGTGGGGGCCCCTCGGTCCATCCATGCGAGGTCTTCTCCCCTTCTCTCCCCGTTCTCCAGCCTGTCTACACCATTTCCACCGCCTCTCCAGAACAGCTCCATGCGGGGGACACGCACGTTATCCCCATATCCCCAATCCCTACTACGGTTACTTACTAATTCATACTGTAAGGATTGGAATGTTGAAGACAGTGGGGGTACCAACTATAGTGGGCATGCCGTTTGCCTGCAATGAAATCAGTTCTCTTAAGGGGATCAGCATTTGTTCATAGACGAAATCGACATCCTTGTGAAGGCTGGTGCCGGTGGTGATGGCGCCGTCAGCTTTCGAAGAGAGAAATTTGTGCCCCGAGGTGGTCCCGATGGCGGAGACGGGGGGAGGGGTGGATCTGTCTACCTAGAGGCTTCCTACGACGTCAACACCCTTTACGGGTTCCGCAACAAGCATCTCTTCAAGGCTGAGCCTGGCGGGAACGGGACCGGCAACCGAAGGCACGGATCAAAGGGAAAGGATCTGGTCATACAGGTGCCCGTCGGGACGATAGCCACGGTCGAAGGCGAGGCTATCGTGGCCGACCTTACTGTCCCCGGCGAGCGCGAGATGGTGACTCGCGGTGGAAGAGGAGGGCTGGGAAATACCCACTTCACTACATCGACCATGCAGACTCCCAGGATCGCCCAGAAGGGCGAGGCGGGGGGTGAGAAGGGACTTCACCTGGAGCTGCGGCTCCTGGCCGATGTAGGCCTTGTGGGGCTTCCCAACGCCGGCAAGTCCACCCTGTTGGCTACAGTCACAGCCGCCCGTCCAAAGATAGCGGATTACCCATTTACCACCCTGGTGCCGAACCTCGGCGTGGTGGCGCTCGGCGACTCAAGTTTCGTCGCCGCGGATATTCCGGGCTTGATAGAGGGTGCCCATACGGGGGCCGGTCTGGGGCTGGAATTTCTAAAACACGTTCGGAGAACCCGCCTTCTGGTCCATCTATTGGATGGATCCTCCGAGGACCCGATCAGGGACTACGAAGTGGTCAACCGGGAGTTGGCCGAATACAGCAGCGAGCTGGCGGCGAAGCCGCAACTGGTTGCCTTCACCAAGATGGATCTCCCCGAATCTAGAGAGGCTTGGCCGGATGCCGCGGGGAAGCTGCGCGCCATGGGGTTGGATGCCGTTCCCATCTCGTCGGCAACGAGCGAGGGGATCAAGGAGTTGATCGGCCTGGTGGTCGGCAAGCTGGCAGAGTGGAAGCCTGCCCCCGCACCCGACGAAGGTCTGAAGGTGTACCGGCTGGAGGGTGAACCGGACTCCACTCTGGAGGTTAAGAAGGAGGACAGTGGCGCCTTCAGGATCGCGGGGAAAGCGGCAGAGCGGGCAGCGGGCCTCATCAACATCGAGACTCCGGAAGGGCTGATGGTGATGAAGAAGCGGCTGGCTCACCTCGGTGTGGCGAAGCTACTGGAGAAGGCGGGGGCCATGCCCGGTGACACGGTGAGGGTTGGGGAGGCGGAGTATCGCTGGGAGGGCGTGAAAAGGTGAGGGTTGGGATTCTGGGGGGTACCTTCGACCCGATCCACCTGGGGCATCTTGTGGCGGCCGAGGAGGTACGCTGTGCCCTCAATCTGGATAGGGTGCTCTTCGTTCCCGCCGGCCAGCCCCCCCACAAGAAATCCTCCGGCGTGTCGGCCGCCATCCATAGGGTGAGGATGGTGGAGTTGGCTATCGCCTCCAACGCCTACTTCGAGCTTTCAATCGTGGACGTCGACCGGCCGGGAAGGTCCTACACTGTGGAGACGCTGGATATCCTCCACCGGCAGCTGGGGCCTTCGGCCGAGCTTCACTTCATAGCGGGGATGGATAGCCTTCTGGAGCTGATGACCTGGAGGGAGCCGAACAGGCTGATAGGATTGTGCAGGCTCGCGGTCGTCAACCGACCTCCATACCCTGGGGTGGATCTTCAACTGCTGGATCGGCAGCTGCCCGGGATATCGCGCCGGGTGGATCTGGTGAGGATGCCGGGGATTTACATCTCCTCCAGCGAGCTACAGAAGCGCGTTGCAGATGGGCTGCCGATCCGGTACCTGGTTCCGGACACGGTGGAACGCTACCTGCGCGAAGCCGGTCTATACCTTCCGGCAGCAAGAGAGCAGTAGACCTACGCCCCACCTCTGAGCACTATAGTGCCAATAACCAGAGCGCCGAAGGCCAGCCGGTATCCCACGAACAGCTTGAGGCTGCGCTTCTGAAGATAGCCCAGCAGGAAGCGTATGGCCACGTAGCCGACGACGGCCGCCACCGCTATCCCCACCAGGAATGGGGCCCTCTCATCTACCGGAAACCCCTCCTTCGCCACACCATACATCTTGTAGAGGAATGCCCCCGTGACGATGGGTCCGGACATCAGGAAGGAGAAGCGGGCGGCGTCGGCCCGGTTCATCTGCAGCATCAGCGCGGTGGTGATGGTAACCCCGGATCTAGAGACCCCTGGTGCGAGGGCGAGGGCCTGCGCCAGACCGATGATGATGGCATCCCAGATCGTGAGATCGCCTAGGGAGCGTGTGCGGCTCGCGTAGCGGTCTACCGCCATCATCACCAGCCCCATGACAATCAGCAGCGTGGCCACCAGCAAAGGAGTCCTCAGGAGACTCTCAATCTTCTGTTCGAACAGGACACCGGCGACCGCCCCGGGCACACTGGAGACGATGATGTATATGGATAGACGGCGGTAGTAGCTGCTCTTGAAGTCCCTGTCCCGAAGCCCTGCGAAGAATCCTCCGATCAGGGCGATCCAGTCCCTCCAGAAGTAGACGATGATGGCGAGAGCCGTGCCCCCGTGGAGGGCGACGTCGAAGGTCAGAGAGTGCTCGGGCCAGCCCAGCAGCCACGGCACAAGGATCAGGTGACCGGAGCTACTTATCGGCAGGGGCTCAGCCAGCCCCTGCACCACGCCCAGAATGATGGCCCTTAACACATCCACAGTCGAGTACCCCCAGTACACTAAGCAAGATGTTGCTGAAGAAGGCAGGTTCCATGCCTTGGCCAAGGACGATGCGCCGTACGATACACCAGGACCATCCCTTAGACAAGTTTGGTAGGCTGCCGGCTCACTGTCTCAAAGGCGGCAACCGCCCCGGCGTTGAAGGCGCTGATCGCAAGGCTCTTCGCCGTTGGGTAGGGTGTCAGGGGAGATGGCTGTTCGCTCACTTCGT
>Ga0209638_1002688_pt1 | contig 10847 bp, 6 predicted proteins | sample BarGraNGADG00211_FD_184490 | JGI IMG/M metagenome (GOLD analysis project Ga0209638, IMG submission 184490) | Arctic peat soil microbial communities from Barrow, Alaska - Barrow Graham LP Ref core NGADG0002-211 (SPAdes) (version 2) | ecosystem: Environmental > Terrestrial > Soil > Wetlands > Peat... | reverse complement strand
GGCAAAGCTGCAGAATTGATGGAGACCGCACGGGCAACGCGGTCCCCCCAGTGGGTGGAGATCAGGCTAAGGCACCGATCGGGCAGGATTGTGTGGATTCGGGGCACGCTTACGCCGATCTTCGATGATAACGGCGAGTTCGTCTACTACGACGGAGTCTCGCTGGACATAACCGACCGCGTGGAGGCACAGGACAGAGACGCCCGGCATACGACTCGGATGAGAATACTGACCGAGACCAGCCAGCAATGTGGCTCTTCGCTGAACTCCAGGCAGATTCTGGATACGGTAACCCAGCAAGTGTGCAGAACCCTCGACTGCGTTGCGGCGGGGGTGAACATCGACCCCTTGTCAGGGCGACTGCTCAACCTCTCCCTGTGCTGCCCCAAGGGGTGTGATGTCAAGAATCTGGACAGGGAAATCCGGGAGGCCGATCTCAGGGTCGAGAAGGTCTTCGGGATGATGGACGTTGTGCCCCGTATTGTGCCGGACTTGTCCAGGTCATCTCCCGCGCTTGCCAGGTTTGCTAAGAAGGGCGGACTGGAGCCGGGGATGATCGCTCCGGTCACAGCGGGCGAAGAGGTAGTGGGCGTCTTGTTGGGCGCTCGCCGGCCTGGGGAGCAGTTCGATGAAGAAGACCTTTGGTTCCTGACCGAGGTTGCATCCCACGCCTCCGCGGCATTGGCGAATTCGGCGCTCTACAGAAGGCAGGCAAGAATCGCCGAGACACTGCAGCGGACTCTGATTCCTCCGGAGCCTGCTGTCGGTTTTCTCGACATAGCGACCTTGTATGCGCCTGCTCCCGGCGAAGCGCGCGTGGGCGGAGATTTCTTCGATGTGTTCAGACTCGACGGCAAGAAGGTAGGCCTGGCGGTTGGCGACGTCTCGGGCAAGGGTGTGGAGGCGGCGATCCACACGGCGGAGGCGAAATACATGCTCAGGGCCTTCGCGCACCAGAACCCCGAACCGCTGCACGTCGTGACCAGTCTCAATGCGGCCCTCTTCGACTATCTGCCCGGCGAGGCTTTCATAACCCTGGTCTATCTCGTCATAGACGCGGAGAATCACACGATGACCTACGTAAACGCCGGCCATGAGACCTCATTTGTGCTGCGCCGAGGTGAGCGGATCGTCAGCGAGATCGGACCGAGCGGCCCTATGCTCGGGGTCACTGCGAGCGTGGCCTATGCGGAGGGGCAGGCCGATCTCGGTCCCAATGACCTGTTGTTCTGCTACACGGATGGCGTGACCGACGTTCGGACAGACGGCAAGAGGTTCGGCTTTGCCCGGCTGCGTGAGACGATCGCCTCGGCGCCCGCAGGGGACGCACACTGCCTGATGGACTTCGTCATGGAGCGCGTGCGAAGCTTCGGAGTGGCCAAACAGACCGACGATCAGGTGGTTGTGGTCGTGCGGCCGCTGGGTTGAGATCAAACGTGAATCCCGAAGAACCGCCCGAATACGAGCCCGACTACCCACGCGATGGTCATCACAATGAGGGCTATGCACATCGACCACACGACAATGTTATAGACGCGAGAGTTGGTGTGCTTGCCCATGATCTCCGGGCGGTTGATCAGCTTGAGCATGAATATGATGATGACGGGCAGCAGAATGCCGTTGACCGCCTGCGCGTTGATCATGACCTCGATTAGCTGGCGGGCAAACAGCACCACCGTGACCCCGAACACTATGCAGAACGTATAGATGCCGTAGAACAGCGGCGCTTCCTTGAACTTCCTGGAAATGCCGATCTCCCAGCCGAACGCCTCGCAGTAGGTATAGGCTGTGGATAGAGGCAGTACGGCTGCCGCGAGAAGTGAGGCGTTGAAGAGGCCTATCGCGAACAGCGCTCTCGCATAGCCATGTGCCACGGGCTTCAGCGCGGCTGCAGCCTGCGCGGGTTCGGTAATGCCCTGCTTGAGCAGCGCGGGATGATGGACCAGCGTAGGATAGATGATCGTTCCCGCCGCGACTATGATGAAGAATGAGACTATATCGGTCAGAAACGACCCGATGTAGACATCCCACTTCTGGTAAGCGTAGTTCTCCACGCGAACGCCCTTGTCCACCACCGTCGCCTGAATGAAGAACTGCATCCACGGGGCGATAGTGGTCCCGATCACGGCTATAGCCAGGAACATGAAATTCGGGTCCATGTGGAGTGTCGGGGAGTAGGTGTCGTGAAGTACCGTCGTCCAGTTGGCGTGCGACATCAGGCCCGATATCACGTAGGTAATATATAGCGCCGAAAGACACAGAAATACCCGTTCAACGATCTTGAACGACCCTTTGACAATGAGGAACCAGATGCCGATTGCGGCTACGGGAACGGTGATGAAGCGGCTGACGCCGAAGATCTCGAGGCTAGCGGCAAGACCCGCAAACTCGGCTACCGTGGTTGCGAGGTTGGCAAGAAGAAGAGTGCCCAGCGCGAACATGGTCCACTTGACCCCGAAGTTCTCGCGGATAAGCTCCCCGAGTCCCTTCTGAGTAACCACGCCCATCCGCGCGCACATTTCCTGGATCATAGCCAAGGCGAAGGTGATGAGCACAATCACCCAAAGCAGGTCGTAGCGATACTTGGCGCCGGCTTGGGTGTACGTAATGATCCCGCCCGCGTCGTTGTCCGCAGCGGACGTAATGATCCCCGGCCCAATAAGAGCCAGGAGCAGCAGTGGCCGATAGCGCCGAAGCCGCTTCATATCGCGTAACCTCCTTCCTGACCAGAGTTGTAAGGTTGGAAGGTTGTAAGGTTGGAAGGTTGGAAGCCCCGCGATCTTCAGGAGGCGTAACCTTCAAACCTTCTAACTCTCCAACTTCGCAACGTCTGTGTGCTAGATTAGGACCTTCGTCGGCGTCCATACTTTCCTTTATCTCCACAGTCTTGGCACGCGCCTTCGCCAGCCTTCCGGCAGTATTTCTTCCAGCGCGTCATCTACGGTAACGATCCCTTGCAGCCGATTCTCATCGTCCACAACAGGAACTGCAAGCAGGTTGTAGTCGCTCAGTGTTTGGGCGATCTCCTCGACCGGCGCATCGGGGTGAACATGGACGACATTGCTTACCATGAACTCCTCAACGCTTATCGAAGGCTTCGCGACTATCAGGTCTCGAAGTGATATGACTCCTACAAGGTGCTCCGATGAGTCAACCACGTAGATATAATATACAGTCTCAGCGGAGGGTTCAAGCTCCCTGATCCTCTCAATTGTCTCCTGCGCGTTCATGTCCCTGGAAATCGCGACGTATTCCGTGGTCATGAGTCCGCCGGCGGTGCTGTCCTCGTAAGCGAGGAGTTCCTTCACGTCCTCGGCATCCTCTGGTTCCATTTCCTCGAGGATGTCTTCCCGCTTCTCGGCGCTGACGTCTCCGAGAACGTCAGCCGCCTCGTCCGGTTCCATCTCTTCGAGGATGTCCGCGGCCAGTTCATCTTCAAGGTTTTCCAGAATAGATGCCTGCACCTCGGGGTGCGCCTCTGTGAGCACGTCGGCAGCGGTTTCCACGTCCAGCGATTCCATGATCTCGCCCCGCTGATCGGGGTCAAGCTCGTTGATGATCCTCGCGATGTCCGACGGGTGCAGCGCGCTCAGTCTCTCTGCGGATACCTTCAACTTCAGCCGGCCAACCCCACGCTCGAACGCTTCAACATCGTGCCAGGCGATCACGTGCGAATCGGGCTTTACTTTGATGATCTTAGCGAGCTTATCAGAGAGGTGCATCAGACCCATTCTCCGCACGAGGCCCCGCATGCCCGTGTCCACACCGACCAGATACAGCCGCCCCGCCGAGGGTTCGATCCTCACGTCATTGACCCTCACGACGCGATAGTCGTGCACATCGACGATCTGCTTGTCCATCACATTGGTCTTAAGGAGCAAGTCCTTATCGCCGAACCGATATTCCTCGACCTCACCCTCCGGCACCTTCAGCGAGAAGCGCTCGGCATCGGGGTCATACGCGAACGAGCTCCATGCAACGTTGCGCACGTCCTTCCGCCCCGTCCGCACGACAACAGCAGATATAACGGGCAAGTGCGGACCGGGAGAGGCCACGAGGTCCTCGAGCTTGCCGAGTTCGTTGCCTTCGGGGTCCTTTATCGATTGTCCAAGCACGAACGATAGGTACATAGCCGCTCTCTGCCGCCGATCTTGGTGGCTGGTATACTTTACCCCTGAGGCAAGGGAATGTCAACGTGTGTTCCATTGTATCGGGAGCGTCGTTTCCAGCCATCACTGTGCGCTCAATTTGCGCCCGTATACCCTGATCCACTCTATTTCGATCTTGCCGCCAGCAGTGTCTGGGAAGTCCACCCGGATCGCCTTCAGGATTTCCTCCTTCTTGGCGAACGACGTATAAGTGAAAAGGTACGTGTGGAAGCTGTCGTCGCATTTCCACTTCACAAGGCACATATCGCTGCCTATCTTGGATCTATCAGTCTCCCAGAAGAGGTTGCCTCCATCCGCACCTCCCGTGCCGGTGAGACGCAGCCGAACCGCGATAGCCGATATGTCGGATATAGGCCCCCATTTGCCGGGAAGCACCAGGAAAGGATCTTCGCGGAGGACTGTCAGCACGGCCTTCCCCTCGACCATGTCCGGTCCTTTCATGTTGGCTACTCCCAGGTCACCCTCAAGCTTGCCGGAAGGCCACTGCGATATCAGATCCTTGGGTAGTTCGGCCGGATCAACCGAGTAGACAACGCTCCTGTTGGCGACAAAAACAGGCACCGGAGGCCCGTCTTCGCACTTCTTCGCGGCGGCTAGTTGCTCATCATCCAAAACGCTGTATGACCGGACTTGCTCGGGCGTGGGTTTGGCCCACTTGTTCGGAGCTTTGTTGCCAAAGACGCGGCGTATTGCATCCAGGTGGTCAAAACCATAATCCTTTGAGGGCTCAAGATGCGAGCCCTCTCCCCACTCGTTCCATGCCTCTATCATGAAGTAAGGGAAGTCTGGCTTGACCAGTGATTTCCCGTTTCTGAGCATCTGCTCGAAAAGATCCTTGGTCCATCCCGTGCGGACCCAGTTGTTCCCATTGGGCCTTCGCGGGCTATCGTCCCATCCTGCCTGCGCCCCCACAATGAACTGCTTCTTCTTGGTCAGCATTCTTTCCCATATAGGTTTGACGCCTTCGACGATCTCCGAATACGGAGCGGACCCGGGCGTGGTCCAACCCGAGCCATTGAGCACCCAATGGTAGCTGTAGGAGGTGAATGCGTCTCCAACCGGAACGTCACTCACGCTGCTCGGATCGTTACTGTCCCAGATGAGAAACAGATCGCCAAGGTTACGCTCGTGGCAGATGGCATTCAGACGCGGCAACACAATGATCTGGAACTTGTCGGCTCCACCGCAGGCCTTGAGTATGGGTTTGATCTCATAGATCATGAAAACCGGCCTGCCGTTGATCTTGAGGTAGTTTGGGCGGGTGAAGTAGTTGTCGGCGCAGTACCGGATCACTTCTTCCATCGCGGCTGGGGAGAAGTCGAGCGGCTTCTTGTAGTCCAGGCCGTGGTTGCACCAGTTGATGCAGAACTGCATCTGGTCGCAGTAGCGGGACTTCAGAAAGCCCTTTTCCAGAGTGCGGGACAGCCGCTTTTCGCCCGCATTCCAATACCAGTCGAAAGCAAACCAGCTTATCCCAGCTTCGCGAGCCCATTTGATGTGCCAGTCGTTGACCTCGGGCATCGAATCATCATAGAACCCAAGAACCGGCCGCGGCTTGGAGACCTTCGAGATCGCGATCATCCATTCGCTCTGGTCGTCGTGACACGTGTAGGGGTAATCTGATGTCCCGGGATGACGGTACCAGCCCGGAAACACGTAGACCCCCACCTTGATGTCCGTGGCCACCGGCTTCGGTGGCACCGGATATGTGCCGGACGCGCCCGCAGCGCAGGAGACGACCAATATGGCCATCACGAATGCGATGCTCCAGTTTGACAACATAACTATTCTCCCCAAAGTGATCCTCCATCGGTCTTAGCAACATAATTGTAAGCTGATTCATCCGTGAAGTCGAGCTTGCCGCCAAGCGCTCGCTGGGATATGATTGTAGTGCTCAACTAGGAACTCAGGAATCGTGGCATGAACGCCTCGAAGGGGATGGGCGCATGAGAGTGATCTTTGCGGTGGTTGCGTTGCTGTTGGTATCAGCTTTGGCTCAGGCAGCCAAGCCGAACTGGGGCTCGCCGTTTGGGATAGTATGCCCGTGGGCTGGCGTGAAGGAGGCGGGCATCGGCTGGGTGCGAGGCGGAGCCGGAGCCACGGGCCTCGGCAACTGGTGCGACACGGAGAAGACCAAGGGGGTCTACACGTGGGAGGGATCGGACTCCGAACTCAAGAGCGACCTCGAAGCTGGGCTGACGCCGCTGCCGATTCTCGGCTACACGCCGACTTGGGCTTCTTCGGGACCCAACAAAGAAGCGTCAGCGCCGCCAACGAACCTGTTGGACTACGCCAGATTCGTCGGTGACATCGCCAAGCGCTACAAGGGTCGTGTGCCGTGCTGGGAGGTGTGGAACGAGCCGGATATTGGTTTTTTCAGCGGGACCGTCAGCCAGTATGCCGACCTCCTGAAGACGGCGTATATAGCCGCAAAGAAGGCCGACCCAGGCTGCGAGGTCGTCTTCGGCGGCACCGCGGGAGTCAACATCCCGTTCGTCAAGGGTGTCTACGACTTCGGCGGGCGCGATTTCTTTGACATTATGGCCGTCCATCCCTACCAGTGGGGCGACGCCTTCAACGACGAGTGGTTCGTCTCCCAGCTCTGCGAACTCCGCAAGTTGATGAACTCCAACGGCGACTTCCACAAGGAGATATGGCTTACGGAATTGGGGTGGTCCACCGGCGATGCGGGCATTACCGAAGAGGTCCAGGCGCGACTTCTGACGCAGTCGATGGTGACCGCGTTGACCCTGCGGAAGATGGGCGTGGCGCGCACGTTCTGGTTCTGTGTCAAGGACTGGGGTGGGCCTGGACACGGCATTCTGCGCCCCGACGGCAGCAAGAAGCCCTCTTACACGGCTTACGCCACACTCACGAAGACTCTGAGCAATGCTGGATACGCCGGGCGGCTGGCGCTTGGCGAAGGCGTCAGATGCCATGTGTTCACGTGTGGGGACGCAAAGACCATCGTTGCTGTCATCTGGGCTCCGAAAGAAACGCCCGTCAAGCTGCCTGCGGGCAAGACCTCAAAGGTCGAGATCATCGACTACATGGGCGAGAAGATCCAGCCCGTGACCGTGGAAGGCCAATATCAACTACAGGCGAAGCCGCAGCCGATCTTTATCATTGGAGCCGACCTAGCTGTTCTCAAGCAGGCGAAGATGCCTGCGCTGCCCGCGTACGGGAGTGCCAGCATTCTGTCAGGCCCGCTGCCAACCGCCTGGGCTTCCATAGTGCCGCAGGAGGGGGCGACCAAACCCTACATCGTTGCGGGCGAAGATACGCCTTTGACCGTTCGGATCCAGAACCAGGGGACAGAGCCAATCAGCGGCAGGCTTTCTGTCGAGATCGAAGGACTGCCGAAACCTGCGAGCATCCAGGATTTTCCGAGGGTGACGGGGGCTGAATACCGAGTGGCGGCGAATGATTCGACCGTGGTCACAGTGAGCGTAAGAATCCCCGCGTCCGCCAAGCCTGGACCTGTAAAGCTTGTGTTGGACGGGCGGGTTTTCATTGACAGAATGGTGGTTCAGGTAAGCGACAGCCGGTTGATCGAGTTCACCGCCAACAGCACGGTTGAGAGTCGTTATGTGGTCAAGAACGAGGGTTCGGGTGGGGCGCCATCTGTGCGGTTCAATGGGACCTGGACGTATAAATTCGACCTGACCAAGAGCAAGCGCGCGCGAGTGGAGCTCAATGTCGGGGCGAACAACGCCCAACAGTGGCGCGTGCTGGCGTCAAGTGACGAGCAGGCGTGGAAGACGATTCTCTCCGGAAAAAGCAACCGAGCATGGCACCGTGTCTCGCTGGATGAGTTCGTAGGAAAACCTCTCTACCTGAAGTTCGAAGGCAACGACCAGCAGCTCGAGGAACTGATCCTGCACTACTGATCGGTCCTATTGCACACGACTTTACTCGGGCCGACCTGGCAAGCCGGGTGGGATAGGGATGTAAGAGTCCTCGAAAGCCCCGCAACCACTTCACGCCACCAACCCAACCCGGGCCTTTGCGCCGGGTCAGCGGCCCAGAGTGGCAACCAGACGTTTTTATTCCCCCTTATCAACTCGATAACGCCTGAACAGTGGGAAAAGTGGGTATACCAAAAACAAGGTGAACAGGGAGGATGGCGTGAGGTGTCTCGTTGTTGTGGCGCATCCGGATGACGAGTCCATCTGGATGGGCGGCACGATTCTTAGACACGATTGCTGGGAATGGCACGTGCTTGTACTATGCAGGGCGGGTGACGCTGACCGCGAGCCGCGCTTCCACGCGGCTGCTCGCGAACTGGGCGTGCGAGAGCATATTTCCGACCTCGACGATAGCCCCATCCTTGCGCCGCTGAGTGAGAACCTCGCGGAGATACGCGAGCGCGTGCTTGCAATGCCCTTGCGCCAGTTTGACCTGATCTTCACGCATGGGCCGGCGGGTGAGTACACCTACCATCTCAGACACGGCCAGGCATATGAAGCCGTCAGCGCCATGGTCGCCGACCAGGAGCTTGTTGGGAGCCTTGTCGTGTTTGATTACGAGGACTGCGGCGGGGGCTGTCATCCACGGCCCGGCAAGGATGCCGATATCCTGATAGAACTCAACGCCGAGGAGTTTGCGCGCAAGCAGCACATTCTTCGGGATGTATACGACTTCGGACCCGGAAGCTTCGAGTTTGACGCGGCCGGGTCCGTTGAAGCGTTCAGGGTGCTTGATCGGAGCCAACTCAGAATGGTGCAAAGCGCCCTGGAGGAGAAGAAATGCGAATACTAATGCTTTATGAGTATCCACCACCACCTGCCGGGCTCGCCACTCAAGGAGATCTGCTTTACCGCGGTCTGACCGAGCTCGGCGTCGATTGTCTGCCGGCGCCTCAGACCGGCAATCTCCAGAAAGAATGGGTCTACCGGCAATACAAGCCGCACTTGGCGATAGGGGTCGGCTTCTGGGGCCAGCTCCCGGAACTCGTGATCCACCCGCGCGAACACGGTGTCTATCCGGTGCCGTGGCTTGTAGCGGATGGCTGGGTAGCCAACTATCACAAGGAGCTGAACGCCCTGCCGCTGATTCTTGCGACTAGCCAGTGGGTGAAGGAGACGTATATTCGCGACGGTGTTTCGGGTGATCTAATAGTCGTCCAGCCGATCGGCTGCGACGTGCAGTCTTTCCGGCCAATCCCGATGGATGACCCCAAAGTGCGGGCGGTGCGCGAAGTACTCGGCGTGGCCGATGACGAGAAGCTCATACTCACAATCGGAGGAGACGGCGCGAGCAAGGGCAGCCGGGAGATGATGGCGGCGCTGGCGAAGATCGATCACGAGTTTCCGAAATGGCGTTATGTGGTAAAGGTCTGGAACTCGGAACGTACCGCTAGACAGAACGCCCTGGACCTCGAGCTTGCCGAAGAGCTCGGGATCAGCCATAAGGTTCACTATGTCATCGACGGCCCGGCATCACGCGAGTTCATGCCTTATCTTTACAACGCCTGCGATATCTACGCGGCCCCGAGCCGGCTGGAGGGTTTCGGGATGCCCCATGTGGAGGCGCAGGCCTGCGGAAAACCGGTTCTAAGCATAGATGCGATGGGGATAAAGGAGACGGTGATCCACGGCGAGACGGGCTTCTTGGCGCGGCCCGCGAAATGGATATCCATCACAGAGGGCGAGGTCGGTCCGGCGTCCGGCTATGCCGAGACAAGGATCGTGAAGTTCGATGAGCCGAAGGTGGTCGGCGTTCGAGCGGACGTAGACGATCTCGCCGAGTACCTCATGCGATTTCTCACCGATGAGAAGCTCGATGCTCGTATGGGAGCAGCGGGCAGGGCACATGTGGAGAGTACATTCAACTACCGGGACGTCGCTAAGCACGTGATGAACGTCCTAGAAGATCGACTACCGCAGGCAGTTGGCGGGTTAGGAGCATTTGAATGAGCAAGGGCGCAGTTTCCAAAAGTGATATCGAGGATCCGACAGCCGTAGTCGAGGAGGCATTCCAGAAGGCGAAAGAGGTACTCGACAAGTGCTCCACGCCAAACGGCATCTTCGCCTCTCCCGTGATCTACAACGCCATCTACGCTCGCGATGCGTTGATAACCTCGTTGGGAGGATTGGTTTCCGGCGAGGAGAGGTTCCAGAAGCAGTGGCTGAAGTCGATGGACACGCTGATGGATCGACAGTCACCATCGGGCCAGATTCCGAACTGCGTGGACACCTTCGTGCCATCCAGGCCCCGGCTGATCGCGCTCGGTGCGGCGGATGCTTCGCTTTGGTTTGTCATAACCCTCGGCTATGCGGAGAAGCTGATCGGCGAGCATCCGGAGTTCCATGAGGCAGCCGACAAAGCATTGGTCTGGCTCAAGTATCAGGACGCTCACGAGGAGGGCCTGATCGAGCAGCAGGAGGCCACGGACTGGATGGACATTATCGCGAACCGCGGACACGTCCTGTATACCAATGTTCTTTACTTCGCCGCGCTCGAAATGCGGCAGCGGATCAAGCGGGCGCATCTGGTGCGGGAAGCGATCAATGGCTTCCTTTGGAATGACAAGACGGGCTACTTCCGGCCCTACGCATGGAAGCAGGAGTCCGGTGACTGGTTTGACACAGCCGCGAACTGCTTTGCCGTCGCATTCGGCCTGGCCGATGAAGAACAGACCGAGAGCATCCTCAACTACATCGACAAACACAAGCT
>Ga0209638_1002685_pt1 | contig 10852 bp, 6 predicted proteins | sample BarGraNGADG00211_FD_184490 | JGI IMG/M metagenome (GOLD analysis project Ga0209638, IMG submission 184490) | Arctic peat soil microbial communities from Barrow, Alaska - Barrow Graham LP Ref core NGADG0002-211 (SPAdes) (version 2) | ecosystem: Environmental > Terrestrial > Soil > Wetlands > Peat... | reverse complement strand
ATCATAACTTCTTTCAATCAGCTCAAATAATTCTTTATCACCAATGACAGCCGTTTTAATCAGTTCAGCAAGTCCTGATAAATACTCCTGTTCAGGAAGGGTTTCCAACATTGAAGGATCACAGATAACGAATTCAGGCTGCCTGATTGTACCGAGCATATTCTTTGTACCTCCCAGGTTAACTCCGTTTTTTCCACCAGTACTGGCATCCACCTGCGACAATAATGTTGTAGAAACATATCCACAACGGATGCCCCTCATATATACTGAAGCAAGAAAACCGGCAACATCGCAAACCACACCTCCGCCTACTGCAAGAACAAAACCTGCGCGATCTATTCCTGCTTCAAGAAGCTGATCAGCAAGATGTTCAATGACTTCCAGCTTTTTGCTTCCTTCTCCCGGTGATAAGGAAAAAACGGGAACTACCGGAAATTTGTCGCCATATAACCGTCTTACATTATGATCAGTAATAATTACAACACCTTTATCAGGTAGTAATCCGGATACTGATTCCCATTTCCCACCAACCAGTATTTCGGATTTGAAACCAGGAGTATTGATTGTTATTTTTTCCAATAGAGCAACTTATTGATTGTTAAAGTTAAAAATTCTGACCTAATTCAAAACTTATTTTTATAAAATTGGGATTTATGAGTCACTTCTCACTTAATTCAAGCCATCTAAACTCCTTTTCATCCAATATCTTCATTAATTCACCATGCCTTTGAGACTTAGATATTAATTCCTCATTATTAAGTTCTCCCCTGCTCATTTCAGATTCAATAAGTTTTTTTTCCGAATCGAGATTCTCAATTTCATTTGACAGAAGTTCTAATTCCCTCTTTTCTTTAAATGTCAGGCCCTGTTTTCTCTCCTTTTTAACCGGAATTTCAGATGATTCCCCCGAATCTGAATTTTTTGATAGTTTAACGGTTGAAACCTGCTTTTCATTCTCTTTCTGCTTTTCTCTCAGCTGAGTATAATTCCCCGGAAAATCCTTAATAATACCATCACCCTTATACTCAAAAATATGATCAACGACCTTATCCATAAAATATCTGTCATGAGAGACAACTATTACACATCCTCTGAAGCCTGCGAGGTATTCCTCAAGAACATTAAGTGTGAGGATATCAAGATCATTTGTCGGTTCATCCAGTATCAGAAAATTTGGGTTCTTCATAAGTACTGTCAGCAGATAAAGACGTCTCTTCTCACCACCTGATAGTTTTCTGATTAAGGTATACTGTTTTTCAGGGGGGAACAGGAAATAGTTCATGAACTGGGTTATTGACAGCACATTACCATCACTTATCACAACTTTTTCTGCAATATTCTTCACTGCATCGATAACAGTCATATCGTTGTCAAATTCAATACCCTGTTGCCTGTAATAGCCAAAAACAATTGTCTCTCCGCGTTCAACTGTACCTTTATCAGGCTCAGTTAACCCGGTAATTATATTGAGCAAAGTTGTTTTTCCAGTTCCATTCCTGCCGATAAGTCCTGCTTTTTCAAACCTGTTAAAGAGGTAGGTAAAGTCATTAAGGATCAACTTGTCACCATACGATTTGCTCACATTTTTTATCTCAAGGATCTTACTCCCCATTCTTGAAATGTTTACATTTATGTTGATACTCTTTTCATCAGGTCTGTTCGCGGCTTTTTCCTTTAGATCATAAAATGATTCAATCCTTGATTTGGCCTTATGCCGTCTTGCTTTTGGCATCCGTCTCATCCATTCGAGTTCAGTCTTTAACAGGTTTTTTGCCTTTTCTGAATTCATCTTAGCCGAATACTCCCTGCTCTGCTTTTTTTCAAGGAAATATTCATAATTTCCCTCATACCTGTAGAGCTCGTTATCGGCTAGTTCCAGTATCACATTACAGACCCTGTCAAGAAAGTATCTGTCGTGCGTAACCATCAGAAGTGTCTTTTTAGACTTTATAAGATACTCCTCCAGCCATTCGATCATATCGAGATCAAGATGATTAGTGGGTTCATCAAGTATAAGAAGATCAGCATCTTCCACGAGTATTTTTGCTAACGCAACTCTTTTCTTCTGTCCTCCTGACAATGTGCTTATAACTGCATTCAGATCAGTAAGTTTAAGCTTGAAAAGAATCTGCTTAACAGCCACTTCATAATCCCATGCCTTATGATCATCCATTTTCTGGATCATAACCTGCAACATCCCTGGCGAACCGGTAAGAACGCATTCTTCGTATTCCCGAATTACTGTTACCAGTTCACTGCCGGTACTGAAAAGTTCATCAATTATTTTGTTCGATTCATTCAGGACAGGAGATTGCTGAAGATATGCTATGCTCAAATCGCGCTTGATACTGAGTGAACCTTTATCCGGATTTTCCTTTCCAGCCAGGATATCAAGTAATGATGATTTGCCTGCTCCATTTACTGCAATAAGAGCAACCTTATCGTCCTTGTTTATATTAAAACTTATGTTATCGAAAAGCAGATTGTCTCCGATTCGTCTGGCAATACTCTCTGCCTGAAGGTAACTTATCATAAAAAATCAATATTGTGCAAAGATAAAAAGTGTTACCTTACCTGCACTATTAATTTCAGTCCTATGACTATCAATGAAAGATTTAGTCGTACAATAAAATATTTTCAGAAAGTCTACCCGGTAGCAGAAACCGAACTCGCTTACCGAAGTCCATTTGAATTGCTTGTGGCAGTCATCCTGTCAGCTCAATGTACTGATAAGAGAGTCAATATAATAACACCACCACTGCTGAAAAGATTCCCGGATGCTGAATCGATGGCCAAAGCTGAACCGGAAGATATATTTGAATATATAAAATCATGTACTTATCCAAATAACAAGGCAAAATATCTTTCAGGTATGTCGCGAATGCTGGTTTCTGATTTTGGAGGAACTGTGCCTTCTGAACCTGTGCTTTTGCAGCGTCTCCCCGGAGTCGGACGAAAGAGTGCTAACGTTGTTGCTTCAGTAATTTTCAGAAAACCGGTTATGGCAGTTGATACTCATGTTTTCAGAGTTTCTCACAGGATAGGTCTGGTTAAAAATGCAAAAACACCACTTAGTGTAGAGATACAGCTTACCCGACATATTCCTGTTGAACTGATTCATGAGTCACATCACTGGTTGATCCTGCATGGCAGATACACTTGCACAGCCAGAAATCCTAATTGCAGTAAATGTGGACTTACTGATTTCTGCGATTACTTTAAAAAATATAGAAGTAAGCAGAAATTAGTAGAAATAGATATAACAAGGCAGAAAATAGTAGTAATAAAAAGTTAAACAGCAGACGAAAATTAAGAACCGGATACGCGGATTGAATCAATATTTGTTATTTTTAAAATATAATTGAAAACACCTGTTTGATGGATTATAAAGAGAGTTATATCGAGTTGCTGGAAAAAAATAGAAGACTGGAGAAGGAATTTGACTTATTACATTCAAAAAACCAGGAAAAAACCGGGATCGTCAGAGAAACAATCTTCAAGATTTTTCACTCAGCCTCCTATTTAATGGCAATAAGCAGGTTAGATACAGGTCAGTATGTAGATGTTAATGACACATTTTGTAAAACACTGGGGTACTCGAGAGATGAGATTATTGGTCATACCTCTGATGATATACAATTTTTTGCAGATTTTGAAGAAAGCAATAAGTATATAAAACTCATTTCCAAACTTAAAAGCATCAAAGGCTATCCGGTAACCATTAAAACCAGAACAGGTGAAGAAAAGTCTTATCTTTTTTCGGCTGATACAGTACAACTCGAAAATGAGATCTACCTGCTTACAATATTCAGTGAGATCAAAACATTAAAAGACAGAAAGATAAAAGATACGAATGGCAGTTTACTTGAAGAAATCTTTGAAACTGTCAGTAGTTACCTGGCATTGTTCGGTGTTGATGATGATAACAGGTTTTATATAATTGATTTAAACAGAAAAGTAGAAGAAGTAGAATTTATCAGAAAAAATGAAGTAATTGGTAAATATATTGGGGAAACACCCCTGAATAACCGAGTAAAACTCATTGAACTTCTGAACCATCTTCGCTTAACCGGTGATGCTCATAAATTAGCAGCTTCTCCGGCTGGAGACGATTCTGAAGGGTATTATATGGGGTTTCTTCTTACCTCTGGAAATTTCGTAATAACATGGGAACCAGGAAGCTCCCAAAGAAACAAGGATGATCAGAATAAACAGGGAGTTATCTTTGAGAAGTTTGCAGATATGCTTCCTGAGATGGTGTATGAGGTAGATCTTACGGGAAAAATCTTATATGCCAACAGGCTGGGACTCAATTTTTTCGGATACACAAAACAAGACCTGGGTACAGGTATTTATATAGCTGATATATTTCCTGAAAGTTATCAGGAAATGATTGAAAATCTGAAGGCATTGACATCTCCCGGACAAATCTCCACCAATGAGTATTTTGCCAGAAAAAAAGATGGAATTCTTATTCCGGTGGTTACTCATTCTTTTGCACTCTTTTTTAACGACAAGATTGCGGGATACAGAGGAGTTGTAACCGATATCAGCAAACAAAAAGAATATGAGAATCAGATAATCAGGGAAAAAGCATTTCTTGAACATTTATATAATTCAACTCCTGTTGCTATAGCAATTACCAGCCCATCAGGAGTCGTATCGATGATCAACCGTGAGTTCACCGATCTTTTCAACTTTACATTAGAAGAGGCAGTGAATAAAAACATTAACGATCTTATTGTTCCTGTTGAATTTAAAGAGGAAGCCATAAAAATCAATAACCTTGCATCTATTAACCAGAAAGAGGTAAGACAAACAATAAGAAAGGATAAATATGGCAACAAGATTCATGTTACTCTTATTGCAACTGTAATTGTCATAAATAATGAAATAGTTGCGAACCTTGGCATCTACAGAGATATTACAGTTGAAAGGAAAAATCAGCTTTTGCAGGAGATTCTTTTTAATATATCAACGGCTGCCCTGAAACAATATGATATCAAACAAATTTATCCGATTATTGTCCATGAATTAAGTAAAGTCTGGGATACAAACAACTTTTTTATTGCCCTTTACGATAAGACTACTGAAACTCTGTCACTGCCTTTTTTTGCAGACGAGAAGGATAATTTCTTTGAAATTCCAACCAAAAAAACAATAACGGGTTGGGTAATTAAGAACAACAAATCAGTTCTTCTTAAAGAAAAGGATCTGAAACAGCTCGATGAGTCAGGAGATATTGACCTCGTGGGAACACCATGTAAAGTATGGATGGGTGTCCCTCTTAAGGTGGAAAATGATATTATAGGTGTAATGTGTCTGCAGGATTATTATTCTGAGGATAAGTTTTCGCAGGATGATCTTTCTATAATGGGTTTTATTGCAAATCAGATTGCTATAGCGCTTCAGCGCAGAATGATGCTTGATAACATCATCATTGCCCGCCAGAAAGCTGAAGATGCAGCACAGTCCAAGCAATTGTTCATGTCAACCATGAGTCATGAGATCAGAACCCCGCTTAATGAAGTAATCGGGATTACAAATCTTCTTCTTCAGGGAAATCCGCGTGAAGACCAGATGGATTATATCAAAGCTCTGAAGTTTTCAGGAAATCACCTTCTCACCCTCGTAAATGATGTCCTCGATTACAATAAAATTGAATCGGGTAAAATAATTTTCGAACAGACACAATTTAATCTAAGTGACTTTCTGAACGAAATAATGAGAACATACTCATTCAGATCGAAAGCAAAGAATCTGAGTTTCGATATAAAGAAAGCAGGTGATCTGCCTACTGAAGTTATTGGTGATCCGATCAGACTGAATCAGATACTCTCCAATCTTCTCTCAAATGCATTTAAATTCACTATTCATGGAAGTATTCAGGTAATAGTAAAAGAATTAAACCGAACATCAAACCAGTCGAAAATGGAATTCACCGTTACCGATACAGGTATAGGTATTCCAAAAGATAAACACTCCTTCATCTTTGACAGCTTTACACAAGCTTCTCCAGATACAACCCGACTTTTCGGGGGTACCGGACTCGGATTGGCTATCTGTAAAAAACTGATCGAGATGCAGGGAGGTACGATTACAATCGAAAGTGAACCTCAAAAAGGTTCCACTTTCCGTTTTGTACTATCCTTTGGAATTCCGGATAAGGCAATTCAGTCTCTGGCTGTTGAGGTACCTGAGAGCTATTTCGGTCTCGAAGGAAAGAAGATTCTTGTAGCAGAAGATAATAAGATAAATTTCTTTGTTGCAAATAAATTTCTGATTGGCTGGGGAATATCAGTTACTCATGCAGAAAACGGTCAGATTGCTCTTGATATTCTTGCAAAGGAAGATTTTGATCTCATTCTGATGGATTTACAAATGCCTGTTATGGATGGCATCGAGGCAACACGCATTATCAGAAATTCAGATAATCCTCAGATTAAGAACATACCAATTGTTGCCCTTACAGCAGCGATTATGTCGGAGAGTCACGATAAGATTCAGGATCTGAAAATTAATGATTATGTCCTCAAGCCGTTTAAGCCTCATGATCTATTCGAGAGAATACTTAAACATATCAGGTAAAAAGACCCACAACCCCATCTAATTCTCTGCTATTTCGAAGATTGAAATCTATTTATTTTATACAATTCCTGCTGATATAATCCGTAACTCGTTTATTTCCAAGACTAAATGATTTTCTGAAATCGTGACAGGCATCTTCCACCTTTCCTGAATTCAGCAAAGCTATACCTTTATTAAGCCATACCTCAGAATTGCCCGGCTTGAGATCCAGTGACATGCTGTAGTCATTAATAGCCATTTCCCATGACCTGGAAACAAAGTAGGAATTTGCCCGGTCCACGTAACATTCAGGATCATTAGGATGAAGTTTCAGGTTATTCGAAAAGTACTCAAGCGCTTTAAGATTGTCACCTGATGTTGCCTCTGCTTTTCCGGCCAAACTCAATGCTACTCTGTTTTCAGGATAGAATTCAAGGTATTTCTTAATATCAGTCAGAGCTTTATCTGTTTCCCCGGTTTTTCTGTAACAATCTGATCTCAGAAGAAGTAATCCGGCATCTGCAACACCCGAAGCAAGCAGTTGAGAATAGGTTGTTGATGCACCAGCAGGATCAGATGCTCCCGTCTGTGCTTTTGCAAGAATACGTAAATACTTCTCATTCCCGGGATACAAGGTTGTAAGTCCGGAGATAACCTTTATTACCTGAGAATAATTTCCCGATGCAAAGCTGACCAATGCTTCGGCATAAAGTATATCATCATTGCTATCAATATTCTTTTTAAGTTCTGATAGGACATTTTTTGATTCATCGATCTTCCCGGCTGAGATATAATATTCTATTTCCGAAATACCTTTTTCAGTAATACTGTACCATTCCTTCTTCCAGAACTGACGCCATTCCTGTCTATTATCAATGGTTCCAAATGCAGGGTCAAGCAAAATATCTTTTTCACTTTTCTTATCAGCCGAATTAAGATTTAGTTCCAGATGATAAAGTGCTGTGGCAGCATCGCCTTTTAAAGCATAAATTCTTGCCAGTCCATATTCACCTGAGAATGGAGTTATCTTATTTGCTTCATTATAATCACTTATCGCCCCTGAATAATCGCCACTCAGAATATTTGCTTCAGCTCTTTCAGTATATAACCGACTCTCTTTTGTACCATTTATTGCCTCGTTTAGCAGGTTTATTGCCTGTTCAGGTTTCCCTGCTTCGGCAAGCGCTCTGGCTTTAAGAATATAATCAACCGTTTGTTGCCCAAAAATTATTCCGGCACCTGATAAAAACAAAAACAGAGTAATAATCTTCTTCATTTTATAATTTCTTCAAAATCATTTCGTAGGCTGTTTATTTATTTTCGCATCTGATTCGGTAATGACATGAACAAAACCCGAAAGATGGAATATTTCCACTCCTGAAATGTGGTTTTCATAAACATCACATTGATAGAAATATACTCCGGGTGATACAATGTTACCCTTATAAGTGCCATCCCAGTTGATTCTGGGATCTTCAGTCTTGAATAAAAGCAATCCGTTCCTGTTAAATAATTTAAAATCAATTTTTGTAACCAATCCTGATGTTTTTGCCACCAGGTTATCATTAATATTATCTCCATTCGGAGTAAAAACATTTGGTATCTCATAAAAGTTGCAGGAATCAATACAAATTGTCGGGGATTTAACACTCTCATTTCCCTTTATATCAAATGCTGAAACCGCATAACATCCGGAAATAGTCTCCCCCGGAAAATGCTTATAAGTAAAAGTATTCTTATCGTTGATAGTAATAAGCAGGGAAAGATTATCTTCTGACTTCATTCTGGAATAGATCTTGTAACCTGCAACATCTGCAAAACAAACTGTGTCAGCAATTGCCCATGTTAGTGAATTGTATAAGCTATCACATTTACTGGTGACCTTCAGCACTGGAGGACAAGGTGGTTCATTATCAACAGGAGTAGTGCAGATGATCTCTGAAAGATTTATCAGATTCTTAGGCATATTGTTAGCAAGGTAACCACCTGTAGATCTGACAAAATAACAATATTCCTTACCATTTACCAGACCGTTATCGACATAAGTCAACTGATTCGTTGAGCCAATTGAATCATAAGCGCTGGTAGCATTGTTCAATCTGAAGAAATCATACCTTGTATTAATCCATGGCACATTACGACTAATAGTAAAACGAGCTTTCCTGTCACCGGGTGCTACAGAAAGAAAAACAGAGGATGCATACCCCGGGTCTCCGATGAGAAATCTGTTACCGGTGGCGTTATTGTACAAATCTATCCTGTAAATATAACCGGTCGTTGAAGTATTTATCAGAGTATCTATATAGACAGTGTCGTTCAGATTAACTGTTTGAATTGACTTAATCTGATTGAAGTTTGTCCCGCCAATTCCATCTGCCCTGTAAATCAGGTATTCATAAGGGCCAATTGCAGGGATAGTATCGAGTTTTTTTGGCTTTTCCCATGAAAGAAAAATCGATCCTTTTACAGCATCGGTATTTCTTACGCTCACATTTTTAATTATCGGAACTCCGGATACAAGAGTTGATGTGATCTCATTTGAAGCTTTGCTTTCGGTTCCATTTGGGTAAACAGCAACTATTCTGTAAGTATATTCCTTACCAAACTGCAGACTTTGTCCGTTATCATTATCCGAATAAGATGTAGTAGAACTGCCACCAATATACCCTACTTTTATAAAACCTGTGGATGAAGGAATACCCTCTGTGCATGAATCGGGTTTGAAAGTAGAGGCTCCATCTCTTCTGTAGATGTTGAATCCTGATATTACATTGGTAACATAGTGTGACCAGGTTAAACTTATTGATTTACCTACCGGAACTGCATTAATTACATGAGGAGCAGGTCCAAGCACCCTGATATTTATATTGTGGATGTCAGAAAGCCTGACATCGGGATTGGAGTCATCCGATTTAAAAATTACATTATAAGGTTGTTTTCTGACTGCCTCATGACATGGTTTCCATTTGAATCTTGAGGATGCAAATCCAGCTACAGAATCAACTTTTGTAAATGAGGCTTTGCATGGGTTAAGACCAAATACTCCTGACGTGGCATGGAGAGCCAAAAAATCTTTATCAGGATCCGTAGCGGTAAAAAGGAAATCAATACTATCACCTGCTTCTACACAATAATCTTTGAGAGGACCATTTTCAGGGGGTTTGTTGGTGGTATTAAAGACCTCGATCTGCATATCCCGTTCCAACAATCCGATAATTTTCCCGTTTCGCCATTCCTCAATATTCATCGCCACATTAAATTTTCCGGTGTCTGCGGGGGTATCCCAAATCAGGTCTCCACTTATAGAATCTACTCTTATTGAGCGAGTTGCAGGCGGCAAGGTATATCCAACTATAGGTTTTGCATCTTCACGAGTACAGACAGTAAGCTTATATGAGAGACTGTCACCGTCAGGATCGAAGGCTGAGGGATTATGAATAAATAAATAATGATAAGCTGCTTTATCATAAGGGGGATTAAGCAGTACTGGCGAATTGTCACGCCCCATTGCAGGATTAACTGTCAGAATTGTTGATATTGAAAAAATGACATTAACTGAATTAGGAATGTTTTTAACTCCCGCGTTCCTGTTTGGGTCCTGAACCACAATTTTATATATTCCCGGGCCAGGATAGGTGTGATCTATAACATAAATATTCCTCTTGTAAAAATTCGGTAGAATTAAAGTACTTTGTCTCTGGGCGGTTGATATCGAATTGTCGCCCCATTCAATATCGAGTTGAGGTCTGTCTGCATAACTTAAGGTATAAGTAAATGTAGTTATCGTGATCCTGTATGTGAGGTCCGACAACTGGATATAGGTAATTTCACCAGCCCGGTTATGGGTAGCATTCAGACTGGCAAAATAAAATGATACAAGTACCAGTAAAAAAAATTTCTTTGTAATAAGATTTTTCACGCCTGAGATTATTTTATTTTAATAGTTTGTTCTGTAATATCTGAAGTTAACCTGAATCCTTTTTCAAAATCATTAATCTTTAGGAGAATCATATTTGACATGTCTCCATAAAGCCCGGTCATAATAAGGTTTTTAACATTATTCTTTAGTTTCAGGCCTGATCCAAGCATCAAAAATCAGACCAATTATACATCATCTTTTATACTTACACGATCTTTTAAATACTGAACTGATCCAACCTCTATGAATGAAAAACCCGACCCTCCGGAAAAGTTTCCTGCAAGTACCACCACAATATCCTCGCTTTTGAGATTATGTGTTTTTGTCAGGTCTTTCAGAGCAATATGAATGAACTCATCTACGGAC
>Ga0209638_1002684_pt1 | contig 10853 bp, 9 predicted proteins | sample BarGraNGADG00211_FD_184490 | JGI IMG/M metagenome (GOLD analysis project Ga0209638, IMG submission 184490) | Arctic peat soil microbial communities from Barrow, Alaska - Barrow Graham LP Ref core NGADG0002-211 (SPAdes) (version 2) | ecosystem: Environmental > Terrestrial > Soil > Wetlands > Peat... | reverse complement strand
ACTGCGACCGTGATTTGGAGCATTTTGCTACTGAGCTCTCGGGCTGCCTTTGCGACAGAGCGCGTAGCATGGAACCAGATGTTCGTAAGCGCCAGATAATGATCTGGTATACTGTGGCTGCGATCATTGGTATTTTGCTGTTCCAGCAATTCTGGTCGAGTTATTCGCAAATCGAGACAATCGCCTACAGCGAATTCGAGCGTCTACTCGACCAGGGGAAAATTTCTGACGTCACGGTCGGCACAGATACGATACAAGGCTCAGTGAAAGCGCCACTGCCAAGCGGCAAGAGCGAATTTTTCGCGATCCGCGTCGACCCGCAGCTTGCAGACAAGCTTGCGAAGCACGGGGTGGTGGTCAAGGGCGCTCCGTCGGGCGGTCTTATTCAGACCATCCTCTCCTGGGTCGTGCCTGCCATCATCTTCTACGTGATCTGGATGATTGTCTTTCGCCGCTTTGCCGAAAAGCAGGGAATCGGCGGGCTGATGGCGGTCGGAAAATCCCGCGCCAAGGTCTACGTCGAGACGGATACAAAAGTTACATTCAAGGATGTGGCAGGGGTAGAGGAAGCAAAGTTCGAGCTCGAAGAGGTCGTCGCGTTCCTGCGTGATCCGAAAGCGTACGGCCGCCTGGGCGCAAGAGTGCCGAAGGGCATTCTTCTGGTAGGCCCTCCCGGAACCGGAAAGACGCTCTTGGCGCGTGCGGTCGCGGGGGAGGCCGGTGTGCCATTCTTCTCGATCTCCGGCTCCGAGTTTGTCGAAATGTTTGTCGGCGTTGGCGCCGCCCGGGTGCGTGATTTGTTCGAACAGGCGCGAAAAGCCGCTCCCTGCATCATCTTCATCGATGAACTTGATGCGCTTGGCCGCAGCCGTGTTCCGGGAGCGTTCGGTGGTATCGACGAGAAGGAGCAGACGCTCAATCAACTTCTTTCGGAGCTTGATGGGTTCGATCCCAGCGTCGGCGTTATTCTCCTCGCGGCAACCAATCGGCCGGAAATCCTCGACCCAGCCCTGCTCCGGGCCGGTCGCTTCGATCGCCAAGTCATGCTCGATCGTCCGGATCATAAGGGCCGTCTTGAAATCCTGAAGGTGCATGTCCCCAAGGTGCAGCTTGCCCCGGATACTGACCTCGATGCGATTGCCGGCCTCACCACCGGCTTTACCGGAGCCGATATCGCCAATCTTGTGAACGAGGCAGCGATTGTTGCAACGCGTCGCAAGGGTACGGCCGTGAGCTTTAACGATTTCACGGAAGCAATCGAACGGATCGTTGCCGGCCTGGAAAAGAAGAGCCGGGTCCTTAGCCCGCAAGAGCGACGCCGCGTCGCCTACCACGAGATGGGGCACGCCCTCGTGGCATCGAGCCTGCCCGGCGTCGATCCGATCCTGAAGGTCTCGATTATCCCGCGCGGCGTCGGTGCGTTAGGCTACACAATGCAACGACCAACGGAAGATCGGTTCCTACTGGCGGAGAGCGATCTCAAGAACCGCATCACCGTGCTCATGGGCGGACGCGCGGCCGAAAGCTTGATCTTCGCCGGCGATGTTTCAACAGGTGCCGCCGACGATCTCCAGCGCGCCACGGAAATCGCCCTCGAGATGGTTACGCGTCATGGAATGGACGACAAGATCGGCCAGCGAACCTATGCGCGGCAGCCGCAGTCGTTCCTTCCCGGCCTTCCAACCAATCGCATCGAAGCTGCCGAGACAACCGCGCGCGAGATCGATGTAGCAGTGCGCGACATCATCGCAGGTGCTTTCGAGCGCGCGACCGAAATCCTGCAATCGCGGCACTCTGATCTGGACGAAGGGGTCAAATTGCTTCTGACGCGGGAAACCTTGACGGTTGAAGAGTTCCCGACAATCCGTTCCAAGGTCGCTCCAGCCCAGCAACATACGACGATTCCGCCCCAAGACGAGATCACGCCGCTGACGCCGGCAGAGTGTTAATGAGTGTCCCGATCGCATGGCTCGGCGTCCGATCATGACCCCAATCAAGATTGTCGCAAGTCTCTAATTTGCCGACGCTTTTGATGAAACACGCGGGGTCACGATTCGACGCCGATGGCATTTCATAGAAACCAGAAATTCTTGCGGTCGTTCGGCCGCTTGAGATGCAAATGACAGAGGGTCCAAGTTGGACGCCGATTCACAATAACCGCAAGTGAGCTTGAGCCGGGAGCCCAGTGAACAAAACGGATTGCACAGCCTTTCTGCAGTGGGCGCTGCCGCAACTCGACCTGCACTGGCCGGGTTTCCGCAAGGTGCGCCGCCAAGTATGCAAGCGGCTCACGCGGCGCATGAATGAACTTCGCCTGGATGATTTTGCCGCTTATCGAGCACGGCTTGAAGCCGATCCGATGGAGTGGCGCGTCTTTGACGAATGCTGCCACATCACCATTTCACGATTCTTCCGTGATAGAGGTGTGTTCGAGGTGTTGCGCCGACGAGTGCTGCCCGACATCGCTGCCCGAGCCAGACGGGAAGGGCGAGGTGCCCACATCTGGTCGGCCGGTTGTGCGTCTGGCGAGGAGCCCTACACCCTGAAAATCCTCTGGGACCTCGAGGTCGCGAATTCTTGTCCCGGCGTCTCGCTCTCAATCATCGCCACAGACGCCGACAAGACCATGCTTACTCGTGCGCGGGAGGGATGTTTCGAAGCGACTAGCTTGCACGAATTGCCGCCGCACCTCATCGAGCAATCCTTCGATCAGGTGGGGTCTCTCTTTTGTGTGAAGCCGCGACATCGTGAAGCAATAGAGTTCCAGTATCAGGACTTGCGGGCAAAGACGCCCGCGTCCGTTTTCGATCTCATTTTATGCCGCTATGTCGCGTTCACCTATTTTGCCTTGCCATTGCAGAAGCAGGTCCTGGCTCGAATTGTGGATCGACTTTCACCCAATGGCTATCTCGTGATTGGGACTCACGAGGGACTGCCAGACGGGGGCACAGCATTATTTCCGTTAGCTGGCGCTCCGCAGATTTTTGAGAAAAGAGCAGCGCTACAATTGTGAAAGCGTGGCATTGGCGCTGTCCGCCGGCGGGCACGATGGCGCCCGCGACAGACCTGAAGCCCCATGTGAATTAGCCACTTCTCCTCTTTTGATTGAGGTCAAAGCGCCGCGGCCCCAACCCTGCTATGGATTTAAAAGTTTATGAGAGGATACGGTCATGCCGACCTTTATCATGTTGACGCGCTTGAACTCCGACGCGGTTCGCTCACCGCGAGCACTTGAGCAGCTTGAACGCGATGCCATGCAACGCGTACGGGAGGAATGTCCGGACGTGAAATGGCTGACCAGCTATGCCGTCTTGGGGCCATGCGACTACCTTGATGTCTTCATAGCGAATGACATCGAGACAGCAGCGAGGGTCTCAACGTTGATCCGCACGTTTGGCCACGCCACGACCGAAATTTGGACAGCCACGGAATGGGACCGGTTCAAGGAAATCGTCCGCACGCTTCCCGGCCCGAGCTGATCTCGTGCATGCGGCCACAACCTGTTGCGCGATCGACTTCCACAAGCACTAACCGACAGTGAGCTCGGCCAGTTGCTTTGGGCGCAAGGCGTTACAGGAGCCGATGCGAAGCGCGCCGTTCGCCGGGCCGTGGCTGAAATAGTCCGGCATTGGGCCCCTGATCGGGCCTAGCAATGGGCAGTCGCGAGTGATCTGCTTGCCGTACGTCCGATAGCGATACATTGCGGATCGATAATGAACGGCGAAAAGCAGGGTTTGACTCATCGCCTTCAAATGCATGTCGAGCGGCTTGCCGGCGATATCGGGGAGCGCAATGTCTTCGCTTCCGAGGCGCTCCAGCGCGCAGCCGTTTATATCGAGGACGAGTGGGGGACGATGGGCTACGATGTTGAGCGACTGGAATATGATGTTTCCGGCATTCGCTGCGCCAACCTCGTCACCACACGCAAGGGAAGTGCGCGTAGCAGTGAAATTCTGCTGCTGGGCGCGCACTACGACTCGGTGATCGGAAGTCCGGGCGCTAATGACAATGCCAGCGGCGTTGCCGCACTCTTGGAAATTGCCCGGATGTTCCAAGCGGTTGAACCGGTGCTGACCGTTCGCTTCGTCGCCTTCGTGAACGAAGAACCGCCATTTTTCTGGACCCACAAGCAGGGAAGCATGGTGTATGCAGAAGCAGCTCGGCGCCGGGGTGACGACATCCGCCTGATGGCGTCTCTCGAAACCATCGGGTGCTACAGCGACCAGCCGGGCAGTCAGAGCTACCCCCCGTTATTCCGCCTCTTCTATCCCAACCGCGGGAATTTCATTGGAATCGTATCGGATTTCGGCTCGCGACCTGCGATGCAGCGGCTTGCCGAGGCATTTCGAGCGCAGTCCGACTTTCCGCTGCAGACCGTTTCGACTTTCCGGTTCATTCCCGGAGTTTCATGGAGCGACCATCGATCGTTCTGGCGCCACGGCTATCCCGCCGTGATGGTCACCGACACGGCTTTCTACCGCTACCGGCACTACCACGCTCCCACCGATACGGCCGACAAACTCGCCTTTCCCGAGCTCGCGCAAGTCACGCTCGGCCTATTCGAGGCGTTCGCCGTCCTTGCCCGTGAGGGCGTCGACTGACGGCGCCGGCTGCCCCCGATCCGTAGTCCATTGAAAGTCTTGATTTTATAGTCCTGAATACCATCTCCGCAACGAGGATGGTGGCGCAGCGCACGCGAAGCGCTGGCCGACGGGCCGCGGCTAAATCCCCCGCAAGATTGCCGATTCCGCCCTGACCAACGCGTAATCCCACGGCCGGGACTAAGGCTCCGGGTATGTCGATGCCCTGTCCCCACGGATTGGCGTGCGGGAGCATGCAGCGTATGTCGCGAGGAATGTGAGAGATGGCGTTTGTGCTGACCGAGCCGTTTGACACCGATAGCGAGGACTCGGTCCTTGAGCTTCACGATAGCACGATTAAACCCGTGACTCGCGAAACGGCTGTTCTTGATCGGGACCCGAAGCCGCGATTCCAGGGGGTCGTGCCGGCGCACCCCGACGAAACCCGCATCTCCACCACAGCGCGGGAGACGGTGGCGAGCGATTCCGAAGACACGGACAGCAACGAGCTTACCCGCGTTGGCGGCACGAGACCTCAGAAAGACGCGTCTTTCTCTCGCGGCTTGGTCGATACCTACTTCCGTCAGATGCGCGACGCCGGATTGCTCTCCCGAGACGAGGAGGTAGCACTTGCCAAGCGCATCGAGGCGGCTCAGCGGGCGGTGCTCAAGGGCCTTTGCCGCATCCCGATGCTTATCGAGCGCATCGCGCGGTGGGGCCATGAGCTCGCCGAAGGGCGGCTTCGCTTGGCTGATCTCGTCGATTTGTCAATGGCAGAAGATGAACCGGCCGGTGATGTGACTGGACGGAAGGATGAGAATAAGCCGGCCACGCCCGACGTGGCGTACCACAGGGATGGCTTGAAGCTCCAACCCGGGGCGTTGGAAGCGTCCGGCTCAGCGATTGAAGACAGAGATTCCGAGGCTCTCGCAAACCGAGAGGCCAGACTGGTGTCCGTTACAACTGCACGCCTGCAAATTATGACCGCGCTTGCGCACGAGATCAGCTCGCTCGTCCGAAAGCGGCTTGCGGACATCGCTCGCGGTCGAGATCTTGCCAAGAGCAGCCGTGCACGTCTGCAGGACCTCATGTCCAGATTTGCCGACGAGACGGCAGCGCTCCCCCTGCATCCGAATCGCGTGTCCGAACTGATTGAGGAGTTGGAGCACGAGCAGCAGATGCTTTGGCAGACCGAGCTGGAGCCGTTGGCGAGTGCGCATCGCGTGGGTTTACCGGTTTCGGACTTCCGTAACGCCGTCGCCGAGATCGACAAAGCCCGGCGAGAGCTCAAAGCGGCGCGCGAACAGATGGTGAGAGCCAATCTCCGTCTGGTGATTTCGATTGCGAAAAAGTATCGCCGTAACAGTTCCCTGGATCTTCTCGACTTGATCCAGGAGGGCAATATGGGCCTCATGCACGCGGTCGAAAAGTTCAACTACCGCCGCGGCGTCAAGGTCTCGACCTATGCCGTTTGGTGGATCCGGCAGGCGATCGCCCGTGCCATCGCCGACCAAGGACGCACCATCCGCATCCCGGTTCACATGACCGAGATCGCAACCAAGGTCTTTCGAGAGCGCCACAAGCATTACCAGAAGGAAGGGCAAGAGCTTGGATCAGGCGAGATCGCCGCACGGACCGGAATTCCCGCGGACCGCGTTGAGCAGGTCCTCTCGATGGTGCAGGAGCCGACATCGCTTGATGTTCCGATCGGTGAGGACGGCGATGCCACGCTGGGCGACCTGATCGAGGCGACCGACGCAATCGACCCCCATGCGGCCGCGGAAGCGAGCGCGCTGCAAAGAGCCATCGCGGAGGCGCTTGAGGAACTGACGCCGCGCGAGCAACGTATCCTGCGCATGCGTTTCGGAATTGGTGACACCACCGATCATACGCTTGAAGAAGTTGGCAAGGTGTTTGGTGTGACTCGCGAGCGCATTCGACAGATCGAAGCGAAGGCACTAGCAAAGCTGCGCCACCCTGGCTTGGTGCGCAAACTCGCGAGTCTCGCGGAGAGCTGACCAATCGTCCCGAATTTGATCCCGGGATTACTTATTGTCAGAGCTAATTATTTTCCCGAAGTGTAGCGCTTTGCAAGGAAGCGGCAACTACCGCTTTTGAATCAACCGCCGGCATTTTCGGGTCGCGGCCCGCTGCGACAGGGCAGGTGCGCGAGCACGCTAACTCAACAATCTGTTGCCTGTGGGGATTAACGTCTCACGTAGATCCACCCGGCGCCGTTGCATTGCATGCACATGCTATCGTCAGTGTGGCCGGTCGCAAGACACGATGGGCATTCTGACCATTCATCCTTACCCAGCGCGCTACGAATCACGCCAGGGCATTTGGTCGCGTATGGAAGTGGCCGTGCGCACTTCTTGCCGATCTCGTCAAATGATCTGACGACGGCATGGCAGCGGGGGCAGATCCCGACAGGGCGATCAAGTTTTGCCGCGATCACGTAAGCTAGCCTATAAAATGCCCGTAAGAGTGATCTTTTTACCGGAATATCGGTATCGCGCTTTGATGTCGGTCAAACGCCTCCGGATCACAAGCTGCTAGTGTTTTTTAGATTTTTGTCGGGTGAAAACAACCCATTGAATTGAGCCTCCATGTTGGGGAGAGGAATATGACCAATCACTTAACCTGCACTTGGACTGGTGCATCTAGCAGGAAGTACGTCTGCGAGATCAACGCGCGGCACCCAAAGCTTTCGCCCAATGAGCCCGGCAATTACATCTACGCGAAGATGGATGAGCATAGGAGATGGGTGCCGATCTATATCGATGAAGGAAATTTGACGCAGCGAGCAGCGACGGACCCCCGTTGCGTCGAATGCATCGATGCGAAAGGTGTCACTCATGTACACCTGCACGTCAACTACGACCGAGACGACCGCGAGACGGAAGTGAAGGACTTGCTGGAGAAATTCACGCGAGCCTATGCGCCGGATGGCTGCAGCGAGAAAAAGGGCGGCTGAGCACATGTCGCGACCTCGGGAAAACACTGTGGTGAATTCATTCGATTCTCACCCGGCTCGATACTGGCACAAGCTTGAGGATGGCCGCATCCAGTGTGATCTCTGCCCGCGCTTCTGCAAGCTGCATGAGGGGCAGCGCGCTTTCTGCTTTGTGCGGGCGCGCCACGGCGACCAGATCGTGCTCACCACCTACGGCCGCTCAAGCGGCTTCTGCATTGATCCGGTCGAGAAGAAGGCACTCAATCATTTCTTGCCGGGAACACCGGTGCTGTCTTTCGGGACCAGCGGCTGCAATCTGGGCTGCAAGTTTTGCCAAAACTGGGATATCAGCAAGGCGCGCGAGTACGACGTGCTCGCCGAGCGCGCGGGCCCCGAGGATATAGCTGCGACGGCGGAACGGCTCGGATGTCCAAGTGTCGCCTACACTTACAATGACCCGACGATCTTCCATGAATATGCGATCGACACGGCGATCGCCTGCCATGCGCGTGGCGTCAAGAGCATTGCCGTGACCGGCGGTTACGTCTGCCCGGAACCGCGAGCCGAATTCTACCGACATATGGATGCAGCAAACATAGACCTGAAAGGTTTTACCGAGGAGTTCTATCACAAGGTCTGCTACGCGCATCTGCAGCCGGTGCTGGACACGCTGCTCTACGTGAAGCGCGAAACGCAGGTATGGCTTGAGATCACCACACTGCTCATCCCCGGCCTCAACGACTCGGATGCCGAGATTGAGAAAATGACGCAATGGGTGGTGGAAAATCTCGGTCCAGACGTGCCTTGGCACTTCACGGCTTTCCATCCCGATTGGCGGATGAGGGATATTCCGGCAACACCGAGCGAAACACTGTCTCGCGCCCGCGCCATCGCGCTTAAGAACGGCATGCGATACGCCTTTACCGGAAACGTCCGCGATCCAGCTGGCCAAGCCACCTACTGCCACAAGTGCCAGACGCTGCTGATCGGGCGCGACTGGTACGAGATCACAGCCTGGCACCTTACCCCCGAGGGCAAATGCGACAAATGCGGCATAGCTTGCAGCGGCGTGTTCAGCCACACGCCCGGCACATGGGGATCGAAACGCATGCCAGTCGCCATGATTGCCGGCGCTGGCGCGCGCGGCGAGACGAATTCATCATTATATGCGTCGGGCTAGATGGCCGCCCGGGAACCCGCTAACTCGCGGCCGGTCCATTCGCGGCACGCGCAGCTCGCGGACGTGACGCGGCGCGCTTTGGAGCGAAGCCCTCTTTACTCGGAAGAACTTGGGATTGTTCTGGCAAAGCGGAGCGATGCCGCATATTTCTGCTGGTTTCTTGCCAGCCTTCTGTTCGGAGCGCGAATCTCCGAAATGGCGGCGAAAAACACCTATCGGAGTTTCGTTCGCCACGGTTTGACGAGCCCGCGAAAAATTTTAAAGGCTGGCTGGGACTTCCTCGTTTATCCCGTCATGCGCGAGGGCGGCTATGTCCGTTACGATAATCGCAAGTCGACACAAGTGCTGCGCGACTGTGAGACGCTCATCGCCGACTACGGCGGCAGCCTGAATCGGCTGCACGATGCAGCGCGCGACGCACACGATCTCGATGCAAAGCTGCTCGCGTTCTACGGCGTCGGACCAGTGACCATGAACATCTTCCTGCGCGAGCTGCGCCCCTTTTGGGCCAAGGCAGATCCCGATCCTCTGCCGGCCGTCGGGAAACTGGCGAAACGTCTCTCAATCGATCTCGGCCGCTACAACCGAAAGAGCCTGGTCTTTGCCAGAGTAGAGGCCGGCCTTATTCGGCGGCGGCGTGAGTTTGCGGCGACGCAAAGTTCCACGCATAGGCGGGCTGCCCATTGACGCCGGAATCACCCGACATTGGCGATCGTGATGTGGTTCTGATTCAGGGAGCGCATCATTCGGATCATATGTGAGGTACGAGCTGATCTGCGCCTAGCGCTGCCGAAATTGCAGCAGTATTACTGACTTGCTATGGTCTAGCTAGAACGACCAACAATCAGGTTAACGGATGCATAAGCACATTCTGATTCCCACGGACGGCTCGGAGCTGTCACAGAACGCAATCGACTACGGCATGGCTTTAGCGAAGTCGGTCAATGCCAAAGTCACCGTAGTGACCGTATCGACGCCATTCCACGCGTTAGTGGTCGAGCCTAGTATGATCACCGATACGCCGGAACAATACGGGAAACGGATGGCGACTCTTGCTGCGGAATACCTCAACGTGGCGAAGGAGGCCGCATTGGCCGCCGGGGTGAGCTGCGACACGATGCACGTCGAGCACGATCAGCCGTACTTGGCCATCATCGAGACGGCAGTGCGGAATTCGTGCGATCTGATTGTTATGGCTTCGCATGGCCGGCGTGGGATTTCCGCGATCGTGCTCGGGAGCGAAGCCCTCAAGGTGCTGACACACAGCACCATTCCGGTTCTCGTCTTTCGCGCGCCGCACCCGGCATTCTTCATCGCGTCTTAGTGGCAGTCTTATCGCTCTTCGCCTGTCAATTACGTAGCCCGGCCACGCCGATTGACGGAATTGTTCAAGCCCCGTGGATTACCAAGACTGGTTTGACCGCGAGGCGGATGACGCCTTCCGCCACGCTGCCAAGCAACAGGTGATTAAATCCATGTCGCCCATGGGTACCGATAACGATAAGATCGGCCGGCCAACCCTTTGCCTCTTCATTGATTGCGTCGCAAATACGTCGTGTTAGGACTTCAAGAATGACGAATTTTGTATCGACTTCAACTCCAGCTTGACGGGCCGTCGCGGCACAAGTCGCCAGCATCTTTTGGCCGGCCTCGCGCATTGCCTTTTGAAAATCGGCAGCCGAAAACGGCGCATCCATCGTCACCATCGTCATATACACCGGGGTTTCGTCAACCACATGAACAAGACGAAGCGTTGCTTGTTGTTCTTTGGCTAACTTTATCGCCTCTTGAAGCGCGAGATTCGAGGTGTCGCTTCCATCGACCGCAACAAGAATATGTTTATACATCTTCGGCCTCCTAAAAGCGTTTTTCTAACCGCGTGGTTTAGCTAAGGTCTCAACGCGCCTGACCTGCGCCGTGGCGGTTGGTCTCAATCGCTTCAATGACGCGGGCGAGATGCTCTTTGGCCGCAGGGTCTGCTACTTCGGCAGTCACGGTCGCGTTGCCGCGTCCCGGGCGAATGAATTCCTTGTAAAAGGTCCCAAGATCGATTTGTTGTTCGGCCTCACCACCGGTGCCTCCATTGGACACACGAGGGCCAACTTCATCTTCGACGACGACGCTGAGCAGCCAGCCA
>Ga0209638_1002682_pt1 | contig 10862 bp, 12 predicted proteins | sample BarGraNGADG00211_FD_184490 | JGI IMG/M metagenome (GOLD analysis project Ga0209638, IMG submission 184490) | Arctic peat soil microbial communities from Barrow, Alaska - Barrow Graham LP Ref core NGADG0002-211 (SPAdes) (version 2) | ecosystem: Environmental > Terrestrial > Soil > Wetlands > Peat... | reverse complement strand
CGCAATTCGTCAAAGAGCCTTGTCTGGACATCGTGCAGGGCCGCCACCCTGTGGTGCAGGCGCGCCTGGCTGAGTCGAGTAGCGGCGCATTCATTGCCAATGACACCCACCTCAGCGCCAAGCAGCGCATGCAAATCATCACCGGACCCAACATGGGTGGCAAATCGACCTATATGCGCCAGATCGCCGTGATCGTGCTGCTCGCCAGCATGGGCAGCTATGTGCCGGCAAGCGCCTGCCGCCTCGGGCCGATCGATGCCATTCACACCCGCATTGGCGCTGCCGACGACCTGGCCAACGCCCAGTCCACCTTCATGCTGGAAATGCTCGAAGCCGCGCAGATATTGCACGCAGCAACCCCGGAATCACTGGTGTTGATGGATGAAATTGGCCGTGGCACCAGCACCTTTGACGGCTTGGCACTGGCCGCGGCAATAGCCACCCAGTTGCACGACAAAACGCAAGGCTACACGCTGTTTGCCACGCATTATTTTGAGCTTACCGAGTTTCCGGCGACTCACCATGGCGCCATCAACGTGCATGTGAGCGCCGCCGAGTCGGGCCGCGACATTGTTTTTTTGCACGAAATCCAGAGCGGCCCGGCCAGCAAAAGCTACGGTATCCAGGTGGCGCGCCTGGCCGGCATGCCCGCCGCGGTGCTGAACCAGGCCCAGCACACGCTGGCCGCGCTGCAAGCGCAAGCCACGCAGAGCCGGGCCCAAGTCGATATGTTTGCCGTTCCGGAAGTCGCGCCAGCCCCCCTGGCCAGCGCCGTAGAAGCCGCAGTGGCAGCGATCAACCCGGACAATTTGAGTCCACGCGAAGCGCTGGAGGCGCTGTATCAACTCAAGAAGCTAAATTTTGAGTGATTTAGGGTTGCAACACACGGTTCATCGCCGTCACCGCCTGGGTGTCAGCGTCGCCCACCAGTGCCAGCAGCCTGATTTTTGACATCAGGTACATGTAGCGCGCTTGCGCCAGGTCGCGCAGCACCACCATGCGCTGCTGTTCGGCGTTCAAGACATCCAGCACGGTTCGACTGCCGGCCTGGAAAGACTTTTGACTTGACAACACCAACTGATCAGATGAACGAACCGCCTGCTCCAACGCCCTGATCTTGGGGATATTTTCAGTCACACCTCGAAACTCTTTGTGGACCCGCACCCCAAGGTCGCGTCGGCCCGCCTCAAGTACTTGCTCGGCGCGGTCCAGTCCAGCAAGGGCTTGCCGGACTAAAGAGTTCACATAGCCACCCGAAAAAATTGGAATATTGAGCTGCAAGCCAACTGCATTATCGGTATACCGAGAATTGATACTTAAGACGTTTTCACTATCGCTACGCGACCACTGCGCCACTGCATCCAGTGTTGGATAATGCCCTGCTTTGGCCTTGTCCACCTCCTGGCGGGCCACTTCAAGCTGGGCTTTGAGCGACTGCATTTGGGGGCTGTTCTGCTCAGCGCGCTCGGTCCAGGCCTCCAGGCGATTGGGCTGCGGGTCAAGCAGTTCCAGCTTCGACACGTCCAGCGTCGCCAGCCCGTCAATCGGCTGATTGACCAGAATCTGCAATTGCCGCAATGTGTAATCAATATTCTGCCGGGCCTCGATCTCCTGGGCCACGGTCATGTCAAGCCGGGCCTGTGCTTCGTCCACGTCAGTGCGAGTGCCGGAACCGGCCGCAAACAATTTGCGGGCAGCATCGAGCTGTGTGTTGTATGCCGTGCGCTGGGCCAAGACCAATGCAAGCTGTTCATGGGTCAACATGGCTTCAAAATAGGCACCGCTGACCCGCACCGCCAGATTTTGCTCATCCTGCGCCAGCGTGGCATCAGCGTCATCGACCTGTGCTTTGGCTTGCCGGTATTGGGCCGTCAGGTAGGGGCGAAACAAGGGCTGGCGCACGGTCAAGGTCTGATTGCTGCTGGGATAAGCGCTATCGGTGGTTTGCTCCTGACCCAGAAAATCGGGTGCAGTGCTGGCCAACTTGTTTCTGTTGCTGGCCACGCTGGCGGCAACATTGGGCAGCAATTGGGAGCGCGCCTGCGGCAAGCGCTCGCGCCCGGCCTGGGCGGCGGCACGCGAGGCCAGAATGGTGGCGTCCTGTTGCTGCGCTGCCTGGTATGCCTGTAGCAGGTCCATCGACCAGACGCTTGAAGACAGGCCCAGCAGCAGGCTGCACAGCACCAGACGCTTGAAAGGCACGCCATGAGTTGCCGGAGTTATAGGGTTATGCATCATGATTTCACTCCTCTTTCATGGAGGCGGCCATCCGCTTGAGCATTGGACTGAGCAGATAAGTCAACACGGAACGCTCGCCGGTCAGGAACACCACCTCCACCGGCATACCCGATTGCAGTTGGCGTTTGCCAAGTTTTTTGTAACCTTCGGCGGTCACTCCGACGCGCGCCAGGTAGTAGCCGGCACCAGTATGCTGATCCACCAGTAAATCGGCCGAGATCGAAGAGACCTTGCCGTTCACCACCAGTTGCGGCGAATGGGCAAATGATGAAAATCGAATGTCAACCGGCAAATCTTTATGGACACGGTCAATCAGATGGGGTGGAACGCGGGCCTCGATCAACAAAGCCTGATCTTCCGGCACGATGTCCATCAGTTTTTGTCCCGGGCCGATGACGCCGCCGACGCTCTGGAACGCCAGGCCGACCACCTGCCCGGCGACGGGTGACTTGATCTCGATGCGCCCTAGGTCATCCTGGGTGGCACGAAATTTATCTCTGTCACCAGGTACTTCGCGCCCGACATCGGCCAACTGGGATTCAACTTCCTTGCGGTATTCCTGCTGGCGCATGATGGCGCGCTGCTGCAATTCGGAGATGGCTCGTTTGGCACGGATGGTATTGCCCTGCAACTCGGCAATGCTTGAACTGGCATCGGCCGCCGTGCGCTCGAGCTCGAGTTGCCGATTGCGCGGAGCGTAGCCCTCGGCCACCAATCCACGGGTGTTGTTGAGTTCCTCGGTCAATAGAGCTTGCTGATTTTTTCGATTAACCAGCATGCTTGCATAAGCCTCTATCAAACCAAGTTGCCCCTGAATACTCTCTTCACTGGATTGCAAATCTGCACGCAAGGAGGCGCGCCGCGAGTTAAACAATTGTTCTTGCGTAAAAATCACTTGCCCGATTTGTGGGTCGCTACTGGCTGCCTGCACATCTGGATGAAACACTATTTTTGCCAGACCGCGCTGCTCAGCCAACAAGCGCCCTTCCATGGCAAGTAAACCGATATAGCGTTGCCGCGCGGCCTCAAAGTTGGCGCGCGCCACGGCGGGGTCCAAGCGCAGCAAAAGCTGCCCTTCCTTGACACGATCACCCTCGCCCACCAGCACCTCTTTGACAATGCCGCCGGTCAGATGCTGCACTTCTTTTCTTTTGGTATCAATTGAGACCATACCCTGGCTGGGCACGCCTTCGTCCAGCGGCGCCAAACCGGCCCAAAGCAGGACGCCGCCAAAACCCAGCCCCAGGGCCCACAGCCCGATGCGCGCGGCGCGCCCGGTGTGTTGTGAAAACTCATGCACGCCCGAGGTGGCAACCGCAGGCACGCTCGCTGAAGCCGACTTGGGGGCGATGCTTTTTAAAATATCTTGTATGGACATGGCAGACTCAACAATCAAAGTAAAAAATTAAAAATCAGGCAGGCAGGGCGGCGGCATCGGGCATTGGTGCCGGCTTTGGTGGTGGCTGACGTTGCACCTGCAGGGCGGCGATGACGGCATCGCGTGGTCCGTCAGCCGCCACCTGGCCGTCGCGCAAAATCAGAATCCGGTCAGCGACCTGCACCGCGCCGGGGCGATGCGTAATCAGGAACACGGTTCGGCCTTTGGCTTTGAGTTGCTCGATAGTGCGCAAGAGCGCCGCTTCACCGGCATCATCCAGATTGGCATTGGGTTCATCAAGCACAATCAATTTCGGCTCGCCATAGATGGCGCGCGCCAGTCCGATGCGCTGGCGCTGGCCGCCCGAGAGCAAATTACCGGCTTCACCAATCGGCGTGTCGTAACCCTTGGGAAAGCGCAGGATCATCTCGTGCAAACCGGCGCTCTGGGCGGCGGCAATCACTTGTGCCGGATCAACCTCGCCAAAGCGGGCGATGTTCTCGGCAATCGAGCCTTCAAACAGTTCAACGTCTTGCGGCAAGTAACCCAAATAGGGCCCGAGTTCGACCCGGTTCCATCCGTTGATCGGTAAATCATCCAGCAGCACATTGCCCGACACCTCAGGCCAAATGCCCATCAAGACGCGCGCCAGGGTCGATTTGCCGGAGCCCGATGGACCTAACACGGCGGTCACCGTGCCAGCGGGAATCGTCAAGTTGATGTTTTTGAGGATCGGCTCAGCACGGCCTGCGGCGATGGCAAACACGTCATTCAACGTGACCGCACCGGCGGGTGCCACGCGCTTGAGGGCGGGGTCGCGCGGCGGATATTCAAGCAGCATCTGCTCCAGCCGGGCAAAGGCGTAGCGCATGCCGATAAATTGACGCCAACTTCCCACCAGCATGTCGATCGGGGCCAGTGCCCGCGTCATCAACACACTGGCGGCGATCATGCCACCGGTAGTGAGTTGGCCATTAATACACAACAAGGCGCCGGTACCCAGCGCCAATGATTGCTGGCTGTAACGAATGAACTTGCTCCAGGCGGTGATGCGGTGCGTCAGATGTTGGGCACTGGCACTTTTGTCCAGGAACATTTGATGGCGCATGGCCCAGCGCGTCTGCAGGTTTTGCACCATGCCCATGGATTCGAGCACCTCGGCATTGCGCAGCTTGCCTTGCAGAAAGGTGTTGGCATCGGCACCCGCCTTGACTGCAGCTTCAGACGGTACCAGTGTATTCCGGTGGCCAAACCAGGCCAGCGCCGCCTGCACGATGGCAAAGAAAATGCCGAGCATACCGAGCCAGGGATGCAGAAAAAACATCACTCCGATGTAAATCGGCATCCAGGGCGCATCGAAAAAAGCAAAGATGCCGTTACCTGTGAGAAACTGACGAATCTGGAGCAGATCGCCAAAGGCTCGTGACGGACTGGTCCCGGCCTGGCTCAAGTGGGATTCAAAGCTGGCGTTAAATACCTGGGTGCTGAGTTGTTCGTCCAGACGCACGCCGGCACTGACCAGCACGCGCGAACGCATCCATTCGGCAAACGCCATGATCGAGAACAAGAGCAGGGTCAACAAGGACATGGCAATCAGCGTCAGGTCGCTCTGACTGGACAGCACCCGGTCGTAAACCTGCAGCATGTAGAGCGTGGGCGTGAGCATCAGCACATTGGCCACCATGCTGAAAGCGCCCACGATCAGAAATTCACGACGAAAACTCCAGAGCGTGGAGGTCAATTCGCTGCGTTGGAAAAATTCAGGTGTTTTCATAGGATTGAGCTGTTGGCCATCAAGGGGTTACGGGTTTTGCTGTGGCCATCTGGCGCGCATTCGCTGCGGCCTCATTCAAGGCCTTGAGCACGTCGTCACGCGGCCCGAACATCTGTGCCTGACCGTCGCGCAGCAGCAATATCTTGTCGGCCACGCCCAGCACGCTGGTGCGGTGCGTCATCACAACAAAAGTGGTGCCACGCGCGGCAAGTTGCGAAATAGCTGCGGCCAGCGCTGCGTCACCCTGCTCGTCCAGACTGGAGTTGGGTTCATCGAGCACCACAAAAGCCGGTTTGCCATACAGCGCCCGGGCCAGGGCAACGCGCTGGCGCTGCCCGCCGGAGAGCATGGCGCCTTCTCGCCCGACCGGGTTGTCGTAACCTTGCGGCAAAGCCATGATGAAATCGTGCAGGCCAACTGCGCGTGCCGCCGCCTCGACCTTGACCTGATCCACTTCGCCAAAACGGGCAATGTTTTCGGCCACCGAGCCGTCAAACAACTCCACACCCTGCGGCAAATAACCAATGTGAGGACCGAGCTCAGCTTTGTTCCAGGAATAAACGTCTGCGCCATCGAGCCGCACTTTGCCATTGGCGGCTGGCCACAATCCGACCAGCAACCTTGCCAGCGTGGTCTTGCCAGAGGCCGACGGACCGACCACCGCCAATACTTCGCCGGGTTCCAAGCCAAAGCTGACGCCTTTGAGAATGGGAGCCTGGGTTCCGGGTGCACTGGCCACCAGGTTTTCAACCTGCAATGCGCCTTGCGGCGCGGGTAGTGCCATGCCGGCCGGTCGCAGCGGCACATTGGTCAACAAGCTGTCGAGTCGGCTGTAGGCATCGCGCACATTCACCACGGCCTGCCACTGTGCCACGATTTGAATCAGTGGCGCCAGCACCCGGCCCCCCAGAATGGAGCCGACGATCATGGCCGAAGCGCCACCACTGAGCTCGTTGTGCAACAACAACCAGGCACCCAGACCGAGCAGCCCGGAGCTGACCGTGTTCTGCAAGAATTTGGAGAGCGCCTGATAAAACCCGGCGTAGTCGGAAGCCGTCGCCTGCAGCCCCAGAAATTCGCGTTGCTTGCCAATCCAGCGCCGGTGAATGTCGCGCAACATGCCCATGGATTCAATCACTTGCGCATTGCGCAGCGTGCCGTCGGCATATTGCTGCGCACCAAAGGCGCTGCGGTTGGCCGCCAGCAACGGCGGCTGCGTGCTGCGCTCGTTGAGCCAACCCACAAACGTCTGCAAAATGGCGGCCACCACGGCGGCCCAGCCCAAGGCCGGCGCGATGCCAAAAATCAGCACCAGAAACACCAGCGCCACCGGCGCCTCCATCAACGCCAACAAAACCGGCGCATGGATAAAGTCGCGCACCGAGCGCAAATCATTCATCGGCTGCGTCGTGCCGCCGGGCAGGCGCTTCAGATTGGCCTCAAATATGGCAGTGAAGATGCGACTGTGCATGTGGCCATCAAAAACCAGGGCGGCTTCGTGCATGACCTCCGAGCGCACCCACTCGAGCACTTCCATCAACACGAAGGCGAACAGCACCAACAGCGTGAGCATCGCCAGCGTCATGTAGTTGCGGCTATTGACCACCCGGTCATAGACTTCCAGCATATATCCCGTGGGTGCCAACACCAGCAGACTGGCGAGCACGCTGAAGCCCGCTGCCTGTCTGAAGTAAGGCCGCAAGGTGTCCAGTGCCTGGCGCAACTCGGATGGGGGTTTTCTAAGATTCATTGGGCCTCCTCGACCAATACATATTCTGGAACCTCAGCGCTGGCAGGTGTGACGGGCTCTGGTACCGCTCCGTCTTGCTCATCGCTGAAAAGGAAAGAAAGTTCAAAGGCCCCATCCAGGCGACGCGACAGCACAATTTCACGCAGTTTTTTGTCATGAAAATTGGCTTCGTCGGCCGGTTTCAGCGCCAATGCAAAGCGCATGCGACCATCGAGCGTGTACATGGAGAGTTGACCGTCCTTGACGCTCAGCGTATGGCGGTCAAAATAAACTGGGCTGTTATCCGTAAAGCGCAGCAAGGGCAGCGGTTTGTCGGCCAGGCGCGACAAATTGAACGGGCTTTGCGGGTGCTGGAACACCACGCGGCAGGTGCGCGCCACCGAGTAAATGGCGTTGCACACCATCTGCGAGCCAAGCTCCGGAAAGCGCTCGCGCAGGCTGTGGTACATCAGGTGGTGCAGCGCGACCCGGTTCCAGACCCGGGTCTGCTGCACCGTCGGCGCCAGTGCGTTGCAAACCCGCGCAAACGCCGCCTGCAGGGCCTGCAAGCGGGCCAACTGCTCAGCAGATGTGTTCAGCGGAATACGCAACATAAAGTTCATATAGGAAAAATTCTATCACACTCATATATGAATAATAAAATTTTTTTGGCCCGCCCGCCAACACCGCGCAATCGTTCAAACCTGGCAGGTGTCCCCCGGCGGACAGTGGCTACAGGGCTTGATTATTTTCGGGAATGCTTGAGCTTGGTTGGCTGGCGCAGGCAAGCGCCTGCGCCCACTGCAACTGCAGCGGCAGGCAGACCATCTTCAAGTCGTAGTTGGCCTGGGCGAAGGCGCTGGCATTGGCACCCAGCCTGACCCTTTTTTAACGCACTTTTCCTTTCTCTACTGTGTCTGCAACGCTGAAGAGACGGTGACATCGATGGTTGGGATATCCTGGATCCCGTTGACCGTTCCGGTGGGCAGTGCAGCAATGGCGTCTGCCACAGCCATGCCCTGCACCACCTTGCCAAAGACCGCATAGCCAGGGCTGGCATCACTCAGGTAGTCCAGCGACGGGTTGTCAACCAGATTGATGAAGAACTCTGACGTGGCTGAGTTCGGGTCGGTTGTTCTCGCCATCGCCAGCGTGCCACGGGTATTGGACAACCCCTTGTTGGACTCCAATGCAATCGGCGTGCCTTGCCCTGCCTTCTTGACCATTCCTGTGGTGTAACCGCCACCCTGAATGACAAAGCCCATGATCACACGATGGAACAAAGTGTCTTTGTAGTAACCCGCGTTCACGTACTTTAGAAAGTTGTCCACCGTGGCGGGAACCACCTGGGGATTGAGTTCCATCACCATATTGCCACTTGACGTAGTCAGCGTCACCTGGGGGTTGGGTACCGTGAGTGTGGTGGAGAGCAGCACCTCGCCATTGGCGGCCTTGATGCTGATTGGCAAAAGGCCTGTAGCTGTGACTTTGCAGTTCAGGATGGCAGCATCGGGAGTACTGGCCGAACTGAAGCTTGGGTTGGTGCAGGTTGCGGTGTCAGCAATCATGTCACTACGCATGTAATTGCCAGCCACATAAATGACTGCGGTCTGCCCGTATTTAAGGCTTTGCGCCTGAAGTTGCGAGATGGACGGGCCAACGCCGCCGGTGCCCCCACCGCAAGCGTTTAACAAGGCTACGAGGCCGATCATCAGGATTCTTTTGTGCATGAGGGTTCGATTATGTCAGCAACAGCACGTTGCGTTTACCAGATCACGCAGGATCAGTTTGGAGGTGTCGGGTTCTCCGTTGAAAAACAGCGTCACTGCCTCGTCGAGCAACGCCTGGGCGTAGGCCAATGGCAAGGCGCCGGTCTTGCGCAGGGTCAGTAGCGTTTCATCAGGCAGCGCATTGAGTGCCGCCTCGTCAACGCGGTAGAGCCCCTCCACTGGTAATGGCTACCGAGCTCCTTTTCTAGACTGGTATGCTTTCCAAGTACAAGCTCTCAGGTGCCATATCGACATCCTCATTCCACACCACTGTGTTGTGCGCCACGCGTGCCTGCATGAACAGGCTGATGGCTTTTAACGCTTCGAACGCCGGGTAAGCGAGGTAGGGGCTGGCGTTAAAAATACGCGTTTCGCCGTTATTGAAAGTGACTCTCAATGTGTAATCTCGATCTGCGGCGACAGCCGTAGGTCTGGGTAATGTTGTACAAGTGTTCATTTTCTGCTCACTTCAAAGGGTCAATTTTGTAGGGTAGAGCACCAGCCGTGGCCAGCTTCCAATCCGCCGTGAGTTCGTCCGCGTGCAGCGCTATCTACGCTTGAACCAGCTTATATTGTTTGCCAGGAAGAGTGCCTTCCAAAAGTTCCCCATCAGGAATCTGGAACACCGCTTCATCCGGTGTTACTTCTTCCCGTAGGCGCCATCATGGTCTTGGTGCAAGGTCTGGAATCTCATCCAATAGCCATCACGGACAACAACAGCACGATACGACTGCGACAGTCTAATTGTGAATTTGCCAGGAACACTTTTTGGTGCCTCCCACTTCAAGCCATGGTCCTTAAACACATCACTCCAACTCATGCCGCCGAGTTTCTTGAATGTCTTGATGATCTTCTTTAGCTCCGGGGCGTCCAGGTCAAACAACTCCGACTGAAACGCGGGGTAATTCAGATCGAGCAGCACCTTGTCATCGTTGCCGCTCACGACGCAGGCCCAAGACGGGCCTCAAGCTCCGCCAGTTTGGTTTCCTTGGCAGGGTTGTTGCGCATCCACTGGTCTGCGCGAGCCAACTGCTGCTTCATGGCCGGTTCGTGCAGCCAGCGCTCATTGACGGGCATGACGACCGCATGTTTTAGCAGAATGTCACCATCGGTGAGTGTCTCCAAAATAAAGTTCATGCCTGCCATCGCCTTGCCAAGGGAGATTTGCCCACTCTTACCAACGACCTTGATTTCCATAATTAGCCTCTTTCATGCTGCACCATTATATCCGGGCATGATACGTCACGTTGCCAGTCGCTCACACCAGCCACAGCACATTGCTGCCGGCCATTGACTCGTGCGCGACGCCCACGACCTCGATCACAGGTGCGTCCGCGTTACCCACGTGCAGGTACGCGCCACCCAGCGGCAACCAGCCCATGGACTCGACCTTGATGGCTTGCAATTCAACCAGAAAGTCAGCTTCGATGGCCTCTGGCTGCGCAATGGAGAGGGCCAGTGGTGGGCCTTTAATGCTTAGAACTGACATACAAAATTGAAGAATTAGCCGTGTCACTGCCAGCCAAGACAGCCCAGCTTTTGGGTTGCCTGTGATGTGCCTGGAACCGGAAGTTGGTGCCTACTGCGTCAGTGTCGCGGCACCATTCAGAGCTTGCTAATGCTGCGGCGAATTATTGCAGTTTGAGGGTGTCGCCAGTATAGGCATTGAGCTTTTCGTTCAACGCCTTTGCATACGCCATGCGGGCCGTCTGCAGTACTGCAGTTTTGGCTTGCAGTCGGGCCAATTCGCCGTCCACAAACTGCAGGCTTTGCAGTTGCCCCTTGGCATCGGCGGACAGGTTGTCGAATTCATACTCTTTGTTGTCGATTTTGATGATGGACATTTTGGTTTCCTTTAAATTGTCAGTGAAGGTGCGCCCATGCTGGGCGCAATAGTAAAAATGCCCCTGAACCTTACGGCAACAGGGGCATCAGCAGGCTGTTGATCCAGCCTCCTGCAGGGGTGTCAACTGC
>Ga0209638_1002681_pt1 | contig 10862 bp, 10 predicted proteins | sample BarGraNGADG00211_FD_184490 | JGI IMG/M metagenome (GOLD analysis project Ga0209638, IMG submission 184490) | Arctic peat soil microbial communities from Barrow, Alaska - Barrow Graham LP Ref core NGADG0002-211 (SPAdes) (version 2) | ecosystem: Environmental > Terrestrial > Soil > Wetlands > Peat... | reverse complement strand
AGCGATGTATCTTCTCTTTGACAATCAAAAATTTAAAGGCTATAGCGACCCAAAACGCAAAAGCGGTAAAGAGTGCTTGTCATTTAAAAGGAGGGTCTTGATTATGAAACTTCTTACCTACCAGACGGACAAAGGGCCGCGCGTCGCTGTTCTCACCGAAGCGGGCGTGGAGGACATCGTCCCCGAGACGGGCGACGCGAGTGCCGTTATTGCGGCGGGCGGCATGCCCAGGACCAACGGTAAGCCAAAGCCGCTCGCTTCTGTAAAGTTGCTTGCGCCCATCGCCGAGCTTAAGCGGCCGGTCATCGCCGTCGGGCTCAACTACAAGAAGCACTCCGACGAGGGCGCTCGCAAGCACGACCTGCGGAAGGTAGGCGTTTACCCGGAGAACCCGGTCTTCTTCTGCAAATGGTCCGGCTCACACAACGGACCCGAGGGTGAGATCGTCCACCACGCGATCACCCGGGAACTCGATTACGAATGCGAGCTTGTGATCGTTATCGGCAAGCAGGGGATCAACATCCCCAAAGAGCGGGCCATGGATCACGTCTACGGCTACACGATCATGAACGAGGTTTCGGCCCGGGACCTCCAGCTTCGCCACACCCAGTGGTTCAAGGGCAAAGGTTTGGACACCTTCGGCCCGCTGGGTCCGTGGATCGTCACCAAGGACGAGGCCGGCGACGGCAACAACCTTGCCCTCCAGAGCCGGGTGAACGGCCAGACGCGACAGAATTCCAACACCAACGACATGATTTTCGACATTGCAACGATTGTGTCGGTCCTCTCGGAGGGCTTCACCCTCTATCCGGGCGACCTGATTGCCACCGGTACGCCCGAGGGTGTGGGCTTTGCGATGGACCCACCCGGGCTGCTGAAGGTGGGTGATGTGGTGGAGTGCGAGGTCGAGAACATCGGGGTGCTGCGCAACCACGTCGTCGCGCCGAAGTAAAGGCGGCCTGCCAGGTTATACCGATTTGGCGAAGGGGAGATCGGGATCAGGCAGAGGTGTGTTGAAGGCCAGATGAACGGTGTGCTCACCGCTGCTGTTCCAGTTGCGATGGCGAATGCCGGCCGGGAAGACAATGAGCGAGCCGGGAGGGCAGTCGTACTGCTTACCCTCGATTTCGACGCTCATCGTACCGCTCAGGATATAGAAGATCTGATCAACTTCGTGGACGTGCATGCCGGCCGGGGAGCCTCCGCCGGCTGGCGTTTTGATGCAATTGATCGTGCAGTTCCTGGCGCCCGAGGTATGATCGAACAGGCTCTGGGTCAAGCGCTCGTCGGCGCCGCTCTTGTCAATGGCCGCAAAATCTACGGTGCGAATGTATTCCATGGAGTCCTCTCCCCAACATCATTGTTGATAAAAACGGGTTTTCATGCGGGTCGAGTATAGGAAGGAGATGCCTCCGTGTCAATAGAATTAAACCACAGCATATCGTGGCCATCGCGGGGAAGACTTGGCGGCGGGGATGGGGAAGGATATTTTAGACATATCCGCTTAAACCGGATCAACCGGACATGTTACATGAGGAATCCAAATCACATCGAAGAAGATCCTCTTGTGAGGCGACGGCGGATCGCACCGAAGGTGGTGGTGATCTCCGGGCTATGGAAGAGGAAGGCGGCGGCGAGGAAGGCTGCACCACCGCAGGCGACGCAGAGGCCGAGGTGGATGAGCCGTACGTTGAAAGGGCCGGTCGTGTTCCATGGGTAGATCAGACCGACGAAGAGGATGACCCCCAACATGACGAGCGAGGCAACGGCGGTCTTGCCGACGGAACGGTAGAATTCCCGGTCCAGGAGTTTCCCGATTCTCCTTCTCAGGATGACCCAGAGCATCCCCACGTTCACGGCGGAGGCGATCGAGGTGGCAAGCGCCAGTCCACCGTGCTTTAGCGGGAACATCAGAACGAGGCTGAAGAGGGCGTTGACGATCAGGGCGACGATCGCGGCCTTCATAGGGGCCTTCGTGTCCTGGAGGGAGTAGAAGACCGAGACGATGATCCGGATGATGGAGAAGGCCCAGAGGCCGACAGCGTAGCAGAGAAGGGCCTGCGCCGTGAGCAGGGTCGATTGAACGCCGAACTCGCCCCGCTGGAACAGAACGGAAATGATCGGAACCCGGAGCGCGATCAGGGCCACCGTCGCCGGGATCGTGATGAAGAGGATGATCCTCAGCGAGAAGACTATCGTACGCTTCAGCTCCTCGAACCGGCCCTGCGCGACCTGCTCCGAGAAGCTGGGGAGCGTCGCCGTCCCCACGGCGATCGCGAATACCCCGAGGGGGAGCTCGACGATCCGGTCGGCGTAGTAGAGGTAGGAGACGCTCCCCGTCGGGAGGAACGATGCGAGAATCGTCCCGATAAAGATATTGATCTGGTAGATCGCCGCCCCGAATGCCGCGGGGAGCATCAGCAGGCCGATCCGCCTCACCCCCGGATGGCGGAAACGGAAATTCGGTTTCAACCGCACCCCCATTCGGACGAGAAAGGGCCATTGCATGACAAGCTGGAGCACGCCGCCCGCCATGACGCCGATCGCGAGTGCGGTGATCGGTTCCCGGAAAAATCCCCGGAGGCTCAGCGCGGCCAGGATCATCGCAAGATTGAGGACGACGGGGGCGAGGGCCGGCGCCGCGAAGTGCCGGAGCGAATTGAGAATCCCCATGCAGAGAGCGACCAGCGAGATCAGAAAGATGTAGGGGAACATCAGCCGGGTCAGAAAGACGGCGAGGTTATACTGGGCGGGCGTCTTGACGAAGCCGGGCGCCATGACCGTCACGATGAGCGGCGAGAAGAGGACGCCGAGCAGTGAAACGGCAACGAGGAGGATCGACAGCGCGGTGAAGACGATGTCGGCCAGTTCGAGCGCCTCCTTCCGGGAGCGGTTTCTCAGGTATTCCGTAAAGACGGGGACGAAGGAGACGGTCAGCGACCCTTCGGCGAGGAGACGCCGGAGGAGATTCGGGATCCGGAAGGCGACGAAGAAGGCGTCCGTCGTGAGCCCCGCACCGAACAGGCCGGCCACGATCATGTCCCGGAGGAAACCGAAGATGCGGGAGAGCATCGTCGCCATCCCTACAACGCCCGCTGCCCGGACGACCCGCGAATTTTCGGAACCGTGCACATCCGCCATGTCGAAATTTCCTGGAAAACGTTACGTTACATAGCCGCGATGCGGGCAGCGATCTCCTTTGCCTTTACCCCTTCCACGGCGACGGTTTTCGTCCGCGATGCATGGCCCGAGATGATCGTCACCTGTCCCCTCTTCACGCGGAGCAGTTCCGCCAGCAGTGTGATGCACGCCTCGTTGGCCTTTCCCTCCACGGGGGGCGCCGTGATCCGGAGTTTGAGCGCGTCGCCCTGGATGCCCGCCACCTCGCTACGGGATGCCCGCGGAACAACCCGGATGCGGAAGATGACACCGGTCTCGGTTTCGCGGAGGGGAATCATGGACGCTCCGGTCATCGAAAATAGTACGAAAGCTGTATCAGGCTCGGCACCAGGAAACTCTGGAGGAAGACGATCGCGAGCAGGATGATCATGGGCGAAAAGTCGATCCCCATCCCTCGAAGGGGAATCCACCGCCGAACAAAGGCCATCAACGGTTCCGTGACCTGGTAGAGAAGGCGGACGATCGGGTTGTAGGGATCGGGATGGACCCAGGAGAGGACCGCCCGGATGACGATGATCCACATGTAGATGTTCAGCGCGATGTCGATGATACGGGCGACGGCGGCGATGAAATTTCCGAGGACAAACATGTCTTTTTTCTGACTCCCATCATTCCTCCCGCGGGGGAAGGTGACAACGCCTGGTTTACAGTCCTGCCGGCACCAGGCGGCCCATGCCGCGGGCGCAGCGTGATTCATGCCGGCAGTGAATTCACGAAATCCGTCAGGGCCGTGTTGAAGGCGTCCGGGTTCTCCAGCATGACGAAATGTCCCGATCCCGGGATCAGGGCGAGGCCGGCCCCGGGGATGTGATCCCGGAGGTACTCGGACAGGGCGGGCGGCGTCATCTTGTCGTCGGCGCCGCAGAGGATCAGCGCGGGGAGCCGGATCCCCTCGACCGCCTCGGTGATGTCCAGTTTGCTGCACGCGAAGAAATCGCCGTAGATGATCCCCGGGGTAGCCCGGGAGAGATTTTCCGTGATGAAACCGGAAAGCCGCTCCCGGTTTTCCTTCGCGATCGAGAATTTGGCGGCCAGGCCGATGATTGCGGCCGGGTCCATTTTCAGCCCCTCCAGGATGATCGGGTTGACGGGCATTCGGAACCCCCCGCCCACGGGGACCACCGCTGCGGCCAGATCTCCATGCCGGATGGCGAAGCTGAGGCAGATTGCGGCGCCGAGGGAATGGCCGATCAGGACCGGTTTTTCGATCCCGAATCCCTCCAGAAGCTTCTTTACCCACGCCATGTATGCGGAGACATCCTGTTCCCCAGGTCCGTCGGACTGTCCGTGACCCGGCAGGTCCATGGCCGCAATATTGAACACATTCTGCAGGGGGGTGAACTGCCGGATCCAATCGGTGTGATTCCCGCCGGAACCGTGGATGAAGACGAGCGTCTTCCGGTCGGCGCGAAAGCCACCGTCGTTCACCCAGCAGGCCAGTTTGCGCCCGCCGATTTCCCGGAACTGGATCATGGCGGTTCCTCCCTTATCTTCGGAATTGGATAACATGCCTATCACAACCGAGCCCGCTTGTGCAACGGGAGAAATCGGGGGGAGGCGGTCCTGTTTCTCTGTTGACAGAAAGCGGAAAATGGGCGAGGAGAGAGGAAAGATATTCTGAAGGCAACCGAGGAGACAGCAGATGCTAAAAGGAACGAGAATCGCGGTGATCGGCGGGGGGAAGATGGGAGGCGCCCTGATTCAGGGAATGATTGCCGGCGGCCTGGTGAATGCGGAGGCCATAACGGTGGCGGACACGGATGAAGCGAGGCTTGCGGAATTGGTCCGAAGTTGCAAGGTCCTGGTGACGGCCGACAACCGGGAAGCGGTTCGGAACGCCGATCTGATCCTCCTCGCCGTCAAGCCGCAGAACATGGCGGAGGTCCTCGCGGGATTGACCGCCGCGATGGTCCCCTCGGCGCTGGTTATTTCGATCGCAGCCGGAATTTCCACGGCTTTCATCGAGGAGCGCCTCGGAGAAAGGGTGCGGGTTGTCCGTGTCATGCCGAACATGCCTGCGCTGATCGGCGAAGGGGCGGCCGCCATCGCGCCCGGCGGCCACGCCACGGAGGCGGATCTGAAACGGACCCGGCACATCTTCGATGCCGTCGGGATTACCGTCGAAGTGAAGGAAGACCTCATGGATGCCGTGACAGGACTCAGCGGGAGCGGCCCCGGTTACGTCTTCCTCATCGTCGAGGCCTTTGTGGATGCAGGTGTCCGGATGGGACTGTCCCGGGAGACCGCTCTGAAGCTGATCGCGCAGAGCCTCCTCGGGGCGGCGAAGCTCTGCCTCCTCGGGGAAAAGCCCCCTGCGGAGCTCCGGGCCATGGTTACCTCACCCGGGGGAACGACGCTCGCCGGTCTCAAGGTCATGGAGGAGGGAAAGCTCCGGGAGATTCTGATGGCGGCCGTGGAGGCGGCGACGAAGCGTTCCGCGGAGTTGGGCGGCCGGAAATAGCCCGCCGTTGTTCAAGACCCCCCCGGTTCGGGAGGGGTCTCTTGGCGTCGATCAGTCCTCCAGGGCCTCGAAGATCTTCTTCAGCCGGAGCAAGGGATCGTCCGAATTCCCGCTTCCTCTGCCCGGATTTTCCGGCGGAGTGTTGCCCTTGGAGAGCTCCGAAGGGCGTGATACGCCGATCTTCGGAGCCGAGGGCTCTACGGCGGCAAGCGGCGGCTTGATCCGGACCATTTCCCGCGGCGGCGCTTCGGGCCGTTGTTCCGCCGTAGACGTTTGTGGCCCGGCCGATGAGGTTTCCGCCGGTTTTTCTCCCGGTGTCCTTCGCCGGTGACGTGATCGCCGGCGGGGCCTCTTTTTCGCCGTTTCGGGCGTGGGTTCGCTGTTTTCCGCAGCGGACTCCCCCTTTGGCGCGGGTTCGTTGTTTTCCGCCGAGGACTTCCCCTTTGGCCCGGGTTCTTCCTCTCTCGGTTTTTCTTCCTTGGGTAAAACCTTCTTCGGCGCAGCCTTTCTGCGCGGTCCCCTTTTCGATGCCGCTCTTTTTTGACCCTCTTCTGCGGGCTCGATTTTCTCCGGCTCTTCCGCCGCTTCGGGCGCCGGCATTTCCGCTTCCACTTCCTCTTCCTCTGCTTCCGGTTTCTCCGGCTCCTCCGAGGCCTTCCGGACGTGATTGGTCTGCCCCGGCGCCAGCGGCGTCTCCCGCTTCGTCGTTTCGATCTTCGACTCGTCCCAGGCCATGTCAGGGCTTCCCGAGATATGGATCGACATGTCGTAGTCGTTCTCAAGACGATTGATCTCCGCCCGTTTCTGGTTCTGGAGGTAGTCGGCCACCTCATGGGGGACGCTGATGCTGATCAGGGAGGAGGACCCCTTGACCGCCTGCGTTTCGATCTTCCGGTAGGCGGTCAGGGCCGTGTATTCGAGAGAGGGGCGCACCCCCCGACCCCGGCAGAAGGGGCAGGGCGTGTAGCTGATCTCCTGGATCGTTGACTGCTTCTTCTGGCGCGAGAGCTCCAGGATGCCGAACTTGGAGATGTGGGAGAGCTGGATCCGCGCCCGGTCCAGGGCGATGGCCTTTTTGAAGACCTTCTCCACCTCCGCGTTGTGCTTGTTGTCCATCATGTCGATGAAGTCGATGACGATCAGCCCCCCGAGGTCGCGCAGACGGAGCTGACGGGCGATCTCTTCCGCCGCCTCCGTGTTCGTCTGGTAGGCGGTTTCCTCAACGTTCCGCTTGTGGGAGCCCCGGCCCGAGTTGACGTCGATCGTGATCATCGCCTCCGTCGGGTTGATGATCAGGTAGCCGCCGGACTTCAAGTCCACGTGGTCCTGATAGATCACGCGGATCTGATCTTCCAACTGGTATTTGTCGAAGAGGGGGGTCTTTTCCTTGTCCAGTTTGATCATCTTGAGATTCCGTGGTGCGACGGCCTTACAGTAGGCCCGCACCTGGCGGAAGGTTTCCAGATCGTCAACGAGAATCTCTTCGATGTCTGTGGTGAAGTAATCCCGTAGCGAGCGGACGCCGAAAGCGCTCTCCTGGTAGATCAGGGCGGGCGCTGCCGTTTCGGCGGCCCCTTTCTGGATCTCCTTCCAGAGACGGGAGAGGTGCTGGTAGTCGCGGGCCAGCTCCTGTTTGGTCCGGTTCATCCCGGCCGTCCGGACGATGAACCCGACCCCGTCTTCGGTCCTGATCTGTTCGACGAGCTCCTTGAGCCGCTTGCGGTCCTCCTCGTCCTCGATCTTCCGGGAGATGCCGCTGCTCTCCTTGTTGGGGAGCAGAACCAGGTAGCGTCCCGGCAGGGAGATGTAAGAGGTCAGCAGGGCGCCCTTGCGTTCGCCGACCTCTCGGAGGATCTGGACGAGGACCTCCTGGCCGGGTTTGAGCATGGATTTCGCGCCCTCGCGGCCGCCGTTTGTATCCGTGAAGTAGTTGGAGCTAACGTCGCGCAGCGGGAGAAAGCCGTCCTTTCGGCCGCCGTAGTTTACGAAGGCGGCCTGGAGCCCCCGCTCCACCTTCATCACGAGCCCCTTGTAGATATTGCCGGTAATCGGCTCCCTTACGGCCATCTGGATGTTGAATTCGACCAGTTTGCCGTCTTCCACGATCGCCATGCGTTTCTGCTCGAGATGGACGGCGTTGATCAGCATCTGTTTTTTCATAAAGATCCTTTTCAATTAGGCGTTCAGTCTTCCGCGCCGGTCCGCTATGGACCGCTCGCCGCTGGAGAATCCCTGCTCCGTCTGCCCTGTTGTGGGCAAGGGGGACAGCCGGGTCTTCTCCGGGACGGCGGCATCGCTTTATGGTCCGTCGACCGCCGCGCGTTTATTGAAAGGCGGATACATCGCCTTTTCCTGCTCTGATGACCTCCACCCCTTCGTCGAGGAGGCTGACCACGCTCGAGGGTGTCGCGGCGATGATCCCGCCGTCGATGATCATATCCACCCGCTTGCCGAAGAGCTCCTCGATGATCCTGGGGTCGCTCAAAAGTTCGCCTTCCCCGTTCTTAACGCTGGTGCTGATGACGGGGGAGCCCATCTCGGCAACCAGGTCCTGGCAGATCCGATTGTCGGGGACCCGGATGCCGGTCGTCTGCCGCTTGGGGAGGATTATTTTGGGAACGGCGCGGGAGGCCTCGAGAATGAACGTATAGGGCCCGGGGAGGAGACGTTTCATGATCTTGTAGGCGTCGTCGGAGACCCGCGCGTATCGGCTGATGTCCTTGAGGTCGGAGCAGATGAAGCTGAGAGGCTGCCTCCGGTCGCGGCGCTGGATCTCGTAGATCCTCTCAATTCCCTTCTTGTTGAACAGGTCGCACCCCATCCCGTAGACCGTGTCGGTCGGATAGATGACGATCCCGCCGCCGCGGAGGATTTCCACCGCCCTGCGGATCAGCCGCATCTGGGGATTCTGATTGTTGATGGCGATCAGCATACCGTCCCTGCCCGACGCCGGGAAGCGTTCCCAGCTCTTAACCATTTTATCTATCAGAAACAGGGGCGGTTATCAATGAAAGATATTGAGGGGTGCGGCCTTAGGGGATGGTGAGGATTCCTCCCAGCTCTTCAGGGCCAAGTGCACCTCGCGGGCATCGGCCGCCGCCCGCAGCGCCTGGGAGAGGTGCCGGTTCTGAAGGGCGCGCGCGGCCAAGGCCAGAATCCGGACCTGAATTTCCGGATTCTCCAGGGGGGACAGGCTCAGAAAGACGTATTCCACCGGCTTTTCCACGGCGGCATCCGGGACGCCCCCCCGTGTCAGCCCCAGGGCGACCAGCGGCCTCGTCAGGCCGGCCAGCCGGGCGTGGGGGAAAGCCACCCCTTCGTTGAAGAATGTGCTGCCCTGCGCCTCCCGCGCCCGGACGGCCTGCAGGGCTTCGTCCTGCAGGCGCCTGTCCATGCAGGCGGACCGGACCAGCCTTTCCAGGACCGTGTTTTTGTCGACGGGTTCTCCCCATAGGACAATCCCGTCCTCATTTAGGAATGAGCCCAGCAGAAACGGAGTTTCCTCCGCGAGTGGGCGGGGCGCAACCGCCGGCGGAGGGACCTCTTCCCGGACCACGGGCGGAGGGCCGGGCTCGTGCAGCCGGGTATCCAGGATGACGATGGTCATCCCCCAGGCCTCTTCCATCAGCCTCTCCGGGATGCTCCTGCGGCCGATGATCCTTTTCCAGAAGGGGATGGGCGCGGGAAATCCCAGCACGATGTGGCCGACCCGGTATTCATGAGCAAAACGGAGGATGGTGGCGACGATATCCTCCCCTTTGTAGGTGAAGACCATCGCACCGAGTTCCTTGGCCAAGGTCAGCATACCGGACAGCAACCGCTGGGTCCGGCTGTCGATCACCGTAGCTTCCTCCGCTGGCGTCTGCACATAGACGGCATACCAGTTTCGGTTGAGCTTCCCGGCCAACCGTGAGGAATACCTTAGGAGCTTCTCGCTGTTGGGTCCCCGGGAGCTCAGGCAGACCATCACCTGGTCCGGTGATACGCCCCCTGCCTCCTCCGGGGTTTCGTGCCGGTGCAGATCGATCTGGGCGGCCATCTCCCGGAGGGTCAGCTCCCGCAGATTTTCCAGATGGGGAACCGTGAAGAAGTTGGAAAGCGCGGTTCCGATCCTCTCCGTCGGATACACTTTCCCCTCCCGAAGGCGCTCCTGCAGATCCTCCGGCGTAAGATCCACGTTGACGATCTGGTCCGCCTCGGCAAGGACGCTGTCGGGCAATCGCTCCCGCACCTTTACCCCTGTACCCTTCTCCACGGTGTCGATGAGGCTCTCCAGGTGCTGGACGTTCATCGTTGTGATGACGTGGATCCCGGCCGCCAGCAAGTCCTGGACGTCCTCGTACCGCTTGGCGTTCCGGCTTCCCGGAACAGTGGTATGGGCCAGCTCATCCACCAGGGCGACCTGGGGTTTGCGGCGCAGGAGCGCCTCGACATCCATCTCCTCCATGGCGATCCCCTTATAGAGCTGACTGTGCCGGGGAATGACCTCCAGCCCATCGATCAGCTTAGCCGTATCGGCCCGGCCGTGCGTCTCCACGAGGCCGATGACCACGTCGATGCCGTCCTCCTTGAGCCTGTGTCCTTCCTGGAGCATCTGCCAGGTCTTGCCGACCCCCGCAACGTAGCCGAGGTAAACCTTAAACCGTCCCCGTTGGGAATGGCGGATCATGCGCAGGAAGGCATCCGCTCTTTCAGTAGTCATAACGATTCACCGTGTAAAAACCGGGTACCATCTCCATAAACCTTTTCGGGAAGATGCTCTTCTCTTTTTAGGGTAAAGGAAAAGGTGGTTCCTTTCCCTTCCTGGCTGACCACATTGATGTTTCCCCCGTGGGCTTCCACGATTTCCTTGGCAATGGCCAGGCCCAGCCCGGCGCCTGTTTCCGATTTCTGATCGGGTACCCGGAAAAATTGTTCAAATATCCTTTGCATAAACTGATGGGGAATACCGCTCCCGGTATCGGTTACGGAAAAATGGACCATCTGTTCCTCCAGCATTGCCGAGACAGTGATGCTGCCGCCCGGCGCCGTAAAACGGAGGGCATTGGACAACAGATTGGAAAAAACATGGCCGATCTGAGTCGAGTCTGCGCAGACCATAGGCAGATCATCGGGGAGTTCTATCTTTAATTCGACCCCGCCATCCTGGGCGGCCCGCCGGAAAGGCTCCACGGCTTCAAGAACCAGGGATTGTGCATAGATATCCTGACAGACCATCTGG
>Ga0209638_1002680_pt1 | contig 10867 bp, 11 predicted proteins | sample BarGraNGADG00211_FD_184490 | JGI IMG/M metagenome (GOLD analysis project Ga0209638, IMG submission 184490) | Arctic peat soil microbial communities from Barrow, Alaska - Barrow Graham LP Ref core NGADG0002-211 (SPAdes) (version 2) | ecosystem: Environmental > Terrestrial > Soil > Wetlands > Peat... | reverse complement strand
CTCGACCCTGAACTTCCCACTCAACGATGACCGGGCTAACGCGGTCACCGTGGCTCTTGGTGGCGGAGGCACTCTCTCTGTTACCTATGCGGCGCCGACTTCCGGGGCGACTGCTCAGGTCATCTTCGATGTGACCGGCTACTTCACGCCGTAGCGGGAAGCGCGACCTCCGACTCCGCTTGGATCGGCCAGCGGCGATAATGGGACGATGCATTACCGTTCCGTCGGCCTGACGACCTGCCAACCGGTGCCTGCCGCAGCGGAGGCCGCTTCATGACCGACTTCTGGACCTCCCGCCGGGTGATGGTTACGGGCGGCAACGGATTCCTCGGCAGCTCGGTCGTCAAACGGTTGCGCCGGGCGGGAGCCACAGAGATCTTTGTCCCCCGCAGCGCGGACTACGACCTGCGCACTCGGGACGGCATCGATCGCGCTCTCAGAGATGGCAAGCCGGACCTGATCATCCATCTTGCGGCAGTCGTCGGCGGCATTGGTGCCAATCGAGAGAACCCGGGCCGGTTCTTCTACGAGAACGCGATCATGGGTATCGAGTTGATGGAGCAGGCCCGGCGCGCCGGAGTCGACAAGTTCGTGGGAGTTGGCACCGTCTGCTCCTATCCCAAGTTCACGCCGGTCCCCTTCCACGAGGACGACCTCTGGAACGGCTACCCGGAGGAGACGAACGCTCCGTACGGCCTGGCCAAGAAGATGCTCCTCGTGCAAGCCCAGGCGTACCGCCAGCAGTACGGCTTCAACGCCATTCACCTGCTGCCGGTGAACCTCTACGGCCCGGGTGACAACTTCAATCCGGCCAGCTCTCATGTCATCCCGGCGCTGATCCGCAAATGCCTCGAAGCGCGAGACCGCGGCGACGCCTTCATTGAGGTGTGGGGAACGGGCTCGGCGTCACGCGAGTTCCTGTATGTGGACGACGCCGCCGAGGGCATCGTTCTGGCGGCCGAACTCTACAACGAGGCAGACCCCGTAAATCTCGGCGTGGGTTCCGAGATCACGATCAAGGACCTGGTCGGGCTCATCGCCCGGCTGGCCCGATTCGAGGGCGAGTTGCGCTGGGACGCGACCAAGCCTGACGGCCAACCTCGTCGAGCCCTGGATACCAGCCGCGCCCGCGAGCGCTTCGGTTTCGCGGCCAGGACCTCCTTCGAGGACGGCCTGCAGAACACCATCGAGTGGTACGAGGCCAACAGGGCCGTCAGCGGTCGATGACCCACTTGGAGACCAAACCCGACAGCTACTATCAGGGCACGCGCAGTGAAATGCTGCGGTTCATCCCAGAGGGAGTCGACACCGTTCTGGAGGTCGGTTGCGCAGCCGGCGGTTTCGGCTGCCAATTGAAGGAGCGAGGCGTCCGCGAAGTCTGGGGCGTTGAGGTCGTCGAATCCGCGGCGCAACAGGCGCAGAAAGTCCTCGACAAGGTCCTGATCGGCGACATTGCAGATCTGATCGACCAGTTGCCGGCCAACTACTTCGACGTCGTCGTCTTCAACGACGTGCTGGAACACTTGGTGGATCCGTTCACAGTTCTGGCCAGAATCAAGAGCAGGATCAGCGAGCGTGGCATGGTGGTCAGCTCCATTCCTAACATCCGCTACTACTACACGTTCCGCGAACTGGTCCTCCACAAGACCTGGGAGTACGAGGAGTCCGGCATACTGGACCGGACGCATCTCCGCTTCTTCACCGTGAAGAGCATCCGCAACATGTACGAACGGCTGGGCTATGAAGTGCTGCGCCACGAGGGCAGCAACCAGATACTGAAACTACCGTTGAGCTACCGCTTGGCCAACGTGCTTGTTCGCGGCAAGATCAGCGATATGCAGTACGGACAGTTCGTCACGTGGGCACGCCCCATCGGCCCCACGCCGGACACGCTGGTCGAAGATCGGGCCTAGCTCAGTCGTCCAGCCACCGGTCCGACTGCCTGGACTCTGGAGTGCTCACGACTCTCTCCCCCTATCGACACTCGAGTCCGTTCGCCAAAATGACAATGGCGTCTTGTCGGCGACCTCCACGGGCCAGAGAGCGTTGACCCGCAGTTGGAAGTCCCGATCCGAGAACGGCACGCACCGTTCCGCCCTTTGGCGGTATCCACCTACTGCTTCCCAGGCCAGCTTGAGGAAGGTTGAGCCCGAGTGGGTCATGTTCAGGTCGGTATAGTTCCTATAGCCGGCGACATCTTCGGGCCGATGGACGGTCACGGGCAGCCCAGGTACGGCATGGGCAGTGCTGACCTTCGGTGCGGCGGCCAAAGCTTCGTCGCCCTCGAAGTGGATCGAAGCGGCTCCGATCAGGGCCACGCCTCTGTGTTTGTCGAAAAGATCCAGCATCGACTCCACGGCGTCGTGCATCAGATAGTCGTCGTCATTCAGGATCATGATCAGGTCGCTCGACGCTGTCGAGATTGCCCGGTTGAGGCTGGCCGCCTGGCCCAGGTTGCGGTCATTGACGAGCAGCGAGTAGTGCCCGCCAGACGGCAATGGGTGCGCGTCGAACAGCCTCCTGATGACCCCATTGGAGTCGTCCGGTGAGGCATCGTCTATGAAGATCGCCTCGTCCGGCAACCGAGTCTGGGCGACGATGCTTTGGAACATCTGCGGCAGGTAGGCCGCGTGGTTGAAGCACGGAACGACCACGGCGATAGATCGGGGAGGTTCGAGCGGTAGACTCACTCGTGGGTGGCGGTTCATCTCGCGGACAAACCGCTTCAGATTCGCCTGCGAAATCACCCGCGGCCGCACGAGCAGGCGGCCTTTTTGGATCCAACGAGCGGTTGCCTGTCGAGCACGGTAGAAGGGCGCCATTGCGGAGATGGTAGCAGCCAAGTCAGACCGCACGTCGGGGGCGCCCGTAGCCGCTACTGAACGATTCGGAACCCGCGCAGCACATCCGGCGGGCGCGGAAGGTCTGGGCCAACCGCTAGGATTGAGGGCACGATGTGGAGGGACACGACCCAGCCGTGGGCCCAGGTTTCTGGAGTTGGAGTGGGAATGAGCAAGGTCGTCTTCATCGTCGAACTGCGCCACCGATGAAGATCTGTTTGGACGCTCGTCTGATCAGCGGCGAAGCTGGTGGAATTGAGAGCGTAGTACTGGGTATGGCGGCCGGGCTCAGCAGGCTCGACGATAGCGACGACACTTACTACTTCCTGACCTATCGCGAACAAGCCGACTGGCTTATGCCCTATGTTCACGGCCCCTGCCGTCCATTGTGGACAGCCCCTTGGGCGCCGCCCCCGCGGCAGCTAGGTCGGATAAGGGCGGTGGCCAAGAAGGCCCTTCCCCCAGTGGCCGCCGCCTGGCGGCGTCGGCCGAGACCCGACCTTCCTTGGCTCCAGGCCGGACCGCCGCGGTCCGATGGGATCGTGGAGCGAGCCGGAGCCGAGCTGATGCATTTCACATTCCAAACGGGCTTCCGGACTGACCTACCCAGCATCTACCAACCACACGATATTCAGCAGATCCACCTGCCGTCCTTGTTCAGCGCGCGCGAGCGCGCCCGCCGCGAGAAATGGTACGGCTCGCTTTGTCGCCGGGCGAAGATGGTGGCCGTTGCAAGCACGTGGACTCAGCAGGACGTCATGCGGCATTTCGGCCTTAGCGAAGACATCGTGCGTGTGGTTCCGCTTGCACCGATCGTCGCGGAGTACAGATCTCCGACCGCAGCCGATCTTGAGTCACTCGGAAGGAGGCTGCGGCTCCCCCAAAATTTCATCTTCTACCCGGCCCAGACGTGGCCGCACAAGAACCATATCGGGTTGCTTGAGGCGCTCGCGTTGCTCCGTGACCGGGAAGGCCTGGTGGTGCCGTTCGTCTCATCCGGGCGTCTGGGCGAATTCTTCCCAGTCATCGAGCGCCGGGTCGAGGAACTCGGACTGCAGGATCAGGTCACCTGGCTCGGGTTCGTCGCTCCGGACGACCTTGTGGGCCTGTATCGCCTGGCCAGGGCAGTGGTCATCCCGACTCACTTCGAGGCCGCCAGCGGCCCGCTATGGGACGCGTTCCTCTCAGGCACGCCCGTCGCATGCTCCAAGGTCACATCCCTGCCGGCCCAAGCGGGCGATGCGGCCTTGCTGTTCGATCAGGAACAACCGGACGAGATCGCACAAGCCATTCGGAGGCTCTGGGTGGACGGCGAACTGCGCTCGTTGTTGATCGATCGCGGGCGCGCCAATGTGGCCAGGTTCAACTGGGATCTGACTGTGCGCCATTTTCGAGCGCACTACCGAAGGCTACTGAACCAGATGACCGACGCAGACCGGGACATTCTCAGCCAACCTCCGCTGATGTAGGGACTGTCGACACCGAAGGTCCAGGCTGGGCCGCACGCCAGCACGGTCCGCTACAATCACCCCGCGAAAGGCTGCGGTTTGACAGGCCTGACGAAAGACCTGGAGACGAACCACGAGCATACGAGACAGCCGCCGTCACGTGATGTCGGTCGGCTTGCAACACGACCTCTACGACGAAACTCTCCGGCCGCCTAGGCCCAGCCACAGCCGCGCCGCGGCTGGCTGCCGGGCCGGCGAGTGACAGACCTACTCTCTGTCACTCCATTGGAACCGGCACCCTCGTCACTGATGGGGCGCCTCGCTCGGTGGCGCCGCTTTCTCCGTTTCCGACCGTTTGACACGACGACGCCGCAAGGTCGGTCGGATGAACGCTACCGTCGGATAGCCTGGTCGACCCTGCTGTCCGCGGTCGGGCGCCTCGTCGGTCTGGCTACGGGGCTGATCTCCGTTCCGCTTGTCGGCGGGTACTTCGGCATTGATCACGGCGGCAACGATCGCTACGGCATATGGCTGCAGATGAGTTCGTTCGTCGCAGCCCTCGGACCTCTGGACCTCGGCATCGGGCTCGGGTTGCTGACCGTCGTCTCTGACGCATACGGCCGTGACGACAGAGAGGCTGCCCGTCGGGCTATCTCGACCGCCGCCGCGATGCTCAGCCTGATCGGCGCCGTGGTGATCGTCGTTTTCGGCATCGCCTATTTCACGGTCCCATGGGCGGGTGTCTTCGCCGTGCACACCGAGCCTGCAATGTCCGAGGCCGGCCCAGCGGCAGCGGTTCTGCTCGGAGCGTTCGCCCTCGGACTTCCCCTCGGGATCGTCGGAACCGTTCAGCTGGCCCACCAGACCGGCTACATCTCCAGCGCCTGGGCGATCGTCGGCAACCTCGGCTCGTTCGTCGCGCTGGTTGTGATCATCGCACTGCACGGGAGCCTGCCACTCCTCGTTTTGGGCATGACGTGCGTGGGTCTGCCAGTCGCCTTCCTCAACGGCTGGTTCCTCTTCAGGCGACACCGCCCGTGGCTGATGCCCAGGCTTCGGGACGTACATCTACGGACGGCCGGCCCGCTCCTCAAGACCGGCGCCTTCTTCGTCGTGCTTCAGATCGCCGGCCTGGTCGCTTACTCGCTGGACAACGTCGTGATTGCACAGATCATGGGTGCCGGCGCGGTGAAAGAGTACGCGGTCCCGACCAAGTTGTTCATCCTCGCGCCAACGCTCCTGTCATTCGTTCTGGTCCCGCTGTGGCCGGCCTATCGTGAGTCGATGGCACGCGGAGACGGCGCCTGGGTGAAGCGCACCCTCCGTCGCTCGATCATCCTCGCGGCCCTCGTCAACATCCCGAGCACGGTGGTGCTGGTCATCGCCGGACCCTCGATCATCCAGGTCTGGGCTCCGCAGCTTCACCTCCAGCCGACCCTGCTTCTGATGCTTGGGCTGGGGACATGGACCATACTGAACACCCTCAACGGCCCGTTCTCCATGCTTCTCAACGGCGCCAACATCATCGGGTTCCAGGCTATCTCCGCCGTTCTCATGGCCATAGCCAACGTAACGATCTCTATCCTCCTCGTGCAGCGGATCGGAGTCTCGGGCGCTGTCTGGGGCAGCGTGATCGCGCAGCTCTTCTTCGTCCTAATCCCGCAAGTCTGGTACGTGCGACGCCTGCTGCGGCGGTTTTCCACCAGCCACCCGGAGGCCGTTCCCGTATCGTGAGCGCCACGACAGCTTCAAGCGGACCGTTGGCCAAGCAAGTCACGCGCGTCCACCTGGTGTTCCCCCACGCTGACCGCACCTCCGCGCCCGACGCAATCGGACGGCAGCTGGGGAAGCGCCTGGAGGCCAGGTACGAGGTCATCTACTACAACTGGTCGGACCTCGGCCTGATCAAACCGGAACCCGGCGACGTGCTGCTGGGCCATCCCCACCCGCATCCACGGTCCGTCTTCCGGAATTCGCTTCGACAGGCCGGGTGGCGCCGCCGCCTCGCGATGTCGCCCTTCAATCACCGAGACCTCAGGCAGATCGCCTTCGCAGACTCGATAATTCCCCACTGCGACCTCTTCCTGGCCATCACGGGACCGTACTGGTTCGGGAGTCTTGCGGATTCACGCTGTTCGCACTGGCAGCCTAAGATGATCCAGCTCGACATGGCCGTCGATCGGGGCGACTTCCCGCCCCTGAAGAAGTCATTTGGCGCTCCCGGCAAGCGCCGAGTGGCGTACATGGGACACTCCGGCCGAGGCAAGAACACGCCCTATCTCTCCAAGATCGCGGCTCTGCTTCCCGATGTGGAGATCGCATGGATCGGCAGGGGCGCCCGACCGATCGACGGCCTGACGCCTCTCGGCTTCATCGATTACGACTCCCAGTCCGGCCGAGACCTGCTGGCCCAGTTCGATTTCCTTCTGACGGTCGGCAACGCGGACGCCAATCCAACCACAATCCTCGAAGCCATGGCATGGGGCTTGATCCCTATCTGCACGCCGACCAGCGGGTATGCCGGTATCCCGAGTATCCCGAACGTGCCGGCCGACGACGCCGCGGCCGCCGCAGCGATCGTGCGCCAGCTGATCTCCGCGAACGAGTCCGATCTGATCGGCATGCAATCGACGAACAGGCGGCTGCTCGAAGATCACTACACGTGGGATCGCTTCGCCGCCCAGGTCGTTGAAGCGATCGAATCCACTGAGTCGCCACCACTGGGGCCGGAGTCCCTCAAGCGCAGACTGACATTTGCTTTCTACGACATCACGTCGCCATACGGGAGGGTGGCCTACGGGCGCCCAGGGCGGCTCGTGTCTAGACTGCGTCGGCGGTGGGAGAGGCTTAGGGCGCGCTTGACCGACCGGTGACGAGCGGTCAATGGTGCAGTCGAACCTGCGAACCAGCGGGGCGGAGCACCGCCCGAGCCTCACCTTCGATGTGTCTGGACGAACCGGCGTATCGAAGCGCAGATGTCGGCGATCTGCGCCTCCTCGAGCGATGGGTACGAGGGCAGATTGACACCGGAAGCCCCCAGACGCTCGGCGACCGGGAAGCTCTCTCCGGTCCGGTAGACGGGCATCATGTGGGCGGGGTGGAAGAACGGCCGCGTCTCGATGCCCTCTCCGGCCAAGTGGGCCATCAGCGGATCGCGCAGTTCAGGCGCTACGAGGATGCTGTTCATCCAGAACACGCACCTCGCCCAGGACGCCTCGCTCTGGAGGGTGACGCCGTCAATGCCTCCGAGGTAGCGTTCGTACCAGCTGGCAACCGTCCGCTTGGCAGCCAGAGTCTCGTCGATCCGTTCGAGCTGAGCGCAGCCCATCGCGGCCGCGATGTTCGTCATTCGATAGTTGAAGCCCAGGATGTCGTGCCAGTAGGTTCGCGTTGGGGAAACCCCCTGCCCGCGCAGGTGGCGCGAATGAGCTGCCAACTCGTCGTCGTTCGTGACGAGCATCCCGCCTTCGCCGGTGGTGATGATCTTGTTGCCGAAGAAGCTAAACGAGCCAACCGTCCCGATCGCACCGACCAGGCGCTCCTTGTACGTAGCTCCATGCGACTCGGCGGCATCTTCCACGACATATAGATGGTGGCGGGTCGCGATCTCCATGACCGGGTCCATGTCAGTCGGATGACCGTACAGATGGACAACCTCGATCGCCCTTGTACGAGGAGTGATGGCCCGCTCGATCAGGCCTGGGTCGAGGTTCCAGCAGGTCGGGTCGGAGTCTACGAAGACCGGCGTCGCGCCCGTGTAGGTGATGGCGTTGACGGAGGCGATGTAGGTCAACGTCGGCACTATGACCTCGTCGCCCGGGCCCAGGCCTAGGGCCGCAAAGGCGAGGTGCAGGGCAACCGTGCCGTTGGCCGCAGACACGCCGTGAGCCACGCCCAGATAGGCGGCGAACTCCTTCTCAAACCGATCTAGGAATGCGCCTTTGGACGACACCCAGCCCGACTCCATCGCCTCATTGACGTACTTCTTCTCGCGATCGCCGATGGACGGTCTGTAGACCGGGATCATCATTCCTCCGATGGATTGGCTCGCCGGCCATAGCTAGAGTTCCAATAGCCCCTTGACCTGCGCCGGATCCTCTCGGATCTCCTGGAAGACGAAGCCCTCGGACTCGTACAGATGGCGGGCGCCCAGATTGTCCAGGTGGACCTTGAGCATCACGGTGCTCGCTCCCCGTTTGCGAGCGTACTCGATCGCGTACCGAAGCAGGCCGCGCCCGATCCCGCGACCACGATAGGTCGCAGCCACCGCCGCGCCGAAGCTGGGGACGCTGTATCCCTCGTCCCAGCCGCGCAGCATCCCGTATCCAACCAGTCGATCGCCAAGAAACGCAGCGTAGTACAGGTCATTGCGACCCGCACCGCCCGTGGCGATCCTGCGAGCTTCTTGTGTGGTGAGCGGATGTGGATGGAACTGCAGTGCCTCGGGACCGGCCACCAGGCCAGCGAACAGCTCGCCCAACTGCTCGGCGTCTTCAGGGCCGATGGGTCTGATCGACAATGTGTCTATCGCGGGGTTCTCCTGAAGCGTGCCTAGACAGTCAGGAAGCGCGTGACTGTCGTCCATGCCACAAGGTTAGTTGATCCGTGGCGAGACATGCCACCTCAGGAATTGAGGGGCCCATCGACGCTCGAGTCATTTCGCCAGAACGCGAGCGGTCTACCCTTCGCGACAGCCACCGGCCACATGGCACCGACTCGAAATTGGAAGTCCCGGTCCGAGAAGCGCGTCACGCGTTTGCTCTTGTCGGTCTGGTATCCGCCCACCGCTTCCCACGCCACCTTGAGGAAGCCTAGCCCAGAGTGGGTCATGTCCAGCTGGTCGACGAACGGGTAGTTCCGCACGTCATCAGGTCGGTGTACGACGAGCGGCAAGCCGGTGGTCGCGTGGGCGTTGCTTGTCTTCGATGCGGCGGCTAAGGCGTCACGGCCGGCGAAACCGATGTGCTGGGCTCCGATAAGTGCCAATTCGCGATGCCGACCGAAGAACCCCAGCATCGTTTCGATCGCATCGTGCATGAGGTAGTCGTCATCGTTTAGGATCATGACCAGGTCGCTCGACGCAGCCGAGACGCCTCGGTTGAGGCTGGCTGCCTGACCCATGTTCCGGTCGTTTACGAGCAGCGTGCAACGACCGTCGGCAGGCCACGAATGCTCGGCTATGAACGTTCTCAGGATCTCCCCGGTGGCGTCCGGGGAGCAGTCGTCGACGAAGATAACTTCCTCGGGCAGCCGCGTTTGAGAAACGATACTTTCGAGCATCTCGGGCAGATAGGCCGCATGTTTGAAGCACGGCACGACCAGGGCGATCGATCTGGGAGCTTCGGGCGGCAAGCTCACTCTTGGGCGGCTGCCCATCTCCCGGACAAACGACTTGAGCCGGCGCTGTGAGATCCTCAGGCGTGGCGGGTGCCCTTTGGCCCGAGCCAACAAACTGGCCGGCCCAAGGCCGCGATTGCGGAGGAATTGGAGTCTCACGGCGGAGATGGTAGCAGGGCAACAACCGGCGGCAGAGGAGCGGCAGAGGAGCGCCGGAGGAGCGGCAGAGGAGCGCCCGACCTCGCCGCCAGGGGCTCCGCTACAATTTGCGCGATGCCCAAACTCGATCGCGCACCATCCCAGCCGCTGGTCACGATCGTCACTCCCTCGTTCAACCAGGGGGAGTTCATCGCGGACGCGATCGAATCGGTGCTCGCCCAGGACTATCCGGCCATCGAGTACATCGTGATGGACGGCGGCAGCACCGACTCCACCCTGGATGTGCTACGCGGCTACGGTGACCGGGTACGTTGGACATCGGGACCGGATGCCGGCCAGTCCGATGCCATCCATCGCGGATTCCTGGCCGGGTCGGGCGAATACATTGCCTGGCTCAACTCGGACGATCGGTACGTACCGGGGGCGATCAGCGCGGCCGTAACGGAACTGTCCGTCGATCCAACTGCGGGGCTCCTGTACGGCCAGGGTGAATTCATCGATCGCGCCGGGGCGGTGATTGGGCCCTGTGCGCACATAGAGCCGTGGAACCTCGATCGGCTTGTCAGGACAACGAACTTTTTGCTTCAGCCCGCAACGCTCTTCCGGCGCGAGGCGTACCTGGCCATCGGCGGGCTCGATCTCGCGCTCCACTACGTCATGGACTACGACCTGTGGATTCGGCTGGGTTCCAGATACCCGGTCCGATACCTGCCTCGAGTGCTGGCCCAGGCCCGAGTCTACGGCGAAACCAAGACCGAGACCGGTGGGCTTCCCCGCCTGGAGGAGATGGAGCGGATGATTCGCCGCAATGGCGGCCGTGGTCTGCCCAAGCATTTCCGGCCCGCAATGTTGCGGGAGCTCCGACCCGCTCTGGCTGTGGCGGTGAGAGAAAGGCATTTCGGGCGCGCGGCGCAGCTGTCCGTTCGGATATGCCAGTACGCCGCTCGGGCCAGGATGGGCCGGCTGCGACGCGCCCTCACAGGTTGATCGGGTAGCATTCGGAACGTCTTCGGACTAGCAGGAAGGAGCCGGCCGCTGTCAGGCATTGCGGTTGTAACCGGAAGCGAGGGCTTCATCGGATCC
>Ga0209638_1002679_pt1 | contig 10870 bp, 9 predicted proteins | sample BarGraNGADG00211_FD_184490 | JGI IMG/M metagenome (GOLD analysis project Ga0209638, IMG submission 184490) | Arctic peat soil microbial communities from Barrow, Alaska - Barrow Graham LP Ref core NGADG0002-211 (SPAdes) (version 2) | ecosystem: Environmental > Terrestrial > Soil > Wetlands > Peat... | reverse complement strand
CTGGAGGGACCGGCCGGTCCAGGTGTGCGGTCGGCCGGTGGAGAGCAGATTCCTCGGCACCGCGTTGTGCCCGAAATGAGTCTAGAGCGCGCAGCCGGCGCGTCGGCAGCGGGCCGCGATATGGGACACGCAGGCACCCGCGTCTCGTTGCGGCGAAACCACCGAAACCACCGGTCGCGGGGAGCGACTCGGTGGTTTCGGCGCAACGAGAGGAGGCAAGCCCTCGGCTTCAGCGCGCGGCGGAGCCCTCGACGTAGTCCGTGTCGGACGGCTTGATCCAGCTCATCAGGCCACGCAGCTCGCGCCCGGTCGCCTCGATCGGGTGTGCCGCGCCCTTCTCGCGCAGCGCCTTGAACTCGGGTGCGCCAGCGTCCTGGTCGGCGATGAAGCGTTTGGCGAAGGCGCCACTTGTGATGTCCGCAAGCACAGCCTTCATGTTCTCCTTGACCCGCGCGTCGATGACCCGGGGACCCGAGACATAGTCGCCGTACTCAGCGGTGTCGGAAACCGACCAACGCTGCTTGGCGATGCCTCCCTCGACCATCAGGTCGACGATCAGCTTGAGCTCGTGCAGGCACTCGAAGTACGCCACCTCGGGCTGGTAGCCAGCCTCGACGAGGGTCTCGAAACCGTACATGACCAGCTGCGACGCACCACCGCACAGAACCGCCTGCTCGCCGAACAGGTCGGTCTCGGTCTCCTCGGTGAAGGTCGTCCTGATGCCGCCGGCGCGCAGGCCGCCGATCGCCCGGGCGTAGGACTTGGCCAGCTCCCATGCCCTGCCGGACTCGTCCTTCTCGACGGCGACGAGCACGGGGACCCCGCGGCCGTCGACATACTCGCGCCGCACGAGGTGCCCCGGTCCCTTTGGCGCCACCATGGCGACGTCGACACCTGACGGGGCCTGGATGTAGCCGAACCGGATGTTGAAGCCGTGGGCGAAGAACAGCGCCGCGCCCTCCTTGAGGTTCGGGGCGATCGACTCGGCGTAGACGCTGCGCTGGGCCTGGTCCGGGGTCAGGATCATGACGACGTCGGCCTCGCGCACCGCCTCGGCCACCGACACGACCTTGAGGCCCTCTGCCTCTGCCTTGGCCTTGGACCTGCTGCCCTCCGCCAGGCCGACGCGAACGTCGACGCCCGAGTCGCGCAGGTTCAGCGCGTGGGCGTGGCCCTGGCTGCCATAGCCGATGACAGCGACCTTGCGCCCCTGGATCACGGACAGGTCTGCATCGTCGTCGTAGAACATCTCAGCCACGGCGGGCTCCTTCAGGTATGGGGTGGGGTTGCGTGAGCGGGTTTGTGCGGGTCATGTCGTCTCAGGCCGACCGCAGCGAGCGATCGGTGATGGAGCGGGCGCCACGGCCGATGGCGACCCTGCCGGACTGGACGAGCTCTCTGATGCCAAAGGGCTCCAGAATCCGCAGCAGCGCGTCCAGCTTGTCGCTGCTACCGGTGGCCTCGATGGTCACGGCGTCGGTGGCGACGTCTACCACCTTGGCCCGGAACAGCTGGGCCGTCTCAAGGATGTGCGAGCGGGTCTGCATGTCCGCGCGGACCTTGACCAGGAGGATCTCGCGTTGGACGGAGGCGTTCTGATCGAGCTCCACCACCTTGAGCACCTCGACCAGCTTGTTGAGCTGCTTGGTGACCTGCTCCAGCGGCAGGTCCTCGACATCGACGACGACCGTCATCCGTGACACGTCCGGGTGTTCGGTCGGGCCGACCGCCAGGGAGTCGATGTTGAACCCGCGACGCGAGAACAGCCCCGCGATGCGAGCCAGGACGCCGGGCTTGTTCTCGACCAGGACTGACAGCGTGTGCTTGCTCATCTCTGGGTCCCCCTTCAGTCTTCGCGGTCCCACACCGGCGTCAGGCCGCGTGCAGTCTGGATCTGGTCGTTGCTGACTCCGGAGGGGACCATCGGCCATACCATCGCATCGCGGTGGACGACGAAGTCCACCACGACCGGAAGGTCGCTGATCTCCATGGCCTTGGCGATCGTTGAGTCGACCTCGGCGGGTGAGTCACAGCGCAGCCCGACGCATCCGTAGGCTTCGGCCAGCTTGACGAAGTCGGGGACGCGGACCTGCGCATGGCTGGTGTGCAGGTCGGTGTTGGAGTAGCGCTCGTTGTAGAAGAGCGTCTGCCACTGGCGGACCATGCCCAGGCTCGAGTTGTTGATGATCGCGACCTTGATCGGGATCTTGTTGATGACGCAGGTTGCGAGCTCCTGGTTGGTCATCTGGAAGCAACCGTCACCGTCGATGGCCCAGACGGTCCGATCGGGCTGGGCGACCTTGGCTCCCATCGCCGCCGGCACCGCGAAACCCATCGTGCCCAGACCGCCGGAGTTGATCCAGCTGTGCGGCCGTTCATACTTGACAAACTGGGCGGCCCACATCTGGTGCTGGCCAACGCCGGCCACGAAGATCGACTCCGGTCCGCTGATGGCGCCGATGCGCTCGATGACGTACTGCGGGGAGAGCGCGTCACCCTCAGGTGCGGAGTAGCCCAGCGGGAAGGTGGCCTTCCACTCGGCAACCTGCGTCCGCCACGCCTCGTAGTCACCTCGATGACCAGCAGCCGCGTCGCCGCCAACCGCCGCGATGAGGTCACTGATGACGTCCTTGCAGTCGCCTACGATCGGGACGTCGGCGACGCGGTTCTTGGAGATCTCGGCAGGGTCGATGTCCGCGTGGATGACCTTGGCGCCAACCGCGAAGGTCGAGAGCTGACCGGTCACCCGGTCGTCGAAGCGGGCACCGAGTGCGATCAGCAGGTCTGACTTCTGCAGGGCCGTGACTGCAGCCACAGAACCGTGCATGCCCGGCATCCCGAGGTTGAGCGGGTGGTGGTCGGACACGGCACCCCGGGCCATCAACGTGGTGACCACCGGTATCTGGGTGAGCTCGACGAACTTGCGGAGCAGGTCACTGGCACCGGAGCGGATGACTCCCCCGCCGACATACAGCACCGGACGACGCGCCTCACCGATGAGCCTGGCCGCTTCGCGGATCTGTTTGCCATGCGGCTTGGCCACCGGGCGGTAGCCGGGCAGGTCCAGCTTCGGGGGCCACACGAACGTGGTCATGGCCATGAGGGCGTCCTTGCTGATGTCGACCAGCACCGGGCCGGGGCGGCCGGTCCCCGCGATGTGGAAGGCCTCGGCTATCGCACGCGGGATGGCGTCTGCGTCCGTGATCAGGTAGTTGTGCTTGGTGATCGGCATGGTGATGCCGCGGATGTCGGCCTCCTGGAAGGCGTCCGTCCCGATGGACCTGGAGGTGACCTGACCGGTGATGGCGACGATGGGGACCGAGTCCATGTACGCGTCGGCGATCGGCGTCACAAGGTTGGTCGCACCCGGGCCGCTCGTGGCCATGCACACCCCGACCTTGCCGCTGGCCGATGCGTAGCCTTCGGCCGCGTGCCCCGCACCCTGCTCATGACGCACCAGGATGTGCCGCACCTTGGTGGAGTCCAGGAGCGGGTCGTATGCCGGCAGGATCGCACCACCCGGGATCCCGAAGACGGTATCGACGCCCAGCGCCTCCAGTGCCATCACCAGGCTCTGCGCGCCGGTGACCTGGCCCTGGGGCTCGTCGGCCGGAACGCTGCCTGCGCGCGTCGAGCCGGCGAGGTCCGCAGGAGAGGGTCCCTGCCGCCCGGATGCGTCTGGGGTCGAGCCTGGCCCTGGAGCCTTGCCGTCAGTCACTTTCGTCACCGCTTTCAAGAACGAGTGCCTCGTGCAGTCCCGTGGTCCGAGCCGGTCCGCGATCACGGACCGTCTGCAAAAAAAAGACCCTCGGTCCGGATCCGGACATGAGGGGTAGCGCGCTGACTCAGGTGGGAGTCGGCACGCTAGGGGAGTACGAGAATTCGGGCCACGCGCCAACCGTGCAGGCACCGCGATGAAGTGTCAACCGGCTGTGCGTGTGGTCTCAACATTCGGACGCGTTGTCCGATAAATGGACCACGCGACACATGAGCTGCTTAGCCGCAGACGGCTCCCCGTGCGGCGCTGCCGACCAGCTTGCGGTACTTGGCCAGGACGCCTCGAGGGTACTTGGACGCCGGCGGCGTGAAGCCGACGGCGCGCTCGGCGAGCACCTCCTGCGGCACGTCCACGTCGAGCGTCCCAGCGGCCACGTCGAGGCGGATCCGGTCACCGTCCCGGACGAAGGCGATGGGGCCTCCGTCCTCCGCCTCGGGGGCCACGTGTCCGACGCACAGTCCTGTGGTGCCACCTGAGAAGCGACCGTCGGTCAGCAGAAGCACGTCCTTGCCGAGACCGGCACCCTTGATGGCGCCGGTGACGGCGAGCATCTCGCGCATCCCGGGACCGCCCTTGGGCCCCTCGTAGCGGATGACCAGAACGTCCCCGGCCTTCAGGGAGCCGTTCGCCACGGCATCCATCGCCGCGCGCTCCCCGTCGAAGACCCTTGCGCTGCCCTCGAAGACATTCGCGTCAAAGCCAGCCGACTTCACGACAGCGCCCTCGGGCGCCAGAGAGCCGCGCAGCATGGTCAGGCCACCGGTCTTGTGCAGGGGCTCGGACATGGCGCGCAGGACGTGGCCATCGGGGTCGGGTGGGCGGACGTCGGCAAGGTTCTCGGCAACGGTCCGACCCGTGACGGTCAGGCAGTCACCGTGCAGCAGTCCCGCGCCCAGCAGGGCCTTCATGACGACCGGGACACCGCCGACGCGGTCGATGTCGGTCATGACGAACCGGCCGAAAGGCTTGACGTCGGCCAGGTGAGGGACGGTGGCCCCGACTCTTGCGAAGTCCTCCAGGGACAGCTCGACCTCCGCCTCGTTGGCGATGGCCAGCAGATGCAGGACAGCGTTTGTCGACCCGCCGAAGGCCATGACGACGGCGATGGCATTCTCGAACGCCTCCTTGGTCATGATCTGGCGGGCAGTGATGCCATGGCGCAGCAGCCCGACGACGGCCTCGCCGGACTTGCGCGCAAACCCGTCACGGCGACGGTCGGTGGCCGGCGGGGCCGCGCTACCGGGCAGTGACATCCCGATGGCTTCGGCCACGCACGCCATGGTGTTGGCGGTGTACATGCCACCGCAGGCACCCTCACCCGGGCAGATGGCACGCTCGATGGCGTCGACGTCGTCGCGGCTCATGCGACCTGCCGCGCACGCCCCGACGGCCTCGAACGCGTCGATGATGGTGACCGTGCGCTCAGACCCGTCGCTCATCTTGGCGATGCCGGGGAGGATCGACCCGGCATACAGGAAGACACTCGCAAGATCGAGGCGCGCAGCGGCCATGAGCATCCCCGGCAGGGACTTGTCGCAGCCGGCCAGCAGAACGGAGCCGTCAAGGCGCTCGGCCTGCATGACAGCCTCGACGGAGTCGGCGATGATCTCGCGGCTGACCAGCGAGAAGTGCATCCCCTCGTGTCCCATCGAGATGCCGTCGCTGACGCTGATGGTTCCGAACTCCAGCGGGTAGCCGCCGGCGGCGTGCACCCCGTCCTTGACCGCCTGGGCGAGCCGATCCAGCGACAGGTTGCACGGGGTGATCTCGTTCCAGGAGCTGGCGACCCCGATCTGTGGCTTGACCCAGTCGTCATCGCCCATGCCGACGGCGCGGAGCATACCCCTGGCCGCCGCCTTCTCGAGCCCGTCGGTGACGTCGCGGCTGCGCGGCTTGATGTCGGGCTGGCTGGACGACGCGGTCGGGCTCTGGGTCATGCCGGGATTCTATGACCCCATCCACAGGCTGATACCTCGATCTCGCCCTGCGGACAGAGCCACCTCTGGCTCAACCTCGCGGGACCACGAACTCACGCTGGTACGCCGTTTCGGGCGCCAGAGCCGCCCAGCGACCCTCGAACCCCAGGATCGCCAGGCTGGAGGTGGGGAAGCCCTTTGAGAGACGCTCGATGGCTTCGGTCGACCCGGTGCCCCCGATCGCGAGCGCCATTGCCAGCATGGGGATCCCGGGGGCATGGCCTACCAGCAGGACGGTGTTGACCGAGTCCGGAACCTCCAGCAGCACGCCCAGCAGGGAGGCCGCGCTGGCGTTGTAGATCCGCTCGTCGAACCGCGACTCCCTCACGAGGGCACCGGCGGCGCACAGGCCATCGAGGGTCTGGCGGGTGCGTTCCGACGTTGAGCAGAGAACGAGGTCGATGGCCGCACCTTGCGATGGATCGCTCAGCCACCTGCCGACGGCACGCGCGTCGTGACGGCCTCGCGCTGCGAGCCCGCGTTGGTGGTCCGGCTTGCCGTGCGCCTGTTCAGCCTTCGCGTGCCGAAGCAGGATCAGCGTGCGCTGGGTCTTCGCCGTCGTCATGACTCGAGCCTCCTCTGGATCCCGGGATCCGGCGAATCAGCCACCGGCCACCGACGGAAGGATGTGGACCACAGCGTCGGGACCGACCAGGACGTCGAGTCCACCCGTGCGACGAACATCCTGGCCGTCGACGAACACGTTGACGTGGCGACGCAGCTCACCCGTCTCGTCCCTGATCCGGGCGCCGAGCTGCGGCCGCGTGACGAAAGCCGCATCGAGGACGGTCCGCAGCAGAGTCGCTTCACCGCCGACCGGCACCACGACCTCGGCGTCGCCATCGGCCAGCTCCCGCAGGACTCCGGGAAGGATGATCCGCACGCCGTCGGTCATGTGAGGACTGCCGCCCGCACGCAAAGGACATCCGGCAGCTGCTCGGCGATACGGACGAAGCTCTCTCCCTCGTTCGACGATGCATAGACCTCGCCGTTTCGTGTCCCGAAGTAGAGCCCCGCCGGTTCGTGGGTGTCAGTGGCAGCCGCATCGCGCAGCACACACGTGTAGGACGGAGCGGGCAGTCCGTCGGAGCACGTCAGCCAGGATGCGCCGGCGTCCGAGGAGCGCTGGACCTGAAGCTGGCCGCCGGGTGGGATGCGTTCACGGTCGGCGGTGACCGGGATCAGCCACACGGTGTCGCCCTTGGTCGGGTGGGCAAGAACCGTGAAGCCGAAGTCGGTCGGCAGGCCGTCGGCGATCGAGGTCCAGGTGGCTCCGTTGTCATCCGAACGGTAGACACCATGGTGGTTCTGGGCGTAGAGGCGGGCGGCGTTGACGCTGTCCCGGGCGACCTTGTGCACGCACTGACCGAACTCCGGCCACGGGTCGGGCAGGTAGGGCGCCTTGATACCGCCGTTGTTGGCAGTCCATGTCTCGCCGCTGTCCGCGGTCCGGTAGACGCCGCCGGTGCTCATCGCCACGAGCATCGAGGCGGAGTCGGCTGGATCGGGCAGGATCGTGTGGATCGCGGCTCCACCGAACCCGGCGCCCCAGTCCGGGCGATGCGGATGCTCCCAGAGGCCGCGGACCAGGGAGAACGTCTGGCCGCGGTCATCGCTGCGCCACAGTGCCTGCGGTTCGGTGCTGGCCCACACGACGTCGTCATCATGGACGTCCGGCGTGATCTGCCAGACCCGCTCGACGGCGGCTCCGGTGTCCTCAGGGAAGCGGACTGCGCCCTCGGGGGTCTCATCCCAGGACTGGCCGAGGTCATCGCTCCTCGTGACCGTGGGGCCCCAGTGCTCTGAGCGCACCCCGACGAGAAGTCTCGGGGACCCTCCGCGGGTGTCGATGCCGATGCTGGGGATCTCACGCATGAGAAAGTGCGGGCCGTCCATCGTCCACGTGCTCCGGTCCTTGCTCTGGGCCAGCCAGAGCCCCTTGCGTGTGCCGATGGCGAGCAGTGTCGAGGTCATGGCTCGATCTTGCAGCGGACCACAGAGGTACGCAATGGATCAGCCTGCGTTCACCACGTTGCGCAACGGACGCTCCCGCGCATACGCCACGATCTGCTCCCTCAGGAGCGCCACCGCCCGAGGTGCGAAGGCACTGGAGGCCCCGCCCACGTGTGGGCTGATGAGGACCCCGGGCGTGTGCCAGAGCGGATGGTCCGTCGGCAGCGGCTCGGGGTCGGTGACGTCCAGAGCAGCCCGGATCCTGCCAGCCCCTGCCGCTTCGACCAGTGCGTCGGTGTCGACGACCTTGCCGCGCGAGACGTTGACGAGCAGCGATCCCTCGCGCATCGAGGCCAGGAAGTCCCGATCGACCAGTCCCTGGGTCGCGTCCGAGAGCGGCACGATCAGGATGACCACGTCCTGCTCCGGGAGAAGGGACGAAAGCTCGTCCACCCCGTGCACCGACGGCACGAGCTCATCGCCGGCCCGGGCGCGCGAGGCCACGGCCGTCAGCGTCACTTCAAAGCCACTGAGGCGACGCGCGATCGCGACCCCGATCCCGCCATACCCGATGATGAGCACCTTCTTGTCGGCGAGGGACTGCCTGCGTTCGGACGGCAGCCACTGCGAATGTCCCTGTGCGACAACAAACTCCGGTATGCCGCGCAGCGAGCTCAGCGTGAGTGTCACCGCGAGCTCTGCGGTCGAGGCGTCGTGGACACCAGCCGCGTTGGCGAGCAGAACGCCGGCCGGAAGCGCTGCGAGCACATCGTCGTAGCCGGCGCTCAGCAGCTGAACCACCCGCAGACCGGGCACCAGGCCGAGCCGCTGCCACGGTGGCGACCCGAGATAGGGCGGTACCACGAAGGAGAGCTCGTCACGGCGCGGTGGCTCCCCCGCCAGGTCCCACTGCACGATCTCCACACCCTCCACCGGTCCGACAAGGTCGATCCACTCGGGGTCCGGCAGCGAGATCACAGTCATGCCCAGACCGTAACGGGTGAGAATGTGGGATGAGCAGACGGGCATGGTCGGCGCTGTTGATCGCACTGCTCCTCACGAGCTGTGCCATCGGCGAGGAGCCGGTCGTGTCCCCGACGATCTCGGCGCCTGTGCGCAGCAGCGCCTCGCCGCCAGGAGCCACGACACCCGAGGCGCCCGCGACGGGGTCCCCGGCAGAAGCAACGCAGACCATCGCGACCGGGCTTTCCGTGCCCTGGGGGCTGGGCTTCCTGCCCGACGGCACGGCTCTGGTCACGCTGCGGAACCGCGGCGAGGTGCTCCACGTTGCCGAAGGCGCCGCCCCGGTCTCGGTGGGGCGGGTGCCCGGGGTGGTTCCCGGAGGGGAGGGAGGACTGCTCGGTATCGCGGTGTCCCCCACCTTCGCGTCGGATCGCACCGTCTTCGTCTACTTCACCGCGGACTCCGACAACCGGGTCATGAGGATGACGTTCGACGGGATCGCCCTGACGCCAGGCCAAGTCATCGTCGAGGGGATCGCCAAGGCCGCGAACCACGACGGTGGACGGCTCGCGTTCGGCCCGGACGGCTACCTCTACATCTCGACCGGTGACGCTGGTCAGCGCGACCCCGCGCAGGACGAGGCGTCGCTGAACGGCAAGATCCTGCGAGTCACCGCCGAAGGATCACCCGCCCCCGGCAACCCTTTCCCGGGATCCCGCGTATGGAGCCTGGGCCATCGCAACGTCCAGGGCATGGCCTGGACGATTGCCGGAGCCATGTACGCCAGCGAGTTCGGGCAGGATACCTGGGACGAGCTGAATCGCATCGAACCCGGCCGCAACTACGGCTGGCCGGTCGTCGAGGGGATCGCTCATCGATCCGGTTTCGTCGACCCCCTCGAGCAGTGGCCGACGGATGACGCGTCACCCAGTGGGATCGCCATCGGCACCGACGGTGCCGTCTACATGGCAGCGCTGCGCGGCGAGTCCTTGTGGCGCATCCCGTTGGATGCCAAGGGAAAGACGGCCACGCCGGGGCGGCTCCTCCAGGGCAGGTACGGGCGGCTGCGCACGGTGGTGTCAGCGCCGGACGGACGGCTCTGGCTGATCACCAGCAACACCTTTCGCGGCACCCCGCGTCCCGGCGACGACCGGATCCTGGCCCTCCGTCTGCCGGTTCACTGAGGCCAGGAGGGCCGGGGGGCGGCTCGCAGCCACGTCAAGGGAGCGTGCGAGCAGGGGCAAGAGTCACCTCTCGGACCCGACGTGAGGCCAAGAGTGCCCGAGGGGCGGCACGCAGCCCCGTCAAGGGAGCGTGCGAGCAGGGGCAAGAGTCACCTCTCGGACCCGACGTCTGGTCAGGAAGGCCGAGGGGCGGCTCGCAGCCCCGTCAAGGGAGTGCGAGCAGGGGCAAGAGTCACCTCTCGGTCCGACTAGCCAGAGGTCAGGAGACGCCGAGCTTGGTAAGGATCAGCTCGCGGACCTTGGCAGCGTCGGCCTGGCCACGCATCTCCTTCATCACCTGCCCGATCAAGGCGCCGGCAGCCGCCACCTTGCCGTCACGAACCTTGTCGGCAACCTCCTGGTTCGCCGCGATGACGGCGTCGACGGCGGCCGACAGCGCACCGTCGTCCTCGACCAGTCGCAACCCGTGAGCGTCGGCGACCGTCACAGGCGAGCCTTCACCGGAGAGGACGCCATCGAGCACCTCTCGGGCCATCGAGTCGTTGAGCCGCCCGGACCCGACGAGAGCGTCCAGCTCGGCGACGTGAGCCGGAGTCACGCCAAAGTCCGCCAGCTCACGACCCTCGGCACTGGCGCGACGGGCCAGCTCACCCGTCCACCACTTGCGAGCGCCCACAGGCGTTGCGCCGGCAGCAACGGACTCCTCAATGAGCTCGACCGCCCCGGCATTCATGACGTCACGCATTTCGAGATCGCTGTAACCCCAGTCGTTCTGGAGCCTGCGGCGACGTCCGGCCGGCGGCTCGGGAAGCGTGGCCCGCAGCTGTTCGACTCGTTCAGGCGTGGGGGCGACCGGCAGCAGGTCCGGCTCGGGGAAGTAGCGGTAGTCGTCAGCGTCCGACTTCACGCGGCCGGAGGTGGTGACGCCGGTGTCCTCCTGCCAGTGTCTGGTCTCCTGCACGATGGAGGCACCACTCATGAGCACCGCGGCGTGACGGGTGATCTCGTAGCGTATT
>Ga0209638_1002677_pt1 | contig 10872 bp, 13 predicted proteins | sample BarGraNGADG00211_FD_184490 | JGI IMG/M metagenome (GOLD analysis project Ga0209638, IMG submission 184490) | Arctic peat soil microbial communities from Barrow, Alaska - Barrow Graham LP Ref core NGADG0002-211 (SPAdes) (version 2) | ecosystem: Environmental > Terrestrial > Soil > Wetlands > Peat... | reverse complement strand
CCTCTCTCCTTTCCTTGATTGAAATAAGATTTTCGATTGATTGTACCAAATTTCACAATAAACACAAGTGCGTCCTTTCCTATTCTATCAGCGAATTGTCACACTTGAGTTGGAATGGATCTATGCTAAAATCCGAGCACAAAATATTCAGCAAAAAAGTATAAAGTTCAGCGGAGTAAGTCCATGAAGAGAATCATTCCTCCTGTCAAAGGGACACGCGATTTCTACCCCGAACAAATGGCCCTGCGCAACTGGCTGTATTCCACCGTGAGAGCAGTTTCGGAATCTTTCGGTTACCAGGAATGGGACGCGCCCTTCCTCGAGACGCTTGACCTATATGCGGCAAAATCGGGCGAAGAACTTGTCAAAAAGCAATCATACGTATTCACCGACCGGGGAGGAGATGAAATCACCCTTCGCCCGGAATTGACACCTTCACTGGCGAGGATGATCGCCGCCAGGCAAAACGAGCTGGTCTTCCCGGTGCGCTGGTGGTCTTTTGGACCATTCTGGCGATATGAAAGACCTGGCCGCGGCCGTTCGCGGGAATTTTTCCAATGGAATATCGACATGCTGGGTACCACCGGAGCAGAAGCTGACGCCGAATTGGTAGCGATCGCGGCTGGTTTCCTGAAGGCGGTTGGGCTTTCGCCATCGCAAGCCCAAATCTATGTCAACAACCGGGGATTGATGGATACCGAATTCGACAAATTGGGAATCAAACCAGAAAAGAAAGCCGAAGTTTCCGGTCTTGTGGACCGGCGCCAAAAAATGAACGCTGAAGCCTGGGAAGCAAACGCCGTTGAAATCGGGCTGACCACGCGTCAAATGGATGGATTGAAATCAATATTGGATGATAAAGAGCGGTGGCGCAATTCCGAGGAGCTTGTGCAACTGTTTAAGGCATTGGAAACCTTAGGGGTGCGTGAATACGTCCAGTACGATCCCAACATCATGCGAGGTCTCCTTTATTATACGGGAACGGTTTTCGAAGCATTCGATATTTCAGGTGGTGTACGCCGTTCTATTTTGGGAGGCGGGAGATACGACAACCTGCTGGGAGATGTGGGAGGCGACCATCTCCCAGCCGTTGGATTTGCGATGGGCGACGTTGTAATCACCCTGATCTTACAGGAGTTGAAGTTAGTGCCTTCCTTGCCAGTCTCCCCTGCCCCTGTTCTTGTAACAGTATTCTCTCCAGAACTGTTATTGGATTCGATCTCCCTGGCTGCAGAAATGCGGGGAGATGGATTAAAGGTAATCTGCTACCCGGAACCATCCAAACTGCCCAAACAGTTCAAGTACGCCGACCGAATGGGGATGCAAGTTGTCCTGGTAATCGGCCCGGATGAGGCAAAAGCCAGAAAAGTAACTGTTAAAAACCTATCCAGCGGGACACAGGAAACGATCGCCCGAGGCAAGGTATTCGAATCGGTAAATAAAATCCTTGAAAGCCAATAATGCCAGTGGTATAATCTCGCCCGCTCGTGGTGCCTGTAGCTCAATGGCAGAGTCCCTGACTGTGGATCAGGTTGTTGTGGGTTCGACCCCCATCAGGCACCCCTAAATGTAGTGGTTTTCATTTCCATGACGCCCATATACGGGGATAAGAGAAGCCTCTTTGACAAGAGGCCTCTTTTTTTTCAGCAACCTTACAGCAACCCAAATTGATATTTATTCCCCACATACGAACTAAATCTCAACCAAAATGCTTATCTGGAGTTCTACAAATCTGAGAGCAATATAGCCCACCATTATTAGGCAATTCTGCCTATATGCACGTCCCTGGCCCCGGGATAAAATTTCACATTAGAAATAAATTATCGTTAGGAGACTTGCATGAGCTTCAAGAAATTCGAAGCGAAACGAAATTTGGCACGGAAGCGCCGTCGTGCGCAACTCACCTGGTTCTTTATCGCACTTGGCGGGGTATTCCTGGTCGGAGCAGCATTTTTCATCCTACGAGGAAATCGGAACCCACAGACCCTGGCCGCCATCGACGTTCATGGCGCCCCCAGTTTGAATGTTGACAAGGAACAAGTTGACCTGGGAGACGTACAACTAGGACAGACGGTCAAGGTATCTTTCAGTCTGACAAACGTCGGCGACCAGCCTCTGCAATTTTCGGCACAGCCATATGTCGAAGTCGTGGAGGGGTGCTGACCTCCCACACCGACCATCGGTTCGATGGTCCTTCTGCCAGGACAAAGCACGACCCTATCATTGGAGTTCATGATGCACGGCGCTATGGGTGGCAAGCATAATTTCAGTGTACATCTTCCGACCAATGACCCAACTCAACCAGATCATACTCTTACTGTGCTATCTAATTGGGTGCCATGAAAATATTGTCGTTCGAGAAAATCGTCGGGCTGAGTCCCCTGCTCAGCCCGATTAATTTTGGAGGCGCAGTAGGCAAAAATGCCTATCAACACATGCGACATATTACGGTTCCCTCCACGACCACATAACGATATCGTAATACATCCTTTGCTAATTAGATCATCCGGAGCGCCAACATGAATTCAGCCTCTCTTTTCATGACAATTGATAAACCTGGCGAAGAGACCATATCCTGGACAACTCAACTGTTGAAAAACGCCGGGATGCGGGTCATTCGCACTTTTGACCTGCGGGAAGCCAGACTCTCACATCCCGATTGTCCCTGTCCCCACCATGGGACTGAACTATGTGATTGTCAGATGAGCGTCCTATTGATCTATCACGGAGCTAATTCTCCGGCGTCCCTCCTGATCCATAGTTTTCAGAAAACCACCTGGCTTTATCTCGTGGATACCCCGGAACAGCCCGTCAATCATGGTCTGGAGCTGTTGATCCGGGAAATCCTATCCCAACCTGTTCCAGAAGCTATCGAAAACTTGGAAGACTGACTGCATTACCGAGGAATGCCCAGTGAATATGCTTAGAAAATATTGGATTGTCGTATTCGGAATTGCCTTCGGCGTCTATGCCTTCCTGCCATTCCTGGCGCCGGTCTTCATGCACATCGGCTGGAAAGGCCTTGGAAACGCGATATACTTTATTTACTCGTTCCTTTGCCATCAATTGCCGGAGCGGTCTTTTTTTCTATTTGGTCCCAAACTGACCTATTCCCTTGCGGAGATCGGAGCAACCGGGCAGGACACGAGCAACATGCTCGTGTTGCGCCATTTCATTGGAAACGTGGCCATGGGCTGGAAGGTGGCCTGGTCTGACCGCATGGTGTCCATGTTCCTAAGCCTATGGGCGTTTGGCTTATTGTGGTGGCCGTTCCGCAAGCACCTGCCCAAACTGCCGCTCTGGGCACTGATCTTGTTCCTGCTCCCGATGGCTGTGGACGGAGGAACGCACTTCCTGAGTGATATCTCCGGGATCGGACTGGGTTTCCGGGATACGAACCTTTGGCTGGCGACTCTCTCTCAAAACATTTTCCGGCCCGAATTCTACGCCGGGGATGCCTGGGGATCGTTCAACTCGCTGATGCGCCTCCTGACCGGAGTTCTTTTTGGACTTGGGATCGCCTGGTTCGCTTTTCCTTACCTGGATGATGCGCTATCGGAAACAGACAAACCCCTAAACCTACGAAAATAAGATATCCTGGAGACCTCATGTCCACTACTCCGCCCCCCATTCGTGTCCTGCTAGCGGACGATCATACGATCGTGCGCGCAGGTATCCGCACTTTTTTGGAGCAGCCTGGGAATATCGAGGTGGTTGCAGAAGCGGAAGACGGGGAAACCGCCAAGGTACTGATTGCGCAGCATAAACCGGACGTTGCCGTACTGGACATCCAGATGCCGAAAGCAAGCGGGATCGAAGTTACCCGCTGGATCCGGGCAAATATGCAGGGGGTAGGGGTACTTATCCTCACCGCCTATGACGATACTCCCTATGTAATGGGAGTGCTGCAGGCCGGCGCCAACGGTTACGTTCTGAAAACTGCCTCTCCTGAGGAACTCATCCAGGCGGTTTACGATGTGCACGCAGGGAAATCCGCCCTGGATGCAGCCATCGCACGCAAGGTCATGACTCAAATGTTCGACCAGCATAAGTCCTCCGCTATCCAGCCGCTGACCGATCGGGAAATGGAAGTCCTCCAACTGGCAGCGAAGGGTTACACCAACAAAGCAATAGCAGTCCAATTGGATATCAGCGACCGCACCGTGCAAGGACACCTGGCTCACATTTTTGATAAACTTCAGGCGGACAGCCGTACCGAGGCGGTCATGCGTGCGGTCTCGTTGGGATGGATATCGCAATCGGCCGGGACGATCCCCGAAGAGTAGCATGAAAAAAACGTTATGGCGGGGCTCGACGCTCCAGTCCCTGGCTGTCATCATCCTGCCCCTGACGATCCTGCTGGTAGCGATCAGCCTGGCCAGCTTCTCGATTCACCAAAATGCCATGCGCTCTGTGGTTGGAGAGCGGGACGAGCGCTCTGCCCGAAGTGCGGCCAGCGTCATCGAATCCGAGGTCAACCACCAGCTCTTTGCTATTCGCAGTCTGGCCTTGCTCGCCAGCACTAATCCCCAAGAGAACCCGGGTACGATATTGACCTCCTCTGAAAGCTTGATGGGGGTATTTGATTACGGCACCGCCTTTTTCCAGCCAGATGGTACGCCCCTGGCCGCAACTGGAGATCAGTCATTCTGGCTAACGCTTTCCAACACAGCAGAACTTGGCTCGGTATTGGACCCAGCCAAAACCAACGCAATTTCTACAGTCTTTATTTCCCCTGCGAACGGCAAACCGGTGGTATTAGTTTCTTCACGAATGGAAGGTGACAACCGGACTGCTGTGGGGGCCTTCTCACCGGAGGCGCTGATCCTGCGCACGCTTCAGGATATCTATCCTGCGGGTGGGGAAACGGCGGTTTATGTTATTGATCCAACCTTCCGAGTCTTATATCACACCGGGCCGGCCACCCTCGAAAGCGCGCCTCAGAGTCATCCGGGTGTTGCTGAAGCGTTCAATGGGCAAAGCGGGACCACTTACATGAAGGTGGGCCGCGACGAACATGTGGTCGCTTACAGCCCAATTACCACAGTTGGCTGGGCAATCGTTACAGAGGAGTCCTGGCAGCTGGTCTCCAATCCAACCTTGAGCACATCGCAGATGATCCCACTCATCCTGGTGCCTGCGCTCCTGCTGGCCATGCTGGCGCTGTGGTTTGGGGCGAATCAGATTGTCCGTCCTCTCCAGAAGCTGGAATCGAAAGCGGGCAAACTGGCCTGGGGTGATTTCCAGGAGATCGAAAAACCTGTGGGAGGCATCGCCGAGATTCGGGACCTGCAGGACGAACTGGTGCATATGGCGCGCCAACTCCAGGCTGCCCAGAAGAGCCTGCATAGTTATATCGGCGCGATCACGCAAGGCCAGGAAGCTGAGCGGCTGCGTCTGGCGCGCGAATTGCACGATGACACCATCCAATCTCTGATCGCTCTCAAGCAACGTGTTCAATTGGCACGGATGCCTCGCAAGAAAGGCGCGCCTGTTCCTGAATTGGAGGAACTGGAAGGCCTGATCGAACAGACCATTGACGACTTACGCCGGACAACGCGCGCCCTGCGCCCCATCTACCTGGAAGATCTTGGGTTGGTGGCAGCGTTGGATATGCTGGTGCACGAAACAGGCCAGAGCAGCGGGTTGCCGGTTGACTTCAATTCATCCGGAACTGAACGCCGCTTGCCAACCGAGGTTGAACTGGCGCTCTATCGCATGGTCCAGGAAGCACTCAACAATGCCGTGCATCACGCCCAGGCCCAACACATCACTGTGCGCATGGAGTTCAATTCTCAAGCGGTGAGGCTCGAAATTACCGATGACGGGAAGGGTTTCGAAATCCCCAAAACCCCCGCCGAGTTCACACCCGAAGGTCACTTTGGCCTGCTGGGTCTTTATGAACGGGCTGAGCTGATAGGAGCACACCTGAAGATCAGTTCTTCCCCCGGAAAAGGCACGCACCTCAACATCGAACTGCCTTTTCCTCTACAATAGTATTAGGAGTATATATTGATGGAATTTACCGGTAACAAGACGAAGGAAAAAAACTTTAGCCGTATCCGGGTTTTCGCCCATGCCTTGATCTTCGTCACCAGCTTCTCGCTGGTCTTTATTGTTGGCTGGGGTGGAGCGACGACCGTCGTTGGACAAATTTTCAGCTCTTATAAATCCGTTATCGCCCGCCTCGGGGGTGTCCTGGTAATTCTGTTCGGACTGGCTACCCTTGATATCATCCGCATCCCCTGGTTCTACTATGACACCCGTCCACAATTCAAGGGGAGGACAGGTACATATGCCAGTTCAGCCCTGCTGGGACTCTTCTTCGCAGCCGGCTGGACCCCCTGTATCGGTGCGACGCTTGGTGCGATCCTGACCCTGGGTGTCAGCCAAGGTGCGGCTGGACAAGCCATGTGGCTTGCCTCTGGCTATTCTTTGGGTCTTGGCATTCCATTCTTGCTGTTAGCCATCGGCCTGGAACGGGCAACCGGTTGGATGCGCAAGTTGTCCCGTTTCCGGCGTGCCTTTCAGATCGCGAGCGGAATCCTAATCATTTCAATAGGCGTGCTCCTGGTGACGAACTGGATGACCCTGATCGCCATCTGGGCCTTCAAGAACAAGCTTTTTCTGGATGTCTTTTCTGTCGGGAGCGGGGTTCCCTCTTACCTGACCGCCATCCTGGCTGGGGCCCTCTCTTTTTTCTCACCATGTGTTGTACCCCTCGTGCCAGCCTACCTTGGGTATTTGAGTGGACATGTTCTGCATCAAGCAACTTAGATGCGCCGAAATGTCGGTTTTTCATTGCGCCAACCAGCGCTCGGTTTTCATTAGAAAAAGGGGTATAGTTCGGTTATCCTGATTGCCCAAGAAAGGAAATCAAAATGGAAAAAGATCCTGTATGTGGAATGGATGTTGACCCCAAGACTGATGTGAACAAATCTGAATACAAGGGGCAGACATATTATTTCTGCTCTGCCGGATGTAAAAAGGACTTTGACAGGGAACCGGAAAAATACATCAAGCCGGTAGTACCAGGTCAGCATCACCACTAGCCCTCGCAAGAAGAACAGCTGAGTAACTAGAACGAACATTGTATTCAACAAAGCTCGGTTTGTGCAAAGCACAGCCAGGAAGGTCTGTTCAACGAGTGAGCGCACGAATCTCCCCCAAGTGGCTGAGAAAAACACTCCCCATTCGATGGATATGACTGGGGAGTGTTTGCAGTACTATTTAGTTCATGATGCGCATATATTTCGACTCTGCTCTGACATAAGAGCGTTCAGCCTATCGTATATTACTGAATAATCTACAGATAAGGAGAACGAGGCATGAACCGGGGAATCAAAATTATCACGAAAGGCTTGTTTGTCGTTACCTTTACTCTATTACTCGCGGCTTGTGCATCACGCCCGCAGTCAGTGGGGTCGAATGGAACCGCCTGGGGGACAGGGGCCTTTAGTACGAACGGCGAACAGATCTATTTTACTGGCACTAGCAACCGCGGCACAGCAATCACTTACTCGGGTGGTCCAGTGTCGAACAGGTGGATGATGGGTGGTGGTCAGTTGGCGTGTGCCTCCTGCCATGGACCTGACGGAAAGGGTGGCGTACATACCATGGGTATGATGCAGACGATGGATGCCAAAGACATTCGCTGGTCAGTCCTGCAAAGCGAATTCGATTCCGAAAAATTCCGCCTGGCGGTTACAGAAGGGCAGGATCCGGACGGCACGCAGTTGAACTCGGATATGCCGCGCTGGAACATTGGCATTGACGACTTGGCTGACTTGATCGCCTACCTCAAAACATTACCTTGACTTGGGAGATGACACGATGGCAACTGACATAGGGTTTCGTACTACATTGGATTTGCCTTACGAGCAGGCTGTTCAGAAAACTACGGACGCACTCATGGCAGAAGGCTTTGGCGTGCTGACACAGATTGACGTGCAGGCCACGTTGAAGCAAAAGATCAACGCTGATTTTCGCCGTTATGTGATCCTCGGTACGTGCAACCCCACCCTCGCTTACCGCGCCCTCTCAGCCAACTTGGACGTCGGATTGTTGCTGCCCTGCAATGTCACAGTATATGAAGAAGGTAACCGCACAGTTGTTGCCGCTGTAAACCCGGTGGAAATGCTTGGTATTCTCAAAGGAAACCAGGTGATGCAGGAGGTTGCCGTGGAAGCCAAGACCAGGCTGCAACGTGCGATTGCAAGCCTCGGGTGATTCTGAGAAACGCTATTTGTCGAAGAGCAAGTTTGTCATCGGGGGCACGATCCTCACCACTTCGTTCTTGCGTCTTGGATCGTGGTAATACCGGCTGTCTTTTTGACATGCAGCAGCAGAATGAAGGAGACACATGATGAATGAGGAACACGAACATCACGGAGCGGAAACGCACCCTAGAAAAGTAGACCATTCGTTGATGGAGCATCATTCCATGGATGACCACGCGCACGACCATGCTGATCCCGTCCAAGAACCCATGGAACACGGCATAATGCAACCTCCAGAGATCGAAGGCGCATCTCACGAAGGTCACAGTGGTCATGCAATGCAAGCGGAACACGCCGGGCACGAGGCGGCGCACACAGACCACAGCGGCCACGAGCAGATGTTTCGCCAGAAATTTTGGGTTTCGTTGGTGCTTTCCATTCCGGTGATCTTATTCAGCCCCTCGATCCAAACCTGGTTGGGTTTTCGCATGCCGGTCTTTCCCGGCAGCGAATGGATCGCCCCGGTTTTTGCAGTGATCGTCTTTTTCTATGGAGGCATGCCCTTCCTGCAGATGGCCGTTCCCGAAATAAGGACCCGAAAGCCGGGAATGATGACCCTGATTTCCCTTGCCATCGGCGTGGCCTTCGTATACAGCCTGGCGGCCTTGTTCCTGCCGGCCAGTATGACCTTCTTCTGGGAACTTGTCTCGCTGATCGACATCATGCTGCTCGGTCACTGGATCGAGATGCGATCCGTGCGCCAAGCTTCGGGCGCCTTGCAAGAGCTGGCTAAATTGATGCCAGATACAGCTGAACGTATTAGCCCGGACGGGAAGACCGAAATCATTACCACAGGCAACCTCCATAACGGAGACCTGGTATTGGTTCGTCCAGGTGCCAGTGTGCCGGCTGACGGGGAAGTTCAAGAAGGCAATTCGGATGTCAACGAAGCCATGATCACCGGAGAATCGAAACCGGTCAAAAAACAACCCGGTACTAAAGTGATTGCTGGTACGATCAATGGGGATGGGAGTTTACGGGTAAAAGTCACTGCCACCGGAGATGAGACAGCTCTGGCAGGCATCATGCACTTGGTCGAACAAGCCCAGCAAAGCAAATCCAGCACACAGGTCCTGGCAGATAAAGCAGCCGGCTGGTTGTTTTACATCGCATTGGGTGTGGCTGCCATCACAGCAGTTGCCTGGACACTGGCGGTTGGGTTCAATTCTGATGTGATCGCACGAGTGGCCACGGTGTTAGTCATCGCCTGTCCGCATGCTCTAGGCCTGGCGGTCCCGCTCGTAGTAGCCATCACCACTGCTATGGGCGCTAAAAACGGCATCCTTGTACGAGATCGCCTGGCCCTGGAAAAAGCACGTCTGATCAACATGGTCATATTCGATAAGACCGGTACGCTGACCGAAGGTAAGTTCGGCGTGGTCGGCATCGAGACAGTGGATGGTTTGAGCCAGGAAGACGCACTCGCATTGGCGGCTGCCATCGAAAGTGACTCTGAGCACACCATCGCCCGCGGCATCCGCAAGTCGGCGGAAGAACGCCAGCTATCGCTGCCGGTTATTTCAGACTTTGAAGCCATACAAGGACGCGGAGCACGCGCAAAGAAGGATGGCCGGGATGTATATGTTGGTGGTCCGCGCTTACTGGAGATGCTTGAACTAAAGCTGCCCGACAAACTGCTCGAGTTTGAGCAAAATTCAAACAAGAAAGGGCAGAGCGTAGTCAACCTGGTTCAGGATGGCTCGAATGGGGTGCAGGCAGTGGCGGTCTTTGCCCTTGCAGATGTAATCCGTCCAGAGAGCAAACTGGCGATCGAGAAGTTGCAGAAAATGGGCATCGAAGTTGCCATGCTGACGGGCGACAGCCAGGCGGTTGCCAAAGCTGTGGCGGATGAGCTGGGTATCAAGACCTATTTCGCTGAGGTGCTCCCTGAAAACAAAGACCAGAAAGTGGCCGAGATGCAAAAGCAGGGCAAGCATATCGCGATGGTCGGTGACGGGGTAAACGATGCCCCTGCGCTAATCCGGGCGGACGTGGGCATTGCAATAGGAAGCGGAACGGATGTGGCAATCGAATCAGCCGGGATCATCCTGGTCAAGAGCAACCCGATGGATGTGGTCAAGATCTTCGATTTGAGCCGGGCCAGCTACCGCAAGATGGTCCAGAATCTGATCTGGGCGGCTGGATATAACGTGGTGGCCTTGCCGTTAGCAGCAGGTGTGCTGGCACCGGTTGGAATCTTGCTCTCGCCGGCCGTGGGGGCCTTGCTCATGTCACTCAGTACCGTGATCGTGGCTATCAACGCACAATTACTACGCGGACATAAATTAGCCGGTTGATCGGTCGATGGCAGCGGTAGAGTAATTCACCCAATAGATAATCAAAAAGACTGGAGCGGTGCGGCCGAGTGTCCACCGCTCCTTTTTTATATACGCCAAATGGCCTATGTGGAAATCCGCCGAATGACGCTCATAGTCAATGTGCGGTAGGCATAGAATTCAACTCATCAAAGAATTGTAGAAAGGAGAAAGAAGCCGTCAACTACTATCGGCTAAAGCCGATAGCTTGTGCCTGCGGATAAATCCGCCTGAAGCGGAAGAAGCGCGACACCTTGAGTAATAAACTCGTTTGGCCT
>Ga0209638_1002675_pt1 | contig 10876 bp, 17 predicted proteins | sample BarGraNGADG00211_FD_184490 | JGI IMG/M metagenome (GOLD analysis project Ga0209638, IMG submission 184490) | Arctic peat soil microbial communities from Barrow, Alaska - Barrow Graham LP Ref core NGADG0002-211 (SPAdes) (version 2) | ecosystem: Environmental > Terrestrial > Soil > Wetlands > Peat... | reverse complement strand
AGATGCTGAGCAGCTGCCCACGGGTAGTGTCTCAGCTTGCTTGGGGCTCCGACGGATGCCACGGATGACCGCCCGGCGGCACTCCCTCCCCGCTAGCATGTCTACCTACAGGAGGTGGGCATTTCATGGAAAACTCGACTACGGACCAGCCGCAGGAGACTGTCACCAAGCCAGGACCGCCCCCGCCGCCAGATCCGGCCATCCTTACGCCGGAGCAGCGGCAACAATTGGTCACGTGGCTGGACCTTCGATGGGGTGCGGCTGCCTGCCCGTTTCACGGCACAACGAAATGGCAGGTTGGGGACAGTCTGATCGGTACGACTGGGTTCTCGCCAGGGGGGCTTCGCCTCGGCGGTCCGACCTATCCGCTGATCGCGGTGACATGCCTGACCTGTGGCTATACGGTCCTTGTCAACGCTCTCGTTGCTGGGGTCATCCCTCGGCCCGCAGCATCGGAAGTGAAAGAGGGGCACGAATAGATGCCGGACTCGATGTTGCCCGGCCCAAAGAGCGTCCAATCAACGTACGTCAGCGGTGGCGTCACGGTTGTTCCAGCGGAGCCGGAAGAGGGTTTCGGCATGGCTGAGAGCGACTGGGATCGTCTCTATCGGCACGTATCGCGCATCCGTGAGCGCAAGACATGGCCCGAGAATCTGCTATGGGCCGCCTTAGCCATTTCTGTAGGGGCGGCATCTTCATGGCTCGGATGGTTAGACGCCAATGGGACTCTGCCGGCCGCGGCCCAGGCCGCCGTCGAGTGGGAAGGGTGGGTCTTTGGTGCCGTGGCCGTTACCGCAACCCTTGTGACCGCTCTTTGCTTCATATTCACGCGACATGCGACCAATCAACTGGAACGCGATAAGGACGACATCCTGGAGGACATCCGTGAGATCCACCCACCGAGGTCTGGCACACGGGTGTTGGAAGTGGCGGATATGCGGCACTATGCCGCTACATACGTCGGTCAGTTCGTCAGGTGCAGCTGTGGCCAGAGTTTCAACGGCCCCGGCTGGGACAGACACGTGATGCGCACACAAGTCACGACGCTTTCCCAATCAACTCCGAATAGCGCAGAGGCGCGGAACCGATGAGCCGTAGCAGCGTGTCGCGGAACAGGTACCGGTCGTCCCGGTGGTTGTACCGGAACGCCATAGGTCGACTTGCACGGTCTCCGCGGGCGGACATCGGCGGCGCGTAGCGTGACGCTCCGCGTTCTCGTCTGGGCGCCCGCTGGCGCCGATGGCGTTCTCATCAAGCCGACAGGACCGCCACCCGTCCAGCCCTGGCGCGTCCTGTGCTACGTGGAACCCCTGGCCGCTATGGGGATCGAGCTGCGCGGGCTGCCGTTGGTGGTGGACGAGCCCGCCCTGTACTCCGATGGACTGGATGCCGTGAAGGCAGCGGCCGATTGGGCGGACGCGATCTTGTTCAGGCCGATCGAGACGGACTGGGCCTGCCGTCAGTGCGACTTCCGCACCCCGTGGGAGGCCCTTGCCCGGAACCATGCCGCCAGAACAGGGCACGAGCCATCCCCAGAAGACATGTTGCTAAGACGGTTCTGGAACGACCTAGGACCGCGGCGGGCTCAAGTCGGCGTGATCTTCGATACGGACCACTGGATCGAGCCAGATGCGATGTGGTGGGTCCCGGCCCCGATGCGAGACCAAGTCGCAGGTTGGCGCCACCCGATCACGACGGCCGACCTCGTCACCGTATCGACGCCGCGCCTGGCTAGGCACTGCGAGCGCTTCAACCCCAACGTCAGGGTTATCAGAAACTCGATCGACGTGGCTCAATACGTCCCCACGGAACCCCGGCGTAAGGGGCGGGCGCGGCTCGTCTGGTATGCCGCAGGCGGCGTTACAGACCGCCTTTCCGACTGGACAGGTCCCGCCCGGGCAGCGGCGAGGGAGCACCACGACCGGCTGCGATCCGTGTTTGTTGGCGCCAATCCGAACCGGCCCGAGGACGGAGCAACTCTCCGCTCGGCCAGCTGGGATGAGGTGCGCCCTGCCGTGGACTTTCGGGTTTGGCCCCGGGCATTGGCGAACTCCTGGCCGGACATTGGGATTAGTCCCCTTAGACCGAGCCCCTACAACGCGTGCCGCGGGGAAAACCACTGGCTTGAATTCGCTGCGCTGGGCTGCCCTGCCGTGGTGGAGGGGTGGAGAGGCAGCGGCCCGAACCCCTACGACGCCATAAGGCCCGGCGTTGACGGACTCTTGGCCCGCGGCCGACAGGAGTGGAGCGATCAGATCGGACGCCTGACTCGGTCGCCGCAACTACGGGCGGACATCGGAGGAGCCGCTCGAGAGCGCGTTATCCGCGAATACGACCCCAGGGTACGCGCCGCCGAGATGGCCGACGCCTACAGGTGGGCAGCGGAGCACGCCGGGATCAATCGGAGGGGGGAGTAGCCCCCGCCGCGCTTTGGCTGATGGCTCGGCGATAGAGGTGAATCGACTCGAAAATGGCAGGTAGGCTGCGCTACAGTAGGCCAAGAGGGTTTTGTACCGGACGATGGTCCCGTCATCTATAGTTCGGAGTCCGGGTTGCCGAAACATAGCGCAGGTGCTATAAGTGCCTAACGTCCCAACACGGTACGTTCTGGAAGTCTCGGACCAGGCAGGCGAGTACCTCGAGAAGAAGTGCCATCGCGATCCCAGGATCCGCGGTCAGATCCAGCGCAGGTTCGAGTTCGTCGTCAGGCTCCTCGAGCAAAGCGGCACTCTGCTAGGTGGCGACTACATCGACCACTTCGTTGATGAGGTGTGGGAAATCCGAATCGACCACCAGACCGGTGCCTACCGGATGCTCTTCGCGACCGGCTTCGGGAACGTGTTGGCGGTCGGTTGCGGCGCAATGAAGAAGAGGAACGGATTCACGCCCAAGCAGAAAAAGGATTTCGTTCGGCGCTGCCGCGCCTGGGTGGATGAGCTCAAGAACCGGAAGGCATGAAGGCATGAATTGGCAAGAACTCCGTCGCAAGTGGAACGAGGACCCCAAGTGGGTCCAGGCCTTCGAGGAGGAGTATCCCTTCCGTGAAGTAGCGCTGGCGGTCGTTGGTCTGCGAGCCGAACTAGGGCTGAGCCAGGCTCAACTAGCCGAGCTCGCTGGTACTCAACAGTCCGTCATCTCTCGCCTGGAATCGGGTCAGCACTCGGCCGAAATCGACATTCTCAATCGCATAGCCAAGGCCGTGGGAATGGCCTGGCGACCCGTCTTTGGTGAGGCTGAGGAACAGGCACTGGAGCCTGTTGTCGAACACAGCAAGGTTCACAGCACCGAGCCGATCATCTTGGCCGAGCCTCAAAGCAGCCCTCTATTTCTCCCGATCGACATAATTGGCGTCACCAAGAATGCTCACTTCATTCCGTCCCCGCCGCGCTTCGCGGCCGAATATGAGGTGGTCGAGCGGTCGCCTAAGCGAAGAGAAGGGGAAGCTATGTCTCCCCAAATGGTGGCGGCATGATCAATCAGGTTGATCCAACCCGAGAAGGGCCGCCCGGTTTCCCCATCCAACTCCGTGAGGCGTACCTCTACGAGGCCAATGTCTCGCGCCGGTCTCGGCAGAAGGGTGACGCCCGGAAGCCGACTCTGGACGCCCAGATCCAGGGCGCCGCGCCGGATCCTCGGGGGGGCGCATTCAGCGTCGTCCTTGGCGCCAACGTGACAATGCCCTTTGGAACTCCACCGGTTCCGGGTGTTGCTACTTTCTCCTGCTCGGTCATTGGGAGATTCGAGCATCCCGAACCGCTTCCGGAGGACTTCCGTGAGCGCTTCTGCCAGAAGGAAGCGCTTGTTCTACTGTGGCCCTACTTACGGGCATCGCTGTCTGAACTGACTCGCATGGCTGAACTGCCGGCTCCGCCTCTGCCGACCCTTGACGTCTCACGAATCGTTGCTGCCGAGGGGGCACTCGCGGTGCATTCGGAGCTGCGAAGACCGAGAGTCAAGAAGCTGCGAGCGCCCGAGGACTCGGCTCCGGCTTCCTAACGGCCCCGACGCCAGCGCCAGGACTGGCCGCACGTCTGCGGGACCGTCGACGCTGAGCGTTGCGAGCCCCCGACGCAGCCGCGCTCGCCACTCCGGGCCGTTTCGTGGGGCTGGTTATGGGCCTAGGCGGTCACGGGCGGCTAGCCGATGAAGTGCTGCCAGGCCAGGACCAGGATCAGCACGAAGGCCGCGGACGCCGCGACGTAGCCGACCGCCCGGAACAGGCTGAAACTTGAGCCAGCGCGGGGCATGCTCCGCACGGGTGCCCCACAAGACGTGCAGCGCGGAGAGCCCGCCATGAGATCGGCTCCGCACCGGAAACAGACATCGCTCGCCATTTCATCCACCTCAGTTATCGCGGCTAGAGAGTGCCGATGGTGCCTCTGCATCCCAGCAGGCTTATTACCGCCTTACCCGCGGCCGAGACGGTGGCATTCGTCGGCTCTGCGACCGCCGCAAGCACGGCCGTTCGGGCATCGTCAAGCCGGTTGCTATAGACCTGCACCGGGGCGGGGGGATCGGAGACATTGGAGGAGAGCCATCTGGCCTCGTCTTCCAGTAGCAGGCCGATCGCGCCGAGATCCGTGGTGATCTGATCGTTAGTCGCGCCCTTCATCGAGTCGGAGATTGTTTGTAACTCGTCGAGCTTGGGGAGAATGCGCGTCTTGATCGGTCCGTAGGCATCGGTAGTCGGCGTCTGGACGGTCGGCACCTGAGTCGGCACGGCATGGGCTGGCGCCGTCTGCCCAATCCAATACTGCCCGACCGCGACGATAAAGATGAGAGCCACGATAACCCCGGCGATCCGGCGCATTCGTTTCCACCTCTCGTTGCCCTAGGGCGTGATCGTCAGCGTCCCGCTGGCGAGCGCGTTGCCGCCCGCATCGTCCACCTCGAAGGCGTGCGTTCCCAGCGGTAGAAGGGCTGAGGTGAGCGCCAGGCCATAGACATCCGTATCGGCCGTGGCGGTCACGGCCTTGATGGGCGTCCGGTCCACGACGAAGTTGAAACCCTGGCCGCTGGGCACGACCCGCGTGAAATGGGCCACCATGACGAGCTTGTCACCCTGCGCGAACGTGGTCGACTGCCCGGTGATGGCGAACGTCGTCGCGTCGAACGATGCGCCGAACCAGATCGTCCCGACCGGCGGCAGATTCTCAAGGGGCACACCCCCGCTGCTGCATCCGGCGGCCGTGGCCAGGACCGCGATCATTAGGAGCTTGCGCATTCCCTCATCCCTCCTTCCGCGCGGAATGTGGAGCGTCCGCGCCTTCGCTCGTGACAGCCGATCGGACCTCTCGTAACCGGTCCGCCAGTCGGCTAGTGGGCGCCAGGCCCAGCCGGACCTAGATTGCCGGTCCACCAGTGGACGCCGCCATGCTTGGAGCAGGTGCCGGACCGGTTCGCGCTGTAGGACCAGGTGCCGTCGGCACAAACGGCAGAGGCGCCGGCTGCCTTGGCGGCAGCGTTCGGATCGACCGGGGCCGGCTTGACCGTGGGTGGGGGCTTGGTGGGCACAGGCTGCGCGGTCGGCGTTGGCTGCGCGGTCGGCTTCGGCGGGGCGGTCGGCTTCGGCGGGGCGGTCGGCTCAACGGTCGGCTTCGCGGTCGGCGTTCGGTCAACCGTCGGGGTTGGCGAAGGTGTCTCGATGACAAGCTGAGCCGCAGTCTGTCCGGGCGTTGGCGTGGTCGCTACCTGGCTTGCATCGTTTCCAGGCTGCTGCCCGGCGCTCGGCTGAGTGACGCACGCCCCGGACGCCAGGCCAACCGTCAAGAGCACCAGCGCGACCGGGAAAGACTGGCCCCATCTGCTGGTTCGATGTAAACGCTCGGCGTTCATCTGGAACCCCCTGCACCACACGCGCTACGTAGTCTGCTTGCGCAAGACCGTTAGGCAAATGGGACGCGACTCCAGTCTAGGCTCCCCTCGCCGGGGCACAAGTCCTGGTCGCCCATAGCCATTTGGTACCCAGTCGGAGGTCCGGGATGAGCCAACCACAACTGCGACGACCGCGTGGAGATCAGGGACGCACTCGAGATGGGGGTGAGAAGTGGACCCGAGATGGGACCCCGACGCGTCCGGTCTAGCTGTCACGACGTAGCCGACTAGCGGAGCGGGGCCACAGGGAGACTAGGGCGGCCCGCTTATCTGCCGCTTATCTGACCCCACCGTTCGGCGTATGTTGTCGGCCTACGGCCGAACGATCGAGTGGAGGGCATTGATCTTGCCTGGAGACCCATCTCCCGAACCGGAACCGGCGCCGAGCAAAGGAGCACCACCGGAGAAGATCAAGGCGTGGCTCCATACGGTCGGCTACCCGCTCGAGTTCGCAACTGCTCGGACGTTGCGAGAGGCCGGCTTCGATGCTCGTCAGGGCCGCTCGTACATGGACGTCACCGCCTCAGGAGGGCGGGTCCGCGAGATCGACGTGCTCGCTCCTCTCCGCGAGACTGATCAGGACGTGTCGGTGGCCCTGGTCGCCGAGTGCAAATACACCGTCGAGAAGCCGTGGGTGGTCCTCACGACCACCGCCCTCCTACAGCCGGCAGACGTCCTGGAAGCGACCCTCGCGAGCGATAACGTTCGTCCGCTCCTGGTGGGTCGGGCGAGGAACCCGAACGTGCGCGGCGTACCTCAGTTCCTCGAGATCCCAACTCGCCACGGCTTCTCTGTAGTGACGGCCTTCCGGCCGTTGGATCAGGACAGCGACGCGGCCTACCGCGCTATGTCGCAGGTCGTAGGGGCAGCCCGAAACGTCTGGTCGACCGAGACGTCTCAGCCTTGGAAGCTCATCTGGCCGGTAGTGGTCATCGAGGGGCAACTCTTCGAAACCGCAGATGATGGCGGGGAGGAGGTCCGCGAGGTTGGCCGGTCTAGGATCATGTGGCACGGTGCATCTGCCGCCCGGCCGGTGGTTGTCGATGTGGTCACGTCAGACAATCTGAAGGCCTACGCGGAGGAGGCGTACGGGGCTCTTCGCGGGATCCAGAACCTGCTTAGCGAGAAGGCATACGAAGCGCGAAGGTCTGCGAGCGAGGATCGGTAGCAGCCGGGTGGGCGCAGTCACTCCGTACCCCATTTCGTACCCCTGAATGGTTGGGAATGGTGGTACGAAATGGACTCCGCCGGACACGCCCTATCACGCGCGCCCTGGGCCTAAATGGGGTTCAGGAGGCCGAGCGTTCGAATCGCTCCGCCCCGACCATCTTCTGAGCGTGAAAAGGCCCTCGGAGGCGACTCCGAGGGCCTTTCTCTCTGCCCAAATCCCTTACCGATCCCTTACCGATCCAGGACACACTCGACATCGGTCCCTGCGTTGCCACCGACCGGGTGCTGTCCCGCCGGGCACATGCCGTGGTAGTAGACATCCCACAGGGGTAGCACAGCGAATATGACCAGCAGTACGAGGAGCGCGATCATGATCCATGTGCCGACGCTCTCGTTGACCTTCACCGGGCCTATCGAGTCACCCTTCGACCGCCCCCACAGCACGCAGAGCGCAAGTACGACTAGGCCGGCTAAGGGCTGTGGCGTGTCAGTAACCCCATCTGCATCGGCTGGCCCAAGTGCCATTCAGGCTAACCCGGCATCATTGTATCGCGCAACGGATCTACCGCAGGTCGAGCGGTAATTTCTGTTGGTTTGGCCGTTTCGGCAGACGGATTGGAGCCACCATGGGGATGCGGGGGCCACTTGGCAATATCGAGGCCAAGGTTCACAGGGGCCTGGAGCATGTGCAGGAGCTTGAGTCGCTTGAGGCTGACTTCTTTGGTCCGGTCCCTTATGAGATCGTCGACAATGCCGAGGAGGGGACCGGGTGGCGCGTGGTCACCGCGTCGATCATGCGCGAGCCACCCGCCAAGCTCGGGATCGTCGCGGGGGAAGCTGTCCACCAATTCCGGTCATCGCTCGACCACCTGGTGAAGTTGGCGGTTGGGCTCACGGGCCACACATACCGGGGCACTTTCCCGATCTGCCGGAGCGCCGCTGCCTTCAAGGAGGCCGAGGGGACACTTCGCGCGCGCCTCCGGGGGGCGCACTTTGCCGTCTTGGTGCGAGTTCAGCCATACAACGTAGACCCGATCCACCCGGAAAGCGCCCGATTGGCGGTGATGTCCACTTTCGACAATGCAGACAAGCACGATGCCGTGCAGGTCGGCTATGCGGTTCTCCGAGGGGGGTCGTTCCAGGGGGTAAAAGACGTTGAGTATGCCGGCCCGGTGCAGATCGGTAATGGCACTACCCTTTGCCGCTACCTTCCATCAGGTCCGGAGACGGAGTTCAGGAGGCTCCTGACGCTAGGTATCGCCTACAGCGTGGTGCCGCGCTCGCAGGTCAACGTAGCGAGCTTGCGAGAGATCGGTTACGACGTGCGCGAGATAGTTGAGAGCTTCCGCGAAGGGACGCCTGAGTTCTCCATACAACCCGCGTCGGCGGGCTGAAACCGGTCACCTTGGGGCGGATGAAGCTCCCAATATGGCCGCCATTCGGTCGGCCATCCGCTCCGCCATAGCCTCTGTGAAGTGCCCGTACAGGTTGGCAGTGGTGCCAATGTCGGCATGACCGAGCGCACGCGACACGTGGAACAACTCGGCGCTGGCGTCGGGGCGGAGCTGCGCCCTCCAGGCGCGCCCATCGTCGGAGTCGCGAGCAGATGAGAGGAAGAGACACACGCCACGTAGGCCCGAATCGAGCCCGGGGAGTGTGAGGGCCAGCGGACATGGGACTCTGGGACTCCTCCGGGGGGTGAGAAGTGGACCCGAGATGGGACCCGAGAATCTCAGCGTGGGTGTGCCTTGGAGACTCTTGTGTTGAGGCATAGGCCCGAGAGTTAGCCACGCCCCCCCTCTGGACCCCATGCGCTTATCCGCCCGAGGCGCGCTCTCTCTGTAGGCAGGCGAGCCAGGCAGGGAGTAGAGGATGCTCGCACGCTCTCTCTGTATGAGGCAGGCAGGCAGGCACGCCCGACGATGCACCCAACATGCATATTGCTAATGTTGTACACTATAGGAGCATATAGCGTACAGACAGGCGGGAGACACGATGGCAAGGCGCAAGGCGACCCGAGAACATAGGGCGATCCTATACGTGCGAGTGTCGACCCAGGAGCAGGCAGACTCAGGCGCAGGCATGGGAGCGCAGCGGGCCGCCCTCGAGGCCGAGATAGCACGCCGAGGCTTTGTCGACTTTGAGTGGATCACGGACGAGGCGTGCAGCGGCAAGGACATGGCCCGAGAGGGCCTACAGCGAGCGCTGGCCGAACTGGCAGAGGGACGCGCAGATACCCTCGTGGCTGCCAAGGTGGACCGTCTGAGCCGTTCTGTGACCGACTTCAGTTCCCTTATCGACCGCTCCCGGGCCGAGGGCTGGTCCCTTGTCACCCTTGATATCGGCATCGACACCGGGACAGCCATGGGGAGCGCCATGGCGACCATAGCGGCCGTATTCGGGCAGTTGGAGCGGGACGCGATCAAGTCCAGAACCCGGGATGCCCTAGCCGACAAGCGCCGGCAAGGCGTACACACGGGCCGAAAGGTCGAGACGCCGCGCGAGATCCGGGACCGCATCGAAGCCATGCGAGCGCGGCCGAAGCCAGCCACTTACCGCGCGATTGCCGACCACCTGAACGCCGAGCCCGACAAGTACCCCACAACCAGAGGCGCCAAGCAGTGGACCGCATCGGCCGTCTACTCGATCGACGCCGCCAACGTGCGCGAGGAGGCTGAAAGCCTCGGCATCGGCCGGGTTGGTATGACCGTCCAGGAGCAACGGGCAGCGATCCAGCGTCAGAAAGGCGCCCGAGCTGGCGTCGCAAATGCGACCCCAGCTAACCCGTCTGTTGAGCAGTAGGGAGAGTGACATGGACAAGAACCGAGAAGTCCCGGCGACCGGATCGAACCTCATCAGCGGCGAGGAGTTCGTGCGCCGGGAGCCAGCACTAGCGGCCGTCCTGGCTGATATGGCGCTTTGTGCGGTCCGACGCGCGCACGTTCGGGATGCCCGGCTCCAGGAGCGGGTCAAGAGCGCCAAGGGGATCGGGTGACGGCATGATCCCCGCCGACCTCATCCCTACCGTTCTCGCGGCCGCCGGACAGGCCGCCCAGGGCCTTCTCGCCCTAGCGATTGTCTTGCTCCTGTTCGTCCTGTACGCGGTCTGCATCAATGGCGGGCAGATCGAGTGACCGCCCCTGACCTGCCCTTGTACGGGCGTGGGACCACCCTACGTACAGGCTTGCACAGGTACACGGTGCACGGTGTACAGGCTTGCACAGGATGGGACCCTTGCAGAGTCAGCCGCTAGAGGCTAACGCGATGACAAGCCTGTACAAACCTAGCCAGAAACGGCTATCCCGTCTTTGCGCAAAGACGCAAGTACAACGCGTTGTGATCGGCAGTAGGGAGTGTCTTCCCGCCCCCACAGACGACCGAGCAGGCACGGTAGGCACTGGCACCGTTGACCGTGGCACGGTACACGCCCGTTCACGGGCGGAAGGTGACGCTCACGCGAAGCACGCCCCCTACCAGGAGAGAGGCCGGACGGTGGCGGCCCCTCTATCGGCTACTCCCTCTATCACTGCCGTACGGCCCGGTAGGACGAGCACCAGCAAGCCGAGCACGATCCGAAACAGCATCCCTCCGCGTGATGGTATTCACCGCCCCGCAGGACGGCCCCGACGCCTGCTAACTGGCCTGATCGTATGCGGGCGATGCGGGCGCCCGATGCGTGCCAGCCCCAGGACGCGGCACGAGATGCGAGGGAGCGGGCCCGAGCGCTTGCCCTTCACCTTCCGCCAGCCCCGCTACGTCTGCCCGACTGGACACCTTGCCATCCTGGCCGAGCCTACCGAACGCATCCTCGCCGTCGCCGTCACGCATCGCC
>Ga0209638_1002674_pt1 | contig 10880 bp, 9 predicted proteins | sample BarGraNGADG00211_FD_184490 | JGI IMG/M metagenome (GOLD analysis project Ga0209638, IMG submission 184490) | Arctic peat soil microbial communities from Barrow, Alaska - Barrow Graham LP Ref core NGADG0002-211 (SPAdes) (version 2) | ecosystem: Environmental > Terrestrial > Soil > Wetlands > Peat... | reverse complement strand
CATAATAACGAAACAAAATAGGATTCAATTTATATGCAATTTTTCCTCGAAACGAGGAAAAATTGTAGCCTTTGAAAGGCTATCTGAATAGTTACAAATAGAGATAAATATTAACGCGAGACAGATATCTATTTGATAATCCTCACCACTTAAAGACTACTAGTTGAAAATACTATTTTTATTTTACCCTACAGATATAGAATAGATTGACACCTACAGATATAAATAGATTGATAGTAACTCTGGTGAATCATAAATTATATATAAAGCATCTCAAACATATCCATAATTAAATCACTTCAGTACATCTTCAGAATGCAGTATTATTTGAAATGTCTCCTACTATTATGGAATCTTATAATGAGTTGAGAAAGATAAGGTGCATAACTGCATTGACTGAAAACTTGATTCACTTGAATAAAAGAGGTAGTTTACGGAATGAAAAAATACGATGTGATTGTTGTCGGGGCGGGCGTAAGCGGGCTTCTAGCAGCGTTAACACTTTCAAAACATGGAAAAAAAGTCCTTGTTCTTGAGAAAAGCCGACATCTGGGCGGTAACTGCAGCAGTTATATAGTAGACGGCTACCAGGTGGACACAGGAGCACACGCGATAACACACCTGATTGAAGGGCCTCTGAAAAGGCTTATGGATAATTACTTTGATTTTCTGCCTGTATTTGAGGACTATGGGTATTATTACGTTCGGACCGAAAACGCTTTTATCAAGGTCCCTTCCAACCTGAAAGATTTTGTTACTTTTGATGTGCTTCCGAGAAAGGACAGGGTTCTGCTTTCCCAGTCTCTCACTAAAGCCTTTACCCTTTCCTCATTTGGAATAGACCTCTCGGGCCAGTCAGTGTATGATTTTCTGCCAAAAAACCTGTCAAAGGACACTTACGACTTCGTGGACACGATATCCGTTTTCCTTTCGGGCAGGTCCATGAAAGAGACCTCGGCCCAGCGCGTCCTTTCGGGCAGTAATTTTGTTAGAGATAGCATTACTCAGGACCAGTTTGATGCAATGATCGGGAAATTTGAGCCAAAAAAACGCCAGTCTGCAGAGTCTATTCTTGCGTCAATCCTCCCATATCATTTCCATGCTTCTCTTCAGGCCAGGATGACAAAAGTTGCCCAGCCCTTTACATCCCTGGAAAGACTTGCAACAAATAATGTAAATTTCTCCCAAGGTTACCCTAGAAAAGGATTAAAAGCTCTGCTAAACGCCATCCTCTCTTCCCTTCCGGAAACCGTCGAGATCAAAAAGGAATGTCAGGTAACATCCATTCTGGTGCAGGACGGAAAGGTCTCAGGCGTGGAAGCCGACGAGATCTATACCTCTGACCTTGTTATCTACACGGGCTTTGCAACTGAGCTTCCCAGGCTTATAAAAGATCTCCCTCAAGATTATGTAGGAAACCTCAATGGTATTGTCCACAGTAAAAGCCTGACTATCTGGCTTGGCCTAGAAAAAGAGCTTCCTGAGTTCAATTATACAGGTTCCGAAATATGGTTTAAGGATTTTGCCTACTGGGCAATGCCTATCAGTAATTATGATCCTTCCCTTGCTCCGAAGGACAGGCAGCTTATAGGCTTTTCCTTTGTGATCGATGAGAGTAAAAGTGAGGAACAGGAACTCAAAAAGGCCTACGACACGATTTTCCGCGCCCATCCGAACATCGAAAAGCATATCGAGATGCAGCACGAGCAGATTATAATTCCCGAAAAAGCCGCGGTCACAATTGACGGAAAGTTTGCAGATATCCGGACTCCGATCCAGAATCTCTATGTAGCGGGCACAGATACTGACAAACGCAGTATGGGAATTACCCGGGCTTCATATTCGATCATTGAGCTCTTAAAAGTACTTAATGAAGACGGAAACCTCCATTAAAAATTATTTTTATCCATTGCTTATTAAAAGGTTAAATTTTCCGTCTCTCATCTTTTTCAATCATTTTTCCTTTTCTTTCCTTTTTATTATTCACATAATTGTGGAAGTTTAATTCCTTATTTATAAAGAATGTTTTTATGAAATCCTGAAATGGAAATACCTTGTACATTAAATGTATTGAAAATGATAAGGCAAAAAATTGCAAAACAAGTTTCAGTTGAAGAAAAGAATGTACTGATGAACACTTACATCAAAATTAAAACATAAAGTGAGGGGTAAAGCAAAACGGAAGCGGGCCCGCCGCGATTCGAACACGAGTCAATGGGTATCTTCGCAAAGGATCTTACTTCGAAGCCCATTAGGATATCCTGGCTACCCTACGAGCCCGCGGTGCAGCAGTAGTGATAGGAGCTATCCATATTTAAGTTTTCTCTCAAAATTAGGTAAAAGGAAAGGAGAATATGGAGGGAAACCGAGAAAGGAAGTTTCCAAATAAAAAGATTCGACGAAAAAGGATTTGAGTTGGGTTGAGAAGTGACAAACCCGAAAAATTTCTATATAAAAAGTTTGGGTTGGGTAAAGATAAAAAAGCCGTAAATAAAAATATATATCAAGTTGGACAGTATAATGGCTAAATAATATAGCAAAAGATATCGAGGGCTAGTCAGATACTCAGATTACTACTAAAATAATTAATATAGCATGATCGATGCGAATAAAACAACATGTAAATTTAGTTTTATTGTAGGCTCTATACTGCTTCAAAGTTTCCGAATTAATTTTGAACTTATTATTATAACTTTTCAGTAAAGACTTTATCTAAATCCATAGTGGGGGATTACTTCATAGTGTGGAAGATAAAAAATAGAAATAAACGTAAAAATGAGGGCTTATCAAAATGGAGAGGGTTTCAACAGGCATAGAAGAACTGGACCGGAAGTTGAGTGGGGGTTATCCAATAAATAAAGTAACCCTTATAACAGGTATGGCAGGGAGCGGAAAAACAATTTTCGGAATCCATTTCATTCACAAAAACTGTCTCGAAGGAAGGAAATGTCTGATAATTGCAACTGAAGAAACTCCTGAAGATATTCTCTACCAAGCAAAACTGGTAGGACATGATCTTACACCATACTATGAGAGTGGACAGCTAGTTATAGAAGACATCTTTGAGAACCGCTCCGAAATTATAGAGCAGACTAGATATGGTTTTAAGTCTGAAACTCTGGATATTGAAATCCCTGATCTGGTTAAATTAATACATGAAGGAACCGATTGTCTTGTCGTAGACAATATAGGGACCTTTGCTCTAAGGGTTTCTACAAAAAAACTTAGAGATCAATTTGACGGGTTGAATTACCTGGTAAGGAGAAAAAGCTGCACTGCTCTTTTAATAATGGATGAATCCGCACACGATATGACCCACCAGCTGGCTGAATATTCGGTATACGGGTCTATCCGCTTGCTGGTAAAAGAGAATTCTTACCTTGGAAAAATGGAGCGTTACATGTACATACTTAAAATGCGCAGCACTCCTATTTCTCCCGAGATGTCTGTCTTTGATATCACGTCTGAAGGGATCAAAATTCATGAGTCCGGGGGAGAAAGTCTTGCCGAGTAAAAGAAATAAGCTGAAGTTACTCATTGTCGATGACATGCCAGAAAATATAGAGATTGTAGAGGCTTTTCTTTCAGTGGAACCTTATGATGTTATTACTGCCCGCAGCGGAAAAGAAGCCCTTCTGAAAGTAAAAGAAGAGAAACCCGATTTGATCCTTCTGGACATTTTGATACCTGACATGAGTGGCTATGACGTTTGCAAAATTATCAAGGATGATCCTGACACGCAGTTTATTCAAGTTTTGATGCTTACTGCTCTTTCTGAACTTCAAGACCGCATAAAGGGGATCGAAGCCGGAGCTGATGATTTCCTTATAAAACCTATAAACAGGCTGGAACTCAAAACCAGAGTTAAGTCCCTGCTTCGGGTAAAGTGCATGCATGACCGGCTGGTGGCTGACCGTGACAGTCTTGAGATTAAAAATAGAATACAGAGTATCCTTACAGCAATTATTCCAACTTTGCTGCAGGCTATTTCCCATGAAGAAAAGAAGATCGCTATAAACCAGATGACAGGTCTGGTTGAAAAAATGCTTCTTGATATGTACCGTTTTGAGAATAGAGAAATGGACTTCGCCTACGCCGGGGATGTCTGTGCTGAAGTCATGAACCAGTTAGGTGGAAACTTTTCCTCCATTATGGGTGAAAACGAAAATTTCTGGGTAATTAGGGGAACGAAGTGCCATTGGAGAGAAAAAGAAGCCCGTAAAAACCTTATTTTGTGTACTCTGACCAGGAAAATCTTTTCAAACATAGTCTTGAAAGTGGGCTCTGACTTCAGCCTTGAGGCACGGAAAACCATAGGGAACAAGAACGACTGCTGTGAATTCATTATAAAAGTGAATGATGCTCATGTCTTCAGTTAAGTGAATAATCATGATAGATTGCACTTATTCCCGCAACAATTGACAAAATTTCTACAGACAATGAACTGAACATATAGTCACGAGGCCAAATAATGCAACTACTCAATGAGATCAAAGTGGATTCTATTGCAACAATTACAGGCGTGACTATAGTATCTTTTTTAGGTAATAAAAGCAAAATTTGAAGCCGATTTCTGATACAAAACCGATAGTTTTCAGGCAAGAAAGTTCCTTAACCGATAACCAAAGGAATGGTATCTTTTTTCACGTTTCATTCTGTCCTTGTCCATTTCTGTCCCGTTTTTTGCAAGCTTGAACCTCCCTTCTTTTGGAACAGAAGCAATTTTGAGCTAGAAGCAAGCAATTCTACAAAATTTTTAGTTTAAAAGTAAGTGGTTCTAAAAAGCCGGGTTCAGGTCACTTCATGCCTGTAATAATTCTCATCCCTTCAGGTGTAATATCAAATATAGAGTACTTGACCGGAACAGCTTTAGATCTCATTTTTTCGATATAGAGATACTGTTTCGTCTTCCCGGAGCTAAAGTTCTCCTGTGACATAAGCCGGATGAGCCCGAATGCCATGTAACCGGCAAGTCGGTGGGTCAGGTTATAAGAGTCCTCATCCATTATGAAGAGGCTTGTACATTCGTGTTTTAGAAGAATTATGCTTATCGAGCTAAATTCGTCGGCAAACTCTTTTATATCGTAGTTTATAGCCATTACCCCAATATTGTCAATGACCACAGCATCAACTTCCGAAGATATTGCACTAAGATACTCTATTATGTCTGTATCCACGGAGCAGAGCCCTTTCCCGAATTTGGAAACGAATTTGATTTTGTTCATCTTGTCCTCGAAGACATTCCTGATACTAAGTTGGCCGTTCTCCAAAAAAGGTTTGAGGTCAAGTTTGAGGCTTCGAGACTGGTTGAGGATGTCTTCAGTGAGTTCCCTCGTCAGAATCAGTATGCATTTCCTGCCTTCAAGACAGCTTCTATGCAGAAAGTGAAGCCCGAGAATAGTTTTCCCAGCACCCGGAGGACCCGTTACAAGAATACCCTTTCCTTTAGGATACCCTCCGTCCATCAGCACGTCCAGCCCTTCTATCCCTGTAGACAAACTCTCCATATTATCATACCCCAAGCTCGAAAATTCCTTATACTATATTTGTTTTGAGGAATATATCTTTCCTTAAAAATAAATTAAGTTATTATGAATCAGGCTTTTACTCAAGATATCTTTCCTTAAACTCGGAAATCTGTTTGTTACTTCCCACAACTGCGATCATATCTCCAGCTTTAATTGTTGTCTGCTTGGTAATGGTAGTTATAACAATTTTTCCCCTCTCAATGCCTATAATAGTGCATCCGATCTTTCTTTCGAGATCAAGGTCTTCTATTAACTTATTTTCGAGGATAGAGCCTTTTTCAACGCGGTGCTTTTCAATTTCTATACCCTCGTAAAGCATTATGTCCTCATCGATTCTACAGCTTTTTCCCGCGCAATTTGCAGTCATTTTGGCAAGCATCTGACCAGCTACTATGGAAAGAGAACCTACATAGTCCGCTCCTGCCTTGTAGATCTTGTCTATGGATTTTACGGAATTTGCCCTTGCAACAATGGTAGCTTCCGGATTCAGACCCCGTGAGATAAGAGTTGCAAAAATAACATTTGTATCGTCATTAAGGACCACAAAAACGAAAGAAGCGGTCTTTACTCCAGCTGCAACCAATATGTCTTCATCCGACCCATTGCCAATTAAATGTTCGAAGTCAACATTTTCAAAAACTTTTTCGTTAGAGTCTACAACTACGAAACGGAAGGGGCCTCCATAGAGTGTGTTTACGATGCTTTTTCCAACGTCCCCATACCCGAGTACGACAAGATGCCCTTTTGTTTCCATTTTTGACCCCGAATACTCAGAACTCGTGCTCTTGAAGCTTAATCATTGATTTGTTCCGTAAACTTAATGCTTTTTTTATTTGTACAGATAAATTTAGAATGTATATCAAACTATCGGATCAATGTGTCAATTTCTTCAGTTTTGAAAGCCCTTCAGGAGTTCCTACAGCCAGAATCACAGAGTTTTCCTTGATTATATCATCTTCCTTCGGATCAAAGGAGAGAGTACCACTTTTCCATATTCCCACAATTTTTGCACCTGTTAACTGGCGCTGGCTGGAAACTTCCTTAATTGTCTTGCCTATAAGAGGGCTTTTCAGGTAGATAGGGAACTCAACTATATGAATTCCTTCAAAAATTTCGGTTGCCCCAGTTACTCGGCTTACAAGCTTGTCCATAGCCTTTTTTCCAATAAACTGCCCGAACATTGATTTGGGAGAGATAACTGTATCTGCCCCAGCATACTTGAGATATTTTGAATTGGAACTGTCCTCAACAATGGCAATAATGTTGAGATGCTGAAACTCCCTGGCGGTCAGAACGATATTTGCATTTTTTTCATCAGACTTGTTTGCAATAATGAGTCTTGCTTTTTCGATACCGGCGTTTATAAGTGTCTCCTTATCACTCGTAACTCCGAGAATACAGGGAATATCCTTATAAGAAAGTTCCCTGATCAACTCTTCTTCTTCATCTACTATTACGAACAGTAAGTTCTGCTCGGCCAGTTCATCTATCAGAGTTTCAACAAGCTGATTACCCGCAGATAATTATGTGATCTTTCATACCGGCAGAGACCTTTCTTGGCAGCCTGAACTTAATAACCCTGTCCATCCAGGGAGTAATAACATAATTTACAAGAAAACTCGAAATCAGAATGACACCTACAACCTGCACAATTATGGAAAAAAGCCTCCCTGCCGGGGAAGTGAAGACCACATCACCATAGCCTACCGTTGCAATAGTAGTTGTGGCCCAATAGATGGCAGTGATAAAGTTTGCATTTTTGGGCTGATTCTCAAGAACCATAAGGTATTGGAAAATCAGTATATATATGATAAACAGGAGCGTAGCTGCAATTTTGTACGCAATATCGGGCCTTTTGTGGATTATACTCCGAAACCTGGTTATGATATTGATTTTTTTTCTCCTTGAAGTAAACATCTTTAAAGTCCTGACTTAACTTTCCTGATGCAGTTTAAGCTGAAATATATTATATTGTCACTAATAGATTATATATCCGTAGTTTAACCTTAACAATTTTTCAAGCTAAAAATATAAACAGTGAGCATCTAAAAAACAAAAGTGAAAAAGAGAATAACAAACTGTTGAATGGAAAAAAAAGTAGGTTAATCCGAAACCATCTGTTTTTCCTGAAGGTCCGGATTAATGATGCATTCAGATACCGATCCACTGTCCAATAAAAGGCCCGAATATCATAAACATAAATGAAAACAGGATCAATACCGAAAAGCTTGCTGTGATAGAGTTTGAGACTTTTTCCGATGCTTTTTCGCTCCTGGTAAGCCTGTACACAAAGGAATAGGTAAAGTCCTTAAATACATGTCCTCCGTCCAGAGGCACTGCAGGCAGACAGTTGAACAGCCCTACATAGAAGTTCAGCCAACCAACCCAGAGCAAGGTATTTGCAATCCAGAAAATCCCAATCCCTAAAGGTTCTGCCCAGCCCACAGGATGATAAAACTGCGCGATGGTACCTGAAAAGCCGCGGAATCCTTCGCCTGCGAATCCGTAGATTGGAAGGCCAAAAAGGATGATCCAACCCGCAAGCTCTGTAAGCAAAGATGGAATTTGCTTGAGGGCGTCCAGGTATAACTTTGCCTGTGGCATCCAGATGGAGATTCCGAGCGTAGGGCATTCCACAACTCCGTTATTGCCGTACATGACTCCAAGAAAGCCGTGTTTACTTTCTGAGGGATTGGAAGACAGTTGCACATCATAACTAACAGTGCCATTTTCAGTGAGTTTGCCTGTATAGTTTGCAGGAGGCAGCAGCTCTATCTCTATGTCCTGGTTTGCCTGAGTCTTCTCCATGAAGTTTACGAAACTCGCAATATTTTGCATTTTCGTTTCATTGATCCGGATCATTGTCATTCCGGTCTTAATTCCTGCCGCTCCTGCCGGGCTTCCTTCAACAACCCCTCCTACTAGTACTCCACTAACGGAATCCTTCGGAGCTGGAACTGTCGTCAAATCGTGCACGGAGGCAACACCATCTTTAACGGCATGAATACGTACAGGGTCCCCTGGTTTAACCGGTTCAAGATATGTTAGAACATCTATTGCTGTATTGACATTCGTATCATTAATCTGCGTAATTATCATGCCTTTCTGGAGCCCTGCAAGATCAGCTGGAGAACTTTCATTTACGCTTAAGACCATGGAATCACTCGAAGGAGCAATTGCTCCCAGAACGGGCCCGAAAAATAGCAGGAAAGCGATAAAAGCCACGCTGAAGTTAGCCATAACTCCGGCTGCGAGAATCCTGGCTCTCTGGGTTCTTGTAGCAATTTTTACAGGCCCGGATTCCGTTTCTTCAGGTTTAAGTATCTCAGTTTTTCTTTTGTCTTTATCCTCCCATTCTTCGATTTCCTTGATGGAGGCTGTAAGAGGTAGTTCTTTTTTTACTTCTTCCTTCTTTCCGAAAAGCTGTTCATCATCAGGTTCCGCAAAACCTCCTACTGGAACCAGGGCAAACAGGATACCCATTGATTTGACCCTGATGCCTTCAACTTTGCAGAGAATCGCATGGGAGAACTCGTGCACAACAAGAGTGACTATTAGGGCAATGACTCCCCAGGTGAAAGGGATAAATTCGTTTACTCCAGGTATCAGAAAAAGATTCCTTGCGGAATTATACTTCCCGGGCTCCGGCACGCTTCCATTCAGAAAAGAAGTATAGAGCGCAAGGTCCGATATGGCGATGACCAAGAACATCGCAATCATGCCTGCAAACATTAGTAAAATTCCAAGGTTTGCAAAGCTTCTCCAGTAAAGCTTCGGACGGGCCAAAAAATCAAGTAGTTTGAGGCCTTTCGTTGTCCTAATCATAAGAATTGGAAGCGGCCCGAAAGTGCTTATATTATGCTTTTCCAGAATACCCTTTCTGTCAAGAATGGAGATGAAGAACCAATACAGTAAAAAAATACCCAGTGCAATGCTTGTGCCATTCAAGGAAATTCTCCAAATTATTAAGCTGACCAATTATGGAATTCAAATTATAACTGTTGACCTTTATGACTGTCTATTCCTATTGCAATTGTCAATATCTATTGCAATTGTCTATACCTATTGCAACTGTCTATATCAATTGCAACTGCTTATAAAATGTTGCTTTGGTAAAGAAGTTAGCGCCAGCAGGTTTTGAGCCGGTAACTTCTGATTTACAGCTTATAGTCATTCAGGCTTAGATTAATCCGCTGTTAAGTTAATGGGACATCCGTATTCAATTATTAACATGCTGCATCAATGATTGATCCTGTTAAGGTTCCTTATTTAAGAATGTGTAAAGTATTGTAGTGCTTTTCACTATATTATGCTAGATAAATCTTGCTGGTTCCTTTTTAAGAAGCTGCTGTTTGGAATGGATTAGATATTACTACATGATAATTATATAAAAACATGTATGGAACTGCAAATTCAATACTGTCACAGTAGATCAATTTTATAATCAAAATAAGACTTACGCTATCCAGGGAAAAGGATCGAATGGAAGCGAATTGTGAGCTTCTGCAAAGGTTAGACAGTTCCGGAAAAAGTAAATTTGTCCGTTTTAACCTAGCAAAAACGCTATCTATAGAAATGAATAAAAGAATCATCAGGTTTGATCTTATAGACAGAATTGAAAAGAGTAGCTGAAGGAGATATAGATTCTCCTTTTAAGCTTAAATCCTTAAAATGTAAAGTAGTAGAATCGCTACTTTACTTCACTGTGATATAGCTAGTCTTTTTAAATGTATTGCTACCTGCGGAATTTGTCACTGTTAATGAAACTGTGTATTTTCCTGGCTTCTTGAATGTATGCACAGCGCTTACTGTGTGGTGTGAATTCCAATCGCTACTGGTAGATGGTTCAAACACCCAGTAGTAGTCTGTAGGATTACCAGTAGTTGTGCTCGTAAATTTCATAGATAACGGAGCTTTACCAGAGATTACGTTTGCGGTGAAAGTAGCTGTTGGTTCATCTACATCAGTTGAAAGATTATATATAGAAATGTCACCATCTGCCTTCCATCCAATAGCCGTATCCCAAACAACGGTATTACCGTCCAGTGCAATATTACCTATGAAATCACTTGCCAATGTGGTTTCTTGTCCTGTCGGAATATCGTATACGCATAAGTCTCCATAGTCGGCAGGATCATCAACGTTATCGGCATCTGTATAATGGTGTTTTACATACACAATCTTGTCACCGGATATGTCATTAGAACCTCCGGTGTCATAACCTTTAAAGTCATCACCAATTGTGACTTCTGTCTATTCAGTACTTCACCAACTCGTAAGCAGTGATTATATAATCAGATTTCCAAAATAATAAAAGAGCTATATATATTGGGATAATCTTGCTCAAACTCT
>Ga0209638_1002672_pt1 | contig 10881 bp, 9 predicted proteins | sample BarGraNGADG00211_FD_184490 | JGI IMG/M metagenome (GOLD analysis project Ga0209638, IMG submission 184490) | Arctic peat soil microbial communities from Barrow, Alaska - Barrow Graham LP Ref core NGADG0002-211 (SPAdes) (version 2) | ecosystem: Environmental > Terrestrial > Soil > Wetlands > Peat... | reverse complement strand
GACGAAGGTACATCGCTGCACTATACGTTTGATGTTCACGGAGGGGACTTTGCGAAAGCGGGTGACGCCTCCAGCAGGGTCAAGAGAATTCTGCAGCAGATCGGGGCCGGGCCGGAGATCGTGCGCCGTGTCGCCGTAGCCTGCTACGAAGCCGAAATGAACGTGGTTATCCACGCGCGCGGAGGGACGGTGACCCTTGACGCTGATCTGCAGCGGATCACTGTTACAGTGGATGATGAGGGGCCTGGGATCGAGGATATCGCGCAGGCGATGACGCCGGGGTTCTCGACCGCCCCGGATTCCGTAAGGGAAATGGGATTCGGCGCGGGGATGGGGCTGCCCAATATGAAGAATTGTTCCAGCCACCTCGACATTAAGTCTGTGAAAGGCATCGGGACCACGGTCCGAATGACATTTGACAATGCCTGAACCTGAGATAATCGAGTATTTTCATTCCGTCCACCTTGTTGAGGACAAGTGCAAGGGATGCGTAAACTGCATCAAGCGCTGTCCTACCGAGGCTATTCGCGTCCGTGACGGAAAGGCGCATATCATCGAGGCGCGCTGCATCGACTGCGGCGAATGCGTCCGGATTTGCCCCAACCAGGCGAAGACGGTTGTAGCGGACTCGCTCGCGCGGCTGAATGAGTTCGCTTTCAACGTTGCGCTGCCCGCGCCCGCGATCTACAGCCAGTTCCGCGAGGGAACGCAGCCTGAGCGTGTGATCGCGACCTTGAAGGCCATTGGTTTCGACCACGTAGTCGATGTTGCATTCGGGGCCGATCTTGTTGGGCGGAAGATCAAGGAAGCGATAGAGGGCCCGTCGAGCATACGGCCGCTGATATCATCCGCGTGTCCCGCGGTCGTCCGTTTGATACAAGTGAGGTTTCCGAACCTGGTAGACCACGTGCTGCCGACTATAACCCCGATGCGGGCGGCGGCGAAGCTTGCAAAACTCCAGGTCCATGAGCAGTTCGATATAGCAAACGAGCGGATTGGCATCTGGTTCATAACCCCGTGTCCGGGCAAGGTCAGCGCAATCAATGAGCCCGCCGGATACGAGGATGCGATAATCACCGGGGCGATTCCGATAAGCGAGGTTTACCCTCTCCTGCGAGAGAAGCTGATACGCGACCCGGAAGAGATCGACCGGCTGGCGAAGAACCTGCACCGAGGCACGGGCTTAGGCATTGGCTGGGCGAGATCGGGCGGAGAGAATCAGTCCATCAACGCCGGCCGCCAGATTGCTGTTGACGGCATTCACAGCGTGATTCAGATTCTCGAGGACGTGGAGCGCGGAAAGCTCTCAGACATCGACTATATCGAGGCTCAGGCCTGCATCGGCGGATGCGTGGGCGGAGTGCTGACAGTCGAGAATCCGTTCATCACGCGCAGGCGGATTCGGCTGCTCGCGAACGACGAACCCGACGAGGCCGCCATAGCCAATTGGGACAAGGTCAGCGCGGAACTCCTCGGCAACGACGACTGGTTCAAGCACGATAGGCCGCTGGAGCCGAGGCCGACCCTCAAACTCGACGACGACATGGCCAAGGCGATGCGCAAGATGGACCAGATGGCGCAGCTTCTTGATTCCCTGCCTGGCCTTGATTGCGGAAGCTGCGGCGCTCCGAACTGCCAGGCGCTTGCCGAAGATGTCGTTCGCGGCCTTGCTACCGAAATGGACTGCGTGTTCAAGTTGCGCGAGAGGGTCCGGCAGCTTGCGGGCGAAATGGTAGAACTGTCGGAAAAGGTCCCGCCTGCAATGGGACATACCGTAAAGAAACCGGTGGAACTGAATGGTATTGGAGAACATAGCCCGACAACTGGGCCTGAAACCGTGGACTGAGACCAGCGCGGATGTGGAAGTCACTTCCGGTTACGCGTCCGATCTGCTCAGCGATGTGCTCGCTAAGGCAAAGAACGGCGCGATATGGGTGACTAATCACAAGCACACCAACATCATCGGTGTGGCTGTGATGCTCAACCTCGCGGCGGTCGTGATCGCTGGCGGCATCGAACCCGATCCAGGCACTGCCGAGAAGGCTATCGAGGAGAACATTCCTCTATATACGACGGATATGACGCTCTATGAGACCGTGGGCAGAGCGTATGAGATGGGTCTGCGGGGCTGTTGAACTGCACTATGACAACCGAAGAGCGCGGAAACGAGATACGGACGAATCCGGTTCCCAGGTGCTGTGTCTGTGGCGCCGAGGGGGAGTCGCTCTATGAGGGGCTTCACGACCGGCTCTACGATGTGCCCGGAGAGTGGGGGCTTCGCCGGTGTCCGAATGCTGAGTGCGGGCTGATATGGCTCGACCCGGCGCCGATTGCCGAGGACATAGGCAAGACTTACGAGACCTATTACACTCACGCAAAGGCCGGACAGGCCAGCCGCATCAAGCGACTTGGGCAGATTCCGGTGCTAGGATATCTTCGCGGGCGCATGGGATACACGCAGGGCGTCGGACCGAAATGGTATGGGCTCACGTGGCCGCTTGCATACCTGCACTGGTTCGGCATTTCCGCGGTTCAGGCGCAGGCTATGTATCTGCCGGCACCGTCCGAGGGCGCGAAGCTGCTGGAAATCGGGTTCGGCGATGCCCGATTGCTCGGTGAGATGAGAAATATGGGCTGGTGCGTGCAGGGAGTCGATACCGATCCCGTGGCCGTAAGCAACGCCTCCGACGCGGGATTGCAGGTAGCTTGCGGCGATGTGCGAGAGCAGGGCTATCCCGACGGCGCGTTTGACGCGATTATCATGCGCGATGTCTTGGAGCACATTCTCGATATGCCGGGGTTCCTTGCAGAGTGCGCGCGGATTCTCAGGCCCGGCGGAAGGCTTGTGGCGGCGGTTCCGAACGCTGATAGCCTGGGGCTGCGGGTTTTCGGGAGCGATTGGTACCCTTTGGACCCGCCGAGGCATCTGCGGATTCTGACGCACAAGGCTCTGCGGTCAGCGCTGGACTCCAGCGGGCTTTCGGTTGTGCGATTGTTTTCTACGTGCCATTTTGCGTTTTGGATGTGGCGGATGAGTATATGGATCAGATCGCCCAAGGGCTTCTGGATGTCGCCGATCCCGCGCAAGATCGGGGCGTTAGCCTATCAGATTATGGAGCGGGCAATGCTGACGGTGAGTCCGTATGTCGGTGAGCAGCTCGTGTTGTTGGCCGAAAGAACGCGCTGATGGCGGCACAGAAATACGAAGCAGAACCGGTGTTTCGGGATTTGAACGCAGTGGAAATCCCGAAACCACGCTGAGCGAGACGTGGCTATTCAGAAATACGAAGCAGATTTGCACATTCATACTTTGCTCTCGCCGTGCGGGGAGATCGAAATGATCCCTTCGCTGATCATCGAATCGGCGGTTCGGGCAGGGCTCGATATCATCGGTATTGCCGATCACAACTCCTGCGAGAACGCGGGCGCTGTGATTAAGGCATCGATAGGCAGCAGCGTGAAAGTGCTGCCGGGGCTCGAAGTGCAGTCGATGGAGGGCATCCATCTGCTCTGCCTCTTCGACACCATCGAGCAGGCGAGCAAGATGCAGGAAGCTGTGCATGGGGCACTACCTGCTCCCTCCCTTTTTAGGGAAGGGTTGGGGAGGGGTTCCGGGACGGACAGCTTCCAAGAGCAGCTAATCGTGGACTCCTCGGACGAGTTCATCGGATATTGCGAGAGACATCTTTCGCTGCCGACCTCGATGAGCATTGACGAGGTCTGGGAGCGAGTTGAAAACCTTAATGGGATTCTGATCCCATCGCACATTGACAGACGTTCAACCGGGCTATGCGACGTGCTGGGAATGCTGCCGGAGGAGCCGGACTTCCCCGCGGTCGAAATCTCGCGGAACATAACGCCGTTGGAGGCGCGGACGACTTACCCGAGCATCGGGGATCGGTCGATTGTGTGCAGTTCTGATGCGCACTGGCTGAGCGCGATAGGCGAGCGGCGCATCACGTTCTACATCGAGCACCGAACGGTCGCCGAGATCAGGATGGCGTGTCGCGGCGAATCCGGCCGGAGGGTAGGGCATGCGTGAGCTAAGCATGCACATCCTGGACCTGGCGCAGAACTCGATAGTCGCCGGCGCAAGCCTTATCGAGATCGAGGTAATCGCCGATACGGCGGCGGACATGCTCAAGATCAATATCCGCGACAACGGCAAGGGGATGAGTCCCGAGTTCCTGGCGAAAGTGAAGGACCCGTTTACGACGACTCGCACGACCCGCCGGGTAGGGCTTGGCATTCCGATGTTCGCCGAGGCCGCGCTCGCATGCGATGGCGCTCTAACCGTGGAATCCGAGCAGGGCAAGGGCACATCGGTCGAGGCAACGTTCAGACTGAGCCACATCGACCGCGCTCCCTTGGGCGACATAGCATCGACCCTGATCGCCCTGATAGCCGCAAACCCGGACATTGATATTCGATACAGGCAGCAACTAGACGCCGAGGAGTTCATTCTCGACACTCGCGACATCAAACGCGAACTAGACGGCGTCCCGATCAACGAAAACGCAGTGCTGAAGTGGATAGCGGAGTACGTCAACGAGAATCGACGGAGCATGTGATGTCACTCAAGTGGTGGATCATCTTACTCGGTATAGCAGTTGCGGGCATAGCAATCACGGTCGCCTGTGGTTGGATTTGGCTGCTTGTATTCGTGCTCTGTGATGTATTACTCACGGCGCTGATTGCCGGATGCCTTGGGAGGTCGGCGGACACTGGCGGCGTGATCCGGCCGAACTGCCGCCGACGCGACCTGATGAAGCATTTGGACGAAGGCAGCATCTCCATAGTGGACGGCGAAGTGCGCCAGACCAATGAGGATCGCAAAGCAGATAGCTAACCGCTGACAGCTCTTTCAACTTTCAACTTTGAACTTGGAACTAAGGAGTGATCGAATGAAAACCCTGGAAGACCTGAAGAAGGTCCGCGAAAAGGCTCTTGAGCAGATGAAGATCCGCGAGGGCAAGTTCTCCGCACGTGTAGTAGTCGCTATGGGAACCTGCGGCATCGCCGCCGGCGCTCGCGAAGTGATGACCGCGATTCTCGACGAACTCGACAAGCGCGGTATCACCGACGTCTCCATCACGCAGACCGGCTGCAAGGGCCTCTGCGAGCAGGAACCGACCGTCGATGTCACCAAGGGCGACCAGAGCGTCACCTACGGCTACATCGATGCCGACAAGGCGCGGCAGATCGTCGCTCAGCATCTGGTGAACGGCAACATCGTCGGCGAGTGGGTCGTTACGGCAGCGAAGTAGTTCAAAGTTACAAGTTCCAAGTTGCAAGTTGCCGCACAGGCAGTGGTTTTCAACTTTGAACTTTGAACTTTGAACTTGGAACTATTGACCCCGAGGTTCTGAGGGAACCGAGGGGTCTGAGGAGGTTTTTCGTTTTGGTAACACATGCATGCGACTGCGAAGAGCTCGCTAGAGAAGCGCAGGCCGAAGAGGCGAAGCTCTACGAGCAGTTGGATACGATTATTGAAGAGCACAAAGGCGTGCCCGGGCCTCTGATTCAGGTCCTGCACGCCGCGCAGGAGCTTTTCGGCTACCTGCCGGCGGAGGCTCAGGTCAGGATCGCGCGCGGGCTTAATGTTCCGCTCAGCGAGGTCTACGGGGTACTCAGTTTTTACTCGTTCTTCACCACCGTACCTAGGGGCAAGCACACCATCCGCGTGTGCCTCGGAACCGCGTGCTACGTGCGCGGCGGCAAGCAGGTGCTCGAAAAGTTCGAGCGCGAGCTTGGCATCGGCACAAAGGGCACAACAGAAGACAGGCAGTTCTCGCTCGAAATCAACCGCTGCGTGGGTGCGTGCGGTCTCGCCCCGGTCGTTACCGTGGGCCCGGACATCTACCGCCGCGTAAAGGAAGACAAGATCCCACAGATCATTGCCAAGTACAAGAACGGCGGTGAGAAGTAACATGAGCGAGATTATGGACAGCAAGACCACCTATAGAGCGCACGTACTCGTCTGCGCGGGCGCGGGCTGCGTAAGCTGCGGCTGCGAGGAAGTAGCGCAGACGCTTCAAACTGAAATCGATCGACTCGGCCTCACAAACGAGGTCAAAGTCGTTTTGACCGGCTGCATGGGTTCCTGCAATCTGGGGCCTGTTGCGGCGGTCGTTCCGGAAGGGGTTTTCTACGAGAGGCTGACCCCGGAATGTATCAAGAATATCGCCGAAGAGCACCTCCTCAAGGGCCGCGTCGTGGAAGAGTTCCTGCATCACGCAGGCGACGAAGTCTGCGACAAGATGTCCGACGTGCCGTTCTTCAAACTTCAGAAGAAGATCGTGCTGCGCAACTGCGGCATCATCGACCCCGGCAACATCGAGGAATACATTGCTCGCGACGGTTACAGCGCACTTGCCAAGGCTCTTGGCGAGATGACCCCGCAACTCGTAATCGACCAGATCAAGGCTTCGGGTCTGCGCGGTCGAGGCGGCGGCGGATTCCCGGCCGGGCTCAAATGGCAGTTTACGGCGGATGCAGTGGGCGACCAGAAGTTCGTGCTTTGCAACGCCGACGAGGGTGACCCCGGCGCATTCATGGACAGATCGGTTCTGGAGGGCGATCCGCACTCCCTGATCGAGGCCATGACCATCGCCGGCTACGCGATCGGCTCGCATCAGGGCTATGTGTATGTTCGAGCGGAGTATCCGCTTGCTATCGAGCGCCTGAGCAGGGCCATCCAGCAGGCTCGCGAGTGGGGGTTCCTCAATCACGACATCCTCGGAACCGGCTTCGGGTTCGACCTCGACATCCGAATCGGCGCCGGAGCGTTCGTGTGCGGTGAGGAAACCGCTCTTATGGCGAGTATCGAGGGCAAGCGCGGAGAGCCCAGGCCCCGGCCTCCTTTCCCCGCAATCTCCGGCCTTTGGGAGAGCCCGACGCTGCTCAATAACGTGGAAACCTACGCAAACGTTACCTGGATCATCCAAAACGGCGCGGAAGCCTTCGCGGCCATCGGCAATGAGGGCAGCAAGGGCACGAAAGTCTTCGCTCTCGCGGGCGCGATCCAGAACACGGGTCTCGTCGAAGTGCCGATGGGAACACCGCTTGGCGATCTCATATTCGACATCGGCGGGGGCGTTCGCGATGGTAAGAAGTTCAAGGCCGCGCAGGCGGGCGGACCGAGTGGCGGATGCATCCCGGCCGAGCACCTGAACGTATCGATGGACTACGACGCGCTTAAGGAACTCGGCGCGATGATGGGCTCCGGCGGTCTGATCGTTATGGACGAGAACACCTGCATGGTGGACCTTGCCCGCTACTTCCTGGACTTCATTCAGGACGAATCCTGCGGCAAGTGCACCCCGTGCAGAATCGGCACCAAGCGCATGCTCGAAATCCTCGACCGCATCTGCGGCGGCCTCGGCCAGGAGGGAGACATCGAGCTCCTTATCGACCTCGGCACGCAGATCAGGGATTCCGCGCTTTGCGGACTCGGCCAGACGGCTCCGAATCCTGTTCTTTCGACCATCCGCTACTTCCGGCACGAGTATGAAGCGCACATCCGGGACAAGAAATGCCCGGCCTGTGTGTGCGGCGCGTTGTTCGAGGCGCCTTGCTCCCACACTTGCCCGGCTGGAACCAGCGTTCCGAAGTATATCGCGCTCATCAGCCATCGCCGCTTCAACGATGCGCTGCGGCTCATCCGCGATCACAACCCGTTTGTATCGGTATGCGGGCGCGTATGCAATGCGCCTTGCGAGGGCAAGTGCCGGAGGGCTCAGATCGACGAACCGCTGTCCATCCGCGGACTCAAGCGGTTCGCCTCCGACCAGGCCGAGCGCGGCAAGCTGCCGATGCCTTCTACCATCGTATCCAAGGCTGCGGGAAAGAAAGTCGCCATCATCGGTGGTGGCCCATCGGGTCTCACCTGCGCCTACCACCTTGCCCGACTCGGCGTTAAGCCGACCGTTTTCGAGGCCGAGGCTATCGCCGGTGGGATGCTTGTTACAGCAATCCCGCCGTATCGGCTGCCTCGAAACGTTATCGCGGCTGAGATCGAAATGATCAAGTCCCTCGGCGTTGAGATCAAGCTCAACAGCCGTGTGGACAAGGCCGCGTTCGAGAAGATCAAGAAAGACTACGACGCTGTCTACGTTGCGACCGGCGCTGACAAGGGTTGGACCCTCGGCATTCCCGGCGAGGACCTCGACGGTGTTTATGATGCCATCACGTTCCTGAGGGATGTGAACCTTGGCATAGATTCGATCCCGATCGGCGAGAAGGTCGCCGTGGTCGGTGGTGGAAACTCCGCTATCGACGCCGCGCGATCTGCTCTTCGCAAGGGCGCGAAGAAGGTCACGATCCTCTACCGACGCATGAAGGCAGACATGCCCGCCGCGCCGGAGGAGATTCACGAGGCCGAACTGGAGGGAATCGAGATTCGTTACCTCGCACTGCCTGTTGAGGCAATCGGCGAAAACGGAAAGCTCAAGTCCCTTAAGGTCCAGCCTCTCGAACTCGCCGAGTTCGACAAGAGCGGCCGCCGCAAGCCTAAGCCTATCGAGGGTGGCGCGTTCGATCTTCCGGTTGATACGGTCATCACCGCACTCAGCCAGGAGCCCGATGTAGAGTATCTCGGCGACACCGTCCAGATCAACAGAGGCGGGACGATCAAGACTGACAGCGCGACGATGAAGACAAGCCCCGCTCCCAGCATCCTGAGCTCGTCGAAGGGCGCTGGAGCGGGCGGCATTTTCGCCGGAGGCGACGTCGTCAGCGGTCCGTGGACCGTTATCGGAGCCATCGGCGATGGCATCAAGGCCGCTGTCTCAATCGACCGCTATCTCGGCGGGACCGGCGAGCTTGCTTCTGACTCGGGCACAATCGAGATTCCGGCCGCGCCGGAGGATGTTGACGACATAGTCGAGACTCCGCGCGTATGCGAGAATCTGCTCTGTGTCGAGAAGCGAGTCGGCAATACCGAGGTCGATCTTGGCTACAATCGCGAACAGGCCCTGCGGGAAGCCGCCCGATGCCTGCGCTGCGACGCGGGAACATAACTCCCCTCCCTTTCTAGGGGAGGGGCTGGGGGAGAGGTTCCGGGGATCTGCGATCCCCAAAGCTGAAAGCTGAGGGCTGACGGCTTCGAGAGAGGAAAGTTATGGAACAGATAACAGTTACAGTAGATAACATACAGGTAAAGGTTCCCAAGGGCAGCACTGTCCTGGACGCGGCAAGGGCTGCGGGGATTTACGTTCCCACCTTATGTCATATGGATGGTCACAAGCCGCTCGGCGCTTGCCGGGTATGTCTGGTCGAAATCGAGGGAGGACGCGCGGGGCTCCAGGCGAGCTGCTGCTTCCCTGCCACTGATCTAATGGTCGTCAAGACGAACACCCGCCGAGTCCACAACGCCCGCAAGGCTGTGGTAGAGTTGATGCTATCCGCCCACAGGCAGGACTGCAACGCCTGCAGTCGCAGCCTCAATTGCGAGCTTCAAGCTATCGCGAAGCGATTAGGCATTCAGGAGAACCGCTTCGTTGGCGCAATGCCCGAGCAGGTGATGGATACCTCCTCACCGAGTATCGTGCGCGATTCCAGCAAGTGCATTCTCTGCCGCAGGTGCGTTGAGATATGCCAGAACGTCCAGTCCGTGGGCGCGCTGTTCCCGGTTGACAGAGGCTTCAATACAGTGATCGCTCCAAGCGCGAAGAAGCCGCTCGGTGAGGTCGCGTGCGTCGCCTGTGGGCAGTGTGTTGCAGCGTGCCCAGTCGGAGCGCTGACAGAGAAGAGTCACATCCAGCGGGTCTGGGATGCTCTCGCGGACCCCCATAAGCACGTCGTGGTTCAGACCGCGCCCGCTGTTCGAGTAGCCATAGGTGAGGAGTTCGGTCTTCCGGCGGGCAGTCTGGTAACAAAGAAGATGGTCGCGGGCCTGCGCAGAATCGGCTTCGACAAGGTTTTCGACACCGATTTCACCGCTGACCTGACGATTCTCGAAGAAGGCACGGAGCTTATCGGTCGTATCACGAACGGCGGCACTCTGCCGCTGCTCACTTCCTGCAGCCCAGGCTGGATCAACTTCATCGAGTACTTCTATCCTGAGCTGCTGCCGAATCTTTCGACCTGCAAGTCACCGCAGCAGATGTTCGGAGCGCTCGCTAAAACATACTACGCGGACAAGATCGGCGTGAAGCCGGAGAACGTGTATTGCGTCTCGATAATGCCTTGCACGGCCAAAAAGATGGAAGCCGGGCGCGAGGAGATGTCGGTTACTGAAGGCAATCCCGACGTTGACGCTGTCCTGACCACGCGCGAAGCCGCTCAGATGATGCGGGAAGCAGGCGTGGACTTCGTGAACCTCCCCGACGAGTCGTTCGATGAGCCGCTTGGCATCACTACGGGTGCCGCGGTCATCTTCGGCGCCAGCGGCGGGGTATGCGAAGCCGCTCTGCGAACCGTATATGAAGTACTGACGGGTGAGACTCTCACCAACGTGAACTTCGAGGGCGTAAGAGGTCTTGAGGGAGTGAAAGAAGCCACCGTCAAAGTGGGCGATCTGGACGTGAAAGTCGCTGTCGCAAGCGGCCTCGCGAACGCCCGCAAGCTGATGGACCTCATTATGGAGGGCAAGGCCGACTATCACTTCATCGAGATCATGTGCTGCCCCGGCGGTTGTCTCGGAGGAGGCGGCCAGCCGATCCCGACAAACGACGCGGTCCGGCAGGCCCGCATGAAGGCGATCTATCAGGAAGACGAGGGCTTGCCGATGCGCAAGTCTCACGAGAACCCTGCGGTTAAGGCTCTCTACGAGGAATTCCTCGGCGAGCCCAACTCGCACAAGGCTCACGAACTCCTGCACACGCACTACACGCCCAAGTCCATCTGGCCGACGGACGTGTGCTGTGAGTGTGAGGAAGT
>Ga0209638_1002671_pt1 | contig 10882 bp, 15 predicted proteins | sample BarGraNGADG00211_FD_184490 | JGI IMG/M metagenome (GOLD analysis project Ga0209638, IMG submission 184490) | Arctic peat soil microbial communities from Barrow, Alaska - Barrow Graham LP Ref core NGADG0002-211 (SPAdes) (version 2) | ecosystem: Environmental > Terrestrial > Soil > Wetlands > Peat... | reverse complement strand
CGCTATACATGGACTCTCCCGATGAGCACGAATATGGTCCATCGCACGCTCAGTTTTGGAGAGCCGAACGGCAGGTTCCAGAGCGTGCAGGTATGGCTGATCCGGTCGCGCTCGGGCCACGTATCGTTTCGTGATGAAGGCGACGGTGAGCGGCGGTTCCTGGGGTGCGGACTTCGACCCCGACCGATTGGCGAGTCTCGAGCTGCGCGCCTGGAAGGCCTACTACCGCCGTCAGGCGCTCAGGCTGTTCGGGTTGCTTGTGATGGCCAACCACGATCAGGCGCACGTCTCCTGGCGACGTGCGCTCGTGGCCGCGTTCTACTTCGCCCGGGGCGCTTACGGGTTTGGACGCGCGACAAGCGATTACGACCGCTTCGCGCCCGATGTCGTGCGCGGTTATTGGGCGCTTGGTTTGCCCCCGGACGTCGACGCGCTGGAGGTTGCGCGCCGTGAGCTGCGCTGGTGGGTCGTGCGCCGCGAGATCGGCGTTGCCGCCGGCGACGAGGCGGGCAAGGCCATCACGGCGCTGTATTCAGCGATCTATCGACTGCCGGCGGAGTCAGTCTCCGAAGCCGGCCGGTTGCGCGGTCTCGCGGCGGAGGTTCGCGATCGCGGTGCGGCCGACGACCCGGCAGGCCCGACTGCTCCGGGTGCAGCCTACTGGCCACAGGTCGCTCGCCTGCTGCGCGACTCATATCGCAGCCTGCATGCGGCTTTGCTCGATGCGAAGTCGTAGATCGAGGGTCTAGCCGATGGACATTGCCGCTGCTCTCGGTCTCGCGGCGCTCCTGTTCGTCAAGGAGGCAGGCGTGCCGATCCCGATCCCGGGCGACCTGCTCGTTCTCGGTGCCGGCGTCGCAAGCGCGGGCAACCCAGCCGGGGCGGTGGTCGCGCTCGTATCCATTCTCGTCGCCGGTTACCTGGGCGGCGTGGTCCAGTTCGTGCTGGCCCGTGGCGCGCTGCGCCGGCCACTGCTCGCGCTACTGACCCGTTTCGGCGTGCCGCGCGCGCGAATTGACGCGCTCTCGGAGCGCCTGCGGAGCGGGGGCGCGCGCGGCGTGGCGATCGCTCGGACGACGCCTGGTGTTCGCGTCCCGGCGATAGCCGCGAGCGGCGTCGCGGCCTTGCCCATGCAGTCGTTCGTGCCGGGTCTCGTGGCCGGCAACACGCTCTTCGTCGGTGCCCATTTCGTGCTCGGTTACGTCGTCGGCGTGCCTGCCGTGGCGATCATCCAGAGCAGTGGCACCGTCCTGCTGGTCGGGGGCCTGGTCGTCTTCGCCGTGATCGGCGCGATCGGCTGGCTGCTCCTTCGCCGCCGGCGGCGCTCGAGCGCCGACTTCGCGGCCTGGGCCGACGCCGCGTGCCCGGCCTGCCTGGCGCTTGCGCTCGTGAATCGGGAGGCTTAGGCCGGGACGTCCCTGCGCAGCGAAGCGAGGGTAGGGCGTGCGGCGCGATACTGGTCTGCGATGAGCTATCTCCGCGCAACGGGCGCCGACACGCCGCGCATCTCGTTTGATGGTCCAGACGCCGACTACAGGGCCGGCGACTACAGGCCCGGCGCGTGCAACATCGGCCGCGCAGAGATCCGGAGCAGGTGGCGCTTCGGCCATCTGATGCTGCTCGTCGCCATTGCTCTGTACGCCGTGCTCGTGCTCGCCCACACTCCGGCGCTCATCCGCTTCGTCGTGGCCGCGCCGGCGGCCGTCGGAGCTGCCTGCTACCTCGAGGCGGCGCTGAAGTTCTGTGTCAGGTTCGGAATGAGGGGTCTGTTCAACTTCGGCGCGCTTGGTGCCGAAGCCAAAGTCGTCGACTCGCAAGCTCGAGCTCGTGATCGGCGGCGCGCAGCTCAGCTCTCAGCCGCATCGCTGGTCGTCGCGCTATTGATCGGGACGGTCGCAGTCTTTCTGCCCTTCTAGATCGGCGCGAATGACCGTCCGGATCGAATCGAGCTAGGCCGGGACGGCGGCCAGCTCCGTGGCGATCAACCTTGCCCATTCGTCGATCTCAGCCCATGGTCGGTAGTCGCCGTACACGGGATGGACCATGCGCACGATCGTCCGTTCCATGAGTCCCAGGCTGTCCTTGTCGAGCCGGCCGGCGAAGAGCCTGTGCTCTCGCCCGTGCGCCGCTTCGAGCAGCCGCAGTCCATCGGCCGCATCGGCCGGATCGACCTTGTCCGTGATCGGCCCGCTGGAGAACATCCAGGTCGGCATCCTGCTCAGCGCGCTGGCATGCTCCTCGACGAAGTCACGACCGGCGCCCAGCCAGCGGCCCATATACACACCGCTGCCGATGATTGCCGCGTCATAACCGGCAATCGAATGCACCTGCTCGATCGACTGCACCTCGACGTCCAGCTCCGACTCGCGCAGGATCGCCGCGATGCGCTGACCGATTTCCATGGTGCTACCGTGCTTCGAAGCAACGGCGACAAGCGTCTTCATGTGTGCGCCTCCCGGTGCGCCACGATGCGTGTTGCGCGCGTCTGGCGACAAGTGCCGAAGGACCCAGGACGTCTGTCCCGACAAGGAGGTCATCGAATGAACATGAACGGAATCCTGATCGGCTCGGACGACGCGCCGCGGCTCGCGGAGTACTACACGAAGGTGCTCGGCGCACCGACGATGAGCGACAGCGGCTACACGTCGTGGATGATCGGCAACGGCTCGGTGACCGTCGGCCCGCACAGCGAGGTCCATGGCCGCAACGACCAGCCCGGCCGACTGATCTGGAACATCGAGACTGAGGACGTCAAGGGCGACTTCGCCCGGATGCACGCCGCTGGCGCGATCGTGGTCCGTGAGCCGTACGAGTTCGAGGGCATGGCAGGCACATGGATCGCCACACTTGCCGATCCCGACAACAACTACTTCCAGCTGATCACGCCGTTTGATCGGTCGCAGATGGGTCAGCAATAAGCTCAAAGACGGGGTGCGTCGCCGCGGCGGCACGCGGGTCGGCGACGATGTCGCGTGCCACCACGCGCAGGAACGAACGTCCGAACAGGCGGACCGGAAGAGACATCTGAGCGATCTCGCGCGGCAACGTTGCGCTGAAGAAGGTCTCCTTTTCTGCGGTCGTCAGCTCCTGCGCACGGAGCCGCTCGATACGCCGGCCGTGGCGGACCTGGAGATCGGGATTGGCGCGCAGGTTGCGGCACCAGTTTGTGTCGCCGAACGTGCCGATCAGCCATCTCCGCTCGTCCAGGGCGACGATCGCAAGCGGCTGCGTGCGCGGCAGGTCGCTGATCCGTCCGCGAATGGTTACCAGCACGTTCGGTCCCATCGGCATGCCCAGCTCGAGCAGCTTGTTGACCAGCCGATTCGGTCGGGTGATCAGGGCCGGAGCCCGGGCGACGGAAATATGTGCGTTGGCGTGAGTCATCTGGTCACCTCTGTCGCTTTGGTTGCGTCAATCGGTTGACGGAACCAAAGGAAGGAACGTGACCGAAGGGTGACCGAGCAGGACCTGGCGCAGGCATTCGAGGCGGAGCGGACGCATCTGCGCGCCGTGGGCTACCGCATGCTCGGCTCGCTGGCCGAGGCGGACGACGTGGTGCAGGAAACGTGGCTCCGCTATCGGCGCGCCGACACGAGCAACGTCGAGAACCTCCGTGGCTGGCTGACCACGGTCGTCGCGCGCCTATGTCTCGACGCGCTGCGTTCACGCCGCGCGCGCAAGGAGGAGCCGATGGGCTTCACGGTTCCCGACGTGTTGATCAGTGGCACGGGCGGGCCGGATCCGGAGCAGCAGGCGTTGCTCGCCGACTGGGTCGGCATCGCGATGCTCGTCGTGCTCAACAAGCTGACGCCGCCGGAGCGGCTGGCGTTCGTGCTCCACGACGTCTTCGGCATGGCCTTCGACGAGATCGCGCCGATCGTCGATCGCTCGCCCGAGGCGGCGCGCCAGCTGGCCAGCCGAGCCAGGCGGCGGGTGCGCGGTTCGAATCTGGATTCAGACGTCGATGTCAGCGGCCAGCGACGGATCGTCGACGCGTTCCTGGCCGCTGGCCGGGATGGCGACCTGACGGCGCTGATCAGCATGCTCGACCCGGACGCCGCCGTGCGCGCCGACTACGGACCGAAGCTCGCCGCAGCCTCGCTGGAGGCGCACGGTGCGCACAACGTGGCGGCCCAGGCACTGCTGTTCCGGCGCTTCGCGCCTGGTGCGCGGCCGGCCATTATCAATGGCACAGCCGGCCTCGTCGTGTTCACCGGAGATCGGCCCTATGCCGTCCTTGGTTTCACTGTCCGCAACGAGCGCATCGTCGAGATCGACATCCTCGCCGACCCGGACCGCCTCGCCCGAATCGACTTCAGCGTTCTGGACGCCTGACCGCGTCGCGCCTCGCAGCTAGGCCTGGTCGACGAGCGGCTTGACCTCGCCGATAAAGCGCTCCAGCGTCTCATCGTCGTATGGCGCCGCCATCTCGGCGATGGCCTCGGTGAAGCCGATCTCTTTGCGCGCGATCAGGTACTCCGCGACCAGCTCGCTCGGACCGTTGACGAAGGTCTCGTCGTCCTCTACATCGCTCATGGGCGTCTTGTTGTGAGCCATCTGGGCGCGCCAGACCTTCTCCGCCTCGGCGACTGAATCGCGGATCACCGGCTTCAGCGCGGTGGTCTTGATGATTGTGTTCGGGTCGCGGTTTACGTCGGCGCAGTGCCTCAACAGCACGTCCATCTTGTGGCGCATCGTCTCGGGATCGCCCATGCCGTTCCACATGTCGGCGTACTTGGCGATCGTGCGCAACGTCTTCTTTTCGCCGGACCCGCCGATCATCAGCGGCAGATGCTGCTGGATGGGCAGCGGCTCCTGGCGCAGGTGATCGAACTCGTATTTGGCGCCCGGCGCCGAGGTGACCTCGCCGCCGTCGAGCAGCTGGCGAAGCGCTGCGGCGGCCTCGTCCATCCAATCAAGACGCTGGCCGAAGCCACGGCCGAAGTCGATGCCGTGGCGCGCGTGCTCGTAGTCGAACCACGCGCCGCCCAGGCCCAGGATCGCGCGGCCGGTCGAGATGTGATCGAGTGTCGTCGTGAGCTTGGCCACGAGAGCAGGATTGCGGAAGGTATTGGCCCCGACCATCAGCCCCAGCCTGACTCGAGACGTCGCCTTCGCCCACGCCGCGAGCGACATCCAGCCCTCGAAGATGGGCTGCTGCGGGTCACCGAAGATCGCGTGCAGGTGGTCCCACGTCCACAGGTGCTCGTAGCCGAGCTCGTCGACCTTGCGCGCCGCCCCCTCGAACGCCGGCCAGTCGGTCGCTTGGCTCCACAGAAGAATCCCCAGCTTGAAATCATCCATGAGCGAAGGTTAGTCGGCCTGCGCGCCACGCGGAGGCCACGCCCCGGCGCGCATGAAGCGGCCGGCGGCGACGAACCAGATCGCGAGCAGGATCGCGTTCAGGACGAGCGCCAGCGCCCAGGCCGGCAGTGGCACAAGCGCCACGCCAAGCATCACCACTGCCGCGACGGCCATCGCGATCAGCAGCGGCCGGTAGACGAGCCGCTCGTCCTGGTTGTCGACGAAGGCCAGCACGACGACGATCTCCGCTACGAGCACGACCGCAACTGCCCCGGCCAGCAGCCACGCCGTCGCCCCCGGCGCGGCGGGCGCGACGGCGTTCTCGGCCAGGCTGACCATCGCCGGTCCGGCCGCGGCGATGGCCAGCGTGATCGGCAGGTGGGCCAGGATCCAGGCCGTTATCGCGCGCCCAGACTGGCGCACCCGGCGGCCGCCGACGATGTCGAAGTAGATCCACCAGAAGCCGAGGCCAATGACCAGTGACACGACGCCGGTCGCGATCGCGAGCAGGTCCTGCGACGCGGCGATCATGCCGCTGACCACGCTGACGATCACCTCGCCGAGCACGATCAGCGTGAACGTGTCGAAGCGTTCGACCATCGACTCCGTGGGTGAGATGCCGATGCTGTACGACCGCGGACGGGTACCCAGCCCGATCGTCGCCAGGATCCACAGCACGTCGAAGGCCGCCCAAACGATCAGTCGGAGGTCGGGCGCGAGGAACGCACTGGCGAAGATCACGGCCGCGGAGATGAACAAGCCTATGGCGTACGTCCCTGTGAGGCGCGCCACCGGCCTCGCGTCAACGCGCCGGACGGTGAAGAAGAGCCAGCCGACGACGAGCAGGAACGCTACGTAGGCGAACGCGAACTGCGCGCCGGTGTCGCTCGCGGCGTGTTGAGTAAAAAACTGCCAGTACGCACAGGATCGCCATCTGGAGAAATACGTACGAGCGCGTTCGCCCGTCTTCGCGACCGTGCAGCTCGAGATAGAGGCTGCCGTTCACCCAGCCGATCCACGTCAGGGCGAAGACGACGACGAAGTCGAGCACGCCACCGACGGTCAGGTTGTTGCCGAGCGCCATCGTCGACTGCGCGATGACGGCGACATAGATCAGGTCGTAGAGCAGCTCGGTGTTGCTGACGCGCCGCCCCTCGATCGTCTCGCCGTGCGCCCGTGGCCGCGCCCAGAACCAGCGCCTGAAATCGGAGACGAATTCGCTCATCTGCGGCCGATGACCCGGAACGCCTGTATCGGCTTGGTGAAGCCCTTGAGTTCCTGATCGGGGACAGGCTCGGTCTCGAATTCGGTCTCGATGACCGCGTTGAGCCGCTGGCTCACGAGGATCTCTGCGGCCGCCGCAACGTCGCTCAGGCGCGACGCGAGGATGACGACGTTACCGACGGCGCCGTAGTCGAAGCGGCCTTCGAAACCGATCCGACCGAGCGTCGCGAAGCCCACCGCGAGCCCGATTCCAAGCCCGAGCTCATACCCCCGGCGATGCCAACCCAGTGCAAGCTGCCCGAATTTGTCTCGAATCTCGATCGCGCTCTGGACCGCGATCTCTTGGTGCGCCTCGAGCTTGCGCGGGTCGTTGAAGAACGCCATCAGCCCATCGCCGGCGAAGTGTTCGACGCTGCCACCGTCGCCCACGACGATCTCGCCCACGGACGCGTGGTACTCGCGCAGCACGCCCAGCACCTCTTCGGGCTCCGCGGACTCGGCGAACGACGTGAAGCCGCGCAGGTCGACGAACATGGCCGTGATCTCGCGCCTGTGGCCGGCGAGGAGCTCGGCGCCCGCCTGGGTCGACATGAGCTCGGCCGCCTCCGGCGCATAGCGCGCCAGCTCGGTGCGCTGGCGTTCGATCGTCTGGAAGAGTCGGAGATTGTCGATCGCCAGGACCGCCTGATCCGCGAAGGTGCTGAGCAGCGAGACCTGCTGCTCCGTGAAAGGTTCGACGCGATAGCGCCAGAGGACGAACAGGCCGATCAACTCCGTGCCGCGCATCATCGGGACGCCGAGCATCGTTCGGTACTGGCCGGCGGCATGGACGTCCCATGCCGTGTAGTCGGGGTCCTCGAGCACGTCCCGGATCTGGACCGGCCGCTTCTCGAGCAGCGTCCGGCCGATCATCGAGCCACGGTCGGGCACGTACTTGTTCTTGACCACGATGTCCCAGTAGCCCTTGTTCACCTCGCCGTGCTGGGCCACGACCTGGAAGTAGTCATCCTCGGGAGCCGGACGGAGGACGTTGCCGAAGTCAGCGCGACTGAGTTCGACAGCGTGGCGAACGAGGGTCTGGAGGACTTCGTCGAGCTCGAAGCCGGAGCTCGAAACCGCGCGAATGACTTCGCCCAGTGCCGCGAGAACGTCCGCCGGCGCGGCTTCGTCTGTTGCACTACGGCGCGACCCCTCAGCCACGCTCGTAGGTTACGGGTGCGGCTCGCGCAAAATACGTGAATGACCGCACCCATCGACCAGGTCCGTCCACTGATCCGCACTCGCCAGAACCGCGAATTCACAGCCGATCCGGTCACTGAGGACGAGCTCATCGCGCTCGCCCAGGTGGCCCGCTGGAGTGGCAGCAGCAGCAACTCGCAGCCGTGGCGCTTCGTCATGGTGCGCGACATCGCGCTCATCCGCCAGATTGCGGAGATCGCCATCCCGCAGACGCGTGCGTTGCGTACGGCCGTGGCGGCGCTTGCCATCAGCATGCCCAATGAGCCGTCGCATGCCCTGAGCCACGCCTTTGACGAAGGCCGCGTCGCGGAGCGCATCCTGATTGCGGCTCCGATGCTCGGGTTGGCTGCCGGTATCACCTGGCTTTTCGAGAAGTACCGACCTCAGGTCGGCAGCCTGCTCGGTGTGGGTGACGACCGATTCGTGCGCACGATCATGGCCATAGGTCACCCGACCGATCAGGCACAACAGCCGAGATCCGCGCCGGGAGAGGCGCGCCGCCCGTTGGCTGAGCTCGTCGACTGGCGGTGAGCCGCTAGCGCTCGCGGATGGAGAGGTCTACGAGGTCGTCGCGCTCGCGATCCAGATCGCGATCATCGGCGGCATGGCAGTGATCCTGGGCGCGCACTTCGTCGGTGGCATCGTCGGCTTCGGCGTGCTGACGGTGGCGGCGATGCTGATCGGCCTGAGCGTGGCCGGCGTGTCCGACGCCCTCGCCCTCTCCCTCCGCCAGCGCGAGTCGGTCATCGGCGTCAATACGCTGCTGACACTGCCGCTGACGTTCCTCTCGGCAGCGTTCATGCCGCTCAACCTCGTGCCCTCGTGGATCGCGACGGTCGCGGCGTACAACCCCGTCAACTGGGCGGTGGAAGCTGGCCGACAGGCGCTCACGTCCGACTCGCCAGACTGGTCGCTCATCCTGCCGCGGTTGGCCGGCCTCGCGGTCCTAGCGGTTCTGACTACGGCCTGGGCGACGCGGAACTTCCGCTCCTACCAGCGCTCGATCTAGCTGAGCGTCCTAGTTGCTGGCCGGGATGATCACGCTCTTCGACCACGGGCCCCAGCCGGCCGCGTTATGGGCGCGCACCTTGACTGCCCAGTCGTAGTTCCAGTTCGCGCCCACCGGTGCGCTGAGCGAGCCGCCGTCGACAGTCACCTTGAACGGGCCACCAGCACCCGGATCGGCATCGTGGGCCGTGGCCTTGACCTGGAAGCGATCGATCGGGCTGTCGCCCAGCTTGGCCGGGGCCGAGTAGCTGACCAGCAGCGCCGACGTGCCCGCCCATTGGACGCTGACTACCTTCGGCGCGCCCGGCTTGGTCGTCGCGGCGCCGGTGGTGATCTGGATCGCGTCGCTCGCCGGGCTCGTTCCGGCGGCGTCGGTGTTCGTGACCGTGATGTAGTAAGTCGTCAGAGGCGCCAGCGGTCCCAGGAGAGCGCTGGTGGCATTGCCGCGGCCGTGGCCGGATCAGGTGTCCAGCTGATCGTGTATTGACCGCCGGACAGGCTGAACTGCACGCCAGTCGGCGCGTTCGGCGCGGTGCCGGTCAGCCAGGCGTGATAGCTACCACTGGTGCCCGTCGTGTACAGCTGGTCGCCGTGCGCGTCCGTGTACGTCGCCGTCGGATCGGCCGTGCCCTGCACACCGGTGACGTAGCTCAGCAGGTGCGCGCCCAGATCCCATGTAGCCGTCAGCCAGGCCGAGTACGTCGTCGTGTGGTAGCCGCCGCCACGGCCGCTGCCGCCGCAACGCGTCTGCATGTAGACCGCGCCCGTCGGGTTGCCGGTCGTCGCGTCGAAACCGATGGCGATCGACTGCTCCTGGATCCCGCCGCAGCTGTGGCCCAGGACGGAGAACGCCACGGACTGCGAAACGGAGAGCTGGATTGGCGTGCCGCTCGTCGCGGTCACGACGGGCACGGCAGCGATCAGCAGCGATGCAGCCACTGCCAAACAGAAGGTGAGCCTGCGCAGCGAGGTCACGGTCCCTCTAAGCCTGTGTGGGTTCTGGCCCCCCGGCGCGCATCTACGACTGAATGAGATTCGATTTCACGTCATCCGATAGTCCCGGTCGTTGCACGGACGCGCCGCGGTCGTTGGATTAGTCTCGCAACGTGGCAGAGGACACAGCCCCGGCTCTGCGCATCCGCGGCCTGGTCAAGGACTACGGGTCCGTCGTGGCCGTCAACGGCATTGACCTCGATGTTGCCCGCGGCGAGGTGTACGGCTTCCTCGGCCCCAACGGCGCGGGCAAGTCGACGACAATCCGCTGCCTGCTCGATCTGCTGCGGCCGACCTCCGGGACGATCGAGGTCCTCGGCCGCGACCCCAGGCGCGACGGCGTGGCGGTTCGCCAGCAGGTCGCGTATCTGCCTGGCGAGCTGCGCCTGCCGGAGCGCATGACCGGCCGCCAGCTGGTCGCGGCGATCGGCAGACTGCGCGGCGGAATCGATGACAAGCGCCGGGACGAGCTCGCCGATCGGCTCCAGCTCGACCTCGGCCGGCGGCTGCGCGACCTCTCGTCGGGCAACCGGCGCAAGGTGGCGCTGCTCCTCGCGTTCGCGCCCGACGCGGAGCTGCTGGTGCTCGACGAACCGACGAGCGGGCTCGACCCGCTCATGCAGCAGGTCTTCCAGCAGCTCGTCGCCGAAGCCCGCTCTGCGGGGAAGACCGTCTTTCTGTCATCGCATGTTCTGAGCGAGGTCCAACGCGCGGCGGACCGCGTGGCCGTGTTGCGCGCGGGCGAGATCGTGACCGTCGGCACGGTCGAGGAGTTGCGCGGCAGGGCCCGCCAGCGCGTGGAGGCATGGTTCGTTGGCGACGTGCCGCTGGCCGAGTTGACGGCACTGCCGGGGATCGTCGATCCGGTCGCGGACGGTCGCCACTTCACGGCGATCCTGACGGGGACCATCCAGCCGCTTGTCGAGGTCCTGGCACGCAACCCTGTTTCGACGATGCTCGTCGAGGAGCCCGATCTCGAGGAGGCGTTCCTTGACCTGTTCGCGGAGCCGGCACCGTGAGCGCAACGTCGCGCTGGCTCGAGCTCATCGCCGCGCCTTTCCGGGCATCGTGGCGTGCCGGCCTTGCCTGGGCCGTCGTCTTTGCCTTCTTCATC
>Ga0209638_1002668_pt1 | contig 10889 bp, 7 predicted proteins | sample BarGraNGADG00211_FD_184490 | JGI IMG/M metagenome (GOLD analysis project Ga0209638, IMG submission 184490) | Arctic peat soil microbial communities from Barrow, Alaska - Barrow Graham LP Ref core NGADG0002-211 (SPAdes) (version 2) | ecosystem: Environmental > Terrestrial > Soil > Wetlands > Peat... | reverse complement strand
TTAAACTTACCGATTGCCATGATGCGGGTATTCCTTTTTTTGCTTACTTTTTCTGCAGTCATGCTGCAGGCACAGACGCCGGCGCCGGAAATCCAGGTGACGAGCCCTTTACCCGGTTCAGCGCTGCAAGGAAGTGTCGCAATTACCGGCAGCACTGACCTGCCCGGATTCCAATCGTTTGAGGTGTCTTTCAGCTATCCGAATGGCGGCCCGGCAAACTGGTTCTTGATCCAGCAAAGCCATAGCAGTGTTAAGGGTGGTATTTTGAGCGTATGGGACACATCGAAGATTGCTGATGGCAATTACACCCTGCGCGTTCAGGTCTTGTTGACAGACGGAAGCAAGGTTGAAAAGATTGTTCCCGAATTACGCGTGCGTAACTATTCGGCCATCGAAACCGATACCCCAACTCCTGCCCAAGTCGTCTTCGTTACACCGGTTGTGACGTTCACGCCAACCGTTGTGACTGGCACACCGCAGCTTACTCCGACCGAATTGCCTGGGAATCCTGCTGGCATGAGACCAATTGAACTCGTTTTCAATATGGCGCTGGGGATTTCTTTTACGGTCGTTCTTTTTGGGATATTGGGCCTTTACAGGTGGTTAAGAGGGAAAAGCCATTAAATAATGGAACAACGAAAATGAGCGAAATAGAAGTAGGGCCTTTCCTGATCATTGGCCTGGGGAATCCAGGACGAGAATATCGGGATACACGCCATAATGCCGGTTTCATGGTTGTGGACCGATTATGCGAAGCATTTAACATCCGGCTGGCGAGGCTGCAATCGAAAGCGCTGATTGGTACGGGAACCTGGGAAACCAAAAAGATTGTTTTGGCAAAGCCGCAGACGTTTATGAACCTTTCAGGTCAATGCGTTGGAAGCTTAATGAGGTTTTACAAGACACCCCTGGAACAGGTGCTGGTGATTCATGACGACCTGGATTTACCGGTTGGGACTCTGCGCATGCGACCAGGGGGTGGCTCGGCAGGACAGCGCGGCTTGGCGTCCATTATCCAGCAGCTTGGAACCCAGGAATTTCCCAGGCTGCGCATAGGCATTGGGAGGCCGCCGGGACAGATGGATCCCTCCGCTTACGTATTGGAACGATTTACTTCCTCCGATAAAGTCCTGATTCCTCTGTTGCTGGACCGGGCTGTCGATGCCCTGAAAGATTTTCTGCAATTTGGCCTGAACCATGCCATGAACACTTTTAACGGTGCACTCGAGAAAGAGTAGAAACGTGCTTGATGATCTGCGTGCCCTACCTGAATACCAATCCCTGCTCGATGATATCCGAACTCACAGGGTAATTCCCGGCCTGGCGCTGCAGCGTGCTGCACGCCTGATGCTTTTAGCTGCTTTACAAACTGATTTGCAGGTTCCGATCTTCCTGTTAACCACCCGTGCAGATCATATGCTGATATTGGCAGATGAGCTGAAATTTTGGGCGCCAAGGGCTAACCGGATTGTTTTTCCGGAACCCAACCCGCTTTTCTATGAGCCGGATGCCTGGGGAAACAGCACCCGCCGCGACCGCTTGCAGGCCCTGACAGCCCTGGCGGCATATCACATGCCAGGTATCCAAAAATCCACCGTGGCGCCTGTCATTATTGCACCGGTGAGGGCGGTTATGGCGCGCACCCTGCCGCGGCGGGATTTTATCAAGGCCAGCCGGCTGATTAAAGTTGGCCAGGTCATTAAGCCGGAAGAGCTCCAGCGGAACTGGGTCGATATTGGATATCTACCCGCTGACCTGGTGGTTGAACCGGGTCAATTTTCTCGCAGGGGCGGGATCCTGGATATGTGGGCGATGGCAGACCCATCACCGGTACGCCTGGAGTTTTTTGGAGATGAAATTGACACCATGCGCCGGTTTGATCCAGCCAGCCAGCGCACGATCCAAAACCTCGAACAATTTTTTGTTTCCCCGGCTCGCGAAGTGCTTCCAGGAAAAGCCCAGACTATGAATTTGCCGGTGCAGGATGTTGGTGAGTTTTATCTGCCGGTAGTACATCCGGCCGTCACCAGCATCCTTGATTACCTGCCTCCCCAGGCGCTGGTCCTGGTGGATGACCTTGAGCTGGCAAAGGCGACGGCTGCCGAAATTGAGGAGCAGTCAGTCAGGCTGCGACAGGACAGCATCTCCGAAGGTACGCTGGCGCAAGATTTCCCAATCCCATACCTTTCGTGGAGTGAGCTGCAAGACAGCCTGATGGGCCATGCCTGGTTGGAATTGGGTTGGTCGACTGCGGAAGATGAATCGGCAATCGGCAAGTTGTTTACACCAGGGCCGCGTTTTGGCGGACGGATGAAGCAGGTGCTCGACTATTTGCAGGAGCGCTGCCAGTCGGGTGATCCGGTGACGGTGGTTTCACGCCAGATCTCGCGCCTGAAGGAGCTTTGGAAAGAAAACCGGGGGCCAGAGACAAACAGGTGCGAGCCTGATTTTCAGGATGGGCTACTTAGCGAAGGATGGATATTGAGCCTGCCGGACAGAAAAATGTATTTGCTGACCGACAGTGAAATATTCGGGTGGGATCGCCCGAAACCACGCCAGCAGCACCGCCCGGCCGCTGAGGCGCCGGAAGCGTTATATGCGGATCTGAAACCGGGTGACTGGGTAGTGCACATTGATTATGGTATTGGTCGTTACCAGGGATTGGTGCGCCGGATCCTGGACGGGTCCGAACGAGAATTTTTATGCGTTGAATATAATAAAGGCGACCAGGTTTTTGTACCTGTCCACCAGGCCGACCGGTTAGGAAGGTACATTGGACCAGATGGCGAAGAACCTTCGGCTACCCGGTTGGGAACAGGTGAATGGGCACAGAATAAGCTGAAGGTGCGTGAGGATGTCCTGGAAATAGCCCAGGAGCTGCTTGAATTGTATGCTAGGCGGCAGCTTGCCGAAGGGTTTGCTTTCTCGGCTGATAGCATCTGGCAGCAGGAACTTGAGGCCAGTTTTCCATACATCGAAACGAACGATCAAATGGATGCCATCCGGGAAGTAAAGAAAGATATGGAAAATTTGCGCCCCATGGACCGCCTTCTGTGCGGCGACGTGGGCTATGGTAAGACGGAAGTGGCTCTGCGGGCGGCTTTTAAGGCTGTTATGGATGGTAAACAGGTTGCGATCCTCGTACCGACCACAGTTCTGGCTCAGCAGCATTTCGAAACTTTCCAGCAGCGCCTTTCGCCATTCCCGGCGGTCGTTGAGATGCTTTCTCGCTTCCGAACTCCCAAGGAGCAGGAAGAGATCTTGAAGCTGCTAAAAAATGGAACGATAGATATTGTCATCGGGACACATCGTCTTCTGCAGCAAGATGTTCAATTTAAAGACCTCGGACTGGTGGTTGTAGACGAAGAGCAGCGCTTTGGAGTGACCCATAAGGAGCATTTTAAGAAACTGCGCGCCCAGGTGGATGTTTTGACCTTAACGGCAACACCCATCCCGCGCACGTTATATATGGCTTTAACCGGGGTGCGGGACATTTCGACCATCAATACACCGCCCGAGGAGCGTCTGCCAATCATTACTCACATAGGTCCATATTCACCCAGGCTGGTAAGGCAAGCAATTCTGCGTGAATTGGAGCGAGGTGGACAGGTGTTTTTCGTCCACAACCGGGTGCAGACCATCCGGGCGATGGAACATCACCTGAACCAGTTAGTTCCGGAGGCGGAAATTGGGGTTGGGCATGGTCAGATGCCTGAAAATGAACTGTCGGAGGTCATGCGGCGCTTTACCCACGGTGAAATTGACGTACTGTTGTGCACGTCGATTATTGAATCGGGTCTGGATATTCCCAATGCAAACACCTTGATCGTTGATCGTGGTGATACCTTTGGGCTGGCACAGTTATACCAGTTGCGAGGCAGGGTGGGGCGAAGCGCCCAGCGGGCTTATGCCTATTTTTTCCGGCACCGAAAAAAAACACCCTCTCCAGAAGGACAGGAACGCCTGGAGGTGATTGCTGAAAACACTCAGTTGGGTGCAGGTTATTCAATTGCCATGCGAGACCTGGAAATACGCGGGGCTGGGGAACTGCTCGGTAACCGGCAGCATGGTTTTATCGCGGCAGTTGGATTCCAGCTTTATACCCGAATGCTGGCACAAGCCGTGCGCCAGCTGCGGAGACTGGCGGTATTCCCATCGCCTTCGGAGAAACTGGCGGGTCTACGAGAAGTAAGCGCGCCGGTAACTGTGGACCTGCCGCTTTCGCTCGGAATCCCGTTCGGGTACGTCCCAGACCAAAATATCCGGCTGCGCCTCTATCGCCGGATGGCTGATTTGAAGGATGAGGCGGAAATCGCGGCCCTGGCGGATGAATATGCCGATCGTTTTGGGGCACTGCCCGAAGAGGTGAGTAATTTACTGTTCCAGATGAAAGTTAAGCTTTTGGCAGAGCAGGCCGGACTGGCATCGGTATCCATTGAGAACGAACAAGTGGTTCTGCGCTATCCCCCACTGCCGGAAGGAATGCCTGGGCGCAGCCTGTCAAATCTGGGCGCACATGTAAGGACCGGAAAGAATGCCTATTGGATGCCGGTAGGCAGCGGAAATGATTGGAAAGAGCGGCTGCTTGCATGTTTGACGACGATCATTCAGTTGGAGCAGAGTGGAATTTAGAACAGAAAGAACAAATTAAAATTTGTTCTACACGTTTAAGGGTGGTAAAATAAATAAAACTTTTGTTCTGTTTATAAAGGAGGCGCATGGAATTCAAGCTGCACGCTCCCTACCAACCGACCGGTGACCAGCCGGCGGCGATTATGAAACTGGTGGAAGGCATCCGCAACGGCTACCATAACCAGGTGCTGCTTGGGGCAACCGGGACCGGAAAAACCTTCACCATGGCCAACGTGATCACCCAACTCCAGAAACCGGCTTTGGTGATGGCCCATAACAAGACCCTGGCGGCCCAACTATATGCCGAGTTCAAAGAGTTTTTTCCGGAAAATGCAGTTGAATATTTCGTCTCGTATTACGATTACTACCAACCGGAAGCTTACGTTCCAAAGCACGACCTGTACATCGAGAAAGAAACGGAGATTAATGAGGAGATTGACCGGCTGAGATTGGCGGCAACGGCAGCCTTGATGTCACGGCGAGATGTGGTTATTATCGCTTCGGTATCGTGCATTTACGGCCTGGGCAGCCCGGAGGCGTACGGTTCCGTGGTTATCCACATTGAAGTGGGATCCATTTACCGGCGCAATGCGCTGCTGCGAAAATTAATCGAAAGCCAATACCAACGCAACGACCTGGAGTTGAAGCCAGGCGCATTTCGAGTGCGCGGCGAAACGTTGGAAATATTCCCGGCCTACGAAGAAAAACGGGCCTACCGGCTCTCTTTCTTCGGGGATGAGGTTGAACGAATTGTTGTCTATAGCCCGATCACCGGTGAAGTGTTTGAAGAACCGCAGCAAATTGACGTTTTTCCGGCCAAACATTACATTACCCAAGAAGACCGCTTAAAAAAGGCCATCACTGACATTGAAGTGGAGTTGGAAGATCGCTTGAACTTTTTCAAAAATGAAGGGAAGCTCCTCGAAGCACAGCGCCTGGAACAGCGGACCCGTTATGATCTGGAAATGCTGCGCGAGGTTGGCTACTGCTCAGGTGTCGAGAATTACTCTCGCCATCTGGACCAGCGAGCAGCCGGGACACCACCCTGGACACTGATCGATTACCTACCACATGATTACCTGTTGTTCCTGGATGAATCACACATGACCGTTCCCCAGATCCGAGGGATGTACAACGGAGATCGCAGCCGCAAGGAGGTCCTGGTGGAATATGGTTTCCGGCTGCCATCTGCAATGGACAACCGGCCGCTGAAATTCAGCGAGTTCCAGGATCACATGGGGTACACATTATATACCTCGGCCACACCTGCTCCTTATGAATTAGAACGGGCCGATCAGGTGGTGGAACAGATCATCCGCCCGACTGGTTTAATCGACCCGAAAGTGCAAGTGCGACCGACTAAGGGCCAGGTTGACGACCTGGTTGGAGAGATCCGCAAGCGGACGGAAAAGGGAGAAAGGGTGCTGGTGACTACCCTGACCAAGCGCATGGCAGAAGACCTGGCTGATTACCTGATGGAGCTGGGCATTAAAGTCCACTACCTGCATTCAGAGGTGGAGACGTTCGAGCGGGTGGGCATCCTGCGGGACCTGCGCAAGGGCATTTTTGATGTGGTAGTAGGGATCAACCTGCTGCGCGAAGGTCTCGATCTTCCGGAAGTCTCACTGGTGGCAATCCTGGACGCAGACAAAGAAGGTTTCCTACGCTCCAGTACGGCCTTGATCCAAACGATTGGCCGGGCGTCGCGGCACGTAAGCGGCCAGGTTATCATGTACGCCGATAAGATGACCGATTCGATGAAGTTTGCAATCAGCGAAACCGACCGGCGGCGGGCCAAGCAAAAAGCGTACAATGAAGAGCACCACATTGAGCCAATTGGGATTGTCAAAGAAATCCATGATATCACCGAGCGACTGACACTTTCGGCGGCAGTGGCTGAGTCCCGCGGCGAATATACAACAGGACGCAGAGAAGCTGGCCTGCCGACCAAGGAAATCCAGCGCATCATTTCCGGGTTGGAAACACAAATGAAAGCATCCGCAAAAGATCTACAATTCGAGCGTGCCGCGATGCTGCGTGACCAGATTTACGAGCTGCGCGGGCTGCTGGCAGAGGATGCCAACTTGCCTCCCTGGCAGAAAGCACGCCTGTTAGCTGGAGAAATTTAATTTGGAAATTTTCGACCGCTTTGCGGCCATCCTGATCCTTATTTAAATCAAAAGATGGATACCCTGACGTATAACGCCGGACAACCATCTTTTAATTGGTTCTCCTCATTAAAGTGGGGCGTAGTTTTTTTTGTGCGCGTCTTGACTCGCACAAAACAACACACACCCCCATTTATCGAGAAAATACTGTCATTTTACCCAATGGAAGAAATGACCATAAACCCAATAAATTTGCCCTCTGGCTGAGGGTAAGATACCTGCACATTGGTCACGTAAGCCATAGATGGTCCGCGGCGGAGATATAGGAGCAGTTTATCAAGGTCAGTATGCAGTCCTTCGGCCCATATTTCGATCTGGTCATCACCTTTGTTGCGTACCCAACCCTTTAATCCTAATAATTGAGCGTAATCCGAAACGTGGGCGCGGAAACCTACTCCTTGAACACGCCCTTCGATGATGGCATGCAGAGCAGAGTGATCTTCCGGGGTCATTTAGTCACCTCTCGGGAGGGCGCTGAATTCTTCACTTTTCGCCGGCTGGATAAGCCAAACCCGACAGGTAAAATAATTAAGAGCAAACCAGAAATCAGGTAAGGAGATAGGTTTTGGATGGCGAGTGAACCGGTATCGACTCCTTGGGTTTCTTGCTGCCACCGGAGATCGAGTTGTTCCAGACTGCTGCCAAGCGCTGCATTGACCCCATCTTCGCAGCCCAGGCCATTTTGATAGCCGGTAATCATTTTCTGAAAAGCAGAGGTGCCATATTTTTCGTGGATAAAACGGACGAACGAGGCTGATTGCGCATAGGCAAGGAAAGCGCCGGATGCTTCAGTCGGGAATGTATTGCACAGGCTGGCGAAAGGAATCAGGGTGCCACTATCCACGGCCTGATTGAGAGCACTTTGATAATCAGGATTGGGGGTAGTTTCGGCAAGGGAAGCCATGCCTTCGGTGAACCAGACTGGCAGGCGTTGATAACTGTCTCCTGCGGCCTGGTAAGTCAAGATATGCATTAACTCGTGGGGTATCTGGCGGTCCAGCTCGAATTCTTGCTCCGCACCAGGCGCAATGGAAATAGTAATCGTTCCCAGATCGACCATGGCGTGGCCAGCGGCCCAGGATTGGTGATCGAGAGAGGCACCCTGCAGGTCTGTGGCATTCGGATAGACATAAATCTTTGTAGGAATAGGCAGTGCAGCCGGCAGAATGGAGACCGCAGAGCGTAAACCGCGCTGCGCAGCATTTAAAATTGCCTGGCCAAAAACCATGTCCCCTGTAATCCAGCGCACTTGGAAATTCCCCCCATCGAGCTGCTGCCAGGCGAAACGATTATCTTCGTAATCAAAACTCAGTTTATCACTTGAAATTGGAGAACCCTGATCCAACACAGCCTGGAGCCAGTAGGTGATTTTGGTGAAAGGCCGAATGGGTTTTTGGGTGAGATCGTAAAAAAAGTTAATTTGGCCATCTAAACCTGGCACAATTTTCTCCGTACGCGTTTGATCTCCAGTGGGCTGAAGGAATAAATAGGCCCCCATAACATGATCTAATGGGGTAATTTGAGCATGGAAAGTAATCTCTTCACCGAAGTGATAAGAGGCTTCCAGCCCATTAATTTCAACCGAATCCCTTTCAGGCGCCATGGGCTGGAAAAACCCGAGATTAGTGATTAATACAAAAAGGGCCAGCCACGATCGCATAGGTTCCTCCATCCCAGCCTTAATTTTTAGTGCCGTATAAAAAGTCGTCGTCCTCTTCTTCTTCTTCCTCTTCATCACTTGAAAGATCGACGATGCGGGTATGTTCCTCGTCGATCACAGGGGTCATATCCAATATTCCCAAACTAGCGACGCCTTCTTTGAAATCCAGGTTATCCAGAGCTTCGTCGATGAAATATGTTTCGTCTTCATCCTCCGTATTTTCAGATAATTTCTCGAGTCTTTCCCGGACACCCTTTCCGCCAATTTGAGAAATTGACCAGATTGCTGCGGAGCGCAAATCAACATCAAGTTCTTCAGGATTTTTGAGCAAATCTAGAAGCGGCTTACGTGCATTTTGCAGTTCCAACTCCCCGGCAGCTCGCACGGCTTCAAGCTGGGCGTCAAGTTCGGGTGAATCTAGCTTGGCCAGGATTTTCTTTCCCCAGCGTTCATCCGCGGATCTTCCCATAGCAAAAAGGGCGCTGGCCTGCCAGTCTTTGTCCGTCGAAGTATACGATTCCTCCAGGATAGGCGGAACTTCGTCATTGCTGGAATATCCCAGGGCTTCAACCGCCCGGCGGCGGACAATGGGTTTGTCTGTTCCATGGTATACAGAGAGCAAACCGTCTTCCACCTTTTTATAAAGGTCGGTCTGGATTTCTTCCAGCTCACCCAGATAAACGAAGAGACCCAGACCGCCAGCAGCCCCGGCTCGAACTATCTCATCAGGGTCGGACGTCATCATTTTGATGAAGATTGGGATCAGCTTTTCGTTGTTTGTTTCCCAAAGCAGGCGGATAGCAATCGCACGCACCCTGGCATCGGAATCATTGAGTGTGAAATGAGCCATGTCTTCAAAGGAAACCAGCGTGTCTGTATCAGCCAGGTCTTCGAGATCCTGCAGAAGGCTTACACGGCGTTCGGGATTGATCTGGGGCCAGGCAATCCGCAAAGCGGCCAGGTCTGCCGGGTCGATATCCGAAAAACGGTGGAGAAGGGTGGGCGAAAATGGCTTGCTAGTGTCTAAAAGGTCTGCAACAACCTGCTTGAATGGCGCCTGGGTTTTCTCTGTTTTAGGCATGAAAGTTCCTTTATTTATGGAAGTATAACGGGATTGATAATATCCTGGGCTGTAATTAGCACCAGCAGCATGATAAGGGCCAGCATTCCGACGGCATGGACCATATTTTCATAGCGCGGTGGGACGCGTTTGTGGAAAAGCAGCTCCGGAATCAGGAAAAGAATACGTCCGCCATCCAGGGCCGGAAGTGGCAGCAGGTTGGTGAATCCGAGAGCAACTGAGATGATCGCCAAAAAACTTAGCACATTTACGGGCGGACCAGCAGCACTCGTGGCGCTTGCCTGGAGATCGCGAGTGCGCTCGGCATTAAAAATACCGAACATGCCTACCGGTCCAACAAACCGGCTCTGGTCCGAGGTTAACTGGCCCTGGATCAAACGGCCCGGCATCATCAGCAAAGTGTTGATGTATTGGCCAGTAATTTGCAAGGACAGTGGAAAAGCTTGAATAAAGTTGATAGGCACCAATGGATTGGTCAGCGTTACACCCAATGCGCCCTGGCCTTGAGGAGGATTAAGGCGAGGAGTCACTTTCAGATCGCTAACCTGGCCGGACCGATCGATGGTAACGGTTATTTCATGCCCGGCATTGGCTTTCACAAGGGAAGATACATTATCCGTGCTGGAGATGGATTGGCCGTTCACCTTGAGGATCATGTCACCGGGTTGGAAACCAACCTGGGCGGCAGGTGTGTCGGCGGCCACTCCGTTGATTTCAACATGGGACGGGTCAGGAGCGCCGCTCTGGGAAAATACAAGGATGAACAGAAGTATACCGGTGATTAAATTCATCACTGGTCCACCCAGCATAACGACCAGACGCTTCCATGGTGAGGCAGATCCCAGTCCACCCGGTACGTCGGGATCATTTTCGCCTTTGGGGCGGACGAAGGCGCCAAAAGGAATCCAATTGAGAGTGAATTCGGTACCTCCCCAGGTAAATAGCTTTTTAAGGCGTGGGGGAAATCCGAAACCAAACTCCTCCACCTCAATTTTAAAAAGACGAGAGGTCAGAAAATGACCCAGCTCGTGCAGAAAAGCTAAAAATCCGAGTGCCAGAATAAACTCGATTATAGATAAGATGAGATTCGTTGTTCCTGCCATAGATACCGTTACTTCCTCAAGTTTTCAGACCTGAATTCTAATTGTTTATTATATGTTCACAAACTTGCTCCTCAGAAGCCAACTCAGCCCAGAATTTATCAATGGATTCTGCAGAGCTTTTGAATTAACCACTGATATTATATCCTCTAAAATTAAGCCGGGGATGAAGAAAAGATATCTATGGTTCATTCAGCGTGCAGCCTTCGGCAAGCCTGGTTGGACCCCCGGGAGAGGCTTGAAGGACC
>Ga0209638_1002666_pt1 | contig 10892 bp, 5 predicted proteins | sample BarGraNGADG00211_FD_184490 | JGI IMG/M metagenome (GOLD analysis project Ga0209638, IMG submission 184490) | Arctic peat soil microbial communities from Barrow, Alaska - Barrow Graham LP Ref core NGADG0002-211 (SPAdes) (version 2) | ecosystem: Environmental > Terrestrial > Soil > Wetlands > Peat... | reverse complement strand
CGCCGCAGCGCCGTTTGGCTACACCTACGCGCAAATACTCAGCCACTACTTCCCGGGAACCAAGCTCTCACAAGCCTCCGTATCTGCAGTTGACGTGCGGTCTACGAAGCCGCCTGCTCAGGATGTTTCGAGATCAGTCACGGGAATGGATTCGGTGTCATCGCTGGGCGTGCGCGTGCAGGAGCCGAGGCTTTAGGTCGCGAATCAGGAACCTCACACGTCCCCGCAGAGTCAACTGTAGATAGTAAGACCCCACACATGATAGAATGGGTGTACCCTGCACTGAGGCGACTATTTGTTGATTCGCGCATCAACAGCATTCATAGCATTCCTCTCTACGGTCGCATTTCTGGTCGGCTCGCCTGCCTGCTGCGGCACGAACGAGAGGGCACAGATGCTTGCCACCCTATCGGCATCCCCTACCCGTCTGGCCGCCTCCCAGATGAAGGCCAAAGGCAAGGATCTGGCTGCGCTCACTCTCGACCTCATCGTCTATCGCTGGGCCGTGCGGACCGCGAAGAACGTGCCGGTAGATGTCGGCAGGATCGATGACGTGATCTCCGCGACCACGGCTGAGCTGAATGACCCTCTGATCAGGTGGGCGTTGAACGCTTTCGCCGTTTCGGCAGCCGCCTCGGTCGGTGCGTCCCCGCCCACAGACGACCGCGTCGCGCAGTTGTCGGAATTGAAGAGGCAATACGGCATGTGGGCGCTCGACTACCGGCAAACGTCGCCGATCCAGTCGGTGAACGCCCTGGTGACGGTGCTCAATGACTGCCAGAGCCTCGATCTCGACCTGTCGGGGGCGTTGACGCGCAAGATGCTGGGCAACCTCTACCACAAGGATATGGCGCGCTACCGCCAGGCTGAGGACTGCTACGATACCGCGGGTGGAGTCTTCTCGAACTACAACTGCCACGAGTCTGCCGCCGTACTCTACAACGACTATGGAGCGCTCTGCTGGGAAATGGCCCGATACGTCGCCGCGACAGAGAAATACAGCACCTCGGCCATGCACTGGGTCCAGCTCGAAAAGCTGTTCCCGTCTATCAGCCGCTACAGGGGAATGGCGGGACGCGAATATATCAAAGCTGGACAGGCGCAGAGCGCCACCGGCGACAGCGTCAACGCCTTGCGGCTCATGAACGGCGGATTGAGGGAGCTTCGCAACGAAGCCGTGCTTGCGAAATCGTATGAAGAGTTCATCAGGAATCAGATCATAGTATCCGACTACTACCGCGAGCAAGAGAACCTGCGAAAGGCAATCGACCTGCTGGGACAGGCCGTCAATGAGTTCAAGTACGGTGTTGACCCGAAGCTGAGCTCGCAGGTCCATCAGCTTCTGTCCGCCAACTACAGGGCCATGAACCTGGCTAAGGAGGCGAACCAGGAATCGGCCAAGGCGGAGAGGATCCTGCAGGACGCGGCGGCGGCGGGTCTGGCAGCCTCTACGAAGCTGGCTGCGTCGGCGAGCCTGTCGGCTGCCTCGCTACCGCAGTTGGAGCTTGCGGCAAATAGGGGCGCTACGGCGCTTCAGGAATTGAAAAAATACCCTCAGGCAGCAGCGGTTCTCCAGCAGTTGCTCGCCACCTACAAGCAGGTCGGGACAATCGACGAGCAGATAGCGTGTCTGCAGGCATTGGCGGCGGTGATGGACTTGGAGAAGAAGCCACAGGAATCGCTAAATGCCCGCCTCGATGCTACAAGACTCGCTACCAAAGCCAACAAGAAGACGCTGGCGGCGGAAATCATCAGCGACATGGTCTCGGCATTGATCGAGATCGGGGACCTCAACAACGCCCTGGAAGCGCTTACGGAGCTTGATCCGATAGTCCAGCAGTCCGGCAACCTGCGGAGGCTCGGTGATGTGCGCGAGGGAAGAGGCGCTCTGCTTGCCAGTCACGATCGCTATGACGATGCCATAATCGACTATCGGAAAGCACTGGACATATACTCTACACAGATCGGCGATCCGTGGGCGGCAGGCCGAGTCTCGTTGAAGCTGGCAGCGGCTTTACAGGCAGCAAAGAACCCAGCAGAGGCCCAGACTGTGCTCGAATCCGCTCTGAAAGACATAGAAGACCGGTATGCGGATGAGAACGTGGACCCGAACACAGACCCGGAACGGAGCCACTTGGTGATGGGCCTCTACAAGGAGCTTGCTACGCTTTATGTAGTGGACGGCAAGACGGAGTCGGCCTCGAACCTGATGGTTAGCGCTCAGCGCTTTTCGTGGCTCAAGGACCTCATAGCGCAGCTCAAGACATCCGGCAATCCTGCTGTCGTGAGCTTCGCGGGGACCGCGGACGTCATCACAAGCACGCCTGACCCGACCACTCTTCCGCCGGAGACTCCCAGCAAAGCAACGCTCCTGGTGAACAACTGGGCTGATTTCTCCACCAAATGCATGGCCCTGCATGAGCAGGACCCGAGGCGCTACAACGCCCTGCCCATCAACCCGCTGGAGTTCTACAAGTCACGCAACGATCTGCCGAAGAAGGCGTTGATAGTCGCGTATCTTTGTTCGGACTACGCTACTTACGCATTCGTGTGCGGGAATGGCGTGTCGCGGATATGGGAACTGGGCATTTCGAGCAAAGCCGTGGACACGATTGCCGGCAACCTGAGCCAAGCAGTGAAGGCGTGTGAGCGAAAGCTTGCCGCCGGGCAGCCGCTGCCAAAGATGACCGACTGGCAGGAGCAGTCATTCGTCACGATGAGCAAGCCGCTGATATCCCTGTATGCCAAGCTCGTTGGGCCGATTGCGCGCGACCTGGCGCCTGGTCAGACACTAGTGTTCGTCCTCCCTGATGAGCTAGCCGGTACGCCCATGCACGCGCTGATCTCCTCTGTGAAGAGCAATTCACCCCGATTCCTGATACAAGACTACGAGATCGGCTATCTCGGACAGGGCATGCTTAACGATCTGATCAGCAAGGACAGCCGACCGATTGACCCTAGTTCCGACCGATTGGCGATATTTGCCGATCCCGCGGGCAATCTGCCTGGAGCCAGACAAGAAGCGGCTATGATCAAGGACGACCTCTACTACGAGAGCGCGGCATATGTGGGGAAGAGCGCGAGTGTAGCGAATTTCCTGAAGGAATGCGATAAGGCCGCGATCCTCCACATAGCGGTGCACTACAAGATCGACCCCGACCCCTCCAAGTTCGTGCTGCAGCTCGCGCCGGACGACGGGTCGAACGGGGAGATCACCGTCCAGCAGTTGTCCGCGATAACCAACCCTCACCTGCAGTTGGTAGTGCTCTCTGCGTGCGAGTCAGCGGCTTCTACTGACCCGCTGAAGTCCGGCGCATCGTCCGCGGCTGAAGTGTTCTCGCTCGCGGGCGCGAAGTCGGTGCTGGGGGGACTGTGGAAAGTCACGGATGCGCCCGCATCTAAGCTAATGGGCGATTTCTACCGCACTCTCGTTCGAGGAAAGTCGAGAACCGAGTCGATTCAGCGCGCGCAGATAGCAATGATAGAGGCCAAGGAATACGCCCACCCGTTCTACTGGGCCTGCTTCGCGCTCTACGGAAACCCTTGGTGAAGGGGAGTCCCAAGTTCCAAGTTCCAAGTTCCAAGTTACCTCGTCCCGCAGCCTGAGCACGGCTATTGCCTCATTTGCCCTGGAATGGTAGCATTACATCCGATGGACACTCAGCAACTACTTGAGGCTTATATAAGCACGCCAGGAAGCGCGGGCGATAGATACTGGGAACCACTGTCCAACGTCGTAGGCCAACTGGTCCACAAGTCCGCGGCAAAGCGCGAGACAGGCGACCTGGAAGACTTCGAAGAGGACTGTGTTCTCGCTATCTGGACCAAGATCAGCGGGCTCAAGTCCGGTGAGACAGAGGGCAGCATCGATAACCTCGAAGCGTTCGTTCGCAGAGCAGTCCACAACCGATACTGCGATGCGATCCGCCGCAAGAGACCGAGCTGGTATAACCTCAAGCTGGAACTCCTCGAAATCTTCTCCGGCAAGGCGAATGTCGAGGGATTCGCGCTCTGGCAAAGCCCAGAGAGCGGCGCCCGGCTGTGCGGATTTGCCGATTGGGAAGGGCATCCTCCCACGGGCGCGGCAAGGGTGCGCGAGCTAACCGACAACGCCGGCGGTTTCCAGACGAAGTTTCTGCACAATCGCGACCCCAAGGAACTGGCCTCCTACGAGCTTGCCGCGGCGGTGCTCGACTTCTGCGGCGCGCCGGTGGATATTGACGCCCTCACAAGCTGCCTGGCCGAACTCACACACGCGTTTGTGGCTGAACCACTGTCGATAGACGCTCAGCCTGAAGCCGATGATGACGCTACCGCGCCTGTCGATTGGCTGATCTCACCGGATATCGAGGTCGAGAAGCAGGTAGTGGACACTGAGTGGTTCAACCATGTTATCGACTGGTTCTGGCGGGAGTTCGTGGATTTGTCGCTCAAACAGCGCAAGGCCCTGCTCTACGGAATGGGCGGGGATCAGGTCATGGCGTTGGTCACTTCGGTTGGGATGGCAGAAATCGCAAAATCCATGGAGATGAGCCGGGAGCAGTTTGCGTCTCTTATTAGTGGATTACCTATCCCCGACGCAGTCACAGCCAAGGAGCTGGAGATACCGCCCAGGGCAGTGCCGAGCGTCAGGTTCAAAGCCTGGGGAAGAATCAGAAGAAGGACTAAAAAGTCTTCGCTAATTGTCGATGATGAATAGAGGCAATACAACAGCATTGCCTGCGTCTTGGATCAGCGAAGGTCGTGTGTATCATGAGTTGCATTGAACGCATTACAATTGAGCAGTTCGTAAAAGGGAAGCTGGCGCCCGAACAGATGCTGGCCGTGGATTCGCATGTCTGCGAGTGCGCCGACTGCAAGAAGCTGGCGGCGAGCGTGTCCTCACGCGTTGATTTGGCTGCGAGCGTGGCTGGCGCGGCGGACTGCCCGGAGTATGAACAACTCAGCGCTTATCTCGATGAGTCTCTCGATGCCGCTCACACTACTGCTATCCGCAATCATGCCAACATGTGCGAGTTCTGCGCTGGTGATCTGGACAGGATTCGCGAACTGCGGTCTCATGCGGCCATGAGGGAAGAGATCACCGTCAAGCCGGGAGCGAGCAGCGCTCCGCGCCGACGGTTCTTCTTGTATTGGCGGCAGGCTCTGGCGATCACGTCCCTGGCTGGGATAGCCGCAATAGCGGTTATGTTTGGCAACTTCGATCGCGTAGCCCCCAAAAGCCATCAACAGATTGCGGTCAATCCGCCGATCAACAACGCGGTAAAGACGGTGTCTCCGAAGAACCCGCCCAAGCCTGAGACCGTTGCGGTTAGGCCTCAGCCTACTCCGGTGAAGGTAGCAGTCAACGACGCGAAACCTGCGCCGATGGTCACTCCGCCCGTGCTGAATGACGGTAGATACTCCGTTATTCGTAAGGGCAGTGGCCTTGCGCTTGCGAAGGCAGATGGAAGCTCCGTGGGATCGAGGCTCGAGGCACGAATCGCCGCCAAGATCGATGAGAAGCTTCGGACCGGCAAGATCAAGCTGCCGGAACCCGTGAAGATGGCTATGGCGTCGGTTACGGTGCGGGACGGAAACGATAGTTACGAAGCGCCGCCTGCCGCGCCGAAGCCGATTGGACCCATTGGCCGGATCGTGATGAGCGCGAATCCGACGTTCAACTGGGCTGCTGTTGACCTCGCGGAAGCCTATAGGGTACGAATATATGATGAGTCAGGCAACATGGTGGCGGAACAACTGACCAAGAACACTGGCCTGACGTTCTCCAAGCCGCTTGTCAGAGGCAAGGTCTACAATTGGCGAGTAGGTGTACGGTTCGGAGAGGCCGATTCCTGGACATCGTCAGGTTCCTCCGCGTTCTACGTGCTGTCGGCGCAGGACTTCGATTCCATCAACAGCGCTCGCACCAGGCTTCGGGGCTCTCACCTGGCGCTCGGCGCGGCCTATGAGTCCGCTGGGCTCTATGAAGAGGCCGCGAATGAGTATAGGCTGCTGCGGCGCGCGAACCCGAACTCGAAGCTGGCCAAAGATCTCCTCTATGGCGTGGCGCTGCACTAGCAGCCAGCGGATAAAGTGTTGTAGGAGGGTTCTCCAGAACCCGAAGGCACTGGCCTCACGCTCGCGTATCTGCGTCTGGAGACGCCTCCTACAACCGGAACTGAGTCTATCCGCAGGCTTCTAGTGGTTCCTACCTCCGACGCTCACCCAAGCAGGATTCCGCTCGCCTGGAAGCGAACACAGAATCGTGAAGCCACATCCATCTTCCCGATCCCAGTCACGTGTGGCTGCGCTCGGAAACAGATGGCAAATAGGCGTTAACGAAATGCAGTGGATCGGTGTCTAACATGGTGTTGGATTAGATTCGATCCCCAGGAGAATTCCATTGAGAAGAACTCTCGTCGTTACCCTGGTCTTGGGGCTGCTCGCAGCAACGCATTGCTGCGCCCAAAAGGTTACAGTCGATCCTAATGTGGCGAAGCCCGGTGCAGTGCCCGCCTCGCCTACCGACCCTGCCCAACCCACCCGCTATGACCCCGCGAAAGACCCCGACAAGCGAATGGCCGAGAAGGTCAGCTATGAAGCCGCACACGCCCGCCTCAGCACCGTTGTCGCGGGGATCAGCCAGGCAAGTGGAGTCACACTCGCGTGCGGTAAGAGCAAGAACGACTGGCCTATGCGCGATATTCCAGTCACCATATACGCGAAAGACGTGCCCATCGGCGTGCTGCTTCGAGCCGTGGCCAGAGCTACGCACAACATTGTCAAACCGGAAAAGCTCAACGATGTCATCATCTATCGCATAATGCAGGATCCGAAGCTTACCCGGCAATTCGTTGACTACGAGAACGCAAAGACTGTGTTTCGACAAGCCGCCATATCCTGGAACTGGGACTCGGTGATAGCGCTTAAGGATATTCCCGACGCCCAATTGCAGACCTACGACAATAACCTTGTGATCCGCGCCCTGCGCATCAATTCGATCAGGAAAGTCTCCGCGCTGTTGAACGTGCTCGGGCCGGACTACAAACAGCGGGTTCTCAACGGTGAGCCGATGAGCCTCGACCCAAAGAGCCTACCGGACAAGGCCAAATCCGCCGCGCTCGACGTGCTCGGCGCTTGCGATCAACTGCGCCTCCGGTACGGCATGCAGAGCGCCTCGTACGCGTGGGGCAGCCAAAACACGGAAGCTCGGACGAACCCGCTGTCTAACGAAGAGCTTGAGAAGGTCAGCCTGACTCTCTCCACTCCCGACTCAGATAGCGTTAGCCTCTACTATAGCCTGCAGATCAGCATGGGCTATCCCGTGGGCATCGGCATGCCGGTAAGCGCCTACGAGTTCATCAAACCCGACAAGAAAGGCAAGCGGCCAGGCCCGACACCGCCGACCCCACCGCAAGTCGCTGAAGAGAGCCCCCATGACCTCGACTTCGCGGACATCGCGGGCAAGATGTCGGAGGAGTTCAAGACCAAAGTCGATATGGACGACTGGGCGCAGAAGAAGGGGCTGAACTCCGCTGCCGTGATGGCCGAGATGGCCAAGAGAGCCGGGTTCTCGCTCGTGATGGAGGATTGGGATTACTTCAAGCAATACACCAACGTACCTCAGCAGTGGCTTGGGAAAGGCGTGGCGCTTGAAGAGATGAGGTACTACTACAAGCTGCGGTTCGACCCAGAGGACAAGTTGATCGTCGCGCTCGTGGGCGACTGGGCAAATAAGCATGAGGCTCTGGCCACTGCGTCCGTGATCGATCCCCTAACGAAGAAGATCGCCACGGAAGCCATCGATCTCGACGACATACTTCCCGTGATGCTTTTCACGCAATTGCAGTGGCAGGAGTGGATACAAAGCTCAAAGGATTTGGACGTGGTATGCCGGCATATCAATCAGATGCGTGACCCTCTTTGGCAGTTCTTCGCCATGCTCACTCCCCAGGACAGAGCGCTGGCGGCGACCCCGGATGGCCTCAGCATGGCGACTTTCAAACCAACGGTTGTCTCGGACCTGCTCACAAGGTTCGGCAAGTTTCGGAACAGGCAGTTCATGTACTCCTCCAACAAGCCCAGCTATCCCGCGATCCCCGACGAGCAAGGACTTGCCCGGCTGGTAATGCGCCTGAAGTCCAGCGAGTCGCCGTTCTACTCCACATATACCGGGATCGTCGCGAATCTTCCGAAGGACAAGACGCCGCCCAGGGGCCTCGACAAGACTAACAACTACACGCTATATATAAACGGCAGCGGCAGCGAACCGCAGACGCAGTACGCGGACTCGGGCGGCCCCTATCAGTTGCCGTTCTACTCGAAAGACCGCGAGGCCGAGTTGATCAAGGCGCTGGTCGGAGATGCAAAGCCTATTACTCCGTCCGTCAAGACAACACCGGCCGGGGCCGTGATCAAGCTATGAGAACGCGCAGCTTGCCGTAGCACCGGGTGCACACATCAATCTGCCGAGCCCATATCGGGGTAAACCACATTTTGCAGGAAGGAAATCGACACGGCGGTCCTCGAACCCCATGATGTAGCCGTTCTTATGTGCTACATCGGGGGATTGACTAATGAGACGTGAGCCACTGGTGTTTCGGGATTTCCATTGCATTCAAATCCCGAAACACATCGCAGATTTCGCGCTGCTGTTCATTATCGTGCTTTTTGCTGCCGGTTCGGCGATTGCCGCCCCGGCGGGCGGGGCCGGAGCCCCCGCCCCATCCTTGGTCACCGTGCTGCCCGACCGCGCACCATATACTTCGGAAACGCAAGGCCAACTACTGGTCACGCCGTCGGACCAGTTCAAAGGCAAAAGCCTCTCGGTCGATGTGCTCTACGGTGACAAGCAGTTGGCGAAGAGCTTCAAGGTGGAAGCTGGTGTGCGCGCATCGATTCCGCTGCAGATGGATGCTCTCGCGCTGGGCGACAATGCAATCACGTGTCGGCTGCAATGCGACGGGCAGGAATTGACCACCACGACCGCCAATGTCGTCAAGCTCGCGCCCAAGCCTAACGAGGTCAAGATTGACCACGTAACAAACAGCCTCATTGTGGATGGGCGACCGTTTCTCCCCGTCGGGTTCTACTGCGATGACAATTTCGGAACCCTTGCTGAAGAGGAAAGCCTCTATGGGTTCAACATGATCTCCCCCTACTGGAGCCGCAGGACGGCGCGAACGCCGGAGGATATGGCGAAGGTCAAGGACCTGATGGATCGCTGCGCAAGCGTTGGCGTGAAGGTCAACTACCATCTCGAGGCCGCCTGTGTGAATCTGAAGGGCCAAGCCCTTGAGGATGTGATCAAGCCCGAGATCGAAGCGTTCCGCGACCATCCCGCCTTGCTCGCCTGGTACATCGCAGACGAGCCTGAATACCACAACGTCACCTCCGATCAGCTTCAGGCTGTATACCAGCTCGTGAAGAAGCTCGACCCGTATCACCCGATATGCGTCTGCATTGCCGACCTGAAGTATATGCCCAGGTTCACGCCATCGATGGACTTCATAATGTCGGACGCCTATCCGATCCCACACCAGCCGGTCACCCGCGTCGCCTACTCCATGGATCGCGCTCGCCAAGGCACCAATAATGCGATGCCGGTGTGGGACATACCGCAGGTCTTCGGTGGAGGCGAGTTCTGGTTCCGCGAGCCCACATCAAAGGAAGTCCGTGTAATGACGTACTTGTCGCTGATTCACGGCGCGACCGGCATCGAGAACTTCGTCCGCCGCCCGCCACTCGGGAACCCCAACTCCATCGTGCTGTGGAACGAGTGCCGGAACCTGGCGATGGAGCTTTCTCAGTTGGCGCCCGCGATCCTCTCGCACGAACCCAACCCCAAGGTAACGTCGGATCAGCAGACCGTGCAGGCCAGGGCGTTCCTTGACCGCGGCATGCTCTACGTCTTGGCCGCTAATACAGTGAACCAGCCCGCGACTATGCAGCTCAAGATCGATGGAGGATACACCGGCAAGGCCAACGCCATCTTCGAGCGGCGCGACATCGACGTGTCTGGCGGCGTCATCAAGGATATGATCGATGGCATGAGCACCCGCATATATACGATTCCGGTCCTCCCCATAGCTAAAGAGGAACTCCAGCCGAACCGTGACAACATCGTCTTCAACTACAGCTTCGAAGAGATCGTCAGCCCCGGGTGCGTCTCCAACTGCTATGGCTCCCGAAACGGATGTCCATATGCGAACGTCGTGCTGGATCCGTTCGAATCCATGCATGGCCGCTATTCAGCAAGGATGACGGTGCCTGGCGATAACCAGAGCATCGGCCTGATCCCAACGCTGAAGAAGACTCCGTACACGGAACTCGTCGAGCTCAGCGGCAGGATCCCGACCTACTGGTATGCCTATAAGGTTGGCGACAAGATGACAATATCGTTCTGGGCTAAGGGAAAGGAGCCGGGCCTGGTGGCGCGGCTATCTGACGGATGTCTGGATGGGTTTCCTAAGGAGTTTACACTAACTCAGGACTGGCAGCGATACGAGGTCAAGACTACTGTTACCAAGAAACGCCCGTATCCGGGTTTCGCCCTCCTGCTGATGAGCAAGGGCACGGCCTGGTTCGATATGCTGGAATGCACGGTAATCCCGGCGCCTCCGACTCCTCCGGCGCCCCCAGTGGGTCAAAACACTAAGCCTGCCGAGCCGCAGGTTCCCGTCCCTGAGTGAGCCCGATAGTCCGAAGAAAGGACGAGTGATAGCATGCGATTGGAGCTCTGCTCTCTGGCGATCCTGATCATTATGCTTCTGAGCCTCACGACAGGCTCAGAAGCCCAGGAAAAGCGTTCTTTGAATCAGATCGATGCCGTGCCCAGCGGTTACAACCTCTACGCTTTCGACGATTGCGGGATACCGGACCGGCAGCCGCACGTCGATATGAGCGACGCC
>Ga0209638_1002661_pt1 | contig 10910 bp, 13 predicted proteins | sample BarGraNGADG00211_FD_184490 | JGI IMG/M metagenome (GOLD analysis project Ga0209638, IMG submission 184490) | Arctic peat soil microbial communities from Barrow, Alaska - Barrow Graham LP Ref core NGADG0002-211 (SPAdes) (version 2) | ecosystem: Environmental > Terrestrial > Soil > Wetlands > Peat... | reverse complement strand
CGGCAAACCGAAGATCGATCTGGAATCCGGGAATGAAATCCACAAGGCCACCAGCAACTTCAACAAACAGTTCTTGCCGGTAAGCGAAAGTCTGTTCGGCACAAAAGAACCCTCCCCCGCCCGTTACATTGCCAGTGCGAAGGAACAATTCGGAAGCCCTTTCTTTGAAATCCTCAAGAAGTATCTCGTCGAGCATCATAAGTCCGCAAGTTTCATCCAGAGTATCCTCAATATACCGCTCCTCGACGCCCGGAATGTATATGAGGCGCTTCAGTGACGCCCCACCAATGCAGGATTCTCGTTGATTCCAACACCTATTTTAGATTGGCCCGGAGTATTCACCCTCTCCTGCATGTGGAGTTCGGCAATAAACGATACTGTCTGTACGTCATCAAAGAGTTACAGGAAGAATATAATCGGAGCATCCGCCTGAAGAATGCCTTCTCCTGGGTCAACGACCCCGAGTATGCGGAAAATCGCTCCCATGTGCTGGAGGTAACCAAGGAAGAAAAATTCGAGATCAAGAGAGCCTATGACTTCATTCTTGATTACGCCCGCAATGTGCATCCCGGTGTGTCGGGAGTCGATGCTCTCTGTCTGGCCTATGCGGAACAACTCCACATTCCTGTTGCAACCGATGATGATGAGATGCGGACCGTTGCCGGAGCGTACGGCATCACAACGTATACAACGCTCGAACTTTTGAAACTGATGCTGGATTGTCGCCATATTGGCATTGAAAAAGTCAGAGAAATAGCAGCCTATTGGGCATATCTTCATGACGAACCGAAGGATTTCGTGGAGGATTACAAAAAGCTCTTTGGCGAAGGACCTCCAAAAAGATCGCCCCGTCGTCATTAACGTCCGGACTAAGTTTTCTCCCCACCTTCTGAATCTCTTTTAAAATCAGTATCATCTTAAATATGTTATGTGCTCGGTTGGCTTTTAGGGCAGCGCATGCGGCCGTCCTCTATAAAATGTCATCCCGGATCGGACTTGATCCGGCATCCAGGAGCACACTGGACACCGCTTTCGCCGAATAGTGAGGATAAAAATAATTGACATGACAACGGAATTTGCCTATATTTCAGCCATCGGGAAGCAATGTCTTATCAAACCGGGATCGTTCCGATCGCGGCCGTTTTACCCGTTGGCGGCCGCCCTTCTCAGTTTCTTATCCCTCAGGAAAGCACTAACCCTTCCAGGGATATTAGGGCGGCATTGATCGTTTCAGGAATTTGGTTAGTCAAGGAAAGGGGACGAATATGAAGCAACGAAGCAAAACGAACCGGATGAGGGCAGCCCTAAAGAGAAAAAGTGTCAAGAAAAACCTGAGAAAATCGAGTGGGGAGAGGAAGTATTCTTAATGGGAGTGGAGCCCATTAAGGCGTAAAAGACGGGATAGAAATACCTCCAAACCTTTCGGACATTATTTGTTCGAAAGCCGCAGCCGCAGGATATCATTTTTTATATCATGTAGTTATCGTTGGTGAGGTTCTCCCGCTTCGTCTTCTGCCTCATCGCCATATCGGCCAGGGTGTACTTTCCCAGAACCTTCGACATGCCCTCCGCCGCCTCGCTCCAGAGATCGCGGGCAATGCAAAACGGTGTCCGGTTACAGACGGCCGGCTTCTCAACGCAATCCACAAGACACAGAGGTCCTTCCAAAATCTCAACGATATCCTTCATAGTAATTTCTGAAGGCGCCTTTCCCAGGACATAGCCGCCGTGGACGCCCCGGGTCGCCTCAACCAGCCCCATCGCCTTGAGGGGATTGATGAGATTCGACAGATACTTCTCGGAAATCTCCTGCCGCTTCGCAACCTCCCGCAGCAGCACGGGACCCTCGCCGTAATGGGCGGCCAGGTCGATCATCATCCGCACCCCGTAGCGGCCTTTCGTTGACAATTTCATAAAATCACCCCGACAATTTATTGTCTATAATATCCATTGCAATAATTGATATTATAAGGCAACCCATTTTTCAAGTCAAACAGTTCCAACATCAATTCAGATTTCATTTTTCGTCTTCAAATCACAGAGGAACTATCCTTTCCCATGTCACCCCTCCTTGCAGAATCGTTGCCACTTGGTCCTGCTGATCAATCCCGACGCGGAGGCAGACTCCGCAGTCCTCACGGATGTGGCGGGGTATAGGAATCAGCTTATGGGCGATTCCCCTATCCCTAAGGATCTTTTCCGCCGTCATGGCATGCCTAACGGAGGGAAAAAGGAAAACGGCGAACTTCTGCGGTTCCATCATGGACGCACCAACCGGGCGGCGCCGGCCATCGTTTCGGCGATATCGTACATATTGGAGATATGGCCCACCGCGACCTGATCGCCGAGCCCGAAATAGTTCACGCAGGTCCCGCAAACCAGAATATCAGCTCCGGCCTTTTCCAACTGTTGCAAATCATCGAGGACCGCCGAATCCCTTGCGGCAAGCTTCACCCCGGCGTTGTAACAGATGATCGTAGCCGGCAGGGGCTTCAGTTGCAGGAGGGTATGGATGAAACTCCGGATCAGGATGTCTCCCAGGGCGTCATCCCCCCGTCCCATGCGGTTGTCCGACAGGATAACGACGAGGGGACCGGTCTCTTTCCCGGAAACGACAATAGCGGACATCTCGTCTTCCCTGGCGTTCGCCCCTTCCGGAAGTTGAACGGCAGCCCTGGTTCGTTTTAGCGTGATCTCCCAAGTCCCCGCATTTTCCGTCACCGAAAATTTGCAGGCCGCTTTCGCGGCCAGGCGGCGGATGTTCTCCACGGCCGTATCATTATCCACGAACACGGTTACTTCTTCATTTTCTTCAATGGTCTTTTTCACCAAAATAACGGGCTGGGGACAGGCAAGCCCTCTGGCATCCACGGTTACCGGCATATATCTCCTTCTTCTCCATTAATGGCTTTGTATACACGGCCTCATCAGTAAATTGTCTATAATATCCATTGTAATAATTGATATTATAAGGCAAACCATTTGTCAAGCCAAACAGCTTCAGCATCCCATAATTGCTATAGTTTTGGCACGGGAAAGAAGACGCCTCCGAAAATAAGCCAGGCCAACAGCAGCGTCCAGAAGACATTGAACGCCTGGGCAATCAGGAAGGCCGCGGCCGGCCGGCCGCCATCCATCCGGGTAAGATCCCTGATATTGGTGTCCAGCCCGATGCAGGTGAAGGCCAAGGCAAACCACCAGGTTCGCAATCCGCCCAAGACGCCCTTGGTTTCTGTGACGACCGCGGGATGGATCAGGAAAGAGAAGACCACCGACGCGATGATGAAGCCCAGAACGAATTTCGGGAAGCGGTACCAGATCTCCATCAGCGTCGGCTTCTCCCCGCCCGGGACCTCTTCCGCCTTTTTTAAGGTCCAAACAACCGCCAGGATAAAGGCTACGAAACCAATGAGCACATTCTGGGACATCTTGACGATGACGCCCGCCTTCATGGCCGTTTCGCTGATCATCTCGCCGGCGGCCACGACGGACCCGCTCGTATCCAGCGTTCCGCCCAACCACGCCCCGGCCACGACATCGGAAAAGCCATAGTATTTTGCTACCATAGGCATCAGTACCAGCATCGGAACCGCACAGAAGAGTACCAGCGATGTAACGTAGCTGAGTTTCTTCGGATCGCCTTTGATCGCCCCGCATATGGCGATGGCTGCGGAGACGCCGCAGATCGATACGGAACTGGCAAGGATCGCCGCAAACTTTTCGTCCACTTTCATCTTCCTGGCGAGCCAGTAGCAGACGTACCAGACGACGCCCACGACCAGGAGGGCCTGGCCGATGCCGTAGGCGCCCGCCGTCAGAATTTCATCAATAACAATGCCTGAACCGAGAATCACCAGACCGGTCTTGATATGGAATTCAGTTCGGACTGCGGGTCTCAACCATGCCGGTACTCCTATAATATTGCTGATCAACAGACCGATGATCAGGCACCAAAGGACGTATTCCAGGCCGAAATAGTTGATGGTATAGTTACCGGCAATAAACAGGGCGCCCCAGGTCAGTATGAAAACGAAGATAAGCCCGCCGACAGCCTTCAGGGCCGGTTCGCCCATCAGAGCAAAGGCGATCAAGGAGACGAGAAGATACAAGAGGCCGATGTAAACGGCCTGCATGATGTTCCCTCCCGAAACGACCTTGCCGGGAAGAGCCTCCACTTGGGTTGTGATGCTCTTGCTCAGGGCCGCGGCCTTTTTTTTGAAGGTCTCGTCCTTGATATCTTTGATTCCGGCCAGGCTCTTTGCGGCGGCGCCTATGGCTTTGCGGTCCTTGCCGTCAAAAGCAACCTTCACCGCAACGGCCTGAGCCGCAAGCGCCTTTTCCCCCTTTTCTTCGGCGGTCACGACAAGTTTATCCAGGGCAGGAGTCGTTTTGGAAATGAAGCTTGCCAGTTCTCCTCCCGTCGTCCAGCGGAACGAGGGCATTTTCAAGCTCAGGCCGGATAGAATCAGGATGATAATGATAAATCCTGCCCAGACTGCGAGCCAATCCTCCGTTTTCCACAGTTCTCTCCAATGATTTTCTTTGCTTGCACTCATAAAAAACCTCCTTCCTCAATCGATCTTGTATAATCCATTATTACCATTGTAATAGTGGTAAATTGCTGTAAAAAAATTTCCGGGTTTCGCTTTTTCACTCCTCTCCCTTTTTCAGATCGAGGATGAAGTACCCCTCCGGCGCTTCTTTCAAAGAGAGCAACTGATGTCCCTCCGCTTTGAGGCTTCGCGGGACATTCTTTACCGCTTCTCCGTCGTCGAGGAGAAACCGTACACTCTCTCCCGTCTCAAAATCATCAAGCGCCAGTTTCGCCCTGACAAAATTGGCGGGACAACAGACGCCCCGCAAATCCACCGTGTGCATCACTCACCTTCCTTTCTCCCGAACCCGGACGACCTTTTTCCCGGGAATTTATCCCCCCTGACACCAAACGGGGGGATCCTCTCCGGTTAGCGCCGCTCGCCGATCTGCGTATTAATGATCTGCGGGGGAATCGTCGTATCCACAACGTAGTCCGGAAATTTGCCTCTCAGGTCACGAAGCAATCCCTCGGTCCCCTTCCGAATGATAACATCGCCCAGTCTGATCCTCCCCAGTCCTTCCGAATTTGTTCGGTACCATGCGAGAACCGAGGATATGAAATCCACGACCTTCTCCTCGGGAAGAAATGTCGCGTAAAGCGTCCCCACCAGCGGATTTCTGCCCCACTTGCCACCGATACGAACCGTATATCCGCTTTTTTCCGCCTTCCACGCCTCACTCGGGCAGACCTTGATGCAGTCGCCGCAGTAGATGCACCTCTCCGGTGCGAAGACCGGCTTGTCATCTTCCCCTTTTGCGATGGCGCCGACCGTGCAAGTCTTGATGCACAGTCCGCAGCCGATGCAGGCCTCCCGATCCAGCGCCGGCAGGACGGCTCCCTGGAAACCCACATCGTTCGTCGCCGATTTGGGACAATCGGAAGGACAGCCGGCGAAGGCAACCTTGAATTTGTGATGACCGGTTTCGATGCCGAAAAGTTTGGCGTCGATTTCAAGCGCCGATTTTTGCGTATCCATCAATCCTTTGGGATTGTATTCGCAGCCGCCGCAGGCGACCGGCACACGTACACGGGCGCCGCAGGAGGCGACTTTCTGCTGGACATCACCCAGTTCTTCGGCCACCTCATTGATGTGTTTGAAATCCACATGGACCAGTTCAATCGACTGCCGCACGGAAAGATGGACAAACTCTCCCCCGTATTTCTCCGCCACCTCGACAATCTTTTTCAGACGGGAGACGGCCATTCTTCCGCCGGGCACCCTCAGCCGAACGGAAAACAGGTCTTTCCCCAACTCCTTGATAAAACCGCCCGCCTTGAGTTGATTTAAATCGATACGGGACTTTTCTGATTGTTCTGTCATCACAGCCTCTCCATTTTAAAAAAATCTTCAGTCATCGATGATTCTCAGCTCCTCGGAACCGACCTTTTTATCGGCGATCCTGAAAGAGCGGACTTCCGGTGTGGACGGATCGGCCAGTGAAACGATCACATACGAGATGCCGGGCGTCAATGCGAGCCGGAGATCCTCGTCCGAAAGCCTGGCGGGCGTTTCCGGATGCGAATGATAGACGGCCAGCATCTCCAGTTCCTGCGATCGCAACGCCTTTACGACCGAAAACTGCTCACGCGGGTCCATCATGAAATGTTCGCGGCTGACGTCGGTATTGGTCATGGGATGGATTGAGGAAACGATATTCCCCTTTCCCCCGAGAATCCCGCAGACTTCAAAAGGAACGCCTTCGCGCGCCTGCCCGATCATCCGCTCATAAATGGGCATTGGCATCTGTAGCATGCTCATTTCTTCTCCAAATCGCAGTGCGTAACCGCATCAACCTCATCCTTAAGTTCCCTGATCGTCGGCGCCTCTCCGCAGATCGGACATTTCGGATTCTTTTTGATCTGAATTACATCAAAACTCATCTGTAACGCATTATAGATCAGAAGTCTTCCTGTCAGCAGCTCCCCCTTTCCCAGCAGAAACTTGATCGCTTCGGTCGCCTGGATCAGGCCGATCACACCCGGCAAGACGCCAATCACCCCGGCCTGGGAGCAGGTAGGAATGGCGTCCTTCGGCGGCGGGCTGGGAAAGATACAGCGGTAACAGGCGGATTCACCGGGCTTGACCGTGATCGTCTGCCCGTCGAACCGGAGTATTCCCGCGTGGGAATAAGGTATCCCGGCCAAGACGCAGGCATCATTGATGAGAAACTTGGCGGCGAAATTATCCGTGCCGTCGATCACAAAATCGTAGCCTCTTATGATCCCCATGATGTTGCCCTCATGGACCCACTCCTGATAGTCATTGACCTTGATCCCCGGATTGATCGCCGCCATTTTTTCCCTTGCCGAAACCACCTTTGCCTTGCCGATGTCCGGGGTAAAATGGATAACCTGACGCTGAAGGTTGGTGAGATCCACAACATCGGCATCGACGAGGCCGATCGTGCCGACCCCGGCCGCCGCCAGATAAAGGGCGGCGGGGGCCCCCAGGCCGCCCGCACCGATAATCAGCACCCGGCCGTCCAGAAGTCTCTGCTGTCCTTTTCCGCCGACTTCCTTCAAGGCGATGTGACGCTGGTATCTTTCGATCTGTTCTTCCGTCAGCATGATCCCCTGCCTCCGCCCATGAAATAGAGAAATTCAATTTCGTCGCCATCCCGGACCACAACCCTGTCGAAGTCGCTCCGTTCCAGGATGTCGCCGTTGAGCTCAACCGTTACATACAAAGGATCTTCCACGTTCAATTCATCCAGAAGTCCGGAAATGGAGAGTGACTCTTTATCGGCGATAACCGCCTTTTTGCCGTTTACGGTAAGATTCATCTTTTTCTCCTTCATGATCAGCCTACGCTTCGCCCAGCGCCTTGGCGAAGTCTTCAATGATATCGTCCTAATCCTCAATCCGAAACGTTATTCTCTACAATATCCATTGGAATAGTGGATAATGTATCAAAAGCACTTTGTCAAGGAAAATTTTTTATTCGACGCTGTTTACCATATGCTTTCTCAATCCCTTCCGATTCGCAGAGGGGCAAAGGCATCTCTTGCAGCTTTTTTCTTACCCGCGAACGTCAACGATTCGCCGCCAATGACCTCTCTCCGGACAACCCATACATCGAGCTCATCCTGGCTGTAGGCCGGGATCATTTCTCCGATAATCCCCTCCGTGGCGGGCTCAGACTCTCCCAGGACCAGGGCCGTCGGTCCCCGGAAATTTTCCGGCGTGAAGACGACATCCCCCGGAGCGGCAAGGGCAAGGAGCTTCTCGTTTTCTTCCTGGGATCGTCCGATGATGACCCGAAGGCGGGGGTTCAGGCGGAAATGGCGTCCGATGGTCAGAATCACGAGATCCCTATGTGTGTAACCGGGAACATGAACGAAAAGATCGCGCAGGCGGCCGGCGATATCCGGATCGGTGAGAAGGCAGCCCCCCGCCGGACAAGGGTAATCCCGGACGCCGAGATCTTCCGCCAGGGCGATCTGCTCTTTCCGCGACCGGCCCGAGATGGCCAGGAGACGGCCCCGGTCCACGATCCCCTTTTCTTCCGGAAGCGTCGGCGGAAAATGGTGCGCCGAAAGGGGACGGAGGATCCGCCCTGCAAGGCCGCTCTCCCTCTCGATGATCTCTATGGCCTGCCGGTGCTGAGACATGGGGCGCTGGCCCAGCACCTCGCCGGTGATCACAAAGGAGGCGCCGATTTCGTCCATCATCCCGGCGACCTTCCGCAGCATGTAGATCCGGCAGTCGATGCAGGGATTCATCCCCCGGCCGTAACCGTGGGGGGCTTTCTCGACGATCCGCATATAATCCATACCCTTTACGATCACCCGGATCGGCACCCCGAATTCCGCGGCTACCCTGCGGGCCTGATGCTGGCAGCCAGCCTTGCGCGAGCTGCAGTTGCAGAATGGGCTTGTAAAATGGACCGCCGTAAGTTCGATCCCCTGCTCGACCATCATCTTTACGGCCAGCGTACTGTCCAACCCGCCCGAAAGCAGGACCACCGCACTCCCTTTCATTCCTTCCTCCATCATTTCCTTCTCTTTGTCATTCCCGCGAAGGCGGGAATCCACTTCTTTTGCTTCTCGCCTCATAGACTCCCGCCAAGTTTATCTCCGCGGAGACAGGAGCAGCAGGACTCGAAGCTTTTCACGGAATCGTTGATAATGGCGGACTCTGCCAATACCCCTGCACAGGAAGACCCCGCCCCTGCCGTACAGCCAGCCGAAACGGAATAACCGGTCTCTTTTGCGTTTCTGATTTTACCATGTCCGCGGGCAGCCTGCTAAAATTTACTTTGACCGCCGGAGGGAAAACATCCAGAGAAAATTCCCGCCAAGAAAAATGCCGCCCACCGTCAATCCGGCAGTTTTTAGCGTAAGGCCGGTGAAGTGGAATCCTTCCCGGAATAGCGAAGCGGGGACGACCCAGAAGGCGCCCCTGTCGAAACCGTAAATCGCCAAGAGGATAATGACAAGAATGGTCTGTCCCATCAGGAAGAGCAAATACGAAAAAGCGTTTCTCCTCCACAAGGTAAAAACCGGGCACAGCAATGTGGCCGCCGGAATCAACAAGCCTGCATTCACGCGCATTTCCAGCCAGACCCAGGAGCTCGCCGGCACGGCAAGAATGAGGCCCAAGGTAAACCCAACCAGGGCCGCCCTAAAGATGAGGGAGAAACCCTTGCCTGGTCCCGCGTAAAGACTTGGTGGTTTTTTGACAGCATGCATCATCGATACCGGCCGGATAGATCGTCTATTTTTTTGTCCTTACGTTAATCACCACCAGCGATCCATCGGGAGGCAATATCTTGTCGTTTCCCTTGAAAATGACCTCGCTACGTTTTTCCACCGCCCCCATCGTATAATTGGCGTTACTGGTGATACCCACGGGGCAACTGTCGAGACAGAGCAGGCAACCGGTCTTGAACTGCAACGCATTTTTCAGATTGCCGCCGAAGCGTATCTGGAAGGGTTTCTTGTTGCTGTCCGTAATAACCTCATCCAAGGCATATTCCTTTGGGGCGCCTTCCCAGGCAACCGTTACCTCCAGCAGGTCTCCTTGAACAAACGTCTTTTCCGCATTCTCCTTCGTCATGTTGTTCCCAGCCTTGAGACCCAGCTTCATCAGGGCATCATAAAAATCCTGATGCGTCGCGTAACTGCGGAAGACGGACTTCTCTCCGTTCGAACCCCCGGAAAAAACAACGCCGTGCCTGGTCGCTTGATAGAAATATTTACCGTTCACTTGGGCAAGCACAGAGACGCTCTTCTCCTTCATATCCACCGTAATCGGTTTCTCCTTCGTCAGAGCAATCTTTGCGGACCCGGGATCGGCCGGCGCCGCTCCGGGAATGACCACGCTGAAAGACAGACTCAGAATTACGAACAGGATCATTATTTTTTTCATTTGCTTTATCTCCCTATTGTTGTCGATTATCGGCACGCCGAAGCGCGGCAAAATGCTATAGCGGATCGTGGAGGCCTTTCTTTTTCTTGTAGCGCCCGTACAGGAGCGGGATCAGACTGACCAGGATCACCAGCCCCAGGCCCGCTACGAAGGTAAGCGATATCCTTCCCTTGAGCAGGTCGAGCAGGGAACTGGAAAAAACGATGAAGGCGATGCAGGCGGGAAGCATGCAGAAGAACGTGGCCACGGCGTAGTGAACGAATTTGATTCGGGTAAGACCGAAGGCGTAATTGAGAAGATTAAAGGGAAAAAGAGGGATGAGCCGGGTAAAGGCCACCACCTTCCAGCCGTGTTTCTCGACGCCCTCGTCGAGGCGGCGCCATTTCGGACTCCGCAATTTTCTTTCCACCCAGTCGCGGGCAATATATCTGGCCACGAGAAAGGCGATGCAGGCGCCGATCGTGGCGCCGGTAATCGCGTAAACCACACCCCAGAAAGGGCCGAAAAGAATGCCCCCCGCAAGAGTAATGGGCAGTCCGGGCAGCAGAAGCGATGGCGCCACCGCATAGATCAGCATGTAGATAAACGGCGCCAGTCCGCCGTAACCCGTTATCCATTGGCGGAGCGTCTCCTGTTCCAGATACCGCGTAACCCCCGTAACCCTGAAGGCGAGAATAACCGCCACAATCACGGCCACAAGCAGGATGCGCTGCATCATGCCTTTTTTCTTGTCCCCTCCGCCATCCGTGCCGCCGCCCGTGAAAGTTCTTTCGCGCGTGATCGGGGCGGTGATCCGCTGTTTTAACTTCCTTTTCAGTTTCAGACGGTTCAGATACGTAAAGGGCGCTGTCGCAATCCTGACCTTCCCGGCCATGGTTTTCTCCGGTTCCCACAAAAGATCGACAATGTGGCTCGTGGGCGTTATGCCGTCCAGGTGGTTCGT
>Ga0209638_1002660_pt1 | contig 10911 bp, 8 predicted proteins | sample BarGraNGADG00211_FD_184490 | JGI IMG/M metagenome (GOLD analysis project Ga0209638, IMG submission 184490) | Arctic peat soil microbial communities from Barrow, Alaska - Barrow Graham LP Ref core NGADG0002-211 (SPAdes) (version 2) | ecosystem: Environmental > Terrestrial > Soil > Wetlands > Peat... | reverse complement strand
ACGGTCGAGGGCATCGTGCGGGTCCTCGATATAGCCCTTCGCGACGTACTCGGACTCGACAACTCGGTCCCGCGCAACCGTGCGCTGATCGGTGTCGCCTCAGCCGCGACCCGGCTTCTCGAACCCGGCGATCTCGCGGCTAGGGTCGCGGGCCTCGAGGCAGCTGTTGGCTCCAAGGATCGCTCGGCCGATGACGCCGCTTTCCCGCAGGAGAACCCCGATGACCCTAAAGCGCCGCCTCGACGCCGTTGAAAGCGCGCTCTCTCCGACGCAGCTTGTCCTGCGCTGGCTGGCCGGCGCTCATGCCTTCGGCGACATCGAGCCCTACGTGGCCGCGCTCCTCGCCCAGGAGCCGCCGCTGGCACCGCTCGATCGCCTGGCTCGGGAAGCGGCGCACAGTGCCCAGACCGCCATGCGGGGCAAGCGTCCCGAGGTCATCAATGCCGCGGTTCGGAGCGCCCTGCGCGAGACGGTCTTTCGGTTCGAACTCGTGATGCGGATCAACGTGACCGCGCACGAGCTCCTCGACCGTGAGGCCCTCATCGACGCCGCGCTCTCTGCCCACGTCGCGCTCCTGACGTCTGAGGACAGGCGGACGCGCCAGGCCGATGCGACCTACCTGCAGCGCTTCGCCACCCGGCGTGACCTCCTACTGTTCCGTGTCAGCGAGCTACGGGCCGCGCAGGAGGCTCGCACACTCGTCGAGGGGCGCTACCTCGAGGGCCACGGTGCCCTCTTCCCCGACGTGGCATCGGCCTGGGATGAGCAGGTCAAGAGCACATCGGAGATCGCGGATATGGCGGTCCGCCTGGCCGAGTTCGATGCCGTTGCTGCTGCCGTGCCCTCAAACGCCGAGGCGCTCTCCCTGCGGACCATGGAGCTTGTGGCCGACCTGGTCGAGCCGGCCAAGGCCGAGGCCCTCGATAAGCTCGGCGAGGGCCGGCAGGCGCTGCGCATCGCCACTGCCTGGGTGGGGACGAAGCTCTCGCCGAGAACGGTCGCCGAAGGCGGCTCAGTCACGGAGAAAAGGGCCTGATGGACGTGATCGCGGTACCAGGATCGGCGGACACCGCCCTCGCCCGAGGGCCATTGGCTGGCGGCAGATATCGCACTTCAAGGGCGGCGGCTCGGCGTACTGCCACCCTTGAGGGCCGCGGAGGCCCGCCGGCAACCCGGCTCTAGTACGGCCGGCGCCGATCCACCCACGCGAAGGCGATCGCGGCGAAGAGCAGAGATCCGAGCAGCAGCAGCCCCGACTCGAACGCGACGACGGGCCAATACTGCGTTCCTGGGATCACGTATTGGACCCATACGGGAATCTGCGACGGGTCGATAGGGACTTGATTTCCGTTCGCGTCGAACCCGAACGTATTGCCATTCTCGTCGGTCATGAAGCCATTGCTGAAGGAATACGGATCCCCATAGAAGGGTTTCCCGTCGACGAACACCTGGTTGTACGAATAGAGGTCGGCCTGCACCCAATAAGGAACGGAGTGGGTCGGTGAGTCACTCGACGCGCTCGGGCTGGACGACGCGCTCGGGCCGGACGACGCGCTCGGGCCGGACGACGCGCTCGGTCCCGGCGAGCCGGTCGGCTCAATCGAAGGAGTCGGCTTGGTCGCGATCCCGACGCCCGGCCCGCCAAACGGCTGCCCGAACTGCTGGCCCGAGTTCGCCTGCTCCACGGCAATGGGACGCAAGACGGTACTGGCCATTACGGGCTCCCAGAGCGTTCGCACGAAGAAACAGACGACCAGCGCCAGGACCAGGGCCGGCATCGTCCGGCCGAATAGCGTGCCCAGCGTGAAGGTCCCGGCAAACGCGGCCAGGGCCCAGAAGACGGGAACGAAACCCCGGATCATGTAGTCGTTGAAGACGGCGTGGGTGTCGACGCCCGGATCGAGCGCGCCCTCGAGCACTTCAGCAGCCAATCCGATCGCCAGCATCAAGGGCACGAGCAGGACGACACCCGCCAGCACCTTGCCGAGCAGCCAGCGACGTCGCGAACCCGAGAGAGCCCAGGAAAGCGGCGCGGTCCCCTGCTCGATCTCGCGAGCGACGAGCGGGGCGCCCAGGACGATCCCGGCAAGAATCGGAGCAAGAACGAGCAACAGCCGGACCAGACCCATGTCCATGCTGTACTGCATGTTGTAGAACGAGTTCGCCAGGGCCTGGCAGTGAATGTCGGTCGAGGAAGACATCGACATGCCGGCGGGCCCGTAGTCGTACCCGCTGGGGAGGCACGAGATCGGCACGCCCAGCGAGTTGAGACGGAAGGCCTCGATCAGCGCCGCGACGGTCAACCCCAGACACACGACCGCAATCGCTATCGTCTCGAATCGATGCTGCTTGAGGGTCAGGCGGATTCGGGTAAGCATCGTCGTCCCCTCAGTTGAGCTGCAGGCCGAACGTACCGCGCCCCGCGGCGAGGTAGCCCAGAACCACGTCTTCGAGGCTAGCGTCCTCGGCCGAGCCCGCAGCTCCAGTCGAGTCGCCGGCTGGGGCGACGGCGTCGGGCCCGTCGTCGGGCAGCCGCCATAGGGTCAGACGCTTGGTGCCCTTTCCGGCAAACGACCCGATGGCCGTCGCTCCCGGAGGTGGCGAGTCCGCGTCTGTCAGCCGGTGGGCCTTTCGAGCGGTCTCGAGCGGGCAGTCGAGCAGGACCTTCCCCCCACCGAGGATTGTCAGCCGGTCGCAGGCCTCCTCGACGTCGGTGACGATGTGCGACGACAGCAGAGCGGTTGAGCCATCCGATCGAATAGCGTCCAGCAGGACCTGGATGAACTCGCGGCGGGCCAGGGGATCCAGATTGGCTAGCGGCTCGTCGAGCAGCAGGATCTTCGCCCGCGTCCCGAGCGCGATCGCAAGCCCGAGTTGCGCGCCCTGTCCGCCGGAGAGAGTGTCGGCCCGCTGGTCTAGTGGGATGGCGAGCTGGTCGAGGCGCCGGCAGGCGTACTGCTCGTCAAAGCCCGGATGGAGGCTGCGAGCCATGGCCAGATGATCCGCTACGGTCAGGCCGCGGTACACGGCCGGAGTCTGCGGCACGTAGCCGACGCGGCGGAGAGCTGCGGTGCGATTCCGCCAGGGATCGACGCCGTCGACCTCGACGTGGCCCGAGTTTGGCCGTTCGAAAGCCATGCAGACTCGGATAAGCGTGGTCTTGCCGGCGCCGTTCGGCCCGACGAGAGCGGTAACGCTGCCGGCCGGCACGGACAGGTCGACGTTATCGAGTGCGACCTTCCGCTTGAAGCGCTTGCTGAGCCCGTGCGCCGCGACCGCCACCGTCGGCGCTCCTCCGTCGACCCCCATGCTCAACCCCCGACTCTCGTTGGGCGCCGCCCGCGCCGGTCCTTCTGTCCATCGCCGCGAACTGCACAGCGAGTGGTCTTGGTTCGCCCGAACCGTAACACCCGCGAGGTGCTTTCGTATGGCGGGGAAACCCGCAACGGAGCGACGCGACGGCCATTGGTCTCTTGATGCAGGTCTACCAGTCCGCCATGGTTCCGGGCGGAACTCCCCTGTGCTAGTCGATCGCGGACAAGGAGCGGGAGCCCGTCACCATGAAACCATCGTGGAGGGCCAATCGACGTCTAGTAAGGCCGCGGTTCGACGGACAGGTCTACGCCGACAAGCTCGAGGCCGCAGGCGTCAACACAACCGACGACCTCCTTGAGCGAGGCACAACCCCCAAGGGCCGCGAGGATCTCGAGACGGCCACCGGGATCGGCCACGCCCTCATTCTCAAGTGGGTCAACCGAGTGGATCTGTACCGCCTCAAGGGCGTCGGCTCCGAGTACTCGGACCTGCTCGAGATCGCCGGCGTCGACACGGTGCCCGAGCTTGCCCAGCGCAACGCGGCGAATCTCACGGCGACCCTGGCCGAAGCGAATGCCGCCCGGAACCTCGTCCGCCGACTTCCCACCATCGAGATGGTCACCGACTGGATCGAGCAAGCGAAGTCGCTGCCGCGCGTCGTCCAGTACTGATGTCCGGCGGCCATGGGGCCGTCCCCACAATCCCCACGAACCGATAGCCCAACTTGCGACCGAGCGGCACCTGCCGCTCGGTCGTTCGATTCCCAATCGGGCCGCCACGGATAATCGGCTGAACGAATCGTTTCCGTCGTTCGTCAGGATGCGGCGAGTCGGAAGAAGGCCGGCAAGAGCAGAGGGAGTAGAGGCAGTGGCGCAGTGATTTCCACGGAGGTCCGGGTTTACTCCCGCGCGGATGCGTTCGGGCAGCTGGTGGATGGCCAGCTGAACGACGCCTACCGCCTCGCCGGCTACATCCTGGGCAACGCCCCAGATGCCGAGGATGCCGTTCAGGAGGCGATCGTTCGCGGCTGGCAAGCCTGGGGTGGACTGCGCGAGGCCGAGCGGTTCGAGCCCTGGTTCGATCGGATCGTCGTGAACGTCTGCCGCGATCGGCTTCGGCGCCGGCGAACGATCCGTTTCGTCGAGCTCGACGAGGGGATTGGCGTCCACGGCACCGACCCGTTCGCCGCCGCGCTCGCACGCGTCGAAGTGGACCGGCTGGTCGGAGTGCTCGATGCCGAGCAGCGGGCGATCGTCCTGCTGCGCTTCTGGCGCGATCTGCAGGTCGACGAGATAGCAGTCCGGCTGGGGATACCGGCCGGAACCGTCAAATCGAAGCTCCACTACGCGCTCCGTGCACTCCGAGAAGCAGCCGAGCGTCAAACGCCAGGAGGCGCCCAATGAACGAGCAGGAGAACGAGCAGGAGATCGGCGCCCGGTTCCGGGCGCTCGACAACGGTTCGGAGCCGGACGCGCCGCTCCAACTGCGGCGGTTCGTCCGCGAACGTGATTTCGCGAATACAGCACCGCGGCGCACGGCGGCGGGCGGGCCGGCTCGTCCGAATTCGTTCGGTCGCGCCGCCATCGGGCTCGCCGCGGCTTTCGTCCTGGTCGTCGGCGGCACCGGCATCTGGCTTTCGCTGCGCGGGTCGTCCAACGGCGTGACTCCGACCGCGAGCGCAACCTCCACTGCGTCCGCGGCTCCGACGCTCTCCCAATCGCCCACCACCTCCGCCACACCGACCACGGGCACCATGGTCTGGAAGAGCTATGCCTGGACCAGCAGCGACCCTCAGCCGCCGCTCCCGTACTTCGGTCTGGCCGTTCCAAGCGGCGGCTATTTCGGCTACTGCGACATGGGTTTGCCTCACTCCGACTGGCCCTACATCGGCTATCCGTACTGCACTTCGGCCGATGGGCTCCACTGGTCGGTCTCCACCGATCCGACCTTCAAGGGGATCTACGTGGGCTCCGCGGTGAAGGCCAACGGCGAGTTCGTGATGGTCGGGGGCGTCATGGCCACCGGGCAAGCCGTCGTCTTCCGTTCTGCCGACGCAGTCCACTGGACGCGCGTGCCGGACGCCGACGTGGAACAGAAATCCCTTTCTCCCGACAGTGCCACTGCACCCAGCCTGACGCCCATGGGCGGCCTCGCCTGGGGCCCCAACGGCTTCGTCGCAGTGGGCTGGCACGAGGAGTGGCAGCAGGCGCCTCACGCGCCGGCTGCCCTGTGGCACTCGGCGGACGGGATCAAATGGACCGCCGAGCCATCGCCGTCGGAGGGCTACTCCTTCATCTTCGCCGCGAACGGCCGCTACTTCCTGAGCGGCACCGGGCTCGGCTTTCAGGTCTGGTATTCGGACGACGGCCAGACCTGGAAGAAGGCGACGGCGGACACCGGCAGCACGAACCGCTTCTTCCGCGAAATCACCGGGACCGGCGGCGGCTCCGTGTTTGGGGTCGCCGATGGCGGCGGCGGCACGCTGTGGGACTACTCCTCTTCGGACAACGGGCAGACGTGGCACCAGGACGACCCGCAGATAAGCAACACTGCCTGCACAACCCGAGACATTGCCCTCAACGGCACGTTGTACAGCATCGATGGCGGTGCGACCTGGCAGACGGTCGAGTCTGCCGGTCCCCCCGAAGGCCCCGAATGCGGCACCGCGGTCGGCGATGGCATGTTCGGGTACGAGATCGGGCTGACCTCGGGCCTGGCCTGGTTCGGCAAGCCCAACGCATCGCCGACCGCGTCGCCGACGCCGGCGCTGAGCCCGACACCGGCCTGAGCCCGACACCGGCGCTGAGCCCGACACCGGCGCTGAGCCCGAGCACCCTCGTCTGGAAGAAGGGCGATTCCTGGGACATCATCAACGGGCCCCAGCCGCCGTTCCCGACCTTCGGGCTGCCCGTTCCCAGTGGCGGCTACTTCGGGACCTGCTCCACAGGGCAGTCCCATGCCGGCTGGCACTACATCGGCTACCAGTACTGCACCTCGCCCGATGGGTTGCGCTGGACGATCTCCAAGGACCCTTTCCGCGCCGCCTCGCCCGGGGCTGAGGTTGGCGTGCTATTCGGCCCAAGCCACCCGCCACACCCGCCAGAGAGCGGTGGGGTCGGACAGTGGGTCGCCGTGGACCAGCGAGAAGTCGGCCGGCCCGCCTTCGTGGACGACACCGGCTTCGGGCTCGCCCAGTAGCTCGCCGCCACGCCAGGTCGCGGCGCCGAGGGCCTCCCAGGGCTGCAGGCCGACCTCGACCAGGCACTCGACCTCCCAGGCAAGCTGGTTGGCCCGAGTCGATCCGCCTCCGAAATCGGTCCCGGTGGCGATCGCAACGCCGGCCGCATGAGCCAGCCTGGCGCTCTCCTGCGCCCGAGCCTGGCGCGCTTGCACTCTCGCTTTGCCATCGGGCGAGACGAAGCGTTCGATCGCGGTCGTGGAGCCGAAGCCGCGCCATGAGCGGAATATGTTGAGCGTGCTCACCAGGGCGATTCCCCTGCTGGCCATCTCGCGGGTCAGGTCGGCGTCCAGTTCCATGCCGTGCTCGATCGAAGTCCACGCCGGCGGCCACGCCCTCGCGCGCCCCCGCGAGATTGCCGGAATGGGCTGTCACCTTGACGCCTCGGCTGTGGGCGAGGGCGACCACCGGCGCGAGCTCATCTCGCGTCCAAGGCGCTTCGCCGGGCACCGGGCCGTCCAGGTAGAGCTTGAGTAGATCGGCTCCGTCGTCGAGCTGGCGTCGCGCCGCGGCGAGCAGCTCAGCTGCGTTGGCGGCCTGACTTGACGGGCGACCGATCCTGGTGCCTTCCCTGTCCAGCCACGTTCCCGCGGCCCGCACGTAGGGGAAGCCCGCCCGCCCGCGCCATCGGTCCCTCACTCCGAGGCTCAGGGCGCGCTCACGGCCGTCAGCCGGATCCACGCCCACCGGCGCGCCGACGTCGCGCGCCCAACGAACACCGGCCGAGGTCATGAGCCGGCCGTTGTGCTCCGCGACCGCTGCCAGGTCTTTGGGCGGATCGGCGACATGATCGATCCAGTGGGCGCCGCCCGGCAGGGTCAGGTGGCTGTGGCAGTCGATCATTCCAGGCACGATCGTGCAGCCGGTGGCGTCGACGATCTCGGGCGCCTGGTCTTTCGGCAGCGGACCCTCATCATCGCTGGGCCTGATCCATGCGATCCTCTCGTCGACTACTAGGATGCTGACGCCAATCCGGAGACGGTCCGATCGACCGTCCGCGAGCGCTCCATCCCTGTAGAGGAATGCGGTCATGGCTGAGTCTCCCAGCAGCGAGGCACAGGGCCATGTTAGCGTGGCAGCGGCTCGGCCACTGGACGCTTACCTGGCTCGTTCGTCGGCTGGTCACCAAATCGCCCGACTGGCGCTTCAGCACCCTCGCCGCTGCTTCCAACCGCGCGAGCCGAAATGACATGAGTGTCGTGCCAAGCGTGAATTGGGGGAAACGGAGCGGGAGACGGGTCTCGAACCCGCGACATTCAGCTTGGAAGGCTGACGCTACTGGGCGTCATCGATCGTCAGCACGCCAATGCCCCACGCTATGGCTGCATCGTGCTCAGCCGCGAAGGCTACGCCTCGGCCCGGGACGATCCCGACCTGAACCTCTGGGCGAGCACCGCCGCGAGCCGCGACCGCCAATCCGCGCCGTCCGTTCAGCTGACGACGATGCCGTGCTGGGCTCCCGTGATGGTGGCGCTGACCGTGTCGGTGGCACGAACCCCCTGGGTGCCGGCAGTCTTGAGGGTGATGCTGAAGGTGTGCGTTCCGGCGTTGGCCGCGGTGAAGGTGTAGTTGGCTGGCAGGACCGCGTGGGCGTCGGAGCTGGTGAAGTGGATCGTGCCCCGGTAGCCGGTGGCGGTGTTGCCGTAGGCGTCCTTGGCGGTGACGGTCACGCTGTGGGCGATCCCTGCGATATACGGACTCGGCAGCCCCGACACGACCAGCGTCTTGGCTGCGGCAGGGGTGACGACGATGCCGTGCTGGGCTCCGGTGATGGTGGCGCTGACCGTGTCGGTCGCACGAACCCCTTGGCTGCCGGCTGTCTTGAGAACGAGAGCCGGGCTGAGGGTGTAGCTGAAGACGTGGACGCCCGCGTCAGCCGCTGTGAAGGTGTAGTCCGCAGGCACGCTCGCCTTCGGATCGGAGGTTGTGAAGTGGACCTTGCCGCGATAGCCGACGGCGACGTTGCCGTATGCGTCGAGGGCCTTCACCGTCACGCTGTGGGCGGCACCTGCGACATATGGGCTGACGATGCCAGAGACGGTGAGGGACGGCACACCCAAGCCAAGGACGTTTACCGGTACCGGGGTCCACGTCATGGTCCCGTTGCCGAGATCGCCATTGCCGTTCTCTCCCCAGCAGCGGACGGAGCCGCCGGACAGGAGGGCGCAGGTGTGGTCCCAACCGGCGGAGATCGCAGTCGCGGTGGTGATGCCGCTGACTGCGACCGGGGTGGAGCTGCTCGTCGTCGTCCCGTTGCCGAGCTGGACGTAGATGTTCCATCCCCAGCAGCGGACGGAGCCGCCGGACAGGAGGGCGCAGGTGTGGCTGCCGCCGGCTGAGATCGCAGTCGCGGTGGTGATGCCGCTGACCGCGACGGGGGTGGAGGAGCCGCCCCCGGTCGTCCCGTTGCCGAGCTGGCCGGCGCCGTTGGCCCCCCAGCAGTGAACGGTGCCGCCGGTCAGGAGGGCGCAGGTGTGGAAGCCGAAGTCCCAGCCGCCGGCGGAGATCGCGGTGGCGGTGGTGATGCCGCTGACCGCGACCGGGGTGGAGCTGTCCGTCGTGGTCCCGTTGCCGAGTTGGCCGTAGTTGTTGAACCCCCAGCAGCGGACGGAGCCGCCGGACAGGAGGGCGCAGGTGTGGCTGCCACCGGCTGAGATCGCAGTCGCGGTGGTGATGCCGCTGACTGCGACGGGGGTGGAGCTGTTCGTCGTTGTCCCGTTGCCGAGCTGGCCGTACCAGTTGCCTCCCCAGCAGCGGACGGAGCCGCCGGTCAGGAGGGCGCAGGTGTAGGCGTAGCCGGCGGAGATCGCGGTCGCCGTGGTGATGCCGCTGACCGCGACGGGGGTGTAGCTGGTCGTCGTCGTCCCGTTGCCGAGCTGGCCGTAGTTGTTGAGCCCCCAGCAGCGGACGGAGCCGCCGGTCAGGAGGGCGCAGGTGTAATTGTTGCCGGCGGAGATCGCTGTGGCGGTGGTGATGCCGCTGACCGCGACCGGGGTGGAGCTGTTCGTCGTGGTCCCGTTGCCGAGTTGGCCGTAGTTGTTGAGCCCCCAGCAGCGGACGGAGCCGCCGGTCAGGAGGGCGCAGGTGTGGCTGGCGCCGGCTGAGATCGCAGTCGCGGTGGCGGTCGCCAGCGCAGGGCTAGCGCTCTCCGCTGGAGTAACCGCGGCTGGAGCCACTGCGGTTGCCCCGTTCGCCAACACGCTCCCCGGCAAGGCGCCGGCAAGCAGAATGGCGAAGAACAGACCCATCCACTGAACTCGCCGGATTGCCACCGTGCTCTCTCCTCTTGGTCCCTATGTCACGAGCCCGCAGCACAGGATCGCAGCATCGGATAGCCTCTGGCAGCCGGCCCTAGGCCGCCTGCTGCCCGCCCGAAGAACCAATCACTCCGCCGCGGACGTGCAAACTGTAGCGCGGCGCTTATCTATTATCAATTGCCAAGGAGCCGCCTCCCGAGTCCCACAGGGTGCGGCGAGCTCGATGCCGACGGCTGTCCCCCGACCGATGGCAGACGACGATTCCGCACTCGAGGGCCGTGATCGGGACGGGGAGGGGTGTGGGTCACACGGACCCATTCCGCGCCAGCCGTTCTGAGGGTGACGCCCGCAAGACAACGATGCCACGACTCTGGCGCCGGAGACGCGGCCCGGAGACGATCAGATCCCAATGGCGTTCTTCTCGACCGAGGCGCGCTGTCGGCGAGCCTGCCGAGCGCCGGACTGCGGCAAATCTGGTCCCGCTGTCCCGTCGTCGGTCGCTTCTGTGCACTGGTCTTGTGACCCTCGACACCATGACCTGCTCGTGTCGGTCCCTGGGCGACGATCGGCGCGAAGCCGGCCCCCGCCGCCTCAGCTCACGACGATGCCGCTCTCCAGTCCGGTAATGGTTGCCGTGACCGTGTCGCGGGCACGGACTGCCTGGGTGCCGACTGTCTTGAGGGTGACGCTGAAGGAGTGGACGCCGGCGTTGACTGCGGTGAAGGTGTAGTTGGCCGGCAGGACCGCGTGGGAGTCGCTGGAGGTGAAGGTGACCGTGCCGCGATAGCCGGTGGCGACGTTGCCGTAGGCATCCTTGGCTTTGACCGTGATGGTGCCTGCTACCCCCGCCGTCCGTGGTGAGGCCAGGCCAGACACGACCAGTGTCGCGGCTGCGGCGGGAGTGACGACGATGCCGTGCTGGGCTCCGGTGATGGTGGCGCTGACCGTGTCGGTCGCACGAACCCCCTGGGTGCCGGCGCTCTTGAGGGTGAGCCCGAGAGAGAACTTGTGGACCCCGGCGTCGCCCGCTGTGAAGGTGTAGTTGGCCGGCAGGACCGCGTGGGCGTCTGAGCTCGTGAAGTGGATCGTTCCGCGGTAGCC
>Ga0209638_1002659_pt1 | contig 10912 bp, 9 predicted proteins | sample BarGraNGADG00211_FD_184490 | JGI IMG/M metagenome (GOLD analysis project Ga0209638, IMG submission 184490) | Arctic peat soil microbial communities from Barrow, Alaska - Barrow Graham LP Ref core NGADG0002-211 (SPAdes) (version 2) | ecosystem: Environmental > Terrestrial > Soil > Wetlands > Peat... | reverse complement strand
GAAAATATAATAAAAGAAAAGAAGATTAATTTAAACATTTCAATCCGGTATAGCTTGTAATTATTAACAAAAATCGGACCAAATCACACTTGTTCTTTAATACTTACACGGTCTTTAAGATATTGTACTGAACCGACCTCGATAAATGAAAATCCGGAGCCACCGGAAAAATTACCGGCAAGCACAACAACTATATCATCACCCAGAAGATTATGAGTCTTTACCAGGTTCTTCAGAGCGATATGTATAAACTCATCAACCGATTTTCTCCGTTCCTGATAACTTGCATAGACTCCGTATGATAGAGCAAGTTCCCTCATAGTGGATTTTGAGTAACATTGAGCAAGTACGAGGTTAATACCTCTGTATGCAGCCATATCTCTGAGAGTTCTTCCTCCGGTAGTATCTGCAATTATTCCTCTGGCTCCTACCCTGAATGCAGTTTTAACTGCTACTTTAGCAAGGTATGCAGAGATTTCACCTGTAACATTAACGTGAGGTATGTCAAGAAACTTTTCTTTGTTCTTCTCTACTTCCAGTGCAACTTTCGTCATAGTCTTAACAGCTTCTACAGGATATTTTCCATTAGCAGTTTCGCCGCTTAACATTATAGCATCAGTTTGGGAATAGATTGCATTAGCTATATCGCTTATCTCTGCACGGGTCGGCCTTGGGTTCGTTATCATCGACTGTAGCATCTGCGTGGCAACGATTACAGGTTTTCTTGTAACAATACACTTTTTTATTATCATTTTCTGAATTCCGGGTATCTGCTCATAAGGAATCTCAATTCCCAGATCCCCTCTGGCAACCATAACACCATATACACTCTCAAGTATATCATCAAGATTATCAACACCTTCCTGGTTTTCTATCTTGGCAATAATCTTTATGGTACTGTTAAAAGAATCAAGAACTTTTTGAACATCAAGGACATCCTGTTTGGATCTTACAAAAGAATGAGCAATAAAATCAACTTCATTCTTCACAGCCATTTCAATAAAAGCTAAATCTTTCGGGGTCAGCGATGGCAGGCAAATCTTTACTCCCGGGATATTGACACTTTTCCTCGATCCGAGAATACCGTCGTTTTCAACAATACACTCCAGAGCATTTCCATTTCTTTTAACAGCTTTTAATTCCAGTTCTCCATCATCCATCAAAATTACGGACCCTACTGAAATATCAGCTGCGAATGTAAGGTAACTTACATAAATTGCATCTTTGGAACTAATCATTCCAGGATTTCCGATAATACTTATTTTATTTCCTTTTGTAAGTTTAATTGGTTCGTGACAATCAGTAGTTCGGATTTCTGGTCCTTTTGTATCGACAAGTATTGCAATTTTATCAGAGACTTCGCGTGTATTCCTGATAACGCGAACAGCCTCCTCAATGGGCATATGTGCAGAGTTAATTCTTACTACATCCATTCCGGCTTCAAAAAGTTGCCTGATAAAAGATGTTTCACAGTTTCTGTCAGATATCGTTGCAACTATTTTGGTTCTTTTTTTGTTCATATTCTACTTTCCCTTTGATTTATTTATTTCAATAAGCGCCTCAACAGCAAGACGGTAACTATCAAGTCCAAAGCCCGAAATACTACCGGCACAGGTTATTCCTATAAGACTTGTATGCCGGAAATCCTCCCGTGAAGCAATATTTGTAATATGAACTTCAATAACCGGAGTTTGCACAGCAGCGATAGCATCGGTAATTGATACTGAAGTGTGAGTATACCCTGCTGCATTAATTATAATTCCATCGAACGAAAAGCCTGTTTTCTGAATTTCATTTATAATCTCACCTTCAATATTCGATTGAAAATATTCGAATCGGATATTCGCATAGCGTGATTTAAGTATTTCAAAGTAATCTTCAAATGAGGAGTGGCCATATTTCTCAGGTTCTCTCCTGCCAAGAAGATTCAGATTGGGACCATTAATAATTAAAATTTGCATCCGACTATGAGTTTATTCCTGAAATAAACAGGCTGTTTTTAAACTAAATAATATAACGGCAAAAATAGAGAAAATATATTTAAGGTGACCAATTTATACAGGTTGACTTACTTTGTGTTACTTTGTGAAGAATATAGCTGGGGTAAATTAAATGTAAAAACCGGTTTTGAAATATGAGCCTGACCTGGAAGCAATCATACAGAAACTTTGAAACATTTCTCAGGCTCGAGAAGTCCTTGTCGGAGAATAGTGTTGAAGCCTATCTGAATGATATTTCCAAACTTGAAAGATACTTTAAAGAAACCGGAAAAGATATACTCCCAGCTATTGTTTCATATTCAGATCTTAAGGACTTTCTCTTGTGGTACAGCTCTGAAAATAAAAATCCCCGAACACAATCAAGGATACTTTCTGGTGTCAGAGCGTTTTTCAAGTTCCTCCTAATTGAAGGAGAAATTGAGGAGAACCCGGCCTCATTAATAGAATCGCCTAAAATTGGACTTAAACTTCCAGAGGTGCTGTCTGTAAGCGAGATCGACAGTATGATAGAACAAATTGACCTGAGTAAACCTGAAGGACACAGAAATAAAGCTATTATCGAAACCCTCTATGGCTGCGGATTAAGAGTATCGGAATTAGTGAATCTTCGACTGACAGATATACATTATGGTGAAGGTTTTGTAATTATTACGGGTAAAGGTAATAAACAGAGACTGGTACCGGTAAGTGGAAAAGCTCTCAAAGAGATCGATCTTTATAAGCTTGACAGAACCCGGCTCCCTGTAGTTCACGATCAGAATGTCGTGTTTCTTAACCGCAGAGGATTTAAACTTACAAGAGCAATGATTTTTACTATTATAAAGGAACTGGCTGCCAAAGCCGGGATAAGAAAAAATATAAGTCCGCATACTTTCAGACACTCTTTTGCTACTCATATGATTGAGGCAGGAGCAGATCTAAGGGCTGTTCAGGAGATGCTTGGACATGAATCAATACTTACCACTGAGATATACACACATATCGATAGGAGCTTCTTACGTGACACGCTGATTATGTTTCATCCCAGATCCTAAATGTCAAAAAAGTTATCCGCCTAATACTTTTTCTTTATTCAATTTTAATATTAACTTTGCGACTAATTTTCAAAAACAATAATTTAATTTATCTCTAATTAATAAAATTATGTCACAAGTTAAAAGAGTCTACTCCTTTGGAAAGAAAACTGCGGAGGGTAAAACTGAAATGAAGAACCTCCTTGGAGGGAAAGGTGCAAATCTTGCAGAAATGTGTCTTTTGGGCTTACCTGTTCCAGCCGGTTTTACAATCACAACCGAAGCATGTAATGAGTATTACACAAACAATTGTACTCTGCCTGCAGAACTTATGCCTGAAGTATGGGCAGCAATGAAAAAGACAGAAGAAACAATGAATATGAAGTATGGTGATGCTGCAAATGCATTACTCGTTTCATGTCGCTCTGGTGCCCGCAGTTCTATGCCGGGTATGATGGATACTGTACTCAACATAGGTCTTTGCTCTGCAACTATTCCCGGTTTCCTTAAGAAAACCAACAATCCACGATTTGTATGGGATTCTTACCGTCGTCTTATTATGATGTACGCCGACGTTGTTATGGAAAAAGCCGAAGGTATTGATCTTGGCGAAGGAAAAGGAATTCGTAAGCAGCTGGATGAGAAACTTGGTGAGTTTAAGAAAAGTAAAGGATATAAATCAGATACTGAAATCTCCGCTGATGAACTAAAAGGTCTTTCAGAAGATTTCAAAAAAATAGTACTAAAGGCACTTGGAAAACCTTTCCCCGATGATGCAAAAGAACAGCTTGAAGGAAGTATTAAAGCTGTATTCAAAAGCTGGAACGGTAAGAAAGCTGTCTCCTACCGTCGTATTGAAGGAATTCCTGATGACTGGGGAACAGCTGTAAACGTACAGGCAATGGTATTTGGTAACATGGGCGATACATCAGCCACCGGTGTTGCTTTTACCCGTAACCCTGCAACCGGTGAAAACCTGTTCTATGGTGAATGGCTTGTAAATGCTCAGGGAGAAGATGTTGTGGCAGGTATTCGTACTCCTAGTCCGCTTAATGATGATACCAAAAATGATCAGAACAAGCACTTGCACAGTATGCAGGAAGCAATGCCAGGTACCTACAAAGAGCTATGGGATATCCGTAATATTCTTGAGAAATCGTTCCACGATATGCTCGATATAGAATTCACAATTCAGGAAGGTACATTATATATGTTACAATGTCGTGCTGGTAAAAGAACCGGTACTGCTGCGCTTAACATGGCTATGGATATGCTTCATGAAAAACTTATTGATGAGAAAAAAGCTGTAATGCGCGTTGATCCTGCACAGCTCGATGAGCTTTTGCACCCGATCTGCGATCCAGCAGTTGAAAAGAAACACACTCCCGCTGTAAAAGGCCTGCCCGCAGGTCCAGGAGCAGCAGTAGGAAGAGTTGTTTTCAACGCTGAAGACGCAGTTGCATGGTTCCGTAAAGGTGAAAAAGTTATTCTTCTCCGCGAGGAAACAAATCCTGAAGATGTTGAAGGAATGCGTGCTGCAGAAGGTATCCTTACCGCTCGCGGTGGTATGACATCACACGCTGCACTGGTTGCACGCGGTTGGGGTAAATGCTGCATTGTTGGTGCAGGAGGACTTCATGTTGATGCTGCTAAGAAAATATGTAAAATTGCAGGTTCAGATATAGTTATCAAAGAGGGCGACTTCCTTACCCTTAACGGAACAAAAGGATTCGTATATATTGGAGCTCTTTCACTTATGGATGCTTCTGAAAATCCACGTTTCAAAGAATTCATGACTATTGTTGATAAATTCCGGAAATTGGGCGTACGTACAAATGCAGAAACACCTGAGGATGCAACAATAGCACGTAGTTATGGTGCAGAAGGTATCGGTCTCTTCCGCACAGAGCATATGTTCTACGGAAAAGGATCAGAAGAACCTTTATTCCTTCTTCGTAAAATGATCCTTAGCGCAGATGAGACTGAGCGCCGCAAAGCTCTCAACGAATTGTTTGCTCACGTTAAGAAAGATATGAAAGCTACCATGGAAGCTATGGACGGACTTCCTGTAACATTCAGGCTTCTTGATCCACCTCTTCATGAGTTTGTACCTCAGAGTGCAGAAAAACAGGAAGAACTGGCAAAAGCGCTTGGAATTAAAAAAGAAGATGTTGCGAAACGTGGTGAGGCCTTACACGAATCAAATCCTATGATGGGTCACCGTGGCGTTCGTCTGGGTATCACATTCCCTGAAATTTCTGAGATGCAGATCCGTGCAATTTTCGAATCCTCTCTGGAACTTATCAAAGAAGGTAAGCATCCTCATCCGGAAATCATGGTTCCTGTAACTTCAGAAGTTGCTGAAATTGATTATACTAAAAAGGTTGTGGATAAAGTTTATGAGGAGGTCTGCAAAAAATTCAATGTGAAAGCCATTGATTACAAATATGGTACAATGATCGAGATTCCACGTGCCTGTCTTCTCTCCGACCGTATGGCAAAAACTGCTGAATTCTTTTCATTCGGCACCAACGACCTTACGCAGATGACATTTGGTTTCAGCCGCGACGATACAGGTGGATTCCTTCATGATTATCTTGACAAGAAAATATTAGCTTCTGATCCATTCCAGACAATTGATCAGGATGGTGTTGGCCAGCTTATAAAGATGTCAGTTGAGAAAGGCCGTTCTGTCAGACCTGACCTTAAAGTTGGTATCTGTGGTGAACAGGGTGGCGATCCTGCATCTGTTGAGTTCTGCTTCAAAGCAGGGTTAACTTATGTAAGTTGTTCTCCGTTCAGAGTGCCGATAGCAAGACTTGCTGCAGCACAGGCTTCAATTAAATATGGTAAATAACTAATAGTCTGATACATTAAAGAGGCTGTCTCAAAAGGACAGCCTCTTTTAATTTATTTTGATACCTTTGTTACATAATTTTCCAAACCAAATTTCTAAAAATGATTGAACCGAAGGACTTATTAAAATATGGTATTCAAGACATTATAGAAATTGTCTATAATCCTTCTTATAATACCCTTTTCGCTGAGGAAACAAAACCGGGACTAGGCAAATATGAAAAAGGTATTATTACCAGATCAGGAGCTGTTTCAGTAGATACGGGAATATTTCACGGCCGTTCACCAGAAGACAAATATGTTGTTCTTGATGATAAAACCAGGGATACGGTATGGTGGAAATCTGAGAACGCAAAAATTTCTGACAATAAGCCAATTTCAAATGAGATATGGAATCATTGCAAAAATATCTCTGCTAAACAGCTCTCAGGAAAGCGATTATTCGTGGTTGATTGTTTCAGCGGTTCAAATGAAAACACCCGACTAAAAGTCAGATTTATTCTTGAAGTTGCATGGCAGGCTCATTTTGTAAAAAATATGTTTATCAGACCTGAACCTGAAGAACTGGAAAACTTCGTACCGGAATTTGTAGTGCTTAATGCATCTAAAGCTACTAATCCTGATTGGGAGAAACAGGGACTGAATTCTGAGAACTTTGTCTTTTTTAACCTCACCGAAGGAATGTTAGTGATAGGTGGAACATGGTATGGAGGAGAAATGAAAAAAGGTATCTTTTCTGTTATGAACTACTATCTGCCTCTGAAGGGAATAGCTTCTATGCACTGTTCAGCGAATGTAGGAAAGAATGGAGATACTGCAATATTCTTCGGACTATCAGGAACAGGCAAAACAACACTCTCAACTGACCCTGACAGAGCTCTTGTGGGCGACGATGAACATGGCTGGGATGATGATGGCATTTTCAATTTTGAAGGTGGATGCTATGCAAAGTGTATTAAACTAAGCAAAAAGAATGAACCTGATATATACAACGCTATCCGCCGCGATTCACTTCTTGAAAACCTTATTGTCTTATCTGATGGTACGATAGATTTTAACGATTCCTCAAAAACTGAAAACACCCGAGTATCTTATCCAATTTACCATATCAATAATATTGTAAAACCTGTATCCAAAGCCGGGCACGCAAAAAAAGTTATTTTTCTCACAGCCGACTCTTTCGGCGTATTACCTCCTGTAAGTCATCTGACTGAAGAACAGACAAGATATTACTTTTTAAGCGGATATACGGCAAAAATTGCGGGAACCGAGAGGGGCATCAAGGAACCCGTTCCTTCATTCTCTGCATGCTTTGGAGCAGCTTTCCTGATGCTCGATCCACTCACCTATGCCAAGGAACTGACCAGGAAAATGAAGATGCATAATGCAGATGCATGGCTGGTGAATACAGGTTGGAGCGGAGGTCCATACGGAATAGGTACAAGGATTGACCTGCCTGCTACAAGAACTATTATAAATGCAATTTTAGATGAATCAATAAATGATTGTGAATTCGTAAAACTGCCTGTTTTCAATCTAAGCATACCATTAAATGTAAAAGGGGTTGATGAAAATATTCTTGATCCGGCTAAAGCATGGAGTACCAGAACAAAATGGCATACTGCAGCAACTGACCTCGCCTTAAAATTTATTAATAACTTCAGTAAGTTTACGGGCAATAAAGAAACAGCCATGCTATCAGACCATGGCCCTGCGATCTGATATTTACAAGTATAATATTTTACTATATTTGCACTCAAAAAAAAATTAAGGTATGAATGTATTAAACGCAATTTTAGTGTTTATACTGGCTTACTTACTAGGATCATTACCTGCCGCTGTCTGGCTTGGTAAGATATTTCACAAAATTGATGTAAGAGACCATGGAAGCGGGAATGCAGGAACGGCAAATGTAATAAGAGTTCTGGGCTGGAAAACAGGAATACCTGTTCTTCTCATAGATGTTGCCAAGGGATGGACCGCAACAATGTTACCAGTATTTTTTAATCTGGCTGAAACTGGCAGTTCGCTTACTACCAGTCTTCAGATTCTGGCTGGAGTAACCGCAATTATCGGACATATATTTCCTGTTTTTGCTGAATTTCGCGGAGGCAAAGGAGTGGCAACTGTTTTTGGGGTACTTCTGGCTTTGAAATTTTTTCTTACCCTTAGTTGCTTTGGTGTTTTCCTTGTTGTACTTTTAATGACTGGAATTATCTCTGTTTCATCCATGGCAGCAGGACTGGCATTTCCAGTATTACTTTTTTTAGTATTTGACAGTCCTTCACTGATCTTTAAAATATTTTCAATTTTAGTTGCAATAGCCCTTTTTGTTACTCACAGGAAAAATATTGGAAGACTCATAAGGGGTGAGGAAGTAAGACTGATTAACTGGAGTAAAAAAGAGAAATGAGCAATCTTTACAAACCATAAATATTTTGAGTCATCATAAATCATTAATCTTAACAGATATGGAAAAGAGTTTAAAAGGAACAAAGACTGAGAAGAATCTGTTGAAGGCATTTGCGGGTGAATCGCAAGCCAAGAACAGATATGAGTTTGCTGCAAAGGTCGCAAAAGAAGAAGGTTATGAACAGATTTCCGGAATATTTCTGGAGACGGCACTGCAGGAACAACAACATGCCAAAAGATTTTTTAAGTTTCTTGAGGGCGGGAAAGTAGAAATAACTGCTTCATATCCTGCAGGTAAAACAGGTACAACAAAAGACAATCTTTTTGCTGCTGCAGATGGTGAGTATGAAGAATGGAGTGATCTCTACCCTTCTTTCGCAAAAACAGCTGAAGAAGAGGGATTTAAGAACATTTCTTCAGCATTTATGGCTATTTCCGCTGCAGAAAAAGGTCATGAAGAAAGATATAGAAAATTACTTGAGAACATTATGCAGGATAAAGTGTTTCGGAGAGATGAAAAAGTATTCTGGTATTGCAGGAAATGCGGATATATACATTTCGGAACCAAACCTCTTAAAAACTGTCCGGCTTGCCTGCATCCCGAAAGTTATTTTGAACTTGTGCCTAACAATTATTAATAATGATCGATGGCAAAACAATGCTGGATCTTATAATGAACCGGCAGAGTGACAGAAAATACAGTGAAAAAGCTGTTGAGAAAGAAAAGCTAGAACGGATTGTTGAGGCTGGAAGAATGTCTCCTTCGGCATGCAATGCACAACCATGGAAGTTTATTGTTGTAACTGAACCAGGTCTTTTAAAAGAAGTTGCAGAGGCTGCTTCAGCCAAACTTCTTGGGATGAATAGTTTTGTGACTCAGGCTCCGGTGCAGATTGTAATAGTAAGAGAGAAACCAAATTTCTCATCAAAGGTTGGAGCAACAATCAAAAACAAGGATTACTCCCTTATTGATATAGGTATAGCAGCAGAGAATATTTGTCTGCAAGCTGAAGCAGAAGGGTTAGGTTCATGCATAATCGGCTGGTTTGACGAAAAGATGTTAAGAAAAATTCTCAAGATACCTGGTTCAAAACGTGTTGAGCTTATTATTACGTTAGGCTATTCACTTAGCGATCAGCGGGAGAAAAGGAGAAAACCTGAAGGGGAAACAGTTTCGTATAATAAGTATTAAATAAGTCTCTCCAGCGCCCCTTTTATTCTCTTTACAGCTTCAACCAGAAGTTCATCAGCCGTAGCATACGAAATCCTGATACAGTCAGGTGCTCCGAAAGCATCTCCGCCCACAACAGCAACCTGAGCTTTGTCGAGAAGATAGAGTGCAAGATCTTCTGAATTAACTATTTTAGTCTTACCGTCCGATTTACCTAAGAAATAACTAATATCAGGCATCACATAAAAGGCTCCCTGAGGTATGCTTACTTTAAGTCCTTTTATATCCTTTAACAGACCGCATATAAGATTACGTCTGCGAAGAAATGCCTCTTTCATTATTCTTTGCGACTCACCTGTGCCTTTAATTGCGGCTAACGCTGCGCGCTGGGCTATTGAACAAACACCTGAAGTGAATTGTCCCTGTAACTTATCGCAGGCTTTAGCTATCCATAAGGGAGCACCAATATATCCAATCCGCCAGCCTGTCATGGCATATCCTTTTGATACTCCATTAACTGTGATCACCCTGTCATAAATAAAATCAAAACCAGCCATGCTTACATGCTCACCTTCAAAGATGATGTGTTCATAAATTTCATCAGATATAATAAATAATCCTTCATGCTTTTCAATTATTCTGGCAATTTGCTCCATCTCCTTCCGGTTATATATCATACCTGTCGGGTTTGAAGGAGAATTGAAAATGACCAATCTGGTTTTGTCCGTAATTGCCGCCTCAAGCTGTTCAGGTCTGATCTTGAAATTATTTTCAATTGTAGCTTTAACAACAACAGGTTTCCCACCGGCAAGAATTATCTGATCATAATAACTTACCCAGTATGGAGCCAGAATAATAGCTTCGTCGCCAGGATTAATAATTGATAAAATAACGTTTATAAGTGAGTGTTTTCCTCCTGCTGATACAATAACCTGGTCAGAAGAATAATTAATACCGTTCTCGTCTTTGAACTTCTTTGAAATTGCTTCTCTCAGATCAGCATACCCCGGAACCGGGGGATACTTGGAAAAGTTATCATCAATCGCCTGCTTTGCAGCTTCTTTAATGTAGTCGGGTGTATTAAAGTCCGGTTCTCCCAGACTGAGGCTGATAATATCTATTCCTTTTGCCTTCAATTCCCTGCTTTTCTGAGCCATCGCAAGAGTTTGGGAAACTGATAAAGATTTTATTCTGTCGGATAAATATTCCATGATTTTACTTTTATTGTGAGTATTTTTAATCGAAAAGACGAAATCAAATGTATGAAGTAAATCTGAGAAACAAAACTCAAATAAAGCACCTTCTTAATCCCCTACGGGGAATAAATAATTAAAGACCCTGATTTTTTCTACAAGACTTAAACCGCTACGCGGTAAAATAATTAATTCAGATTCTGCCCATGAAAATATACATTTTTATATAAGACTTAAACCGCTACGCAGTAAAATAATTAATTCAGA
>Ga0209638_1002658_pt1 | contig 10912 bp, 11 predicted proteins | sample BarGraNGADG00211_FD_184490 | JGI IMG/M metagenome (GOLD analysis project Ga0209638, IMG submission 184490) | Arctic peat soil microbial communities from Barrow, Alaska - Barrow Graham LP Ref core NGADG0002-211 (SPAdes) (version 2) | ecosystem: Environmental > Terrestrial > Soil > Wetlands > Peat... | reverse complement strand
CTGGCGGGACGGGCCGTGCACCTGGGGCTCCAGACTATCCAGTATCCGAACCTGTGTCCCACGCTCCACCAGTGCATCCACAAGATGCGACCCGATGAACCCGGCGCCGCCGGTGACCAGCACCCTCTCCATTTGCACCCCCGATATGTTCAAGCTGCACTCAGTGTTGTCTCACCGTCCCTGGAGTGAGGCGGCTTTACGCCGCACCTTCTGGCTGAAGCCCCCACTCCACTTGGAGTTGGTCTCCATCTGGAGGTCTTCGTCGGGGAGGAGCCCCGACGCTACACTACATTATCAACCTGGCATGGAGAACCCCGCAAGCGAGGCAACGCGGTGGGAGTTAGCGGGCGAGGGGTGGGCAGAGCGCGGCGGGCTAGGCGACCTCAGCCCCGGAGGTAAACTGACGAGCCGCTTCTTGATCCTCGGTCACATGGCTGGCTTCCTCCGAAGGGGCCAGCCATGCGTAGGCCCAGCTGGAAAGCTCTTCCATTACCTTTCGCAGGGAGCGGCCCTTGTCGGTCAATTGGTAGTCGATCCTGACAGGGGTCTCAGGGTGGACAGTGCGGACGACTATTCCCTCGTTCTCAAGTTCCTTCAGCCTCTCGGATAGCATGCGATCGCTGAGGCCGGGAACTGTGTCGGCGATGTCGGAAAAGCGATTTACTCCGCTGGCCAGGGCGCGCAGTATGGCGCCGGTCCATCGACGGCCGATCAATTCGACCGCGCGCCGGTAGTAGGGGCAGAACGCCTCGGAAAGGCCTGGGTTTGCCATGTCGTTCCTTCTATCTCCAGCGGGGTGGTTTGCCTCGCCGAACTTACTATTCGTCAGCACCTTGGACTCCATAATCATATATCATGGGTCAACCACTTGACCGGGTTGGCTGCTCGTAGTATAGTCGCTTCTGTTAGGTAAGTGCACGGCTGAGTGGCGGAACCACCGGCCCGGGCCAAGTCAAATGAGCACACACTATTGGAGGGGGTAACAACAATGTCCAACGTAATCGAAGGGCAGCCCAACGTTTCCACGTGGGCAGTCGACGTCGTACACTCCAGCGTGGAGTTTGCCGTCAAGCACATGGTCATCACCACGGTCAGGGGACGATTTGCGAAGTTTGCGATAGATCTGGACCTGAACGAGCAGAACCCGCTTTTGTCCTCCGTCCAGGTAAAGATTGAGACCGCCAGCATCGACACCAGGGAACCCAACCGAGATACCGACCTGCGCTCCGCGAACTTCCTCGATGCGGAGAAGTTCCCGTACTTGACCTTCAGCAGCAGGCGCATTGAGGGGGCCGGCAAGGACAAGTACAGGATTGTGGGGGATCTGACCATCAAGGACGTCACCCGAGAGGTCGCCCTCGACACCACCTTCTCGGGCACTGCCAAGAGCCCGTGGGGCATGCACGTTGCTGGCTTCAACGCCGAGACCACCATCAATCGAGCCGACTGGGGCCTCACCTACAACGCCGTCCTGGAGACGGGCGGGGTCCTGGTGGGCAACGAGGTGAAGATCTCCATCGAGGTCGAGGCGATAAAGCAGGGGTAGTTGGAATGGCGGATGAGCCCTGGAAAACGCCGAGAAGTCGGCGGGTGCACCTCTAACCGCCGAACGAGAGGGCCGAGGGTGGGTCGGCCCGACTAGACCTCAAAGAGGGGGCGTGGGGTTGGTAGAAATGCCGGCCCCACGCCCTTCTGCTCTAGAGCTTCAAAATAGCAGCCTGCCGGTGAGGCTAACCTTGACACTCCCGGAAACCGAAACCTATAATCCGTTGAGTTGTGGGAGGCTTGCAGGGATGGGTTTGAGCGATCAGATGATGGCCGACCAGAAGGTTGCTATGCGCAACCATCAGGAGATCCGGCTTTCCACCATTCGTATGGCCCGAGCGGCCATCATTAACGAGCAGATCGAAAAGCGCAGGCCGCTGGAGGAGGCGGAGGTACTGTCCGTCCTCGTCAGGCAGGTCAAGCAGCGGCGTGAGTCGATAGAGGAGTTCGGGAAGGGCAACCGGCCCGATCTGGTAGCCAAGGAGCAGGCGGAGATGGAGGTGCTCCTGGGCTACATGCCCCAGCAGATGACCCGCGAAGAGATAGAGCAGCGGGCCAGGGCCACCGTACAGCAGGTTGGAGCCACTGGTCCCAACGACTTTGGGAAGGTGATGTCCAAGCTGGCCCCGGAATTGAAAGGTCGCGCTGATGGCAAGGTGATCAGCGAGGTGGTGCGCGGCCTGCTGCAAAAGTGACGCATAATTATGGTCCAGAAGAGGCGGTTCGATAGTGGCTCTACGAGACGTTGCGACCGTCCGTGGCCGTCCAGCGATGGATGGGCACAGGATCGCTCGCCTCATTCTGCTCGCCGCCGGGTTGGCAGCGGGTCTCGCCTTCATCCTGCTGGTGCCGCTGCGCTTCAGCAGCTACGGCCTCCGAGAAGGCGACGTAGCCCCCACCAATATTCGGGCGCCGAAGCACGTCCAATACATCTCCGCCATCGAGACCAAGGCGGAGAAGGAGCGGGCTGCCAACAGCGTTCAGGAGCAGTTTTCCTTCGACCAGAATGTCGCTTCTCAGCAGCGCGGCAAGATGGTAGTGGGTCTTCAGTCAATCGCCTTCACCAGGGCCAACAGCAGCCTGACCCTCGACGCCAAGAAGAGCGTGGTGCGGAAGGCATTCCTCGATTTTGACCTCTCGGACGACCAACTCTCCTCGCTGCTGAGTATGGACAACAGCCGCTGGCAGCTCTTCTCCACCGACGCTCCTCAAGTGCTCTACGATCTTCTGACGGAGAAGGTCACCGCGGAGCGGGTGCGAGATCTGCGCGGCGAGGCGAGGGCCCGGCTGGGCAATCTGGCGGACCAGGACCGTGATCTCGCCGCGGACCTGGTGCAGCAGTTGTCCAAGGTGAACTATATCCCCAACCCCACTGAGACTGAGCGGCTGCGCAAGGATGCCCAGGACGCTGTACCTCAGGTGAGCAAGACGGTGGAGCAGAACGAGATCGTACTGCGGGAAGGCGATATCGTGCGGGCCACCGACCTCGAGAAGCTCGAGGAGTTGGGGTTGCGAAACCCGACTGTAGATTGGCGCGGAGTGACCGCGACGGCGTTATTGGCGCTCCTGATGACATGCATGGTCGGCGGCTACATTTGGGTATTCGAGCCGGCGCTGTTGGTTCACGAGAAGCGTGTGCTCCTGGTGGCACTGGTGATGTTGGTAACAGTGTTGGCGGCCAAGGTCCTGTTGCCCGACCGCCCAAATGGGACCTTCGTCTTTCCCCTTTCCGCGGTTGCGATGCTGCTGGCTACCCTCGTAGACGCCCAGTTGGCGATGCTGGTAACGGTTCTGCTGAGCCTTCTCGTGGCGATCGTCGCCGGGAACTCCCTGGAGGTGGCCTCCATCGGAATAGTGGGGGCAGTGTTGGGCAGCATGGGGGTGCGGCGGAGCGAGCGACTCCACTCCTACTTCGTCGCGGGCGGAATGGTAGCGCTAGGCAGCTTTGCGGTGATCGCGGTATTCACACTCATGGCCAAGGATGATGATTGGGCAAAGTTGGCGCTCAACGGAGGGCTGTCGGTGGTGAACGGTCTGCTTTCGGCCTCCCTGACGGTGGGCACCTTCAGCCTGCTCGGGCGAGTGTTCGGCATAACCACCACCCTGCAGCTGCTGGAGCTATCGGACCCCACCCAGCCGCTGCTGCGGCGGCTGCTGAATGAGGCGCCCGGGACCTATCACCACAGCATCATGGTGGGGAATCTGGCCGAGCGAGCAGCGGAGCGAGTTGGTGCGGACGCGTTGCTGGTGAGGGTTGGTGCCTACTACCACGACGTCGGCAAGTTGGCCCGTCCCTACTTCTTCATCGAGAACCAGTTCGATGGCAAGAATGTTCACGACTCCCTCGATTCCCAGACCAGCGCCCGCATTGTGGCCTCCCACGTCCGCGATGGGCTGGAACTGGCGGAGAAGTACAAGCTGCCCCCTCGGATTCGAGAGTTCATCTCGGAGCACCATGGCACCAGGTTGGTTACCTACTTCTTCAACCAGGCCACTCACGAGGGCGACGGACAGGTGGACGCCTCGCAGTACACCTACCCAGGCCCCAAGCCCCGCAGCAAAGAGGCGGCTATCGTGATGCTCGCCGACTCGGTGGAGGCGGTGGTGCGGGCGGCCAAGGATCACTCCCCGGAAAACGTGACCGCTCTGGTCCGGAAGGTCGTGGAGGAGAGGGTTGTCGAGGAGCAGTTGGATGACTGCGATCTGACGATGCGAGATCTGGAGGAGATCAAGCGAGCCTTCATCGCCATCCTGATGGGGATGTATCACCCGCGCATCGAGTATCCTCCGGCGGCTGTCCCGGCGGCTCCACCCGTCCCCGTCATCCCCGCGCCCAGCGAGAAGCTGTCCACGGAGTCCAGCGACTCCCCTGAGGAGGGCGATCCAGGATGAGCAACCCCGAGGCCATGGTCGAGTGGGAGGTGGATGAATCCCTGGAGGGGACGCTGGACCGCCCCTTCCTGGAGCTCGTGGTGGGTGAGGCGTTGGCCGGCAGGACGCTTGCTGGGCCGCTGGCCGTCGGTTTGACGATCACCGACGACGTGGGTATCAGGGAGTTGAACCGGGACCACCGGGGGATCGACAACGCCACGGACGTCCTCTCCTTCCCCCTGCAGCAGTACAAGGTGCCCGAGGAGCTCGCCCTCCAGTTTCCCCAGCCCCCGGGCGAGCCTCTGCCGCTGGGAGACGTCGTGATATCCTACCCGCGGGCGGAGGAGCAGGCCGGGAGCTACGGCCACAGCCTGGACAGGGAGCTTGCCTTCCTGGTGGTGCACGGGCTTATGCACCTGCTGGGATACGACCACGAGGTCGCCTCGGACGCGGAGCGGATGCGCGCCCAGGAGGAGGCCGTGCTGGGGCGGCTTGGGCTGGTGCGGTAGGAGATCGCGCATGGGGCGGACGCGAACGTCGAGGTCGTCCCTGATGCCGGCGGCTAGCCCTGCCAGCGCCAGATGACCGAGCCCCAGGTGAGCCCCGCCCCGAAGGCTACCATGGCCAGGATGGACCCGGGCTTCAGCCTTCCCTCTTCGATCGCTTCGCACAGCGCCACGGGGATTGACGCCGCGGATGTGTTGCCGTAGCGGTCCACGTTCACGTAGATCGCGTCCTTCGGGACTGCCAGGTTCTGACGCGCCGAGTCGATGATGCGTGTGTTCGCCTGGTGGGGCACCAGGAGGTCGACCTCCTCGGGCCGGATACCGGCCTTATCCAGCGCCTGATGGAAGGCGCGGGGGAGGATGCGGGAGGCGAACTTGAACACCTCTTTGCCGTTCATCTTGATGTAGTGCTGCCGCTGCTCCACGGACTCATGGCTGGTTGGCGTCTTGCTGCCGCCGGCCGGCACGTACAGGTGCTCCGCGCCCGAGCCGTCGGATCCCAAGACGAAGGAGAGCAGTCCGCCCTCCTTCTCCGTTGCTCGCACCACCATCGCCCCTGCCCCGTCGCCAAAGAGGACACAGGTGGTCCTGTCGGTCCAGTCCAGTATCTTCGTCAGCGTTTCCGCACCGATCACCAACACGTTGCGGCAGGCGCCGTTCTGGATGAACTGGGTCGCGGTAACGAGCCCGTAGACGAAGCCCGAGCACGCCGCGGCCAGATCGAATGCCCCGCAGGACTTGATCCCCAACTGGTGTTGAACCAGGCACGCGGTGGCCGGGATGCCGGGGTAGTCTCCAGTGCCGGTGGCCAGGATGATCAGGTCTATCTCCTGCGGATCGATCCCGGCTCTGCTTATCGCCTCCCTAGCCGCGGCGGTGGCGATGGCAGAGGTGGTCTCGCCCTCCGCCACGACCCTCCGTTCCGATATCCCGCTGCGGCTCCTGATCCACTCATCAGAGGTGTCGACCATCTTCTCCAGATCGTGGTTGGAGAGTATCTTGTCGGGAAGAAACATTCCCCATCCCGCGATCTCCGCGAATACACTCACTGATCCACCTCGCCGTCAGTATCGGGGGGGGCGTCGACGTCGACCAGCAGGAGCGGCTCGCCGGCATGGACAAGTTGCCCTGGCTGTACCAGTATGCTCGTAACCCGGCCGCGGCACTCCGCCACCACCTCGTTGAATACCTTCATCGTCTCGATAAGCCCCACCACGGTCTCGGGCTCCACCAGGTCACCCACGGAAACGTAGGGGGGGCTGGCGGGATCGGGGGCCGCAAGGAAGATACCCGTGAGGGGAGCGGCCACCTTGTGATAGGTAGTGGGCTGCCCTCCCGCTCTATCCATCGAACCCGTGATCTGCTGGGAAACCGGTGTGCCTGCTGCTCGGCGCAGCCGAATCCGGACGTCGCCCCTGCGAAGATCCAATTCAGTGACGTCGGTGGACGACATCCTCTGCATCAGCTCATGAATGATCCCAACCCAGTCGGGCTTTTCCGTCATTTGTTGCCTCTGATGAATTGTTGGCATCGGTCGGTAGGGCGGGTGTGAGACCCACCCCTACGGATGTCGCCATGCGCCGGGGCGACGCTCGCATCGCCCGCGGTGGGTTATTCGTAAGCTGTGAAGAGCAGAGCCGCATTGTGGCCGCCGAAGCCGAGGGAATTGGACATGGCCGCTCGAACCCTCGTCTTCCTGGCGACGTTGGGCACGTAGTCCAGGTCGCACTCCGGGTCCGCATTCTCGTAGTTGACGGTGGGCGGTATGACGGACTCGACAATGGCCTTCACGCACACTATCGCCTCCACGGCCCCGGCGGCACCCAGCAGGTGGCCGGTCATCGACTTGGTGGAGCTTATGGCCACTTCGTAGGCGCGGGGACCGAACGTGTTGCGGATGGCCATTGTTTCGAGCTTGTCGTTCAGCTCGGTGGAGGTGCCGTGGGCGTTGATGTAGTCGATGTCCTCCGGGGCTAGGCCGGCTTTCCGCAGGGCCATGGCCATGGCCCTACTGGCCCCCTCGCCCCCCTCGGCCGGGGCGGTGATGTGGTAGGCGTCGCCCGTTGCCCCGTAACCCTTAACCTCGGCGTAGATCCGTGCGCCCCGCTCCAGGGCGCTGGTCAGCGACTCCAGGATCAGTACCGCGCCGCCTTCGGCCATCACAAAGCCGTCCCGCTCGGCGTCGAAAGGGCGGCTGGCCCGCTTGGGCTCGTCGTTCCGGGTGGAGAGGGCGCGCATGGAGGCGAAGCCGGCCATTCCGATGGGGACCAGTGGGGCCTCGCTGCCCCCGGCAATTACGGCGGTGGCGTCGCCCCGGCGGATCAGCTCGAACGCCTCTCCGATGCAGTGGGCGCTGGTAGCGCAGGCCGATACCACAGAGAAGTTGGGCCCCTTGGCGCCGGTGTGGATCGCCACCTGGCCGGCCACCATGTCCACGATCATCATCGGGACCAGGAGGGGGCTGACCCGGGCGGGCCCGCGAGAGTCCAGGATCCTCGCCTGCTCCATCAGGGTGGTTATGCCCCCGATGCCGGAGCCCATCAGGACGCCCACGGATTCGGCGTTGGTGGCGTCTATCTGGAGCTTTGCGTCGCGGACGGCCTCGAGTGCCGCGGCCACGGCGAACTGGACGAAGCGATCCATCCTCCGGGCCTCTTTGGTGCCGACGGCGGCCGCGGGGTCGAACCCCTTTACCTCGGCAGCGATCCTGGCAGTAAAGGTCGAGGCGTCGAATGCCTTGAGGGTGTCGATCCCGGACTCACCGGCGACTAGGCGTGCCCAACTGCTCTCCACGTCGTTGCCCAGGGGGGTTACAGCACCCAGACCAGTTACTACAACGCGCTCGGCCAACTTTACATATACCTCGAAAGCATCAATATTAGCGGAGTTAACGACGGGCTGTGGAAGCAAAAGTATACCATAGCGACGGCCTGTACGCCTCCTTCGGTCGGCCGGCAGCTTCGCGCTCGGGCCTCGGTAGGCGCCGTCCTGGCGGCCTACTCTCCCCGTAGAGGTGGGCCCGCTCCCGTAGACGTGGGCCTGCGACTCCGTCGGCCCGTCTCGGATATCGACCGGGGTCTTCTGCCCTACTCCCCGGTTTCCGGGGACACACCCGTGGCAAGATTTGTTCTCTGGTACAATGCCGATGCTATGTGGTGAAGGAGTCGGGCGTGACACCCCGCCCGTTCGCGTCACGCCCCCCGCGAGCGCGGGCAAGCAGCGTTCGCGCCGACGGCGGCGGGTGAGACGCCCGTGGCCCCAGGCGGTGATCCGCGAACAGGTTCGCCGGAGTCAGGGATGACTCCGTCTCCTAGATCATGGGGAGGGATTCCTGTGGCTGAGTCGAAGGGGCAAGTGAGGAACCGGGGGAGTCGTGAAAGCTTGGGTGGCACCATCCAGAAGCCCGCGCTGAGGGGCTGGTTTCATGCCTTTGCTGCCCTGGCGGCTGTTGTTGTGACCGTTGCGCTGCTGCTGCAGACGTTGGACGACGCCCTTCGCTTCATATCGCTGCTTACGTTCGGGTTGAGTATGGTGGAGCTCTACTCCATCAGCGCCATATACCACATCGGCCGCTGGCGGGGTCGTTGCCGGACGGTGTTCCGCTCCCTGGACCACGCCAACATCTTTGTGATGATTGCCGGCACCTACACGCCGATCTCCGTCAACGTCCTGAGCGGCTGGATGAGGATAGGCACGCTGGTGCTGATCTGGAGCCTGGCGTTGGCCGGGGCCTCCGCCGCGGTCTTTACCCTGAGGCTGCCCCGCTGGTTTTCCACCGCGCTCTACCTGGGTATGGGGTGGGTGTCTCTGATTTCTCTGCCCACTCTCGTGCAGCTTCTCCCCTGGCAGCCCATAGCGCTGCTGTTTTCCGGGGGTGTCCTGTACAGCATCGGCGCCGTGATCTACGGCCTCAAGTGGCCCAACCCCTCGCCCCGCTTCTTCGGCTTCCACGAGATCTTCCACCTGTTCGTGATCGCCGGCGGAGTTGCCTTCGTCGTCGCAATATGGGTGTGGGTGGTGCCCTTCCCCCGAGCCTAAAGCGCCCCCTCTCCGGACCGAAGAGGGGGCACCGCGCGCATTGGATCGCTGGCCCTAGGACAGGACGGAAAGCCCCGCCTGCACGATTTCCTCGTCCTGGATCGAAGTGCCGCCGCTCACTCCGGCTGCGCCCACTACCGTGCCCCCGACCACGATTGGCAGAGCACCCTGCCGGATGATCATTCTACCCCCGGACATGGTTGCCGCGGTCTCGTAGAAGTAGGGGGCTGCCTGCGCCTTCTTCTCGATATCCCCGCTGCTGACCCGCCAGGCCGAGGACACGAATGCCTTCCCCATGGCGATGTTTGGCGAAAAGAAGGGGGCGCCATCCATGCGGGCCAGGTAGACCATGTTTCCCGAGTCGTCCACTATGGCGAAACTAGCCTTGATCCCCATCTCCTTGGCATGGGCCAGCCCTGCCTGGGCAATCTTCTCCGCGGTTGCAAGATCCAGAGCCATTTTCTCCCCACCTCCCAATATTTTCGCTCCGCAATTCCTGGAATCGCCTTGGATCTTCAGCCTGCTTCTCGCAGGTGGCACAGCACTCAGCAGTATCGTTCTTTTGGCTGGAGAGCTACTGTTGCTTGCTCTCCGCGTACTTGAGTGCGGCCAGGCAGATCACCAGGGGCATCTTGTTGGCCTTCTCGCAAATCTCAGGCTGGAAGCTGCTGTCGGCGCCCTCTTGCGTCCCGCCGCACATGCAATGATGAACTCTGTCTTCGCCCACATGAAGACGCTTTGGCCTCGGAAGCCCTTGCCAAAGCTTCCACGCCACGGCGATATCGGTTGAATAGGTCGGTGCGGGGCCCTCGGCCTTCACGACTCTCTCGTGCACCAACTGGTCGAGTTCGGGACCGGCTGTAATATCCACGGGCGCAACTTCCTCCTGTCGATTTCAGCCATTATATCAGTGCCACCCGGCCGGTGCCCCGTGCGGAAGGCAGGATCGGTGCCGAGTAAGGAGGATCAGGACCAGACGAAGTCGAAGCAGACGAGGTGCAGCTCTTCTCTACTTAGCGGCCGCTCGGCGGTCCGCGGTGCCTCCGGCTGTTGCTCTGCCCAGGGGAGATCCTTCAAAGTGGCTAGCAGTACCGGCAGGTCCTGATCCCGGGAGAATCCCTGGTATGCTGCCCTCAGCGCCTTTGCCATGGCATGTCCCGCGGGTTGAGATAGGGCAGCCAGCGTGCGAAGGGCCTCCTGCCGGTCCACGTCCGGGTGGTTCAAGTATCCCCTCACCAGGGTCGCCATGGTCTGCTGGATCGGCTCCAGGATCCTCGGCGCCTCCTCTATTGCGCGTCTTTCTTGTTGCTGAGCCAGGATGTGCTGGATCACCCTATCTTGAATCTCGAAGACATCGACGTCGCCGACTACTCTCGGTGTGTCCGGCGAGCAGGCGATCATGTTGGCAATCAGGAAGCGATTGTCCACGATCCGCCGCTCATGCAGGTCGTAGTAGTGCCAGAAGTGGTGGCGACCGCCATCTCTCGCCGGCGCGGTGAAGTAGAAGAATATCCCCCTGGCTCCTTCTCTGGCCAGGCCGGAGTGTATGCCGTCCGGCAGCTCTTCCAGCTCCTGGCGCCCCCCGGCGTCCAGCAGAGACCGCAGTTGCTGAATCAGGAACTCATTGCTGGCGAGCTCGGCGAACTGCTCCTGCTCCTCCACCACGGCCCCATCCTCCTCCCTGATGCGACGAAGGGTGTTGAAGGTCTGGGGGTGGACGGTCTCTCCCAGCACGCTGGCGTCCAGGAATCCGGTGCGGTCGATGTCGGTGATCTTTCGGTTGAGGCTCTCCACCAGCCCCAGCAGCTTCTCCAGCCCATCGTCCGGGAACATGTTGTAGATCCAAACGGTCTCGTGAGGGCTCAGCAGCCGGTCGACCCTGCCCGCACGCTGAACCATCCGTGTGGGGTTCCAGTGGAGGTCGTAGTTCAGCACCACGCCGCAGTCCTGGA
>Ga0209638_1002655_pt1 | contig 10915 bp, 11 predicted proteins | sample BarGraNGADG00211_FD_184490 | JGI IMG/M metagenome (GOLD analysis project Ga0209638, IMG submission 184490) | Arctic peat soil microbial communities from Barrow, Alaska - Barrow Graham LP Ref core NGADG0002-211 (SPAdes) (version 2) | ecosystem: Environmental > Terrestrial > Soil > Wetlands > Peat... | reverse complement strand
CGTGCCGTGGAGGACGCCGGGCCGCCCCGCGACCAGTGTCGCCGCGTGTTTGCCCGTCTTCATCCCTTCGCCTGCTGCCTCGACGCCAATCAGCCGGATGGGATCGTCGATCAACGGATGGAACAGCCCTATGGCGTTGCTGCCCCCGCCCACGCAGGCGATCGCCACGTCCGGCAGCTTCCCTGCCTGTTCGAGCATCTGTGCACGGGCTTCTTTGCCGATAACCGACTGGAAGTCGCGAACGATGGTTGGGAACGGGTGCGGCCCGATGGCCGATCCGATCAGGTAGTGGGTCGTCCGGACGTTCGTGACCCAGTCGCGCATCGCCTCGTTGATCGCGTCCTTCAGGGTCTTGCTGCCGCTGTCGACCGGGACCACGGTGGCCCCGAGCATCTTCATGCGGAACACGTTGAGCGACTGCCGGCGGATGTCCTCTGTCCCCATGTAGACCGCACACTCGAGGTTCATCATCGCGCAGACGGTGGCCGTCGCGACGCCATGCTGCCCGGCCCCGGTCTCCGCGATAATTCGCGGCTTCCCGATGCGCTTGGCCAGCAGTGCCTGTCCGATCGCGTTGTTGATCTTGTGCGCTCCAGTGTGGGCGAGGTCTTCCCGCTTGATCCAGATGCGCGCCCCGCCGCATTCCCGTGTGAGCCGTTCCGCAAAATACAGCGGAGTCGGTCGTCCGACGTAATGCTTGAGCAAGAAGTCCAGTTCCGCCTGGAATGCAGGATCGGCGCACGCGGCCCTGTAGGCCTCTTCGAGTTCTTCGTGCGCCCCGACGAGCGTTTCGGGCACATAGCGCCCCCCGAACTCGCCGAACCTCCCTGGATGTGGTTCAGCGGTCAACTTTCACTCCCTTCGCCGCGCGAATGAACGCCCGGACCTTCTCAATGTCCTTCTTACCGTCCGTCTCGACGCCGCTCGAGACATCTACTGCCCATGGTCGAACCTGTTCGACAGCGTCCCCAACATTCTCTGGCGTGAGGCCTCCTGCCAGCATCAGCGGCCAGCGCCGGGCGACTTGCGCGGCTACTTCCCAGTCGAAGGTAACGCCGGTGCCACCTCTGGCGGGTCCACCGGTGTCGAGCATCAGGCCAGCGGCGGTACCCGGGGCTCCCTTATCGTAGATGTCGAGCGCCGAAGTCGCTTCGCCGACATGCACAACCCGGATCACTGGGCGCTCGATCTTCGCTACAAACGCGGCGTCTTCCCCGCCCGAAAGCTGGACGAGGTCCAGCCCGGCGGCCTCGGCGATATCGTTGACCTCGGCGTAGTCTTGGTCCGCGAAGACACCGACGATGAGCGGTCGCCAGCGCATCAGGCTCTGTTCGATAGTGTCGTTCCAGGCCCCGTACCAGCTCGCCGCCGAAACTTCGCCCCGGCCGGGTCCATCGAACTCGGCCAGCGGCCCGTGCTGGCGCCCCGCCTTCAGCGACTGGGTGATGTCGTAGCACTCCTGCGGTGTGACGCGTCGCCGCGACTCCGCGAACATCATTCCGATGAAGTCCGCGCCCGCTTTTCCGGCTTCGATAGCCATCTCGGCGTCACGGATGCCGCAGATTTTCACCCTCGTCACGCGTCGACCGCCACGCCGAGGTACTCCAGCGCCGTCTTCACCATCTCCTCGATTGGCCGCGTGCTGTCCAGGATCAAACGGTCGCGCGATGGCTCACGGGTGCCGGGACGCTGTCCTTCGTAGCGCAGCTCGGGATTGGAGAGCAGGCGTTCACGCGTCGCAAGCCGGCGATCAAGCTCGTCGGTGTCAGCACACTGGGTCTCGATCATGAAGTAACTCACGTCCATTTCGCGCGCAAGCCCGCGTCCTGTCTCTTCGATCACCGCCCAGAATGCCGGGGAATCGATGATGACCGAATGGCCCTGGTTCAGGAAGCTCCTCGACAGGTCCCACAGGACTTCGTAGGACGCCGGGCCACCGACTTCCTTCGGGATGTGCACATGCATCATCGCTGAGGTAATCACGTCTTTGTCCAGGTGAATCGCGGGAATACGTGATGCGAGCGCCTTCGTGAGCGTAGTCTTCCCGCTGCCCGGCTCGCCGTGCATCTGCAGGATCATCATCGCCCCAGCAACTCGCGGACCTTCGTGGCCGGCTCGATCCCCGTCATCAGTGCCTCTCCGACCAGGACAGCCCCCGCGCCGGTTGCCTGGAACCGGGCAACATCCTCGCGGCTGCTGATGCCGCTCAAGGCAGCGATCAGAGTCCCTTCCGGCGCACCCGCCGCCAGCCGGTTGGTGGTTCCCAGGTCGACCGTGAAGCTCCGCAGGTCCCGGTTGTTGATCCCGATGACACGGGCCCCGGCCTTCACCGCGCGCTCCATCTCGCCGGCATTGTTGACCTCGACCAGCGGCTCCATCCCCAGCGAACGGGAGCGCGCGAGCAGCCCGGTGAGCGCCGACTGGCTCAGGCACGCGACGATCAACAACACCGCGTCGGCACCAAACGCCCGTGCTTCGAGGACCTGGTAGTCGTCGATCAGGAAGTCCTTTCGCAGGATCGCCGGGCGGGCATCTCCGAGTGCATCCACGGCCTGTCGAGCCGCCAGCATGTCGTCGAGTGTGCCTTTGAACCACGTCGGTTCGGTCAGCACGGAGATCGCTGCCGCCCCGCCACCCGCGTACTGGAGCGCACGCTCGGCCGCCTTCGCGTCGAGTGCGATGTCCCCCTTGCTCGGGGAGGCTCGCTTCACCTCGGCGATGAGCGCCATCGGTGCCGCGGCGCGCAGCCGCGCAACAAAGTCGATAGGTCGGGGCGCGTCGTCGAGCTTCGCCCGGAGCACATCCGCCGGGTGTCGAGCTTTCGCGGCGCGCACATCCTGGACGCGCTGGGCCACGATTGCTTCGAGGATCGTTCTTTCAGCCATCAGCCAGTTCTTTGCTCAGCGCCACGTAGTGGTCGAACACCTCGCGGGCGCGACCGGACGCCAGCGCCTCGTGAGCGAGCGCGGTGCCCGACGCGAAATCGGGGACGAGCCCCGCGACATAACATCCAGCTGCCGCGTTCATCAGGACGAAGTCCGTCATCGCACCCTCGTGCCCGTCCATGACGGCCAGCATGGTTCCTGCGTTCTCGGCCGGATCGCCTCCTCGGACCGCCGCCAGAGGGTGCTCGGGGAGGTCGAAATCCGAAGGACGAAGTTCCTGCTCCCGGACGACTCCCTCTCCAACCACCCACGCATGGGTGATGCCGGCCGGGCTGATCTCGTCGAGGCCATCTGCCGAATGCACGACCATCGCCCGCTCCATGCCTCGCAGCGCCAGTGTTTGGGCGACAAGTGGCCCCAGCCCCTGTGCACCGACGCCTACGAGTTGAGCCCGCGGCTTCGCGGGATTGGTGAGGGGCCCGAGGAGGTTGAACACCGTCCGGATCCCCATCTCCCGGCGCGGCCCACCGACGTGGCGCATCGCGGGGTGAAAACGCTGCGCGAACAGGAAGCAGAAGCCGCACGATTCAATGACCTGGGCCGCCTGTTGGCCCCCTAGGTCGATGCGGGCGCCCAGCGCTTCAAGCAGGTCCGCGCTGCCGCACTTCGAGGAAGCGGCGCGATTCCCGTGCTTCGCGACCCGGGCGCCGGCCGCGGCGACGACGAATCCGGCGGCCGTGGAGACGTTGAAGGTGTCGATCCCGTCGCCGCCGGTCCCGCAAAGGTCGATCACGTCGTCGACCGGCACCGGTTCGGCGTGGGCGTGCATGACTTCGAGGCAGGCAGCCACGATTTCCGGTGTCTCGCCCCGGATGCGCAGGGCGGCGAGGAAGGCGCCAATCTGCGCCGGCGTCGCCGCTCCCGTCATGATCGCTTCGATAGCATCAGCCGTCTGCGAAGCGGTTGTTCGCTCGCCTTCCGTCAACGACCGGATGACGTCCTGCATCACCATTTCCCGCCCTCCTCCGCAAGGAAGTTCTTCAGCATCTCTTTGCCGTGTTCTGTCGCGATCGATTCCGGGTGGAACTGCACGCCTTCAACCGTCAGTTCACGGTGGCGAATCCCCATGATGATCCCGCTCTCGGAGGTTGCCGTGACCTCCAGTGCTTCCGGCTTCGTCTCGGGCGTACCCGCGAGCGAGTGGTAGCGGACGGCTTTGAAGTCGTTCGGCACACCACTGAACACCCCGTGCCCATCGTGGTGGATCACGGATGTCTTGCCGTGCTTGATTTCGCCGGCGCCCGCGACCGTTCCGCCGTACACGTCGTAGATGCACTGGTGGCCGAGACAGACGCCTAGCACCGGCACTTTCCCTGCGAAGTGCCGGATCACTTCCCGCGAGATACCTGCGTCGTCCGGGTCACCCGGGCCCGGCGATATCACGACGTGATCGGGGTTCAGCTTGATGCAGTCCGCGAGCGTAATCTGGTCGTTTCGGTAGACGACGACGTCCGCCCCCAGTTCGGCCAGGTACTGGTAGAGGTTGTAGGTGAAGCTGTCGTAGTTGTCGATCAGCAGAGTAACCATCAGTCGCGCGCCTCCTCCTCGTCCATGTCCCGGGCAATTTCCCCGAGTGCCTGCGCCAGTTCCTCCGGGGTGTAGCCATAGCCTCGCCGGTCGAGCCGCAGCTTCTTCCCGAGGTACTCGGGGTCATACGAGGCGGCCGACCGCAGGTCCAACGGGTACGCGGTTCCCGGCTCGCCGATCAGCGAGACCAGAAAGTAGCCGTCTCCCGCGGAGCGGGTGAACGAGGCGACTTCCTTCATCAGAGGCACCAGCACCAGCTCGACCCCGCCGATTCGATAAAACCGCACGCCGACATGCTCGACCTGCTTCGTTAATGTCATCGCGCACGCCTCATCGGGGCGACCTCGACTGGGTGATCCCGCGCGAAACGAAGACCTCTTCCATGACGGCCCATGCCTCTCTCGCGGTCGGGAATCCGGCGTAGATGCCTGCCATTCGAAGTGTTTCGGCCACCTGGTCGGGTCCGGCGCCTGCATCCAGGGTGTCCTCGACCTGCGCCCGGATGTCGGTGTGGCTCGCGCGGAGCACGGTCAGCATCGCGAGGACCGCGAGCCCCCGCGTCCTTCGGTCCAGGGCGGACGTTGTCAGCCGGTCCAGCCCCGCAACTAGGTCATCTTCCAGTCCTCTGAACGCGGATGCCCGCGACTCTTCTTCGTTACCCATGCCGGCGGGTTCTGAGGTGTCCACGAGTCGCAGGCCGGGTTTGAACGGCTCGAAGCCGTTTCCCACGGCGCTGAGAATGTCGCCGGTGTCGTCGCTCGGTTCGCGCATGCCGTATGCCTCGAGAACGGCGCTTCGGACCTGGTCGTCCATGTCGATCGCTTCGACTTCCTCCAGTGCGAACCAGGCCGACCCGGCCGCCTCGGGCACGTCCGGCTCTCCGAACCATTCGGACGGCGCGTAAATGTTGTAGATGAGCGGCCCGTCGGTTCCCGACATGAAGATGGTGTGCACGAAGTCTTCTTCAATCGCAGGGGCGTTTACGCCCATCGCCGTGAGGATTGCGTCCATTCCCGCGTCCACGTCATCGTGCTCGGGCAGAAGCGGGCCGCCCGGGAGTTCCCAGGGGGCGTCTGGCGCGGGCCGGACCAGCAGCAGCCGCGCCTCGCGGACGACCATCGCGGCGAGGTAGATGGTCTGGCTCATCGCCGGCTCTCGGCTTGCTGAATGCGCTCGCATTCCCCTGAGATCAGCTCGCGGCCTTCGCGCAGTATGCGCAACTTCGCCATCTCCTCGATGGAAAACCACTCGCCCCGTTCCCAGTTGGCGAGCCGGGCCACGGGCTCTCCTGCCCAGGCAACAACCCGCATCAGCGTGTCTGGGCCACGTTCCTGTCGGAACGGTGACGGCTCACCCAGCTCCCTAACCGCCACGACGCGCTCCGCCGCCACTCCCAGTGCGTCCCGGCAAATGCGACCCGCGCCTGACTTCGCGGTCTCATCGGCCTGTAGCGGGTTACCCGGGAGGGTCCACGCGTGCGGAAACAACCCCCGCGTGCCATCTCGGCGAACCAGGAACACCCGCTCGCCGTCCCATAGGAGAAGGGAGACGCTGGCCGTGGGTTGGGTCTGCCGTGTGGTCATGTCGCTCTACCTGGCGCTGACCGCGCTCATCTCGGCCGAGGCTATCTCAGCCTGGTCGATCGCGCGCATGAGGGCCTTCATCTTGTTGACCGTCTCTTCGTATTCCGTTGCTGGCACCGAATCGTAGACGATCCCACCGCCTGCCTGCAGGTAGGCTACGCCGTCCTTCACCACCATCGTTCGGATCGCGATGCAGGTGTCGAGGCTCCCGGCGAAGCTCGCATAGCCCACAGCGCCTGCGTAGACGCCCCTGCGCTGGTGTTCCAGTTCCGCGATGATTTCCATCGCGCGGACTTTCGGAGCGCCGCTCACCGTCCCCGCGGGGAACACCGACCGGAACGCGTCGTAAGGCGTCCGGTCCTCCCTGAGCTTCCCCGAGACGCGCGAGACGATGTGCATAACGTGCGAGTAGCGCTCAATCTGCATCAGCGATTCGACCTTCACGGTGCCCGGCTTCGCCACCCGCCCGACGTCATTTCGGCCGAGGTCCACGAGCATGATGTGTTCGGCCAGTTCCTTCTCGTCGGCCAGGAGTTCCTTTGCCAGCCGATCGTCCTCCTCCGGGGTGGCTCCCCGGGGGCGCGTCCCGGCGATGGGGTGGTTGGTCACGACCCCGTCTTCCACACGGACGAGCATCTCCGGCGAAGCCCCGACAATCTGAAAGTCCCCCATGTCGAGGTAGAACATGTAGGGCGATGGGTTCACGGTCCGTAGCTGGCGGTAGATGTTGAACGGGTGGACGGCGGTCTTTCTTGCCAGCCGCTGCGACGGGACCGCCTGGATCACTTCACCCTCGATCACCTTTTCGCGGATGCGCTCCACCATGAGCTCGTAACCTTCGCGCCCGACATTTGATTCCGCACGTGTGTCGGTTTGGAGAACCGCCTCGACCTCCTCGATCGGGAGGGCAACCGTCGGGTTGGCGAGCCGCCTGGCGATCTCGTCGATCTGAGCCGCCGCGTGGTAATACGAAGCGTCCAGGTTCCCGTCGAGTCGGCAATGGGCAATGATCTTGATAGTGTGGCGGAGGTGGTCGAAGACCACCATCGAGTCGCAAAAGAGGAACATCGCCTCCGGCAACCCGAGGGGATCTTCCTGTTCGCGCGCCATGCGAGGCTCGAAATGCCGGACCGCGTCGTAGGCGACGTAGCCGATGGCTCCGCCGGTGAATGCCGGGACCCCATCGACCGGCACCGCTTTGAAGCGCGAGATCTCCGCTTCCAGAGGGATCAGGGGATCCCCGTCATACTCCTGTCCCGGGCCTGTCTTCAGGACACGGTAGGGCTGCGTCCCGATGAACGAGTAGCGGGCCAGCCGCTCCCCGCCTTCCACTGACTCGAGAAGGAACGAATACGGCCCCTTCTGCACCTTGAGGAACGCCGACACCGGCGTCTCCAGGTCAGCCGTCACCTCTCGGAAGATCGGGACGAGATTTCCCTCGCCCCGGCTTGCGATGGCGCGGACCTCTTCGAGCGTTGGGCGCAGCATCAATACTTCCCCAGGTACCCAAGGTCGAGGGCGTCACGCACCATTTCCATGGTCTCGCGAGCAATCGCCCTCCCCTGGTTGGTTCCATATTCGAGCGCTTCCCGAACGTGTGGCATGTTCGCGGCGTAAGTGGCTCGCCGGTCGCGGATGGGATCGAGGAACGTATTGATGGCCGCGGCGAGCTTACGCTTCACCTCCGCATCTCCCACCGCACCCTTGCGGTAGCGCTCCTTCAGATCCTCAACTTCCGCCCGGTCGGGATTGAATGCTTCGTGGTACATGAACGCGGGCGTGACCTCCGGGTCTCCGGGGTCCGTCGGGCTCATCCGGGGAGTGAACATCCCCATCACCTTCTGGGTGACCGTTTTCGCGTCGTCCTTCAGGTAGATGGCGTTGTTCAGCGATTTGCTCATCTTCGCCTGCCCGTCGACGCCGACGAGCCGCGGCACGCGCCCCACCAGCCCTTCCGGCTCCGGGAACACTTCCTTGAACTGTCGGTTGAAGCGGCGTGCCAGTTCGCGGGTCATCTCGATGTGGGGGAGTTGGTCCTCTCCCACCGGTACGAGGTGCGCACGCGGCATCAGGATGTTCGCGACCTGCATCACCGGGTAGGTAAAGAACGCGACCGGCACGGACTTCTTGCCGAAATCGGCCATCTCCCCCTTGAGCGTCGGGTTGCGTTGGAGCATCCCCAGCGGCAGGAACCAGCTCAGCCACGTCGTCAGTTCCGCGTGCTCTGGCACGAGGCTTTCGATCACGAAGTGGCCGCTTTCCGGGTTGAGGCCCACGGCCAGCCAGTCGAGTGCGACCTCCCACACCGAGTCCCGTACCCGCGCAATGTCATCCGCGTAGTCCGAGACCTGGTAGTCAGCGATCAGGAAGTAACACTCGTACTCTGACTGCAGGCGTAACCAGTTTTCGAGCGCACCCGCATAGTGACCGAGGTGTAATGACCCCGTCGGCCTGATGCCCGTCAGGATGCGCTTCCGCTCGTTCACCGGGGACCTCCCGGTGGGCGCCCGGCCGGGCGGGGCAACGGCCCCGGTCCGCGCATCGGCGGTCGTGGCGCCGCCGGTGCCCGGTCAATCGTGCGAACCATCGCGCTGAGCTGCCTTGATGCCTGCTCGGCAAGGTCGAGTTCGTTTCCGAAAACGGAATCCGGCTCGTTCGTCACGGCAGCGAGAACGTGAAGCCACGACCGGGCCTGCGCGAGCGCGCCTCGCGCGTCACGGTAGAGCGGCACCGCTCCGCCACCCTCTCGCGTACTTCCCTCCGCGATCAGTGCACAGGCGAGCCCGGCCTGTTCGAACGCCTTCTGTTGAGCGTCGGTCGACGCCTTCAGATTCGAACCGATCTTGAGCCGGCCAATAGCGGCCGTGAGTTTCACGGTCGTGTTCCACGCCTCGATGTTCTGGTACTCGTATTCAGGCATCCGCCAACCCCATGGTGTCCCGGGTCCGAATGGTTCGGGTCGTGCCCGGATCAGCCGGGCACGACCCTCAATCCCGTAGTCGCTGCTAGATCACGGGGAGGCTCTTCATCGCCTCTTTGACCTTCTCAGCGGGGTATTCGTCGTCGACCAGTCGGCCGGCGAGGTAGTCGTCGTATGCCTGCAGGTCGAGCAGCCCGTGGCCGCTCAGGTTGAAGAGGATGGTGCGACCTTTGCCCTCTTCCTTGGCCTGCAATGCTTCGTCGATCGCGCCCCGGATTGCGTGGCTGCTCTCCGGTGCCGGGATGATGCCCTCGGTGCGAGCAAACAGCGTTGCCGCCTCGAAGCAGGGGTTCTGCGAGTAGGCCCTGGCCTCGATGTAGCCCTCGGCGTACAGCTGGCAGAGCATCGGTGCCATCGCGTGGTAGCGGAGGCCGCCCGCGTGGATTCCCGGCGGCATGAACGTGTGGCCGAGGGTGTACATCTTCATGAGTGGCGTCAGGCCGGCGACGTCGCCGAAGTCATACCGGTATTCGCCCTTCGTCAGGCTCGGGCACGATGCTGGTTCGACGGCCAGGAACCGGGTGTTCCGCTTTCCGTCGAGCTTGTCCTTCAGGAACGGGAACATCAGCCCAGCCGCGTTGGACCCGCCCCCCGCGCAGCCGACGACGACGTCCGGGTATTCCCCGGCCATCTCCATCTGCTTGATCGCTTCCTGTCCGATCACCGTCTGATGAAGGAGGACGTGGTTCAGCACGCTGCCCAGCGAGTACTTGGTGTCCTCACGCATCGCCGCGTCTTCGACGGCTTCGCTGATGGCCATGCCCAGCGATCCGTTGCTATTCGGGTCCTCGGCCAGTGCCTGGCGTCCGGAATTCGTATCGGTGCTCGGGCTGGCCACGACCTTCCCGCCCCAGAGTTCCATCATCGAGCGGCGGTATGGCTTCTGCTGGTACGAGATCTTGACCATGTAGACCTTGGACTCGATCCCGAACATGTTGCAGGCGTACGCCAGCGAAGAGCCCCACTGGCCCGCACCGGTCTCAGTCGCAATCCGCTTCACGCCTTCCTGCTTGTTGTAGTAGGCCTGCGCGACGGCCGTATTCGGCTTGTGCGAGCCCGAGGGCGAGACGCCTTCGTACTTGTAGTAGATGTGGGCCGGCGTATCGAGTGCCTTCTCGAGTCCCGTCGCGCGGATAAGCGGAGCTGGCCGCCAGATGCGGTAGATCTCGCGTACCTCGTCCGGGATGGCGATGTACCGTTCCGAACTAACTTCCTGCTTGATCAGTTCCATAGGGAAGAGTGGTGCGAGCGCTTCCGGCCCCACCGGTTCGTGGGTGGCCGGGTGCAGCGGCGGCGCCGGCGGGTTCTTCAGGTCCGCCGCGATGTTGTACCAGTGCGTCGGGATCTCCGACTCGCTCAGCAAAAATTTCTTTGTGGTGCCCATGCTTTCCTCCCCGTGCGTGTGTGCGTTCGTTTCGGGTGACAAAAAACCCCTCGCCATCAAAGGACGAGGGGTCTCGCGGTGCCACCTTTGTTCCCCGGCTGCCCGGGGCACTCTGTCGGCCACGGCCCGAAGGCGATGACCTGGGCTCTGATAACGGTGCCTACTCCGTCGATCTCTACTGCCCCGCGGGGGTTCGAAATCGAAGCTCCCGGGCCCATTCACCAGTCGCGCCGCCACCGGGTTCTCACCATTCCCGGTTCTCTGTGAGCGCGCCAGACCGACTACTCTTCCCGATCAACGCCAATACTATTCAGTTGTGAACGTAACGTTAGGATCGCCCCCACGACCTGTCAAGGAATATCGCTGAAGCAAGGCTGAGTCCCTCCCGCCCGGCGCGAGGGACTCAGCCGGGGATTCTCCTAGACCCGGTGCGGGTGAGGCCCGAACTCGGCTTCGTAGAACGGGCTCACCATCTGGCCGGGCCGGATGATACGGT